>Ga0213875_10000768_pt1 | contig 24048 bp, 22 predicted proteins | sample BarmaccomBMRX_R8_FD_160105 | JGI IMG/M metagenome (GOLD analysis project Ga0213875, IMG submission 160105) | Root-associated microbial communities from Barbacenia macrantha in rupestrian grasslands, the National Park of Serra do Cipo, Brazil - RX_R8 | ecosystem: Host-associated > Plants > Roots... | reverse complement strand
CGCCGTCCATTTCGATCAGGGCCTGGGCAGGCGTCCCGCCGTCGAACGTCTGCGCCGCCGCCTGCATCAGGCTGGCCAGCCCGCAGGTGATCGCCCCGAGCTGCTCGGCGAAGGAGTGCGGGATGAGCTCCGACTGCGCGAGCAGCACGCCATCGGCCGAGACCACGACCGCGTGCGCGGCGTCTGGGACTCGCGTGGTGAAGTCGGTGATGAGCCAGTCCAGATTCCGCCGGTGAGCGTCACTCACTGATCCGGCCCCTCTCCGGTGCGGGCCGTCTCTCCCTCGGCCCGGCGGGCTCCGCGCTGGAAACCAGCCAGGCGGCTGCGCGCCCGCTCGGGTGATCGCGGCCGCTGCGCGGTCGGCTGCGCCTCGTGACCGCCGGTGGGGAGTCCGGCTGTCCGCTGGCCACCGTCGGCGGATCCGGGCAGGAGGTTCGCCCGCGGGATCCGCACGGGCATCCCCGCGACCGTGCGGTCGTCCCGGACTGGATGCGCCATGGTCTCGGCGGCGTGGCGGCCGCTGGCCCAGCTGGCCGCTACCGGTTGCCTGCGGCCGGCTTGGCTGCCATCGGTTGCGGACAGCCGGGGATTACGAAACCAGCTCGTCGCCGCCCATTCAGCGGCCGGCCCTGTTTGGCCTGGTCCCGTGCCGGCCGGGGTGGCCGGATCGACAGCACGCCGCTGGTCACGGGCGTCCTGTCCCGCGGCGCCGGGGCCGCTCGCAATGGTGTGACGGCTGGGCGTGCGCCCAGCTCGCGGGGCGCTGGGCCGTTGCGGCAGATCACCATACCGGCGGGTCTCCCGCCCGGCGACGTTGTCCGGCAGCCACACCAGGGCGGTCAGCCCGTCGGGGGTCCCGGCGCGCAGCCGGACTCTTACCTTGTGCCGTTCGGCCAGGCGTGCCACCGCGAACAGCCCCATGTGCCGGGAGACCGATATGTCGATCGCGGGCGGATCGTCCAGCCGCTGGTTCAGCTCCGCCAGCCGGGCCGCGGAGATGCCGACACCGCTGTCACTGACCTGGATCAGCGTGCCTCCACTGGCTAGTTCCTCGGCTGATACCACCACCCGGGAGTCCCGAGGGGAGAACACGGTGGCGTTCTCGATGAGCTCGGCGAGCAGGTGCGCGAGGTCGGATGCCGCCTGCCCGGAGACCGCGATACCGGGCTGGACGTTCAGTGTCACCTTGTTGTACTGCTCGATCTCTGATGTCGCGGCCCGGGCCACGTCGATCAGCGGCACGGGTTCGCTCCTTTTCCGGGCATGCTCGTGCCCGGCGAGCAGAAGAAGGTTCTCGGAATTCCGGCGCATCCGGGTAACCAGGTGGTCCATCGTGAACAGGTTGGACAGGCGATCGGGATCGTCTTCGTTCTGCTCCAGGGAGTCGATCAGCCGTGCCAGCCGCTCGAGCAGCGACTGGGTGCGCCGGGACAAGCTGACGAACATCGCGCTGAAGCTGGTGCGCAGCAGCGCCTCGTTCCCGGCGAGCCGCACCGCCTCGGCGTGTACCTGGTCGAAGGCGCGGGCGACCTGGCCGATCTCATCCGAGGACAGCACGTCGATCGGCGCCACCTCCAGGCTCGTGCCGGGGTCGGAGGTCTCGCCGAGCTGCCGGACCCGCTCCGGCAGCTGGGTCGTCGCGATGTCGAGCGCGCCTTCCCGCAGCCTGCGCAGCGGCACGACCAGCGACCTGGCGACGGCGAACGTCGCCAGCAGCACCAGGATCAAGATCGCCGCCGTCCCGATGCCGGTGAGCAGCGCGGACCGCTCCGCATCCCGCTGCAGCACCTGGGCGCGCGCGGCCACGTTCCTGGCTACCCCCAGCTCGACCGCCTGCATCCGGTCGATCGTGTCGGACACCGCCGAGTACCACTGGCCGGGCGCGTCCTGCGCGCTGATGTTCAGCGCGCCGCTGCCAATGCCGATGCTGCCGGTGCTGACAACGTACTGCTCGATGTTCACGGCCTGCCTGACCATCGGCCCGGCTACGGTGCGGGCGAAAGCGGCCTGCTCGGCAGGGGTGGCGGTGGCGTCGAACGCCGTCGCGTCACCCCCCTGCCCGGCCACCACGGTGTTCAGCTCCTGCTGCTCAGCGCCGGTCAAAGACCGATCGGTAAAGGCGTTGAAGAGGATGGCGCGCTGCTGGGCCACCTGGTCTTTCTCCTGGGCCAGCGAGCCGAGCGTCTGCACGTCGCTGGTGAGCTCGGGATCGGCGGTGCCCAGCGCGATCTGGTCATTCAGGGCCGTCAGCGCGTTGATGGGGACCGCGTAGCTGGTGATCACCAGCAGCGCGGATGTGTCGCTCTGGGCCGCGGTCCGCAGCTTGCCCAGGCCGGTGACCGCGGAGCGCACGGCGGCCGCTCTCGCCTGGATGTCCGCCGGGAAGGAACCGCCGACACCGGCGGCCAGCACCTGAACCCTGGCCGCCGCCGCATCGGTCGCGTGGTACCACCGCTGGAGGGTGGCGGGATCGCCAGCGGGAACATTCCGGCATGTCTCGTCGCGCTCGTCTTCCAGCGCCTGCACCAGCACGGTGATCTGCTGGCCGAGACCGGCAAGCTGGGACACCCGGCTGAACTGGGCTGCGCTGTCAGCCGCCGCCGCGACCCGCAGGCCGCCGAACACCAGGCCCATCACCAGAGTCAGCATGATCACGGCGAACAGCCGCCACGACACCGGCCAGTTCCGCAAGCTGACGGGCCGCGAGCGCTGACGGTGGGCCGCGGCTGAAGCTGGCGCGGGGCTGTCTGTGCCGTCGGCACCAAGCCTGACGCTGGCACCCCCGTGGTTTCCCATCGCCCGTATCCTCGCTGGCTAACTGTTCTTCGGCCTCGTGACCACTGGCAGCACGCACCCAGCCAGGAACAGCCTCACACCAGCAGCCTGCGGCCCGGTCAGCGTGCATCTGGCGTAACTGTAATCCGCACGCGCCACGAAAATCCGGATATAGCGCACGAGACCACCGGTCCTGGCCGGAAACGCCGTGAGAGCGCGCAGCCGCGGCCGGGTCGCGGGCTGGCGCCAGCTGCGGGCAGCCGGACGGTGCGGTTCCGGCTGTGCGGTCACTGATGAGCGGATGCCGACAGCGGCGGTGGCTCGGTCCCCGGGTCGCGGACGCCGGCGAGCCGGGCGAACAGGACGCTGACCGCGGCCTGGATGTTGTAGACGACGAGGGTCGTGCCGCGATCGAGGGCTGAGCGGGCGGCGGTCTCGTCGCTGACGATGGTCATGATGGCGCAGCTGACGCGGGCGGCGGCCTGGTGGATGCGGGCGATGGCCCCGGTGACCTCGGGGTGGCTGGTCTGGCCGGGGTGGCCGAGGGCGACGGCGAGGTCAGCCGGCCCGGCGAACAGTGCGTCGATGCCGTCGGTGGCGGCGATGTCCGTGGCGGCCTGGCAGCCTGCGGCGTCCTCGATCATCGCGACCACGATGGTGTTCTGGCGGGCGTCGTGCAAGTGCCCGGCCGGGGTGGTCAGGCCATAGCGCCCGGCCCGGGTGTAGGTGGCGAACCCGCGTGTGCCGGCGGGCGGGTAGTGGGCGGCCCGGGTGATGCTGCGGGCGCGGTCCGGCGTGTCGACGTGCGGCACGACGATGCCGGCCGCACCAAGATCCAGCGCGCGCTGGATCTCAGCGCCGGACTCGCCGCTGACCCGGACCAGCGCGGCGAGCCCCGTCGCCGCGGCCGCGGTGAGATGGTGCTGCAGCCCGTCGGTGGGCCCGTGCTCGCAGTCCAGGATGACGAAATCCAGGCCGGCCAGGCCGGCGAGCTCGACGAGGGCTTCGCTGGGCATGCGCAGGATCGCGCCGAGCAGTGGCTCATGGTCACCGATGCGCTGCCGCAGGCGGACGTTACGTTCCATCCGGATCAGGCCACGCTAGGCTTGCAGGCCCGCAGTGCGGTGTGGAGCCAGTCCCGCAGCACCGCGCTGACCTGCTGCGGGCGTTCCAGCGGGGACATGTGGCCGCTGGCGTCGAGCACTTCGAGGCGGCCGGCGGGCAGCAGCGCGGCGATCTCCTCGTGCACGGCGACCGGGCAGAGCCGGTCCTGCCGGGCGGCGATCACCAGCGCCGGGCAGTCCAGGCCGGGCAGCGCGGGACGCTCGTCGATGCGGGAGTGCTGCGCGGCAAGCTGGCTGACGAAGGCGCGCGGGCCGGTCTGGTCGGCCATGGCGATGATCTGCTGGCACAGGCCGGCGTCGGCGAGCCGGGCGGGGCTTACCAGGGCGGGCAGAAGGGTCTGGGGAGTGATCTGGGCGAATTCGCCACTGCCGGCCCGTGCGGCAAGCGTGGTCCAGAAGGCATGCTGTTCCGGCCGGGGGGCGCGTGCGGTGGTGGAGATCAGCGCGATGCCGGCCACCCGGCCCGGGGCGCGCCTGGCTGCGGCCATCGCGACGATGCCGCCCAGGGAATGCCCGATCAGCAGCAGCTTCCTGAACGGCGTGCCGAGCACGGCGGCGGCCATGGCGTCGATCGTCGGCGCACGCAGCGGCACGCTGGTCACCGGGAACCTGGCGCCAGCGAGCATGTCGCGCTGCCCGGCCCACAACTGCGGAGTGCACAGCATGCCGGGCAGCAGCAGGCAGCCAATGTCCCCGGCCGAGGTGGACGCGGGGCCGGCCAATTCAGTCATCGCGCACCGAGGTGCGGACCACTGACCAGGGGGCCACGTACCCGGCGGCGTCGTGCGCCTGTCCCTTCTCGCGGGCCTGCTGGCGAACCTCCCGGTCCCAGTCCAGCCGCACCCGCGCGTCGCCGTCGTTGGCCACCAGCAGCATGCCTGGCTCGTCGGAGAGCTGCTCGAAGCGGCGCCATGCCCCAGCCGGGATGGAGACGGTGTCGAAGGGCCCCACCTCGGTGATGACCTGGTCGGCGCCGCGATTGAGGATGATCCGCCACTGGCCGGTATAGACGATCAGCGCCTGCGAGCCATCGTGCCGGTGCGGCAGCACGCCTTCACCCCTGCCGGCCCGCAGCCAGGCCAGGTTGAAGTTGTGCGGGTTGTGGATGCGCGGCTCCTGGTCCCGGTCTTCGGTCATGCCGTAGCCGACCACCAGCGCCAGCTCGGCCCCGCCGCCAGGCAGCTCGCTGCACAAGAACGGCCGCCGCGACCAGGCCAGGTCCTCGGGGGCGGCGACCCGGGCGCGCATCTGCTCGGCCGTCCAGCGGCGCAGCCTGGCGATCTCCGCGTCTGGCATCGGGGTGATCAGCTCGGTCCCCCCGGGAATGGCTTCGCCGGCGGCGGTGTCGACCAGCTGGCTGCCTGCGGTCAGGTACAGGCCGTGCCGGGCGGCCTCCTGCAGTACCGACGGGCCCCACACAATCCCGCCGGTGTCGTCAAACCCCAGCACGGTGAACAACCACCCGTCGTCGGGGCCGGCGTTGGTGAACCCGCGGAAAATCCAGGTCGGCATCGACACGATCTCACCGGCCCGGCACAGGTACTCCCCGTCCGTGCCGTCCGCCCCCCAGCGCAGCTGCCAGTCGCCGGCGAAGTTGAGGAACACCTCGGCGGTGAAGTGCAGGTGCAGGCTGTTGGTCACCCCGTGCGGCATCGCGGCCGCGCCGACGTTGAACCCGTGCGGCTCGGTCAGGTTCACCACCTGCTCCGCGCTCTGTGCGACGCCGGGCCCGATGATCGAGTAGTTCTCCTTGCTCTCGCTGCCCGGTGTCTTGTAGTCGATGAACGCTTGCGCGCAGCTGACGTAGTCCGCACGCCGGATGGTGCGACGGGCCAGTTCGATCTCGTCCACCACGGGGGCGGCTGTAATTGCCATCGGAACGCTCTCTCTGTGTACGTATGCCTCTGTGTATACGTATGCATGAATGGTATCAGGAGGTGGTGTACTTCCGATATGGGCGGTTAGCGGGTGACCGCGGAAGTTGCGCGCTCCACTAGCGCGGCCGGAAAGGTCTCATGCACCATCGCGGCGCCGGGATCGTCGAGGCGCTTGACGACCATCTCGGCGGCCCGCCGGGCCATGGCCTCCAGGTCGATGCGGACGGTCGTGAGCCGGAAGCAGGGCCAGGAAGCAACATCCAGGTCGTCGAAGCCGGCCACGGCGACTTGACCGGGGACCGGGATGCCCAGTTCCGCCGCGGCATTGAGTGCGCCCACGGCGACCATGTCGTTGGCGCAGAAGACCGCGCTGGGATGATCGGGACCTTGCATGATCGCGGTGAAGCCGGCGTAGCCGTCGGAATAGGTGAAGGCGGTGCCGCGCCGGACCCATCGCGACGGGACGGCCACGTCGGCGTCTTGCAGGGTGTCGCGGAATCCAGCCTCACGGTCCCGGGACGTGCTGGTCTCGGCGGGGCCGAAGATAGCGCCGAGTTTGCGGTGCCCGGCACCGAGGAACAACCGGGCGACCGCGGCGGCACCAGCCCGGTTGTCGGCGGTGATGCTGTCCGAATCGACCAGGTCACTGGCCCGGTTCAGCTGCACGAACGGCAGGCCCCGGTCGTGCAGGCGCCAGGGCAGATCGGAGTGCAGCAGCGAGGTGGTGAGGATGGCGCCATCCACCGACCGGTCAAGCAGCCGCTCGTAGGTGGAGATGTCGTCCCCCCGCTCGGCCAGGACCACCATCCGGTAGCCCAGGCTGATCAGCGTGTCGTGGATGGGAGCCACCAGACGCGGATACAGCGGGTTTTCCAGGTCGGCGACCATTGCGATCTGATGGGTCGCCCGGGTGGACAGGCTGCGGCCGACTTCGCTCGGCACGTACCCCAGGGCAGCTGCAGCCTCCCGGACCCGCTGCCGGGTGGCCTCGGCGACGCGGGCGTCACCGCGCAGCGCCCGCGACACCGTTGGCTGGGACACACCCGCCAGCCGGGCCACATCGTGACTGGTCACGGCCATTGCCGGGTCCCCTCGCCGCGGCGCCAGTGATCGGGCATCAGCTGGCAGGATCGAGTGCGCGCTCGGGAATGCTGGCGATCTGCTGCAGGACGTCGAATTCGTTGCTGTCGCCGGATCCGCCAGGCTCTGGGGACTGAGCATCGCCCCGTGTCATGCCGTTCCTCCTGACGACGATGAAAGTGGTAACGCGCCGGGGCCCGTCCGGCGCGTTACTCGGCGGGCCCCGACCGAGCACAGGCGGCCAGGGCGCGCGGTCAGCAGTGCGTCTTGTAAATGTATTTCTGGACGGTAGCGGAATTGATGTTGGCTGGCGTCGCGACCACGAACCCCACGGCCTGCTCCCGGGCGACCGGCTTTCCCTCGATCGCGCCGACGGCGGACTGGATCCCGACCACGCCCTCCTGATAGGGGTACTGGACGATATCGGCGCTGACCGCGCCGTCCCGCAGCCCGGCCACGATCGGGTCCGAGGTGTCGTAGCCGACCAGATAGACCTTGCCGGTCTTCCCGGCTTCGCGGATTCCGGTAATGGCACCCTCGGTGTTGTCGGTCTCGAGAGTGTAGATACCCACCAGGTTGGGATTGGACGTCGCCGCGGTCCTGGCGATGGACGCCGCCGTGGCGGTCGAGTTGTTGCTGTACTGGGTATTCAGGACGGTGAGGTTCGGGTACTTGGCCGCCAGCTCATTCTTGAATCCCTGGGCTCGGTCGCCGGAGATGATGGAGCCGGTGGCGTTGTCGATGATGAGAACCTGGCCTTTCTTACCGCCGGCCAGCTTGCCCAGCGAGTCGGCCGCGAGCCGGCCGCCGGTGATGTCATTGGACTGGATGTTGGTGACCGCGACGCTCTTGTTCGCCAGGTCACCGTCGATGGTAATGACCTTGATGCCCTCGGCCTTCGCCTTCGCCAGGGGCGCGAACATCGCCACCGGATCAGTAATCGAGATCATGATCGCGGCCGGCTTGCTCGCCATCACCGAATCGAGAACCTGAGTCTGCAGCGGGACCGAGAATGTCGAGGCGCCCTGCACCGAGAACTTCACCCCCGTCGTGGCTGCTTCGGCGGTGGCCCCGCAGCCGACGCTGGTGTAGAAGGGGTTACCGGTCAGCCCGGGAATGTAGACCACGGTCTTGCCGGCCGCCGAAGCGCTCGAACTGCCAGAACCCGAGCTGGAAGAGCTGCCGCTGCTGCATGCCGCCAGCGTGGCCGCTGCTGTTACTGCAATCGCGCCGATCGCGACCTTACGTGATCCGCTCATGGAAATCCCTCTGTCCTTAGTTTGTCTAGGGCCGGTCGCGGTTGCTGCGCCTGAGCTGGTCGAGGTACACCGCTACGATCAAGAAGAAGCCGATGACGACCTGCTGCCAGAACGGCTGCACGTTCATGATGACGAAACCGTTGACCAGAACGGCGGAGATAAAGAGGCCGACGACGGCCCCCGCGATGGATCCGATGCCGCCGAAGAGGCTGATGCCGCCGAGGACGACGCCGGTGATGACGATGAGGAAGTCGGTGCTGTGGCCGCTGATGGTGGTGGTGGCGAACTGGGTGAGCGACATCATCCCGGCCAGCCCGGCGAGCAGGCCGCTGAGCGCATACAGCTTCAGCTGGTAGCGATTGACGTTGATGCCGCCCCGGCGGGCCGCCTCGGTGTTGGAGCCGATGACATACACGTGCCGCCCGAAGCGGGTCAGGCCCAGGACCAGGCCGCCGATGACTATGACCGCGAACGACACCCAGACCAGGTAGTTGATGCCCAGGAAGCTGCCCGTTTCCACGTTGAGCAGCACGGGAGGGACGGTGCGGATGTCGTTGCCTGAGGTGATGAGGTCCGCGAGACCGAGCACCGCACCCAGCGTGCCCAGCGTGGCGATCAGCGGGGGTACCCGCAGCCGGGTGATGCACAGCCCGTTGAATATGCCCCAGGCGAGGCCAGCGGCCAGCGCCACCGCGATGCCGGCGATGACGGTGAGCACGTTGTCGGTGCCGATGGCCCCCATCGCCTTGGCCGCGCAGACGTTGGCAAATACCAGCACCGAGCCGATGGACAGGTCGATCCCGCCGGCGATCATCACGTAGGTGATCCCGGTTCCCATCACCAGGAACGTACTGGCGTAGGACAGGATGTTGCTCGCATTGGTGGTGGTCGGGAAGGAGTTAGGCCGGATCACCGAGAAGATGATGATGAGCACGGCCAGGACGCCCAGCATGTAGACCGGGGTGGAAGACGTGGCACGACGCAGGACCTGCCGGCCAAACGGAGGCATGACGCTCTCGACCCTGGTCAGGATTGATGTCGCCGCCGGCGAGCTTGGCGTGTCACCCTGGCGGGGTGTCTGCTCTCCCTTGACTTCGCTCATGGCGCCGCTCCGTCCAGGGATCCAGTCATCGCGCCGACCAGCTGGTCCACGTCAGTGTCGGCCGCCCGGAACGTCGCGACCAGGCGGCCCAGGCGCAGGACGTGCACCGTGTCGGCGGTTTCGAGCACCTCGGGCATGTTGTGGCTGATGAACACCACCGCCACGCCGGTGTCTGCGACGCGGCGGATCAGGTCGAGCACCTTGCGGGTCTGGCGGACGCCCAGCGCGGCCGTCGGCTCGTCCATGAACACCACCTGGCTGGCCCACATCACCGACCGGCAGATGGCCACGCTCTGCTTCTGCCCGCCGGAAAGGAGCGCGACCGGCGCGTTGAGGTCCTTCACGTCAGTGCCCAGGGACGTGAAGGACTCAAACGCCTGCTTCCGCATCGCTGCCTTGTCCAGCACACCCAGCCGGCCACGCCATCCGGGCTTGATCAGCTCCCGGCCGATGAACGCGTTCTCCGCCGGACCCAGCTCCGGCGCGAGCGCCAGGTCCTGGTAGACGGTCTCGATGCCGAGGTCCCGGGCCTGGAGCGGCGAGCCGAGCACCGTCGGCTCGCCCTTGAGCAGGAGCATGCCGCGATCGGGCTGGATGACCCCGGACATGATCTTCACCAGGGTGCTTTTCCCCGCGCCGTTGTCCCCGATCAGCGCGGTGACCTCCCCGGCTTCCGCCGAGAAATCGGTCTGCCGCAGCACTTCGACGTGGCCATAGTTCTTGACGATGCCCCGTGCTTCCAGCGCGGCCGTCATGGCTGCCCCGCCGTCCGGGCTTCATGGGACCTGCGGGGTCCTGGCACTAGCCTCCTGGTACGCGACGCGGACCGCGGCTGCTCCTCGGTCATTGCTGCTTCCTCACCAGTGTGATTACGAATGCATAGTGCAGGCCGCCCGACCGGCGCCTCCTCCGGCTGTGCTCGAAACACGGCCTTACCTTCACAAAGGCACCGATGATCCAGAACGAGCCTGCTGTTTTAACTCTCTATATTTAGAGATAGCCTGACATTCTATGCATACGTAGTCAAGCTTCGATCCGGTAACGAAACGGGACGTGTGGCGGCAGCGCAAATACGTGAAGCATCGATCGCTCAGGGCACCAGCTGAGGCGGCTCGTCGCGCAGGATCTGCGCCAGCACGTCGAACTCGTTGAACAGCGTCCAGTCCTCGACGATCTGGCCACCGGTGAAATACAGCTGTGACAGACCCCAGATCAGCACCCGCCGTCCGGTGGGGCGACCGTACAGGCCCCAGCCGCGGTGGGTGCCCAGCGCGGTCCACCGCACCGATGCCGCGTACCCGTCTGCGTCGTTCCCCATCCAGTACACCTGGTCGACATGCAGTCCGAGATCGGGGAACGTGGCCAGCAGGCCGCGTGCCATCGCCCGTACCTCGGCCCGGCCGTAGCCATCGCGGTTGGTCGCGCCGTGCCAGCGCGCGTTCGGCGCGTACGCCCGGTCGACCGCGCTGAGGTCACGCCGGTTGTACACGTTGTGGAACAGCGCCCGGACGGTGTGCTCGACGTCGAAGCCGGTGCCCTCCGAGACCGCCGCGAATTCCGGCGCCCGCCCGCCGCGCAACCGCTCTACCTCGGTGTACTGGAATTCCGGCAGCGGCACCGGAGCGGTCTCGTTGCCGTATTCACGGGCTGCCGCTACCAGGTCGTAACCGAGCTGGGCCAGCCGTGCGGCCGTGTTGTGCAGCACCCATTCTTCGACGATCGCGTTCTCCCGGGTCACACAGTTGGCGATCACCCATAGGTTCACCCTGCGGCCGGTCGGCGGCCCCCATCGCCACGGGCCGGTGTGGTGGCCGACGTTGATCGCGCGGTGGGACGTGTGAAATCCCTGATCTTCGTCTCCGGCCCAGATGACGTCGTCGGCGAAGTGCCGCACGTCGGGGAAGGCGTTGATGGCCTGGATCGTCTCGGCCACCACCCGCTCCACGCCGATCTTCATGACCGCCGCGTCGTCGTAGACCCGCGCGCCGGGAGCGTAGGTGTCATAGATGTAGCCGACGTCCTGGTCTTCCCAGATCCGGTGGGTGATGCGGACGATGTAGTCGACGATGTCGGTGTAGGTGTCCTCGAAACCGCGCATCGGCTGGCGCCGCGGCCCGCGGTCCCCGGCGAGGTGGTCGGCCCCGTAGCCGCGGCGCAGAGATACGGCGAAGTCGCCGGGCATCACCAGCTGAGCCGGTGTCCTCCCCGGCCCGTCCTCGGCGGCCGCCCCGTCCGGGCCGGCCGGCGTGTCCCGCGGCTCTGGCACCGCATCGCCGCCGGCGGCTCCGGCCGACGCCTGGACCGCCTCCTTGCCGCGCTGCCGATCAGCCCCCGCCATGCTCGCCCTTTCCTTCGCCGTTGTCGTGCTGCGCGCGTTACCGGTCCTGCTCCTGATAGGTGTCGAGCCGGAGCACGGCGGTGGCGCGGTGGGCGGCCATCCCCTCGGCGGCCGAGATCACCTCGACCGCGTCGGCCAGCTGCGGCGTGGCGGCCCGGGTGACGCGCTGGTAGGTGAGCGGCTTGAGGAACCGCGACACCGACAGCCCGGCACTGTGCTTGGCGCCGCCCGCGGTCGGCAGCACATGGTTCGTGCCCGCCATGCCCTTGTCGGAGTACGCCACGGTGCTCCATCGGCCCAGGAAAATCGAGCCGTAGCTGGTCAGCCGGGCGTGGTAGTAGCCGTCATCTGCGGTCATGAGCTCCAGATGCTCCGGAGCCAGGTCATCCATCAGCGCGATCGCCGTGTCGGCGTCAGCCGCCCAGGTGACCGAGCCGTAGTCGCGCCACGCCGGGCCGGCGATCTCCCGGGTCGGCAGCGTCTCGAGCTGCCGGTCCACCTCGGCGATCACCTTCAGCCCGAGATCCTCCGAGGTCGTCACCAGCGCAGCCGGGGAGTTCGTGCCGTGTTCGGCCTGGCCGAGCAGGTCGGCGGCGACCAGCGTGACATCCGCGGTCTCGTCGGCGATGACGGCGACCTCCGACGGCCCGGCCAGCAGGTCGATCGCCACCGTGCCGAACAACTGCCGCTTGGCCTCGGCGACATAAGCGTTCCCGGCGCCTACCAGCATGTCCACCGGCGGCTCACCCAGCAGGCCGAACGCCATTGCCGCCAGCGCCTGCACCCCGCCGAGCACGTAGAGCCGGTCGATCCCGGACACGTGCGCGGCGTACACGACGGCCTGGTTCGGCTGGCCGTCAGGACCAGGTGGCGTGCAGCCGACCACCGATCGCACTCCCGCGGCCTTGGCCACGTTGACCGTCATGAATGCGCTGGCCGTCAGCGGGAACCGTCCGGCCGGCAGGTAGGCGCCGACCCGGCCGACCGGCACGTACCGCTGGCCGACGGTCAGCCCGGGCACCAGCTCGGTCTCGAAGTCGGCCAGATGGGCGCGCTGTGCGTCGGCGAATGCTCTGGTACGCCGGGCGCCGAGCTCGATCGCCTCGCGCAGTTCCGGGGACAGCGCATCGCCGCTGCGGGCCGCGAGGTCCGGCGGCACCGCCACCTCCCGGCCATCCCAGTGATCCAGCTCGGCGGCGTACCGCAGGACGGTGTCCATGCCTCCCGCCTCGATGGCCCTCAGCATCTCGGAGACCGTGGCGGCCACCTTGGGGTCTTGCTGCGCTGCCGGGCCGGTGACCGCCGGCGCCTTGAGCGGACGGTATGAGCCCTCGAGAGCAGCAAGGACGCGCGACGTGTAGATCATGCCTCGACGTTAGGCCGCGCCCTGGTGCAGGACAAGGGGAGGTCAACCTGCTCGAACCATAGGATAACCCTATGCTTTCCAGGCCGATCACCGGTGCCCAGCTGCGCGCCTTCCTGGCCGCCGCGCGCTGTGGCTCGTTCACCGCGGCAGGCGCCGAGCTGAACCTGGCCCAAGCATCCGTTTCTGAGCTGGTACGCCGTCTGGAGCAGGAATACCGCCTGGTGCTGTTCGTCCGCCGTGGCCGCACGCTAACTCTCACCAGCGCCGGCGAGCTGCTCAGACCCATCGCTGAGCGCGCTGCATCGGCCCTGGACCATGCCGATCAGTCACTTCGTGCCTTCGGCGGCCTCACCGGCGGGACCGCCACCTTCGGCGTCATGCGCAACGCCGAGTATTACCTGCTCTCGGATCTAGCGCAGACCTTCCACGAGCGGTATCCCGGTGTGCAGATCCGCCTCATCGGGCAGAACTCGGTCGACGTCGCCGCCGCCGTCACCGACGGAACCGTGGAAGCCGGCGTGGTGGTACTGCCGGTGGACGTCACCGGCCTGGACGTGCGCCCGCTGCTAAGGGACGAGGTGGTCCTGGTCACCCGCGTTCCGGGCCGGTACGGCCAGGCGGTCGACGGCAAGGCGCTGCGCACTGCGGAACTCGTGCTCTATGACGCGCATTACGGCTGGAACGAGCCCACCCGACGGCAGATCGCCGAGTGGGCCAATGCCGAGGGCGTCCGGCTGAATCCCGTTATCGAGGTGGAGCACGTGACCTCAGCCCTGCGCCTGGTCGATCGCGGGATCGGCGACACGATCGTGTCCCGGGCCGTCACCAGGGCACCGGAGTTTCCCCAGGAGCTGGCGATCGTGCCATTTGCCCGGCCGCTCTACGACACGATCGCGTCGATTACCCGCGACGCCGGGACGTTGTCGCCTGCCAGCCGCCAGCTGCTCGAACTCGCCGAAGAGATGCTGCTCGCCCGCTCCACCCAGCCGCCCGCCCGCGGCACGCCGCGCGATACAGGCAACGCCGCCGGGTAACACCTGACCGCGGGAGACATCATGACGACATCCGCTACCGTCGCGGTGGTCCAGACGCTCGGCCTGTGACCTCGTGACCGCTTGGGGAGGGGATGGGCCTTGGGCAGGAAACCGTGCTCCCGTAGCGTTGTCTCACTGGACCCATTTCCGCAGTGACACCGGGAGCAGGCAATGACGCAGACCCCGCCCTACCAGGTAACCGACCCGGCGACCGGTGAGGTGACCGAGACCTTCCCCTACGCCACGGACGCGGAGGTGGCCGACGCGCTCGCCGCCGCCACCGAGGCGTTCGCGGCCTGGCGCCAGCGCCCGGTCGCCGAACGCGCCGCGGTCGTGAAGCGGATCGCCGAGCTGTTCACCGAGCGCGCCACCGACCTGGCCGCGCTGATCACCAAGGAAATGGGCAAACAGCCCGCCCAGGCCGTCGGCGAGGCCGAGTTCTGCACCGACATCTTCGGCTACTACGCCGACAACGGCCCCACGCTCCTCGCCGACAAGCCGCTGCCCGGCCATGACACCGCGCGGGTCGAGTACCGCCCCGTCGGCCCGATCCTGGGCGTGATGCCGTGGAACTACCCGTACTACCAAGTGGCCAGGTTCGCCGCGCCCAACCTGATCGTCGGCAACGCCGTCATCCTCAAGCACGCGGAGAACTGCCCGACCTCGGCCCTGGCGATCGCGCAGATCATGAAGGACGCGGGCGTGCCGGACGGCGTGTACGTCAACCTGTTCGCGACCCACGAGCAGGTCGCGACCATGATCGCCGACCCGCGGCTGCGCGGCGTGTCGCTGACCGGGTCCGAGCGGGCCGGGACCGTGGTCGCCGAGACGGCCGGCCGCAACCTGAAGAAGGTCGTCCTGGAGCTCGGCGGGTCCGACCCGTACGTCATCCTGGACACCGGTGACGTCGAGGACGCGGCCGGGACCGCCTGGGCCACCCGGATGGAGAACGTCGGCCAGGCCTGCAACTCCAACAAGCGGATGATCGTCATGGACGACATCTACGACGACTTCGTGGCCGCCCTGGTCAAGCGGGCCACCGCGATGTCACCACGCCAGGCAGGCGATGACTCCGCCGGCTCCTACAGCCCGATGGTCTCCCGCAAGGCCGCGGAGAACCTCCTCGCCCAGGTGCAGGACGCGGTATCGAAGGGCGCGACGCTGCACGTCGGCGGCACGCTCGGCGACGGCAAGGGCGCTTACTTCGCCCCGGCCGTGCTCACCGGCGTGACCCCGGAGATGCGGGCCTACCGCGAGGAGCTGTTCGGCCCGGTCGCCGTCGTCTACAAGGTCAGCACCGACGACGAGGCGGTCCAGCTCGCCAACGTGGTGGACTTCGGTCTCGGCGGCGCGGTCTGGTCGACCGACGAGGAGAGGGCCATCAGGGTCGCCGAGCAGCTGGAGGTCGGCATGGCCAACGTGAACACCCCGGCCGGCGAGGGCGCGGACCTGCCGTTCGGCGGCACCAAGCGCTCCGGCTTCGGCCGCGAGCTCGGCCCCCTCGGCATCGACGAGTTCGTCAACAAGCGCCTGTTCTACGTGGAGAAGTAGCAGCCAGCAGGCAACGTCCAGCACCGAACGGCGAGACCAGCAGACGAGATCCATGGCAAGGAGCAGATGCCGTCATGCCCGCAAACCCCCTCGGCGTCGTACTGCGCAACCGGCGGGCCGGCCAGCACACCCTGGTCTGGGCCCGTCCGGATCTGCAGGCCCCGGAAAACTTCACCTTGACCAGCCCCGCCTTCGGCCACGGGAAACCCATCCCGGAGAAACACCGTGGCAGGCTGCTGCGCCCGAACATCTCACCCGCCCTCAGCTGGACGCCGCCGCCGGCCGGCACCGCCGAGCTCGTGCTCATCGCGCAGGACCCCGACGTCCCGTTCGGGAAGCCAGCCACCCACGCGCTCGCGGTGGGCATCGCCCCCTCGCTGGAGGCACTCCCCGAGAACGCCCTCACCAGCCCCAGCCCCATCCCGGGGATCCGGCACGGGAAAGGCCCGCTCGGGCGCCGCGGTTGGGCCGGCCCCATGCCGCCGCGGTCGCACGGGCCGCACGTCTACGCCTTCCAGCTCTTCGCCCTCGACCAGGTCCCCGAACTGCCCGCCAGCTTCACCCTCGACGACGTGGTCGCCGCCATCGCGGGCCACGCCATCGGCCGCGCCCGGCTCGACGGGACCTACGAGGTCCGCTAGGCGCAACCGCCCTGCACCTCGAACTTGCCGCCCAGCCCGCCATAATCGCATTACGTCGTTCGGTCCACCCCGATTTGATGCACCCCGGAGGTTCCGAGCGGTTATGGGCTTGCTGTCTGATATGCGCGAGCGCAGCTGCCGCGCGAGATGACCCGCCGCCTCGGCATGCAGAACCGGGTCGAACTGGCCGAAGAGCCCGACCACATCGGCGTCTGGCCGGACCAGCCCCCCGATCATGACCGGCCGTGAGCCTCAGGACCGGCTGTAAGCCGCACCGCGGGCCGTGCCCGCGCCCGGCACGGGCTCCGGTGGGGTGGCTCCATGATCCTGAGCAGTTTCCGGACGTAATTGCCAAGAACTGTTCACGATCATGGTCGCGCGTCCCTGACCCGTGAAAATGCGGCTCATCGGGCTGTGGGCCGTGGCCGGGCTGAGCCTGGCCGCCGCGCCGGGCGCGGGCCGCCGTGGTGCTATCACTGTTCCTGCCCGAGCCCGGCCCGCAGCCCTGAAAACGGAGGAATCCCCATGCCTGTCTCGCGCCTAGCGCACATCCCCGGAATCGGCGTGGACGAAGTCGGTGATGCCGCCGACGCCGCCGCAAACCCTGACCTGCTCCGGCTGGAGAACCTCGACACCGATATCCCGCCGCCCCAGATCGCCCGGGACATCACCCACGCCGCCGTCGACGAGGACGCCGCCAACAGCTACCTGCCCTTCCAGGGCCACCGCGCGCTGCGGGAGGCGGCGGCCGAGCACGTCAGCGCCGCCACCGGCCACGGCTACGACCCCGGCACGCAGTGCGTGAGCGTGGCCGGCGGCCTCAACGGCATCCTCAACGTCCTGCTGGCCACCGTCGAACCCGGGCAGGAGGTCGTCATCGGCGACCCGATCTACGCCGGGCTGGTCAACCGCATCCGGCTGGCGGGCGGCGTTCCCCACCACGTCCGGTGCGTGCCGGGCGAACGCGGCTGGGGCACCGATCCCGGCGAGCTGGCCGCCGCCATCGGGCCCCAGACGGCGGCGGTCCTGCTGATGAGCCCGGCCATGCCCACCGGCGCCGTCCTGTCCACCGCGCACTTCGACGCCATCGCCGGCCCGGTCAGCCGCCACGGTGCCTGGGTCATCTGGGACGCCGCCATGGAACGGCTGGTCTTCGGCGGCCGCCCGCCGGTCCATCCGGGCGCGCATCCGGGGCTGGCCGCCCGCACCATCACGGTCGGCTCCGCCTCCAAGGAGCTGCGCATGATCGGCTGGCGGGTGGGCTGGGTCGCCGGGCCACAGCCGATCATGAGGGATATCGGCCTGGTCGGCCTCACCAACGTGGTCTGCCAGGTCGGCATCGCCCAGCAAGCCGTGGCCGCCGCGCTGCGGCATCCCGGCGCCGCGGCCGACGTGGCCGCCGCGACCCGCGTCTGGCAGCAACGGTGCGACCTCATCCTCGATCAGCTCGCGGGTTATCCCTGCATCCCCCCGGATGGCGGCTGGTCACTTCTTCTCGACTGCGCCAGCATGGGCATCACGCCCGGGCAGGCATCGCAGCGGCTGTTCACCCGCGGCGAGGTCGCGGCCACCCCGATGGCCGGCTGGGGACCCAGCGGCGACCGCTACCTGCGCCTGGTGTTCGCCAACGAGCCGGCCGAACGGCTCGGTGACCTGCGCACCCGCTTCGACGCCGCCCTAGCCTAGGGATCTCGGATGCCTCCGATGAGGCCCGATTGCCTTCGAAGGAAGGAGTGCCATCGATGAAGGCGGCTCGCTGGGTCGGCGTGGGACGTGTGGAGTGCGAGGAGGTGCCGGTACCAGCGGCCGGGGACGGCGAGATCCTCATCCGGACGGTTTGCACCTCCATCTGCGGCTCCGACCTGCACAGTGTGTTCGGCGCTGCGCCGCCCCAGCCCGGCCCGGCCGGCTTCCCCGGGCACGAGAGCGTAGGCGAGGTGGTGGAATCGCGCTGCCCCGGTTTCGGGCCGGGCGATCGCGTGCTGGCCGTCCCGCACTTCGCCGATGCCCGCGGCATGGCCGAGTTCCAGGCCCTGCCCGGCTCGGCCTGCATCCGGCTGCCGGCCGGGCCACAGCTCAGCCACCTGCTCATGGCGCAGCAGCTCGGCACGGTGGCCTTCGCGCTCCGCCGCTATCCACTCGATCTCATCGGGACCGACGCCGCCGTCATCGGCCAGGGGTCCGCCGGTGCCTTCTTCACGTTCCTGCTCAAGCGGGCCGGGGCGGCCCGGGTGCTGGTGTCGGACAGGTCGCCCGCGCGGCTGGCCTACTCCCGGCAGCTGGGCGCGGACCTGGCCGTCGAGTCCGGCACCGACGGCTTCGGGCCGGCCGTGCTGGCGGCAACCGGCGGGCGCGGGGCCGGCCTGGTGGTGGAGGCGGTCGGCAGCCGCGAGGCGTTCGCGCAGAGCCTGGAGGTGGCCGCGCCCGGGGCGACCGTCGTCTGGTTCGGCCTGCCCGAGGACGCCGGTGGTTACCCGTTCTCGTTCAGCGGCTTCTTCCGCCGCAAGCTCACCGCCTACTCCATCTACGACGCCCAGGGCGAGCCCGGACTCGGCTCGTTCCGGTATGCCGTGCGGCTGATCGCGGACGGGGCGATCGACGTGGCCCCGCTGCTCAGCCACATGCTGCCGATCGAGCAGGTGGGCGACGCGTTCCGCATCGCCCACGACCGGACCGGTGACGCGCTGAAGGTGTCGGTGCGGTTCTGAGGGCCGGGGGACTTCTCGGGACACCGCAGGGCCTCACCGGTTGGGCGCTCCGTCACCGTGACGCGGTGACGGCCGCCCGTACCGGCTATTCCGCTTTCCCGGCATGGTGCCGCCCCCGCTGCCGTCAACGTCGGCCACCACGAGGACACCTTCCGCAAGCTGGACGCCGCCCGTGCCTCACCCCGGTGCGTGAGCCGGCCGCCGCCGGATCGACGCCACGGGCTCCGGCCACGGCGGGTCCGGGATGCTCCGCCGCAGGGCCGGCGCCACCTCGGCCTGGAACAGCTCCAGGCTGGCCCGGAACTCCGCCTGGCTGAGGAACGCCGGATGCCCGCCGACCGAGATCAGCGTGTTGCCGAACTCCTCGTGGTACCGCCCCACCTTGTCGATCACCTGCTCCGGGCTGCCGACCAGCGCCGACCCGCGCTCCAGGAAGTCCTCGTAGCTCTCCCACACGGTGAACGTGCCCGGCAGCTGGCCGGAGTTCGCCACCATGGCCCGGAAGCGCTCGAAGGTCGGCCGGTACGCGGCTACCGCGTCCTGCGAGTCGCGGGTCACGTAGGTCTGCCCATGTCCGGCGCCGACCAGCGCCCCGGCCGGGTCCCGGCCGGCCGCCGCCCAGCGGTCCCGGTAGTGCCGGACCAGCTCGGCGTACCGGGTGACCGGGTTCATCCCGTTGGCCGAGAACACCGGGTCGCCGAACTCCACCGCCAGCTCCACCGAACGTTCCGAGGTGGCCGAGCCGTGCCACACCCGGATGGGCCGATGCAGCGGCTGCGGCGCGATCTCGGCGTCGGTCAGCGGCGTCTTCCGGATCGAGGGCACGTCGTCGGCGGGCTTCCAGGTGACCTTGTCGCCGGACCAGATCTGGCGCAGCAGCCGGTAGTTCTGCGCGATCGTGTCCCAGGCGTCGAGCCGGCCGATGCCGAACAGCTCGGCCTGCTCGGGCCCGTTCCCCTTGCCGATGATCAGCTCGACCCGCCCGCCGGACAGGTGGTCGAGCGTGGCATAGTCCTCCGCTACCCGCACCGGATCCAGCACCGACAGCAGCGTGACCCCGGTGAACAGCCGGATCCTGGTGGTCACCGCGGCGATGTGGCTCAGCACGACAGGTGGCGAGCTGGACAGGAACGGAACGTGGTGGCGTTCCCCGACCGCGAAGCCGTCGAAGCCCAGCTCCTCGAACAGCACCGCGTTCTCCACCACCTCCGACAGCCGCCGGGTCGGATCACCCCCGTCGTTGGCCACCAGGTCCAGGCCGATGAACCTCACGACGCCACCGCCCCCTTGTCTGCCGCCCGGTCCCGCCTGACGACCTCTTCCCGCACGATCGGGATGACTTCCCGGCCGACGTCGACCGCGTCGCCCAGCAGGTCGTAGCCGCGCATCGAGATGATGTCCACGCCCAGATCGATGTAGTCACAGATGGCCGCCGCCACGGTCTCCGGCGTGCCGGCCAGGGCGTTGGAGTTGCGGCCGGAGCGCTCGCCGTGGGTCAGGTAGTCACCCTCACGCTGCTGCTCGTGGTCGGTGCCGCCGGTGATGAAGTGGACGGTCACCCGGCCGTCGCTGATCTGGTCGATGGTGGCGAACGTCTTGGCCGCGAACGTCGGGTAGGACACGTTCGGCCGGTGCGCGAGCAGCAGCTGCAGCGTGGACGTCTTGCTGGCGATGTAGGCGGGGGCCGCGTTCGGGTCGGGGGACCCCGAGCCGTACGCGAACAGCACCCGGTCCCAGCCGTTCTCCTCGTGCGCCCGGGCCAGCCGCAGGGTGTAGTCCTTGTCGAAGCTGGCGCCGGATCTGGCGGTGATCTCGCTGCCGTCGCTGGTCGCGGCGATGCCGAGGAACTCTACGGGCATGACGGTTCTCCTCCGGGCGGCCTGGAACAGCTGGCCAGCCGGCTGCGCTAGGGGGCGCCGCCGGCTGGGCCTACTCGCCGACGCTGGTGGCCTCGGCCAGGATGCCGATCAGCGTGGTGACCGCCTCCCGGGCATCCGGGCCGGTGGCGCGGACGGTCACCCGGTGGCCGCTGCTCGCGCCGAGCTGCATCACGGCCAGCACGCTCTTCGCGTCGGCCTGTTTGGTGTCCACGCTGAGCTGGATCGACGAGCCGAACTTCGCGGCAGCCACCGACAGCGCGCCCGCGGGCCGGGCGTGCAGGTCACCGGCCAGCTCGATCGTGGCCTCAAAGTTTTCTGGCATGTCGCGCCTCCTGCGCCGCGGCCAGCACCGCTTCCAGGTCGCCGCCGCCCGCGGCGGTGACGGCGGCCGCGACCGCGCCTTCCACGAACGGCGCGTCGGCCATCACCACCCGGGCGGCCAGGCCGGCGGGGAGCTCCTCGGGCTCGGCCAGCAGCGTGCGGACGGTGAGCACCGAGCTCCCGAGGTCGGGCAGGATGACGACGCCCGCCCCGCCGTCGGCCTGGCTGATCGCGCGCTGGACCTTGGCGATGCTGGTCCCGATCCGGCCATCGTCCGTGCCCCCGGCGGTGGCGATGGTGACACCGTCGCCGCTGACCTGCCCGGCCAGTTCCGCCGCGCCCTCAGCCAGGGCGGGGCTGTGTGAGACGAGGACAATGCCTACCTGCGCTGCCATAACGCATGCCCTATCCTGAGCGTGTTCGACATTACCGAAAGGACCTCATGATCCAGTCTGTGGAGCGTGCGGCGGCGATTCTGGGCGTCCTGGGATCGGGTACCCCGCGCCTGGGGGTGACGGAGATCGCGCAGCGGCTCGGCCTGGCCAAGCCCACGGTGTACGGGCTGCTGCGCAGCCTGGTAAAGCACGACCTGGTGACGCAGGACCCGTTCACCGGGAAGTACTGCCTGGGACCCGGCGTCCTTCAGCTCGGTAATGCCTACCTCGACGGTTCCGAGCTGCGTGCCCGCTCGCTGCTGTGGGCCGAATCCCTGGCCCAGCGCGCGAACGAGGCGGTGTGGGTGGCCACCCTGTCCGGCACCCGGGTCATCGTGCTGCACCACGTGTTCCGGCCCGACAACACCGTCCAGATTCTCGAGGTCGGATCGGCCATTCCCTGGCATGCCTGCGCCCTCGGTCACGCGATCGTGGCGCACCTGCGGGCCGAGGACCTCGCCCACGTCATGGCCGCGGAACGAGGGCCGCTGACCGGCCGGACCAGGACCACCCGGGCCGCGCTCGGCCAGGCCCTGGCCCAGGTCCGCCGGCGCGGGTACGCCCTGGAGGATCAGGAGGCGACGGTCGGCGACGCCGGGATCGCCGCGCCCATCATGAGCCGGGAGGGAACGGTGGCGGGGGCGATCGGCCTGGTCGGGCCCGCCGAGCGACTGCTGGCTCAGACGGCGCGGGACGACCTTATCCGCGCCGTCGTCGATTCCGCCCGTTCGGTATCCCGCGACCTGGGCGCGGGCCGCGGCGGATCGGCGCTGTCGGCGCTCAGCTGACCGGGTCATAGCGGCGGCACCAGCTCCCAGACCTCGTCCGCCGTCGAGGCCCTGACGGCCTGGGTGGCCAGCTCGGCGCAGGCGGTGACCTCCAGCCGGGGCAGCCAGGCACGGACGCGCGGCACCCGGGCGGCCGGCACGCTCAGCGTGCGTACGCCCGCCCCGATGAGCAGCGGCAGCGCCCGCGCGTCGGCCGCCGCGTCGCCGCATACGGACACCGGCAGGCCGGCCCGGCGGCCGGCCGTGACGACGTGCTCGATCAGGGCCAGCACGCGCGGGTGCGCGGCCAGGCCCGGGCTGGCCGCCGGGTCCAGCCGCCCGAGGCCCATGACGTCGGCGGTCAGGTCGTTGGTGCCGATCGAGAAGAAGTCGGCAGCCTCGGCGAACTCCTCGGCGGCGGCCGCGGTGGCCTGCAGCTCCACCATGATGCCGAGCCGCGGCGGGCTGCGGTCCAGGGCCGCGGCCGTCTCGGTGAGCACGTCCCGCACCCGGCTGACCTGCTCGAGCGAGCTGACCATGGGAATGAGCACGGCCAGGCCGGTGCCCTGATCGGCGGCCAGCACGGCGTTGAGCTGATCGGCCAGCGCGGTGGGGTGCCCGAGCAGCGCCGCCAGGCCCGCCGCGGGCGGCAGGCCGGCCAGGAACGGTGGGATCTTGTCGCCGGAGAAGTCGAGCAGCCTGACCGTGGCGATCCGGCCGGTGAGCAGCGCGAGTACCGGCGCCAGCTGTGCCTCCTGCTCCGCCCGGCCCGGCCAGGCGCCCGCCTGGAGAAAGGGGATCTCGGTCCGCAGCAGGCCGACGCCCATCGCGCCCGCGGCCAGCCCGCGCCGGGTCTCGGCCGCCGACGCGACGTTGCACAGCACGGTGATCTCGGTGCCGTCCGCCGTCCGGGCCGGCCCAGCCGCCGCCGGTGCCCGGGCCTCGGTCACCGCACCGCCGCGGTCCCGCGCCGCTGGCCGCACGCCGACGACGAGCTCTCCGGCGTCCGCGTCCAGGTGCCCGGTCTCCCCGGGCGGCACGTCCAGCACCGCCGGATCGACGCCGGTGATCATCGGCAGGCCGAGTCCGCGCGCGATGATGGCGGCGTGCGAGCTGGCCCCGCCGGATACCGAAACCGCGCCGGCCAGGCCCGCGTCCGCCAGCTCGATCAGGTCGACCGGGCTGATCTCGCGACGGACCAGGATGAACTCGCGCGCCGCTGGGACGTCCGCCCGTTCCGGCCCGGCGGCCGCCGCTCCCGGCGGCGCTGCACCCGCTGTACTCAGGTGCTCGACGACGGCCTGGGCGATCTGCCGGATGTCGCCGGCCCGCTCGGCCAGCGCCCGGTTGGGCAGGCGCTGCATGGCCGTGGCCTGCGTCTCCGCCGCTGCCCACACCGCCGCCCCGGCGTCCTCGCCGGCCCGCACCGCGGTAACCGCGGGCTCGGTGAGCGCCGGGTCGGCGGCGATGAGCGCCGCGACCTCGATGATGTCCGCCTCGGTGTCCCGGCCGGCGGCGCGCAGCCGGGCGGCCAGGGCGGACCGTTCCGCCGCCACCGCCGCGAACGCGGCGGCGACCTGCCCGGCCGTGGCGCTGACCACCCCGCCGGTGCCGATAACCCGCAACGCCCCGGTGGCGGTGCCCTCCGAGACGGGCCGACCGGTAAAGCGCGCGGGCAGGTTCATGCCGCCTGCCGCGAGGCGACGTCGCGCAGCGCGTGCAGGATCAGCGCCGTCGACGCCGCACCGGGGTCCTCGTGCCCGACACTGCGCGGGCCGAGGTAGCTGGCCC
>Ga0213875_10000767_pt1 | contig 24147 bp, 20 predicted proteins | sample BarmaccomBMRX_R8_FD_160105 | JGI IMG/M metagenome (GOLD analysis project Ga0213875, IMG submission 160105) | Root-associated microbial communities from Barbacenia macrantha in rupestrian grasslands, the National Park of Serra do Cipo, Brazil - RX_R8 | ecosystem: Host-associated > Plants > Roots... | reverse complement strand
TAGCAGGGCGCCGCCGAGCACCGCCCCGCGCCGCTTGGCTCCCCGCCGCGCCAGCACCAGCAGCGCGGCCAGCGTGAGCAGCACCGCGACCACGTCCACGTGCGCGTTGTTGCCGGCCTCGAGCGCGACCGTCGGGCACCAGGCCCACAGCGCCGCCCAGCGCAGGTCGCGCCGCAGCCACCCCAGCCCGGCCAGCAACAGCAGCGTGACCAGCACCGCGCACGCGCCCGCGGCCGCCTGGACCGGGGTCGAGCCCGCCCACACCGGCGTCACGTAGTGCACGGCCAGGAAGTAGAACTCGGCCACCGGCGGATAGATGGTCGGCACCGTCGGCCGGTTGATCCGGGTGCAGCCCGGGGCCAGCGTGTGGCCGGGGTAACCCGGCTCCACGATGCCCGGCCCCACGCAGTAGGGGGCGTGGTGGTTGAACAGGAACGGGTCGCGGATGTGGGCCAGCTGCGGCGCGGTCGGGACGTAGGCGTAGGGGTCGTAGCCGGCCGCCTGCACGCGGCCGTCCCACATGTAGCGGTACAGGTCGGAGCTGGACTGGGGCGCCCCCGAGACCGCGATGACCTGCACCGCGATGCCGCCGATGACGATGAGCGCGACCACCCAGCGCCGCGGGAGGCCGCGCAGCAGCCAGGCCGCGGCCGCGAACAGCACCCAGGCCACCGTGACCAGCGGCAGCGGCTTGAGCGGGTACGGATCGGCGGCCGGGTGGATGACCAGGAACTCCAGGCCGCAGATGACCACCAGCATCGCGCTGATCGCACTGACCCGCACCTTCGCGGTCATGACTCGTACACCAGGTAGACGTCCTGGCTGGTCTCGATGTCGGCCGGGGCGGCCGGCACGCAGTCGAGGGCGGCGAACCAGCGGCCGTCGGCCGTCCAGGTCTCCCGCAGCACCAGCCCGGCGCTGCGGGCCACGTCACCGATCTGGTCGGCGCCCACGTAGGCCCACGGGAACCAGTCGCCCGCGGTGCCCTGCTGGCACAGCCGGACCTGGTCGGTGCGCAGCGGGCGGCCCGGCGCCTGCACCTCGACCAGCGCGTGGCCGTCGGGGGCGAGCAGGTCACTGATCCGCCGCAGCAGCGCGGCCGGGTCGCCGCCGATCCCGATGTTCCCGTCGGCCAGCAGCACCGTCCGCCAGCGGCCGGTCCCCGGTACCCGGCCGAAAACGTCGCGGAGGATGGCGAACGCGCCGGAGGACTGGGCGATCTGGACCGCGTAGGGCGTCACGTCGATGCCCAGGGCCGGGATTCCGCGCTCAGCCAGCGCCACCGTGAGCCGGCCGGGCCCGGAGCCCACGTCCAGGGTCGGCCCGGAGCACCGGTCGACCAGCGACACGTCACCCGGCGTGGCCTCCAGCCACCGGTCGACCTCCAGCGGGACGCGGGTGCCGTCGGAGTGTTCGACCTCGGCCTGCGCGGCACCGGCCAGTGCCGCCTCGTAAAGTTCGCCGAGCACGCGGGCTCCTCCCTGACGATCACACGGCCCCGGGCGCCGTGTCATGCAGGGAAGTCTCTACGAATGCGCTGCTGAACCGCACCCGCCCGGCGATCCGTTCAGATGTTCGTCAGGGAACTTACGAGACGATGACGGATTTGTTGCAGTTGGTGGTCGCTGCCCGACAAATCCATCTACCGTGAGGGCACGACTTTTACGAACGGGAGGCCGTAGCGACAATGGTGGCCGCGGTGAACAACCCCGATCCGCCGGGCAGGATCGTGGTCGTCGACGACGACCCGACGGTGGCGGACGTCGTCGGACGGTACCTCGTCCGCGACGGGCATCACGTGGAGTGTGTGCGGGACGGGCAGGAGGCGCTCCGCCGGGTGGCCGAAGAGCCGCCCGACCTGGTCGTTCTCGACCTCATGCTGCCGGGCATCGACGGCCTGGAGGTGTGCCGGCGGCTGCGCGCGCGCTGGCCGATCCCGGTCGTCATGCTGACCGCGCTGGGCGACGAGACCGACCGCCTGGTCGGCTTCGAGACCGGCGCCGACGACTACGTGACCAAGCCGTTCAGCCCCCGGGAGCTGGCCCTGCGGGTCCGCTCGGTGCTCCGCCGGGCCCGCGGCACCGGCCTGCCCGACGCCCAGCCGGAGGGGATCGTCACCGACGGCGAGCTGGCCGTCGACCTGACCGCGCACGAGGTCCGGGTGGCGGGTTCGCTGCTGTCGCTGACCTCCCGCGAGTACGACCTGCTGGTGTTCCTGATGCAGCACCCGCGCAAGGCGTTCACCCGCGAGCAGCTGCTGAACCAGGTGTGGAGCTGGACGTTCGGCGACACCTCGACCGTCACCGTGCACGTCCGGCGGCTGCGCGAGAAGCTCGAATCCGATCCCACCCTGCCGCGCCGGATCGTGACCGTCTGGGGCGTCGGCTACCGATACGAGCCCGAGGCGGCGTAGTGCACGCAACCGCGGTGGCCGGCGTTCTCGCCGGCCCCCTGCCCGACGTTGCCTGGTCCGACCTGGCCCGCGTGTCCACGACGGCGGCGATCATCGCGGTCGTGGCCATCATCATCGGTGTCTTCGCCATGCACGCGCTGGCCCGCCGGTCGATCGGGCTGCTGCTCACGCTGATCTCCGCGGTCACCATCCTGACCGCGCTGGCCGGCGTGGGCGGGATCACGATCATCATGGTCGGCAACCCCGGCGACCGCGAGGTCATGCTCGAGCTGCTGGTCATCGCCGGTCTGGCCGGGTTCGCGGTCGCGCTGATGATCGGGCGGCGGCTCACCCGGGCCAGCCGCGCGCTGCTCGAGGCGGTGCAGAAGACCGGCGACAGCGGCCTCTACATCCCGCCCACGATCACGCTGCCGGCCGAGCTGGCCGGCCTGTCGGACGGACTGTCGGCCGCCCACGAGCGGCTGGCGCAGGCCCGGTCCCGGGAGCGGGCGCTGGAGGCCAGCCGCCGCGAGCTGGTCGCCTGGGTCAGTCACGACCTGCGCACCCCGCTGGCCGGGCTGCGGGCGATGGCCGAGGCGCTGGAAGACCAGGTGGTGGTGGACCCGCGCGAGATGAACGCCTACCACACCCAGATCCGCCGCGAGGTCGACCGGCTGTCGGTCATGATCGACGACCTGTTCGAGCTGTCCCGCATCCACGCCGGCGCGCTGCGCCTGAACCGGCGCCCGGTCGCCCTCGACGACCTGGTGGCCGAGGTGCTGGCCAGCGCCGAGCCGGTCGCCCGGGCCAAAGGTGTCCGGCTGGCCGGCTCCGCCGTCCGCGGCCTGCCCATCTACGTGGACGCCGGTGAGTTCGGCCGCGCCCTCCGCAACCTGGTCACCAACGCGGTCCGCCACACCCCGTCCGACGGCACCGTGGAAGTCCTCGGCGACGTGCACGAGGGCATGGCCCGGTTCAGCGTGTCCGATGCCTGCGGCGGCATCCCGCCCGAGGACCTGCCCCGGGTGTTCGAGGTCGCGTTCCGCGGCGAGGCGGCTCGCACGCCCGGCCCGCAGACCGGCGGGGGACTGGGGCTGAGCATCGCCCGCGGCATCGTCGAGGCGCACGCCGGCCAGATCGCGGTGCGCAACGCCGGGCCCGGCTGTCAGTTCCTGATCCGGCTCCCGCTGGCCCGCCCGGTCGTGCAGCCTCCGGTCCACCACGCGCAGACCGGCCCCCAGCGGGCGGTCCCGGCTGGCCGCTGAAGCAGCGCCGCTACGGGGCCGTCCGCCGGTATCGCGCTATGGGGCCGGGACGGCCACGACCGCGGTGCCGTAGGCGACGACCTCAGCACGGGCCTTGCCGATCTCGGAGGAGTCGAACCGCACCGCGATCACCGCGTTGGCCCCGAGCAGCTTCGCGTTCTCGATCATCCGGTCCAGCGCATGCCGGCGGGTGTCCTCCAGCACCACCGTGAACTGCGACACCTCACCCTGCCGGAGCGACGAGATCCCCCCGGTGACCGCCTTGGTGAAACCCATCGACCGCACCACCAGCCCGAACGTCACCCCGAGACTCTTCTCCACCCGCATCCCGGGCAGGTCGAACGCCGAAGTGACCTGGAACTCGATGACCGGAGCTTCTGCTGTGTTCGTCATGGCGGGCAGTACAACGCCGCCGCCGGACAATGTCAACGAACGCTGCGCCGGCCCGGGCCAGGCCGCCGCAGGCAGCTGCGGCTTTCGTTCACCTTTATCGCCCGTGACCGGCCAGCATCCCGCCGTACTCCGGTTCCCGCTCCGGTACCGGCCCGCGCAGCCACAGCCGGCCCGGCTGGCCGCTGAGTCCTGCCTCCGGCGGGGGTACTTCGGGCTCCGGGATGGGTGGAAAACCCTTCGACCTGCCCCATCCCTGTAGTCGCCGTCGCCCGCCGCTCAGCCGGGCAGACCTCCCGGACCGCGTCAAACCGCAAAGAGTACGGCTTGACCCGCCCCGTCCGTCCTGCTGTTCGGCTGGCGGGACGACGGCGACGGGATGGGTCAGGCCGGCCAGGAGTGTGCGCGCGGCCGCGCCCGTCCAAGGATCCACTCGCGCCACTCGTGGCCCACTGGCAACTCTTGCCGCGCGGTCGTTTGTCGGCAATGTGACATCGAGGGCGTAAGAGTGTCGGCAATGTGACATTGCGGACAAACGTGCCCGGGGCTGGTGGGTCGGCCGGGCTGTGTCGTGCCGGTGTGCCTGGAGTGCTGCCCGCCGGGGTGCCGGGGGCTTGAGCCGACGGCGCTTAGGCGTCAGCCAACCGACACCGGCACCCGGGCCGGCGCCCGCAGCTCGGCCCGTGCGAACTCTCGCACCCCGTCCGCAAAGGACGTCTGGGCCTGGAACCTGAGGTCGTGCTCGGCGGCGGCCGGGGAAGCCACGATGTGCCGGACGTCGCCCAGGCGGAATTCCCCCGTTACCTCCGGCACCAGGCCGCCGCCGAACGCCTTCGCCAGCTCGGCCGCCATCTCGCCGACCGTGTGCGGGTGGCCGCTGGCCACGTTGAACGCCCGCAGACCACCAGCCAGACCGGCCTCACCAGCCCCCGTGGCCCCCACCGCCAGCAGGTTCGCCGCCGCCACATCGGTCACGTGCACGAAGTCCCGCTGCTGGCGCCCGTCCTCGAACACCCGGGGCGCCACCCCGTTCTCCAGGGCGGACCGGAAGATGGCGGCGACCCCCGAGTAGGGCGTGTCCCGCGGCATCCGCGGCCCGTAGACGTTGTGGTAGCGCAGCGCGACGGCCTGGCCGTCGGTCAGCCGGGCCCAGGTCGCGGCCAAATGCTCCTGCGCGAGCTTGCTCGCCGCGTAAGCGTTGCGCGGATCCAGCGGCGCGTCCTCGCTGATGGTGGCGGTCTCCAACGACTGCCCGCAGCGTGGGCAACGCGGCTCGAACCGCCCGGCCGCCAGGTCGGCGCGCGCGCGAGCGGCCGGCCGGACCCGGCCGTGGGTGGCGCAGTCGTAGGCGCCCTCGCCGTAGACCACCATCGAGGAGGCCAGCACCAGCCGTCCCACCCCGGCCCGCCCCATCTCCTGCAGCAAAACGGCGGTGCCGGTCACGTTGACGTCAGCGTAGGCGGGCAGGTCGGCCAGGTCGACGCCCAGCCCGACCAGCGCGGCCTGGTGACAGACGACGTCTACCCCGGTCAGCGCCTGCCGGACCGCGTCCGCGTCGCGGACGTCGGCCACCACCAGCTCGACGTCGTCGGGCAGGTAGCCGGGGCGGCCGTCGTGCACGGCCGGGGTGAGCGAGTCGTAACCGCGCACCTCGTGCCCGAGGTCGCGGGCGGCCTGGAGAATGTGTGATCCGATGAAACCGGCCGCGCCGGTCACGAGTACGCGCATGGCGCGAGCCAACCACGCCGCCGGCGAAAAAAGGCCCCGCTCCAGCAACCCGTCACGACTACGTAAGCCCCGCATCGCCCCAGCTCGCCGCCCCAATCGGGCCACGCCCAGCGTCACCGATCCGTAAGGGCTTTTGCCCCGTTTGCGCCAGGTCGCGGTCGTAGATTCGCGCCATGGAGATCGATGTCATCCTGCCCTGCCTGAACGAAGCAGGCGCCCTTCCCTGGCTGTTGCCGCGGATGCCGGACGGTTACCGGCCGATCGTGGCCGACAACGGCTCCGACGACGGTTCGCCGCAGATCGCGGCCGACCTCGGCGCCACCGTCATCCACGTGCCCCGCCGCGGTTACGGGGCTGCCTGCCACGCCGGCCTGGAGGCCGCCAAGGCTGACATCGTCTGCTTCATGGACGCCGACGGGTCGCTCGACCCGGGCGACCTGTCGGCCATCGCCGGGATGGTCGAGAGCGGCTGGGCCGACCTGGCCATGGGCCGCCGCTGCCCGGAGGGGGCCGGTGCCTGGCCCGCCCACGCCCGGGTCGGGAACATGGTCATCGCGGCCGCGCTGCGCCGCCGGTCCGGGGTCAAGGTTCACGACATCGGCCCGATGCGGGCGGCCCGGCGGGAGGACCTGCTGGCGCTGCCGATCTCCGACCGGCGGTTCGGTTACCCGCTGGAGACCGTGGTGCGGGCGGCCGAGGCCGGCTGGCGGGTGGCCGAACGAGACGTCCCCTACTACCCGCGAACCGGTAAATCGAAGGTGACCGGGACCGTCGGCGGCACCGTGCGGACGGTGCGGGACATGCGCAAGGTGCTCGCCTCATGAGCGACCTGGCGGCCCAGATCGTGGTGCTGGCCAAGGAGCCGGTCCCGGGCCGGGTCAAGACCCGGCTGACCCCGCCGTTCACCCCGCGCGAGGCAGCCACGCTGGCCGAGGCGGCGCTGGCCGACACGCTGGAGGCGGTCCGCCGTACCCGGGTCGTGCGCCGGGTGCTGTGCCTGGCCGGCGAGCCGAACTTCTGGCTGCCGGAGGGCTTCGAGGTGATCCCGCAGCGGGGCGGCGGCCTGGACGAGCGGATCGCCGCCGCCATGTGGGACACCTACGGCGGGCTGCCGCTGCCGACCCTGCTCATCGGTATGGACACCCCGCAGGTGACGGCCGGGCTGCTCGAGGCGGCGGCCGAACCGCTGGCCCGCACGATGGCCGACGCCGCGTTCGGGCCGGCCGAGGACGGCGGCTTCTGGCTGCTGGGGCTGCGGCGCCCGGCCCCGGCCCTCACCCTCGGGGTGCCGATGTCGGAGTCGGTCACCGGCCGCGCCCAGCTGGTCCGGCTGATCCAGGCCGGGCTGCGCATCCACATGACCCCGGAGCTGGTCGACGTGGACACCCTGGCCGAGGCGGCCCGGGTGGCGCGGATGGCTCCCGCCAGCCGGTTCGCGGCCACGCTGGCCGCCACCCTGGGGGCGCCCGCCGAGCTCGATGAGCCCGTGCCCGACTGGGCGCCCGCCCTGGTCACCCGCTGACGATCACCCGGCGACGGTGACCAGGCTGCCGTAGCTCAGGTAGTCGTAGGCCTGGTGGGCCGAGCTTTCCGGCAGCTCCACGCAGCCGAGGCTCTGCGGGAAACCGTAGGAGCCGCGGTCGAAGTAGTGCACCGCGTCGCCACCGTCGAAGTAGGAGATCCAGTACACCGGGTCGGCGTACTTGCTGCCGTCCGGGTTGGTCCCCTTCATGATCTGGAACGGCAGCTTCTCGTAGACCGGGAACGTGCCGTCGGCGGTCGGCGCGGCCGGGATGCCGGTGTTGGCCGGCGTCTCCAGCACCTGCTTGCCGTCGTGCCAGATGGTCAGCGACTCGGGCTCGTTCTTGCTGGCCAGCGCGTAGGTGTAGCCGTTGCTGTTGCTGTGGCTGGCGGCCACGTCCTTGAGCACGTCGGCCCAGACGGCCGGGCCGGCCTCGCCGTCCATGGTCATGTTGTGCTCGGACTCGAAGGCCCGGATCGCGCCGGTGATGATGAGGTTGCTGGAGCCTTCCGACCAGAACTGGTGCAGCACCGACGGGTAGCCGCTGTCCCAGCTGAAGCTGCCGGACGGCGGGTTGTAGGCCGCCGCCAGCTGGCCCGCGGTGTCCGACCCGGAGATCGCGGTCCCGCTCGGGGTCCAGGTCAGCGGCAGGTAGCCGAGCTCGGCCAGCAGCTGCTGGAGCCGCAGGCTGGAGTAGGTGCCGGTGGTGAAGCTGCGGCTGAACGAGGCGGCCAGGTAACCGCCCGCGCCGTTCTTCACCCCTTGCTTGGACTGCATGCCGGCCGAGCCGCTGGGGATCGTCACCGTGACCTTGGTGTCCTCGGGGAAGGCGACCGCCGGGGTGAAGATGGCGGTGCTGCCGCTGATCTTCCAGGAGCCTTCGGTGGACGGCGAGAGCTTCGGCAGCGGGGTGGTGCGCGACAGCGGCGCCGAGAACCCGACCGTGATCGGGCTGGTGCCGTTGACGCTGTTCGACCCGGAGCCGGGCGTCACCGAGGTGATCGTGAGGGCGGGCGCGGGGGTGACGGTGTGGGTCGCCTTGGGCGTCGCGCCCGAGCTGTCGTGCCGGGACGAGGCGACCGACGTGGTCTGCAGCGTCGTCTGGTGCGGGTTGACCGCCAGCACGACCAGGCCCGCGACCAGCACGACGGCCGCCGCGACCCCGGTGATCACCAGCGACTTCTTCGTGCGCGAGCGACCGGATCCCCGCTGTGACGTCAGGCGGCGGAACCAATCCGAATACGACACGCCTACTCCTCGCTCCCTCGATCAAAACCTGGTCACGTCGAGATCAGTAACGTTTGAGAAACAGTTCAACGTTCCGCGTGGACCGGGGTACGGCAAAGCCGCCCCCTGAGTTCCCGGGGCTGACGTGACTGCTGAGAGAACAGGTGCCTGGCGGGCGTCCGCGCCAGGGTGAAGCCGGCGCGCTGCGGCTCAGGCTATAACCCTTCGCGCCCCGCAAGGGACTTTTTTTATGCATCTGCAACCATCTTCCCGGCTCCGAACGTGCCCCGCGCACAAGATCGTCGTGCCCTCTTACGACGCCGGTCATACGTCGTTGGTTGTCAGTGTCTTTCCGTGACTAAGGGGTTTCGGCAGGTAACGATAGTGCGGCCGCCGTTACCGCCCGCGCGTAGTCCGGCTCCGCCTTGGTGATGCATTTTCATTATTAAAATGCGTGGCCAGCTCGCGTTTCTGCGCGCCGCACCGTTACTGGGCGCGGACACCGCGCGCTGAGAGTCACATCACAGATCGCGCCGAAATCGGCGGGCGGCGACGGCCGGCCGCTACGATCGGCCATCACGAAGTTATCTCGAAGCGGTTACAGGCGCCCGTTGTGACCTGGGCACTACGCGCCGAAATCGTTATCGACCACGGCCGCCAGCGCCAAAATCGGGCAGCGCGGCAAACTTCCGGATTTGCTGTATGTGGGCTCTAAGCCCGGTCTACGGTGTTTGATCGAGAGTCGCCGGAACTGCTGGAGGTGGATGGATGCCAGGGCACCGCCGGTCCAACGGGCCCACCGGGCGCCGCCGCACGGCCCGCCTGGCCATTCCGCTGGCCGTCCCGATGGCGCTCGGCCTGACCCTCGGAATCATCCTCGGCGTCTCCGGTGGCGCCCGGCACACCTCGATCCAGCAGGCCGCCCAGTCGGCCGCCACCGCCCCGGCCACCGTGTCCGCGTCGCCGTCGCTGGTCATCAAGCCGACGTCGGCGCACCGGCACCGGTCCGCGCACCACTCCACCAGCCGGCTGGTGATCAGCTCGGCCACTCCGGCCGGCTGAGCCGACCGGGCTGGGCCGGCCGCCTTACGCGGTCCAGTTCCCGGGCGTCGGCCCGCTGGTCACCCCGATCACCGGGGCGGCCACGGTCGACGGGTCCACGAACGTGCTGCCGTCCGGGCCGGCCTTGACGGCCTGGTCCAGGGCGCTTCCCTTGAGGAAGTCGCTCCAGCTCAGGAACCATTCGGTCCAGCCGTCGTCCCACTTGCCGGCCTTGGTGCTGTCGGTCACGGTGATCGGGTCGCCCGGGATCGCCAGGTTGTAGTAGATGGCCGAGTCGGTCGGGGACAGGTTCACGCAGCCGTGGCTGACGTTGCTGTTGCCCTGGTCGCCGACCGACCACGGCGCGTCGTGCATGTAGTCGCCGCTGAACGTGAACCGCACCGAGTACGGCACCAGCTCGTTGTAGTAGCCCGCGGTGCCCGGCGTGCCGCCGATCATGCGGACCGGGTTCTCCTTCTCGACCGAGACGTAGGTGCCGTTGGGCGTGGCCGTGCTGGCCTTGCCGGTGCTGGCCGGCCAGGTGTACTTGAGGCCGCCGTTGATGTAGATCTTCGTCTGGTGGGCGGTGGCGCTGGTCACCGCGATCACCGAGTCGCCGATGGAGAAGCTCTGGGTCAGGTCGGTGGCGCCGTACATCCCCTTGGCGCCCTCGACCCCGGCCAGGTGCGCGTCGAGCGAGACCTTGGTGCCGGCCGGCCAGTAGTTCTGGGGCCGGAAGTTCAGGTGCTCGTTGCCGTCCCAGTACCAGGCCCCGACCACCGGGGTGGAGGTGGTCAGCTGGAGCGAGCGCTCGACCGCGGCCCGGTTGGTGATCGGCTCGCTGAACGTCAGCATGATCGGCATGCCCACGCCGTAGGTCTGCTGGTAGCCCTCGAAGATCTGGGTGTGGAAGGTGTTGTTGCCCGGGTTGAGGGTCTTGAACGAGACCGTCCGGGTCAGCGTGCCCTGGCCGGCCACGGCGGCCGTGGCGGTGACCGTGTAGCTCTGGTCGGGGGCGAGCGTCCACTGGGTGTGCCAGGTCTTGTTGCCCGCGCTCAGGCTGCCCGGCACCGAATTGGCGGCGGTCGAGCTGGCTGAGCCGGACGGCGACGCCGCCGCCGATGGTGAAGCGCTGGCCGGCGTACCCGAACCCTCGCTGACCACCACGTTCTTGAGGGTGCCGTTGGCCGCGGTGACGGTCACGCCGGCCGACGGGTCCGCGTCCTCGGTGCCGCCGACCGGGGTGACCTTGATGTCGGCGGCTGCCAGCGAGGCCCGCGACACCGGCTTGACCGTGTGCTTGGCGCTGGCACTGTGCCCGGCCGAGCCGCCACTGGAGCAGGCGGCCAGCACCAGGGCCAGTACCGCCAGCACGACGGCCCCCGCGGTCTTCGGTAGCCCCCGGCCTGCGCTGCCCTTACTGCCCAGCACGCTTCCTCCATGGTCCGGCCCGGCGATGTCGTGCCCAGGCTACCGGCCGGATCCGGTGGCCGGCCGGGGCCGCCGCCGGCCGGTCAGCGTGCCCGCCGCCGCCAGCAGGGCCAGTCCGGTCAGCCCCACGATCACCCACTCGGGCCCGGCGCCCACGTCATCGGCCCAGGTCCGGTGGGTGATCAGCGGCACCTTGGCCTCCAGCACGGCCTGCTGCCAGGTCCCGCTGTGGGTGATCAGCCGCCCGTCGGGGGCGATGATCGCGCTCACCCCGGTGGTGGAGGCGACCACCACCGCGCGGTCGGACTCGACCGCGCGGATCCGGGCCATCGCCAGCTGCTGCTCGGACTCGCCGGTCTGCCCGTCGATCTCGAAGTCGGCGTCGTTGGTCTGCACGGTCAGCAGGTTGGCGCCCGCGGTGACCTCGGACCGGACCAGCCGGTCGAAGCCGACCTCGTAGCAGATCACGTCGCCCAGCCGGATCGGCCCGGCCTTGAGCACCACCGCCGCGTGGCCGGGCACGAAGTTGGTCGGCACCAGGTCGGTCAGCGAGGTCAGCTGGCTGACGAAACCGCGCCAGGGGATGTACTCGCCGAACGGCACCAGCTGGCGCTTGGCGTAGATGGCGCCCGGCCCCTGCCCCGGGGTCCACAGCTGGCCCACGTTGAGCTGCGGGTCGTTCAGCACCTCGCCGACCAGCAGCGGCGCGCCGACGGCGCTCAGCGCCGACGTGATCTGCTGCTCGATGGCCGGGTGGCTGAACGGGTCGAGGTCGGTGGAGTTCTCCGGCCAGACGACCAGGTCGGGAGCGGGCCGCTGGCCCGCCTTGACCTGGGCGGCCAGCTTCTCGGTGGCCTGGCTGTGGTTCTCGGTGACCTCGGTGTCGTTGAGCTCGGCGGGCAGGTTGCGGGCGCGCGGCACGTTGCCCTGGATCGCTGCCACCTCGGACGTCTGGGCACCCGCGGTGGGATCGACCGGCAGCAGCGTCCCGGAGGCGGCCAGCCCGGCCGCGGCCGCCACCGCCAGCACCCCGGCCGCCAGCGTGCGCCGCGAACGGCGGGCCCCGGCCGACAGGATCAGCCAGGCCAGGGTGGCCCCGACCAGGGCGACCACGAAGCTGAGGACCGGCGCGCCGCCGACCGCGGCCCAGCCCGCCGAGGGCGCCGCCGCCTGGCTCATGGCCAGCCGCCCCCACGGGAACCCGCCGAACGGGAACCGGTCCCGCAGCGCCTCCAGGCTCACCCACCAGCCCGCCACCGCCAGCGGCCAGCCCGGCAGCCGGAGCAGCAGCCGCTGGAACACCGCGAACCCGGCCAGGATCGCCACCGACCCGCCCGCCAGCGCCACCCACGCGAACCACCAGACGTTCAGCACCCAGGACAGCAGCGGGAAGAAGAAGGCCACCCCGAACACCAGCCCGCAGCCGAACGAGGCCCGCAGGCTGCGGCCCGCCAGCGCCACCGTGAGCAGGGCGACGCCCAGCACCGAGAGCGGCCAGATCCCCAGCGGCGGGAATGACGCCGCCAGCAGCAGCCCGCCCGCCAGTGCGACCGGCAGCGCCCACCGCAGCCGCAGTCCGGGCTGGCCGTCGCCGACCCGCCCGCGCAGCCGGGCGACTCGCCCGCGCAGGCGCGGGACGGCGGACGGCTCGGCGGAGATCACACCTGGGAGAGTAGCCGCCCAACCTGAAGCCGCGGCCCGGACCGGCGGCCGGGGGCTCGGGGGTTGGGCGCCCGGCCGCCCGGGTATATCGGCCCGCAATGTGCCGGGAACGCGTCCTGCCGAATTGCGGCTTTCGGCTAAACCGGGCATTTTGCCATAAAGATATCTGACTAGGGGAGCAGGGCAATCCGCCGTGTTATCGTACGTAACGCGAAACGCCTCGTGGGGGGGCGTGCATTCACTTGTCAACGTATATGACATGCATTAAGAGGCTGACTCGTGATCAAAATCATCTATCGTGACCTGTCGCCGGGATTACACGCTTCGGCCGAAACGGCCGGCCGGGATACGGTCATCTCGCTCCTGCCTGGGCTGACGCCTGAGCAGCGGCGGGCCGCGCTGCGCCGGATCCGGCACAGCGGCCGGATGGGCCACGGACCGCGGGTGTCGGCCGGGCCACTCCGGCTGGCATTGACCCTGGACCGGATAAGAGCCGTTACGCGCACCAGCGCGGCAGTTGTCCGGCTTCATCCGGCCGGGAGCAGCCTTCCGATTTTGCTCCTTTCCACGGCCGCGGTGGTCTTTGTTCTGATGGCGACGGTGTCCATCCACGTCGTGCCGTCACCGAAGTCGTCGGACCAGCGGACTCCAGCGGCCAGCGGCCTGGTTCCCGATCCCTCGTCGTCCTCGGTCCGGGCGGGCGGCGGGACCGCGCCGTCCAACGGGATCGCCGGTGTTCTGTCGCCGGCCGACGGGGTGGCCGCGGGCTTGCGGCCATCGGCCCTGGCGTACGGTCCGGCTGGTTCGCGCGGCGGTTCGGCCGGGGACGCGGCGGGCACCAGCCAGCTGGGCTCGCTGACCGGCACCGGCGGCACCGGCCCGGCCACGGCCGCCTCGACCGGATCGGCCGGCACCGGTCTGGTCAACCCCGGCGGGACGGTCAGCGCGGCGTCGGGTTCCGGGTCTTCCGGCGGCACCAGCCTGTCCAGCGGCTCGGGCGCCAGCTCGGAGCCGGGGGCCGGCTCGGGCCCGGGGTCGGGTTCCGGCTCCAGCGCCGGCCGACCTGGTTCGCGGACCAGCTCCGGATCGGACGGCGGGTCGAGCTCGGGGTCCGTCCCGGCCGGCACCGGCAGCAGTGGCCCGGTCGCCGGCAGCGGCTCCGGGGAGTCCGGCGGTTCCGGCTCGGGGAGCAGCGGCACCTCGGGTACCGGCGGTCCGGGCAGTGCCGGCGGCACCTCCGGCACCGGCTCGGGCAGCTCGGGTTCCGTGGGCAGCTCCGGTTCGGGCGGCGGCAGCTGCGTCAACGTGGGCTCGGTCCAGGTGTGCCTGAACCTGTGAAGGACTGTCCGCCCGGCCGGGATCACCCCTGGGAAAGGAGCCGCCCAGAACTCGAAGCCCTCGTTCCGTACAGCCAGCCGGACCGCCCGGATATATCGGGCCGTGATAGCGGAATTGTGGATGACCACACGCCAGGTTTCCAGCCGAAACAGGCATTCCGCCGTAAAGATTTCTAGCGGCTCGATAACGCCATTGCCCTGAGCTCGGCTAATCCGCGGTGTTAGCTTACGTACCGCGAAACGCCTCGTGGCGGGCGTGCATTCATCTGTCATCGGATCTGACGCGTACCAAAAGGCTGGCTCGTGATCAAAATCATTTATCGTGACCTGTCGCCCGGATTACACGCATCCGCGGAGACCGCGGGCCGGGGTACGGTCATCTCGCTCCTCCCGGGGCTGACGCCGGGCCAGCGGCGGGCGGCGCTGCGCCGGATCCGGAACAGTGGCCGGATGGGCCGCGGCCCCCGGATCGGCGCGCTGGGGCTGGCCGTGGCCCTCGTGGTGGACCGGATCAAGGCGGCCGTGCGTACCGGTGCGGCCCTTGTCCGGCTCCATCCGGCCGGGAGCAGCCTCCCGCTGCTCCTTCTTTCCGCCGGCGCGGTGGTCTTCGTTCTGGTGTCGGCGGTGCCGGTTCAGCCGGCGCCGGACTCGTCCGATCAGACTCCCGTCATCGGCGGATTGGCGGCCGGCCCGGCCGCATCCGGGCCAAGCATGGGCCAGAGCACCAGGGTGCCCGGTACGCGGCCCGGGTCCCGCCCACCCGCGAAGCACGGGTCGTCCGCGGCCCGGCGGCGGCCGGCCCGGGCCACGCCGAAAGCGGCCCGGGCGGGTTCGGTCTCCGGTCCCACCGGCCCCGGCTCGGCCGCGTCCACGTCTGCTGAGCCGCCGGACGCCGGTTCGGGCACGGTGAGCGGAACGGGCACCACCTCGGCCGCGGATTCGGGCCACTCGCCGGGTACGTCGGGTGGATCAGCCAGCGGCCGCGGCACGAGTTCGGGCTCCGGCACCGCCAGCTCCGCATCGCACGGCGGTTCTCCGGGCTCGGGCTCGAGTTCGGCTCCGGGTCCGGGCTCGAGCCCGGGCAGTTTCGGGACCCGCAGCTCCGGCTCCGGCGGTTCCGTCCGGGGGAGTTCGGGTTCGGGCGGTGCCGGGACCGGCCGCCCGGGTACCAGCCTCGGGTCGCCCGGCCGGTCCGGCCCGCGCGTCTGCGTCACGGTGGTCACGGTGGTCACCGTGCAGACGTGCGTGAAACCGTAGCCGACGGCCGGCCGGGTCCGCGCCGGCCGTAGGCTCTGGCCGCCCGCTGGATTCACCCCGGCGGGCGGTCAGCTGCCTGCGGAAGGAGCCCGGCGTGAGCCGACGGGGCTGGGTGCTGTTCACCGCCATGAGCGTCATCTGGGGCATCCCCTACCTGCTGATCAAGGTGGCGGACGGCGGCGTCTCGGTCCCGGTGCTGGTGTTCACCCGGGTCGCGCTGGGCGCGTTGCTGTTGCTGCCGGTCGCGCTGCGGGGCCGCACCCTGGGGGCGCTGCGCGGGCACTGGCGCTGGCTGATCGCGTTCGCGGGCGCCGAGATCGTGGGCCCGTTCGCCCTCCTGTCCAGCGCCGAGAAGCACCTGAACAGCTCGACCACCGGGCTGCTGGTGGCGGCGGTGCCGATCATCGGGGCGGTGCTGGTCCAGTTCACCGGGGGCCAGGACAAGCTCACCCCGATCCGCTGGACCGGCCTGATCGTCGGCTTCGCCGGAGTCGCGGTGCTGGCCGGCCCGGACGCGGCCCACGGGGACGCCCTGTCGGTGGCCGAGGTGCTGCTGACCGCGCTCGGTTACGCGACCGGGCCGCTGATCGCCAACCGCAAGCTGCAAGGGGTGCCGCCGGCCGCCGTCAACACCGTGTGCCTGGGCATGACCGCCCTCGTCTACGTGGTGCCGGCCGCGCTGACCTGGCCCGCCCACCTGCCGGCGGCCAAGGTCATCGCCTCTCTGGTCGCGCTCGGGGCGATCTGCACGGCCACCGCCTTCCTGGTGTTCTTCGCGCTGATCGCCGAGGTCGGCCCGGCCCGGGCCACCGTCATCACCTACGTCAACCCGGCCGTCGCCGTCGCGCTCGGCGTTCTCATCCTCGGGGAGCCGCTGACCTGGGCCGTGGCCGGCGCCTTCGTCCTCATCCTCGGCGGCTCGGTCCTCGCCACCCGCCCCAGCGCCCCCCAAAAGAGCACCCCAGAAACCAGCGCTCCCAAATCCAGCGCCCCCAAATCCAGCGCTCCCAAATCCAGCGCCCCCACAGCTAGCACGCCCGCCCCACCAGTCCCATCAGACCCGTCTGTCACGCCGGTCCCGCCAGCCGCAGCGGCCGCGCTGGCCGTGACCGACGATGGCCCCCGCCCGGCGGACCAGGCGGAGGCCATCAACGGGGACGGACCAGACGGTCAGCCCTTGAGCCGGTTCAGCAGGTCGGTCCCGGACGGGGAGCCCAGGCCGGTGCAGGGGTCCCAGCCCGGCCCGGCCGAGTAGGCGCCGTTGCTGCCGCTGGTGATGTCGTTGAACCCGGCCGCCGCCTGGCCGGCCGTCACCCCCGGGTAGAGCAGGGTCTGGATCAGTCCGAAGGTCTTGCCGGTGGACTGCGACAGCCGGGCGATCAGCCCCGCCCACAGCGGGGCGACCGCGCTGGTGCCGCCGTAGACCGCCTGCTTGCCGTCCACCTGGACCTGGTAACCGGTCTGGGGGTCGGCGTTGCCGGCCACGTCCGGCACGCCCCGCCCGCCGGTGCTGGCCGAGGCGGCCGGCACCCCGGCGCTGGCCTGCCAGGACGGCACCGGGTAGAGGGTGCTGATCCCGCCGCCGGTCGCACCGCCGCCGGAGCCGTCGTTCCACACGGTCTCCGAGCTGATCGCGCCGGTGCTGGTGCTGGCCTCCAGCCGGGTGCCGCCGCAGCCCAGCGCGTACGGGCTCGAGGCCGGGTAGTCACAGTGGTTCTTGCCGTCTTTTTCGCCATCGGAGCTGCCGTTGTCGCCGGCCGCCACCGTGACCGTGATGCCGAGCGCGGCCGCGTCCGACAGCGCCTGGTCCATCGCGGTGCGGGACTGGGTCGACCAGGTCTCCTCCGGGCCGCCCCAGCTGATGCTGATCACGGTGGGGGTGGGGCTGGCGTGGGCCGCGTCGCTGATCGCGTCGATGAACCCCTGGTCGGTGTTGGGGGCGAAGTACACGACCTGCTTGGCGCCGGGGGCCGTCGCCCCCGCCACCTCGATGTCCAGCAGCACCTCGCCGTCGGCGCCGGTCGGGTCGGAGCCGGGGGCGTTGGACGCGTTGTCGACGCTGGCGGCGGTGACCGAGGGGACCGCCAGGCCCAGGCCGGAGAAGTAGGTCTGCAGGTCGGTGGTGGAGAAGCCGCCGCCGAACTCGAGGATCGCGATCGTCGACCCGGTGCCGTCGGTGCCGGCCGGGAACTGGTAGGCCTGGGCGACCTGGACCGGGGTGTAGGAGGTGGTCTGGGCGGCGGCGTCGGCGGCCGCCCGGAAGTGGGCCCGGACCTGCGGGCGGTTGTCCAGCCCGAGGACCGCGACCACGATGCCGTCGAGCGCGGCCGGTACCTGCAGGGCCCCTTCCCGGTAGCGGTGCTCGACCTCACCGCCGCCCGGGAACGCGCTGCGAGCCCGGCGCAGGTTGACGCCGAACGCCTGGGAAAGGGCCGACAGCGGGCCGGCCACCTTCAGCCGCCGGGAGCCGTCTTCGACCGGGGTGACCGCGAGGCCGAACCCGCTGAGGGTCTCGCGCGCCCGCTCGATGTCGGACGGCTCGGCGCCGTAGGTGTCGCCCAGCTCGCCCCGGGAGATGACCTCGGGCGAGAGCACCAGCTCGTCCGGCAGCTCGGTCTGGCGCCGGAGCACCACCGTCACCTCGATGCGTTCCTGCTCGTTGACCGGCCCCAGGTCCTGCACGCCGGAGATTGCCGAACGTTCGCTGCCCGCGAGCGGCACGAACGACCCTGATGTCATGTCCGAATCCTCCTGAAGTGGCAGCGTGTGCGGCCGGTCACCGTAGAGCATCATTCCCTGTCCGGGACGAGGGGGAGGGCGACTCGGCTCAATGTTTCCCGAATGGTCCCCATCCAGGGTTTCCCGAATGGTCCCCATCCAGGCCGGCCGGCGTTCCCCTTCATACTGGTGGCTGTGATTTACATCGGTAACCAGGCAGGCCGCCTACGAGCCTCTCGTGGCTAGCCCGGCCGCCCCGGCCCAGACGGACTCGCCGGCCCTGAAGTACTCCAGTCCGGTCGGCCGCTGGGTGCTGACCGCGACCGTGCTCGGATCGGGGATCGCCTCGCTCGACGCCACCGTGGTCGGCATCGCGCTGCCCGCCATCGGCCGCGATTTCCACGTGGGGGAGGCCAGCCTGCAGTGGGTGGTGGACGCCTACACGCTGTCACTGGCCGGGTTGCTGCTGCTGGGCGGGACCCTCGGTGACCGCTACGGGCGGCGCAAGGTCTTCCTGATCGGCACGGTCTGGTTCGCGCTCGCCTCGCTGCTGTGCGGGGTGGCGCCCGACGCGACCACGCTGATCCTGGCCCGGGCGCTGCAGGGGGTCGGGGCCGCCCTGCTCACGCCGGGCAGCCTGGCCATCTTGCAGGCCTCGTTCGTGCAGGACGACCGGTCGAAGGCGATCGGGGCCTGGTCGGGGCTGGGGGGCCTGGCCACCGCGGCCGGGCCGTTCCTGGGCGGCTGGCTGATCGACGCGGTGTCCTGGCGGCTGGTGTTCTTCATCAACCTGCCGGTCGCGGCGGCCGTGGTCGCGATCACGCTGCGGCACGTGCCGGAGTCCAAGGCCCCGGACGAGACCGGGCGGCTGGACGTGACCGGGTCGATCGCGATCACCGGCGCCCTGATCGGCATCACCTACGGGCTGATCGCCGCACCCGACGACGGGTGGCTGTCCGCCCCGGTGCTGGCCTCGCTGGTGGGCGGGCTGGTGCTGATGGGGGTGTTCCTCTTCAACGAGGCGCACGTGAAGGAACCGATGCTGCCGCTGACCGTGTTCAGCTCGCGCCAGTTCTCGGCCGCCAACGCGGTCACGTTCGTGGTCTACGGTGCCCTCGGCGGCACCCTGTTCCTGCTGCCGACCGTGCTGCAGGAGGCCGCCCACTACAGCCCGCTGGCCTCGGGGGCGGCGCTGCTGCCGGTCACGATCATCATGCTGGTGCTGTCGGCCCGGTCGGGGGCGCTGGCCGCCCGGATCGGCCCGCGGCTGCAGATGTCGGTCGGCCCGCTGGTCATCGCGGCCGGCCTGCTGCTGCTGATCCGCTCGACCGGGTCGAACGGTTACTGGATCGACGTGCTGCCCGCGGTGCTGGTGTTCGGCTTCGGCCTGTCGATCAACGTGGCCCCGCTGACCTCGACCGCGATGTCGGCGGTGCCGGCCGAGCACTCCGGCGTCGCCTCGGCCGTCAACAACGACGTGGCCCGGGCGGCCGGCCTGATCGCGGTCGCGGTGCTGCCGGTCGCGGCCGGGATCACCGGCGACACCTATCTGCACCCGCAGGCGCTGTCCCACGGCTTCCACAACGCGCTGATCATCGCGGCCATCGCCTGCGTGATCGGCGGCCTGCTGGCCGCCGCCACCATCCGCAACCCACCGCGCCGGCGCCCGGCCCCGAGCGCGCCGGGTCAGCCCGGACAGCCGCGCGCCAGGGCCCGGCCCGAGCTGAGCTGCTCGCTGGATGCCCCGCCGCTCCGCCGGGAGAGCCTCGCCGAACCAGCCGAGCACCCCGCCAGCTGACCGGCTGGTCGCGGGCCTGCGGACGCGAAAAGGGGGCGGGCCGTGGGGCCCGTCCCCTCTTCGTCAGCGCCGGAAGCGGCCGAGCCGTCTTCAGCGCGGAGGCGGTACGCCGTCAGGCGGCGAGCCGCTCCTCGGCGGTGGCGCCGTCGAGCACCTCGAGCCGGTGGACGACGTTCTCGGTGGTCGCCTCGTGGACGGTCAGGTCCGCCAGCGCCAGCACGCCGAGCAGCAGCGCGTCGGCGAACACCAGCCAGGTGAGCGCGGTACCCGAGAACACCAGGGCGGCGATGATCGACCAGGCGGCGGCCAGGCCGATCACGCCGTGGCCGACCTTGCGGGCCAGCGTCGGGACCAGGACCGCGCTCAGGCCGGCCAGCAGCAGCACGCTGACCGAGACCCCGAACGCCACCCAGTGGGCGACGCCGATGGACCAGGTCATCGCGGCCACCGCCAGGAATCCGGCGGCGATGACGAACAGGTTGTCGATGACGAACCTAGAGCTGAGCTTCATGTGGGGTGCACCTCCCTGACACCGCGGTGCGGTGTCAAACCGTTGTTGACGGCGGGTCGGCGCGGGCGCCCTCGCGGTGTCCGTGCGGCTCGTCGGGTTGCCCCGGCCCCTACCGGGGCAGCCACTGATCACCAAGCCATAGACATGCTTCGATATTTCCAGCTCATCCTGTCTCGTAGGTCACACTGGCCGCACCGCGGGGCGGCCCCGCGCGGAGCGGGCCGGCCACAATCCCGAAGCTGGGATGATAGGAGCCATGACGACGACGGACGAGACGGCTGGCCGCCAGGTCGACGCCGAGACCTCGGCAGCCGTGCGAGCCGCCGCCCAGGCCGCCCACCGTGCGGCCGGGAGCCTGGCCAACGCCCCGGCGGAAGCGATCGCCCGCGCCCTGCGGGCCATGGCCGACCGGCTGGCCCAGGCCGGCGACGCGATCCGGGTGGCCAACGAGGCGGACATGCGGGCGGCCGGCGAGGCCGGGCTGACCGGGGCGCTCAAGGACCGGCTGCGGCTGGATGACACCCGGCTCAAGGGGATGGCGGACCAGCTGCTGGAGCTGGCCGAGATCCCCGACGAGCCGGCCAGCCGGGTGATCCGGGAGCTGCCGGGTGGCCTGGTCGCGCACGAGCGGCGGCGGCCGGTCGGGGTCCTCGGGGCCAACTTCGAGGCCCGGCCGAACGTGGTCGCCGACATCGCCTCGCAGCTGATCAAGTCCAGGAACGCCGGGGTGCTGCGGACCGGCTCGGCCGCCCTGCGGTCGGCCATCGCGCTGGCCGACGAGGTGGTGGCGCCCGCCCTGGACGACGCCGACCTCGACCCGGGCGCCATTCAGCTGATCCGGGTGCCCGGCCAGGCCGCGGCCTACGCGCTGGTGGCCGAGCCGGAGCTGATCCCGCTGGTCATCCTGCGCGGCAGCGGGGCCAGCACCCGCGCGCTGGCGCTGGCCGGCGCCCAGCACGGGGTGCGGACGCTGGCCCACGCCGACGGCGGCGCCGTCATCTTCGTCGACGCGGCGGCTGATAACAGCAAGATGCTCCGGCTGATCGAGGGGAGCCTGGACCGGCTGGGCGTCTGCAACCGGCTCAACCTGCTGCTGATCGACGGCCAGCGCTGGGACGAGTTCCTCCCGCCGGTGACCGAGCTGCTGGCCCGGCTCGGCGTCACTCCGTCGCTGCCGCCGCACGACCATGAACTCGGGCACGAGTGGGCGCTCGACACCGGCCACGAGGCGGCCGTCACCATTGCCCCGGCCGACGGGGCGGCCGACGCCGCCGCCATCGCCAACGACGAGACCTCGGGCCTGGCGGCCGCCATCGTCACCGAGGATCGGGCCGCGGTCGACCGGTTCTTCGACGTGTACGCGGGCACCGGGGCGTTCTGGAACGCGACCCCCCGATTGCTGGACGGGTACAAGCTGCTGGCGGTGCCGGAGACCGGGATCAACATCGACAAGGTGCCGGGCCCGCGCGGGCCGGTGACGTTCCGGGACCTGTACCTGCGGCAGTTCGTGATCGTCCCGCACGAGTGACCAGCCCGGCCGGAACCCACCGTGACCAGCCAGGCTGAGGCACTGCTGTCACCCGAAGGCACTGAGCTGCTGGCCCTGGTGGCGGCCGCTCGCGAGGCCGGCGAGCCCCCGCTCAAGACCGCCGCCCGCCTGCGCCGCGACCACCCGGCCGCCCTGGTCGCGGCGGCCACCGCCCAGGACGAGCTGCGGCAGGCGGGCCGGACCAAGTTCAGCCGGGCCGAACGGATGCTGTTCACCCGCCCCGGCCTGGAGCAGGCCTCGTCGGAGACCACCGCCCGGCACCGGGCGGCCCGGCTGGCGGCCGCCATCCCCGGCCGCCTGGCCGACCTCGGCTGTGGCATCGGCGGCGACCTGATCGCGCTGGCGGCCGGCCGGGAGGCGCTGGCGGTCGACCGGGACCGCGACCACCTGCTGATGGCCGCCCGCAACACGGCCGTCTACGACGCCGCCGCCGGGCTCAGCACCGAGCAGGCCGACGTCCGCGACGTAGCCCTGGCCGGCCTGGCCGCGGTGTTCGTCGACCCGGCCCGCCGCCTGGCCCGGAGCACCCCCCGCGACCCGGCCCGCCGCCCGGGCCGGGGCGCCCCCCCGGGCCAGCGGCTCCGCCCGGGCGACAGCGAACCGCCCCTGGACTGGTGCTTCGCCCTGACCGGCCAGGTACCGGCCGTGGTCATCAAGGCCGCCCCCGGGCTGCCGGCCGGTACCGCCCCGGACGGCTGGGAGACCGAGTTCGTGGCCGACGGCCGTGACCTCAAGGAGGCCGTGCTGTGGTCGCCGGCCGTGGCCACGGCAACGTCCCGCGCCACGATCCTGCCCGCCGGCGACACGCTCACGCCGGAACCCGGAGATCCGGTCCCGATCCGCGAGCCCGGCGCGTTCCTCTACGACCCGAGCCCCGCCGTTACCCGGGCCGGCCTGGTCGAGGACCTGGCCCGGCGACTCGGGGCCTGGAAGATCGACGACCAGATCGCCTTCCTGTCCACCGGCACCGCCGAGCACACGCCGTTCGCGCGGACGCTGCAGGTCCTCGACTCCGCTCCCTGGAACGAGAAGGACTTCGCCCGGCGGCTGCGGGCCCGCGGCATCGGCGCCGCCGACCTGCGGCGGCGCGGGCTGGCCGGCGACGTCGACCAGATCCGGCGGCGGCTCAAGCTGTCCGGCCCGCACCGGGCCACGGTGGTCCTCACCCGGGTGGCCGACAAACCCTGGGGCCTCATCTGCACCGACCCGGTTACGGCATCCTAGGTACGTGCACAAAACCTCAGGCCAGCGCGACCCGGCCGCCGCGTTCCCGCTGCCGCTCGAGCGCGACGACGCCGGCGAACGGCGCCAGGCCAACCGGGCGGTCGGGATCAGTGCGGCCGGCCTGGCCGTCACCGGCCTCGCTGAGCTGCTGATCGCGATCCTGACCGGCTCGGTCGGGCTGCTCGGGGACGCGATCCACAACCTGTCCGACGTGTCCACCAGCGCGGTGGTGTTCCTCGGCTTCCGGCTGTCCCGGCGCGGGCCGACCGAGCGCTACTCCTACGGCCTGGAGCGGGCTGAGGACCTCGCCGGGATCGGCATCGCCCTGGTCATCTGGGTCAGCGCCGCCTTCGCGGGGGTCGAGAGCGTCCGCAAGCTGCTCGGCCACGGGAGCACCGCCCACGTGGGCATCGGCATCGCCGGCGCGGTCCTCGGCATCGTCGGCAACCAGGTCGTGGCCCGCTACAAGCTGGTCGTCGGGCGCCGGATCCGGTCGGCCACGCTGGTGGCCGACGCCCGCCACTCGTGGCTGGACGCGCTGTCCTCGGCCGGGGCGCTGGCCGGGCTGATCGCGGTCGCGGCCGGCCAGCACTGGGGTGACCCGGTCGCCGGGCTGGCGGTGACCCTGTTCATCGGCCACGTCGGCTGGGAGGTGACCACCGACGTGGTCGGGCGGCTGGCCGACGGGGTCGAGCCGGAGGTGATCACCGCGGCCGAGGCGGCGGCCGGCGACCTGCCCGGGGTGGTGCACGCGCACGCCCGCGCCCGCTGGACCGGCCGGGTGCTGCGGGTCGAGGTCGAGGCCTGGGTCGATCCCGGCCTGACCGCCCGCGAGGCCGACGCCCTCGGCCACCAGGCGGCGACCGCGATCGCGGCCGTGCGGCCGGACGCGGGCTCGTTCACCTGGATCACCCGGGCGGCCCCCGAGTGACCGAGCAGGAGCCGTCCCGGGCGACCGGCGCCGTGGCCGCCGCCACCGGCTGGTCGCACCGGCACCGGGACGTGTCCGGCGGCACCCTGCGCCCGACCGTCTTCGGCGCGGTCGACGGCCTGGTCACCAACGCCTCGCTGATCGCCGGGGTCGGCGGCGGCGGG
>Ga0213875_10000766_pt1 | contig 24181 bp, 22 predicted proteins | sample BarmaccomBMRX_R8_FD_160105 | JGI IMG/M metagenome (GOLD analysis project Ga0213875, IMG submission 160105) | Root-associated microbial communities from Barbacenia macrantha in rupestrian grasslands, the National Park of Serra do Cipo, Brazil - RX_R8 | ecosystem: Host-associated > Plants > Roots... | reverse complement strand
CACCGTCGACTTTTATTCTGATCGCCCTGCTATCGGTGTTCGGCGCAATCATCGGCGTTCAGCTGATCGTCCAGCTCGGCGTCACCCCGAATACGTCGATCATCGGCGCGTTAGCCGCGATGATCCTGGCGCGGGTGCCGCTCACGCTGTTCGCGTGCTATCGCTCGGTGCACGTGCAGAACCTGGCGCAGAGCGCGATTTCGGCGGCGACGTTTGGCGCCGCCAACGGTCTGCTGTTGCCGATCGGGATACCGTACCTGCTGGGTCGTGGCGATCTGGTGTTGCCGATGCTGGCGGGCGTCGCGCTGTCGATGCTGCTCGACGGATATATGCTGTACCGCATGTTCGATACCCGTGTCTTTCCGGCGACCGGGACGTGGCCGCCAGGCATCGCCGCGGCCGAGGCAATCCGCGCCGGCGACGCGGGCGGCCGGCGCGCCACGCTACTCGGCGCCGGACTGCTGATCGGGGTGGCCGGAAGCTGGTTCAAGATCCCGATGTCAGCCTTTGGCGTTGCCTTTATCGGCAATGTCTGGGCGTTGACGATGTTCGGTATCGGCCTGCTGGTGCGCGGCTATGCATTGCCGGTCGCCGGGATCGACATCGCCAAGCTCTACGTACCGCATGGCTTCATGGTCGGCGCCGGCCTCGTCGCGCTGGTGCAGGTCGGGTTACTGATCCTGCGAAGAAGCGCTGGCGGCCATGCCGCTGCTGATGCCTCTGCGGATGCCTCTGCTGATGCTGGGCGCGACCATGACGCGCAGATGCGACGCGCCCTGGGGCTGGGCGGACTCGGCTTTCTCGCGATCGCCGCGTTGATCGCGCTCCTCGGTGGGCTCATGGCAAGTCTGTCCGTGCCCGTCCTCGTCGCGTTTGTGGTTTACGCCGCGCTGGCGGCGTTTGTGCACGAGCTGATCGTCGGTATCTCGGCGATGCATTCCGGCTGGTTTCCGGCGTTTGCCGTGGCCCTGATCACGTTGATCGTGGGAATACTGCTGGGGTTTCCGCCGATCGCGCTGGGCCTCTTGGTCGGCTTCAGCGCCTCCACCGGTCCGGCCTTTGCCGATATGGGCTACGATCTGAAAGCCGGCTTCCTGCTGCGCGGGCAGGGCGCCGACCGCGCCTTCGAGCTCGACGGCAGGCGACAGCAGCTTTACGCGGCTGTGATCGCCTTTGTGATCGCGATCCCGACCGTCTGGCTGGTTTACCCGCACTATTTCGCGCACGATCTGGTGCCGCCGGTCGATCGGGTCTATGTCGCGACGATCAAGGCCGGCGCAACCGCTGAGGTTGCGAAGGCGTTGCTGATCTGGGCAATCCCCGGCGCTGTTCTGCAATTGCTTGGCGGCCCGTCACGCCAGCTCGGTATAATGATCGCGACCGGCCTGCTGATCCCGAACCCGCTGGCGGGGTGGGCGGTGCTTGTCGGTATTGCGATCCGCGTTGTCTGGTTAAAATTGAAGGGCGCTGAGGCCAAGGGGCCTATGGAGGTCCTCGCCGCGGGCTTTATCGGCGGCGACGCACTGTTCGGCTTTTTCGACTCGGTGATCAAGACCATACCCGGCAGGAAATAAGGCGGCGCAAGAGGGGAGTGGGGTGTCATGCGCGAACGAACTCTCGGAACCTTGACCATCGGTCAGGCGCCGCGGCCGGATGTCGTGCCGATCATCGACCGGCATGTAGCGGCGCGGGTGCGGCGGGTGCACCGCGGCGTGCTTGACGGTCTGCCCCATGCCGAGATCGAGGCGCGCTACAAGGCGCAGGCCGGAGAGGCGGCGCTGGTGACGCGCCTGAAAGACGGCACCGTCGTCGAGCTGTCGCGCGAGCGCATGCGCGATGGCGTGCAGCGCGGCCTTGCGCTCCTCGAAAACGATGGCTGCGACGCCATCCTCATCTTGTGCACCGGCACTTTCGAGGGACTGACCTGCCGCCGCGCCTGGCTGATCGAGCCCGATCACATCATCCCACCGATGGTCGCCGGGCTGATCGAACACCGCCAGCTCGGCATCATCGTGCCGATTGCCTCGCAGATCGAATCCGAGCACGGCAAGTGGCACACGCTTGATCGGCCGCCGATCTTCGCCACCGCGAGCCCCTACAGCGATGGGCCAGAGCGGATGCTGTCGGCCGCGCGTGAGTTGCAACGCGGTGGTGCCGCGGCTGTTCTGCTCGACTGCATCGGCTTTACCGAACGGCACCGCGACGCCCTGGCAGAAATCGATCTGCCGGTCATCCTGTCGAATGCGGTGGCCGCCAAGGCAGTCGGCGAGTTGCTCGGCGGCTAAATATGCCAGACACGCCGATCACCATCGACGACATCGAAAGCCTCGCCATTGGCGCCTGGGTGCTCGGCACCGGCGGCGGTGGCAGTCCCTATCTCGGTCTGCTCAACATGCGCCGGCTCTATGCCGAGGGGCACCAGGTCGAACTGATGTCGCCGTTCGACCTCGCCGATGATGATTGGGTCGCGATCGTCTCAAACATGGGCGCGCCGCTGGTCGGGCAGGAGCGCTTGGCCGATAGCCGCAACATCGCCCGCGCCGTGCAACTCCAGGAGGAGACGTCGCAGATCAGGTTCCGCGCCGTCATGTCACTGGAGATCGGCGGCAATAATTCGATCCAGCCGCTGATGGCGGCGGCGCATCTCGGCCTGCCGGTCGTCGATGCCGACACGATGGGCCGCGCCTATCCCGAGGCGCAGATGACCAGCGTCGCGGTCGGCGATCTCAGGCCCTATCCCTGCGCCCTCTACGATCCGCGCGGCATCGAGGCCGTCGTTACCAAGGTGCCGAACTGGAAATGGATGGAGCGGGCCAGCCGCAAAGTCTGCGTCGAGATGGGGTCGATCGCCTCGACCTGTAAAGCCCCGCGCACCGGCGCCGAGGTCAAGGAATGGGGCATCCATTTCACGGTCACCAAGGCGATCGGCATCGGCCGCCGCGTCCGCGATGCGCAACGCCGCCACGAAGACCCGATCGCCGCGATCCTCGAAGAGACCGCGGGTAAGCGCTTGTTCCGCGGCAAAGTCGTCGATGTCGCGCGGCGTGCCACCGAGGGCTTCCTGCGTGGCCGCTGCATCGTGGAAGGTCTCGATGAGGATCGCGGGTCGCGGCTCGAACTTGCCTTTCAGAACGAGTGGGTCGTCGCCTGGCGCGACGGCGCGCCAGTGGCGATGTCGCCCGACCTGGTCTGCGTCCTCGACACGATTTCCGGCAATGCATTCGGCACGGAGACGATCCGCTACGGCATGCGCGTGACGGTGATCGCATTGCCGGCACCCTCCATCTTCCTGACCGCCAAAGGTCTCGAGCATGTCGGTCCGCGCGCCTTCGGCTACGACCTCGACTTCCGCTCGGTCTTCCCCGTCGCCGGCTTGCGCTAGCGGATGACCGGGTTATATTCTTGTTTTGTTCCGGAGTGTCGGTTAGGCTGGCGAGAACCGAATCGTTCCATGGGGCGAGGCCTGCTTACCTTTCCAATGTCGTCCCTGCGAAGGCAGGGACCCACTTTTCCACACACGGCGAGCCCGACCGTGGGGCCCTGCCTTCGCAGGGACGACAGTATTTTGTTTGTTCACGCCCCATTTAGCCAGGAATGCAACTGCGAGGGGCGCGCAGCGATCGCGCTTTCCCCATCGACCTTCGCACGCTCGGTCTATGCAACCCACGCGCGAGTTTCACCTGATATTAACCTGTTGTATCAGGTGCGCGGCAGCGCAAGATACGACCTCCGGTTTGATCGGCTCGCGCTGTACGGAATGGCCGCATGAGGCGGATCGGGATCGATGTTGGCGGCACCAATACCGATGCGGTGCTGCTGGAAGACGGCCGGGTCGTGCATGCGATCAAGACGCCGACCACCGAGGATGTGACCGGCGGCATCGTCGCGGCCCTGGAGCTGCTCGGACGACACCCCGAGGTCGCGAAGAGTGCGATCTACGGCGTCGTGATCGGCACGACCCATTTCGTCAATGCGGTGATCCAGCGGCGGCATCTGACCCCAGTGGCCGCGATCCGCCTCGGCATGCCGGCCAGCGCTTCCCTGCCGCCGTTCTGCGATTGGCCGGCCGATCTCGCCGAGCTGGTACGCGGCCGCGTCGTGATGCTGGAAGGCGGCCATGATTATGACGGCCGCGAGATCATGCCGCTCGACGAGGCCGGCCTGCGCGCGGCGGCGTACCAGATAAAGGCCGATGGCATCGCTTCGGTCGCGGTGTCGTCGATCTTTTCGCCCCTCGACCCGTCGCACGAGGACCGTGCCGCCGCGATCCTCGCCGAGGAATGTCCTGGCGCGGCGGTGACGTTATCGCACCACCTCGGCCGCATCGGCCTCCTTGAGCGCGAGAATTCGGCATTGCTCAACGCCGCGCTAAGCGGGCTGGCACGCCTGACGATCGAAGGTTTCCGCGCCGCGATCGCGCAGAGTGGCATCGAGGCGCCGCTTTTCCTCACCCAGAATGACGGCACCGTCATGTCGGCCGAGTCGGCGATGGCGCTGCCGGTGATGAGCTTCGCGTCCGGCGCGACCAACTCGATGCGGGGCGCCGCGTTTCTTTCCGGCCTCGCCGACGCCATGGTGGTCGATGTCGGGGGCACCTCATCCGATGTTGCCGAGTTGCGGCGCGGCTTCCCGCGCGAGGCCAACTCGGTCGTCCAAATCGGCGAGGTGCGCACATTGTTCCGCATGCCGGACCTGTATTCGATCGGCCTCGGCGGCGGCAGCATCGTGCGCCTTGCCGAAAACAGGGGTGACCCGCCGCGGGTCGGCCCGGACAGTGTCGGCTACCGCCTGATCCGTGAGGCGCTGGTGTTTGGCGGCGACACCCTGACCGCAACCGACGCCGCGGTCGCCGCCGGCATCGCCGAGATTGGCGACAGGACGCGGCTGGCCGGCATTACCGCGGGCCTAGGGGAGGCTGTGCTCGATGAGGCGCGCGCCAAGTTGGAAGACGCGATCGATCGCATGAAGACGGAAGCGGGCGACGTCAAATTGATCGCGGTCGGCGGCGGCGCGTTTCTGGTGCCCGACCGGCTTGCCGGCGTTTCGGAAGTGATCCGCGTGCCGCATGGGGATTGCGCCAACGCGGTCGGGGCCGCGATCGCCCAGATCAGCGGCGAGACCGATCAGGTATACCGCGATACGACCCGCGAGGCGGCGATCGCCGCAGCCGAAGCGCAGGCGATCGGCCGCGCCGTCGCCGCCGGTGCCGACCGAGCGACGTTGCAGGTGATCGAGGTCGAGGACATGCCGATCGCCTACCTCCCGGGCAACGCGCTGCGGGTCCGCGTTCGCGTCGCCGGCGAACTCGAAGCCCCCGCAAGCGGCTAATCGGACGGATTCGCCTCCAAACCGGCCCTCGCGCTGTTTCCCCCGAGGGGAAGGGCATTGGGTAGAGATGATCTTCATGGGCATGGCAGCCGAATTGCGCGAGGCGCCATTGGCGGTCGAGCGGCAAGCGGAGGGATTGAAGCGGCCCCTGGCTGAGCTCGTGACGCGGTTACGCCGCCATCCGCCTGCGGTCGTCGTGACCTGCGCGCGCGGCAGCTCGGCCCATGCCGCCACCTTTGCCAAGCACCTGTTCGAACTGAAACTGGGCCTGCCGGTCGCCGAGGCGGCGCCGATCATCGCCAGCGTATACCGCCGCGCGTTGCGGCTCGATGGGCAGCTGTTTCTCGCGATCTCGCAATCCGGCCGCAGCGACGATCTGGTGGCCAACGCAATCCTGGCGCGGCGAGCCGGAGCGCTTACCGTCGCGCTGGTCAATTGCATCGACAGCCCGCTCGCTGCGGCATGTGAAACAGTCCTGCCGATCGGCGCGGGACCCGAGCGCAGCGTGGCCGCGACCAAGAGCTTCACCGCCAGTCTTGCCGCGCTGCTACGCCTCGCCTCGGCGTGGACGGATGACGCAGCGCTGAGCGCCGCGATCGATCGCCTCCCGCAACGGCTAGCCGCCGCCAGCGCAGCGGATTGGCGCCCGGCCATCGCACCGATCGGGGCGGCGGCGAGCCTGGTCACGATCGGCCGCGGCCCGACACTGGCGATCGCCCGGGAAGCGGCGCTCAAACTGAAGGAGGTCGCGACAATCCACGCCGAGGCGTTCAGCGGCGCCGAATTCCTGCATGGTCCGGTAGCCCTGGTGTCACCGCGCTATCCGATCCTGCTGTTGCCTCCAACCGATGCCGCCGTGGAGGGGCTGCGCGATCTTGCGGCCGACCTCGCAGCGAAGGGAGCGCTGCTTCTGACGGCGGGGCTCAGCGGGCAGCTACCGGTGCAACCCTCCGACCATCCTGAGACCGATGCGCTTTGCTTGATCCAGAGCGTCTACGCGATGATCCCGGTGCTGGCCGAACGCTTGGGGATCGATCCCGACCGCCCGCGCCACCTGCACAAGGTTACGCGGACGCGGTGATCGGCGCGGTGGTGGCGCTCCTGCGGACCAGCGCCAGTTTTTCCGCCGGGCCGGCGAGGAATTGCTGTGGCGCTGCGGCCTCGCCGAGCATGTCGAGGAAGCTTTCCGGATCCTTGATCCGCATGCAGCCCAACACATCGACGCCCCGTTTCAGCAATGGGCCGGGCAGCATTCCAACAGTCGGGCCGACAACGGTCACTCGTGCCGAGGATGGCACGACCCGCAGCAGGCTATCGAGCGTGTTGTTGACGAGAGCCGAGCCGGTGATCAGCACCACCTCGGCGTCTCGCAACACAGAGGCGGCGTCTTCGGCTGGGCGGAAATATGGCATCTCCTCCGGCTTCAACAGGGACGGGTTCCGCTCAAGCACAAGGTACGGCTGTGCCCGACGCTTCAGCTCCTTGAGGAAGGGCACGAACGCACCGACCAGCACGACGCGCTCGCCCGGATTGATCAGCGTCGCGTCAAACGCATCGACGCCCGGTTTCAGTTCGACAGCAGGATCAGGCCGCCGGTTCCAGCTCGCCTGCGCCAGTGCATTGACCGTGGCGATGCCGATCGCACGGGCAAGCCCCGGCGAACCCAGGGCGGCGCGCGCCAGGAGGCGAGCTGGCTGTCCAGCAAGCCGTGGCGATGTCCGATTTACCAGCGACGGCGGAGCGCAGCACATCGCGGTCTCCAGATCGCCGAGCGGGGTCGCACAACTGCCGGTGCTCCCGTCGGTGAGCTTGACACCGGTAAAGAAGATGCCGACCACGATTCGATCGACGTTAAGGCGGCCGAAATCAGCCCCCAAGATATCTTCTGCTATCGCAATAGTTTCCTCGAGTATTCCGTCATTCGTATCAAACATAGAAATCTTCCTGAGTATCTTACGAGTATCTAAAGTCCTCCACTACCCCAGGTGACTGCGATCCGTTAATCCACGCTAACACACCCGACGGACCTAAATCATCGTTCAAAAGGTGGAACGCAGCGATGCGGCTATCGTTTACTTGATATCAACATCGTGGGAGCATGACATGCGAAGCGATACCCTAGCCTCGACTGCTGTTGCCGGGCAGCCCGTACACAGCGATGAAACCACCCGGCTTATCTCCTCTGAGAAGGTCGATGGCACGGCGGTGTACAACGGAGCCGGTGATCGACTCGGGACAGTACATCATCTGATGATCGACAAGTACTCTGGGCGTGTCGAGTACGCCGTGATGTCGTTCGGCGGTTTTTTGGGCATCGGTGAGAGCTACAACCCGCTGCCGTGGCGCATGCTGAATTATGACACGCGGCTGGAAGGCTATGTCGTCGACATCGATCGTAATCGCCTGGAGCGGGCGCCCCGTTATACCCCAAGCAGTGCGCCGGATTGGACAGATCGCGGGTATCGCGACCGGCTTGATGAGTATTGGGTGCCGCCGGTCTGAGCACGGACACGGACGGCGATCTGATTGGCAAAGCAGCGGCCACCTTCGGGTGGCCGTTTTGCATTGCCGGCTCTCACATAGGCCTTCGAAACACGTTACAAGCCCAGGAGGACAGAGGAGCGCTGTAGTATGGCGGCGATGAGTACCGGTTGGCAGCGATGCTGCGCGATCTTGAAGCAGCGGAGGCCATCCAATGAGGCATAAAGCAGCCTTTCGCGCAGCCTCTTTATGCTTAGCGTACAGCGCCCTATCGGCCACACCCGCCACTGCCGCCCCGCCGCCGGACTGGAGCCATGCCGAACGCCTGGATGTCAAACTGTCAGAATACCGTTTCAAACCCGGCAGGCTGGAGTTCGAGCAGGGGAAGGTTTACGACCTGCATCTCGAAAATCGCGGTAAGGAGATGCACGAGTTCACCGCACCCGAATTCTTTAAGACACTTGACATAAAGGATGCGTCCCCGCTCAACGGCGACAGGGTCGAGATTGAGGTGGCGCCCGGCGCGGTAAAGGATCTGGTATTCGTGGCGCAAAAGCCGGGAACCTACCAGCTGCGCTGCTCCGATCATGACTGGGCCGGCATGAAGGGGCAGATCACCGTTAAGTAGCGCAGGTAGGTAGAGGGGCCGTCTTAGTGACGGCGAGCGACAAATTCAGCCTTCGCGATCATGCGGTGCAACGCCAGCCGCTGGCGCACATTGAGAGGACCGCCGGTGTGTCCGGCCGGTAGTGTTCCGCCGCTGCTTCGTGCGATCAGCATGCGCAGCCGGAACAGCAGACTGTCGAAACCGCCGCCATCGAGGTTCCAGTTGCGCACCGGGCCGCTGTCGATATGCATGAAGTGCGAGGTCGGATACCAGCCGACACCGCCGCGATGCATCGCTCGCGCCGCCTGCATCGCCTCCTCGAGCCGGCCATCCAAGCGCACATCCAGAGCTCGGCCATACATATGCTGGCTGTTATCGGCCACTCCGAACGTAGTGCGCGCCAGCATGGCGTTGGTTTCAGGCGTGCGATAAGCCGACAGGATAGTGGCCCTGGTCGCTCCCACCGCATCCATGGTTGCCGCAAGGAAATCGAGCACGGCGACGTCATAGGGGATTCGGGCACCGGAGTGATGGTCGCGAAGAAAGTGCGACAGTTCGTCCATGGCACCGGCAAGGGGACCCTTATCGTCGCGATAGGGGCCGTCGAAACTTTCGCCGGTATGCGCGTTATATAGGGCGATCCGGTGTGTCGGCGGCGCCGGTGGCACCGCCAAGGCCGGCCGTAAAACGCTGAAAACGCTGGCGCTGCCGAGAGCCAGGAGGTGACGCCTGTTCATGTTGCGGGATTAAATGCCAAGCATGGTGCAAACAAAAGGCGTGCTTTGGGGTTGCTACGACAAATGAGTAGCCTTGCTTGTTCCGGCGCGACCTGTGTGCAAAGCTATGGACTTGGCTTTGCACCTGGGGCGAACATGGTCGCGTGCGCCAGGCTACGCGCAATGCAGAGTAGGCCGTCGGTCGACTCAGCGCTCTCCCGCTGACCGGGCGGAGATCGGCCTATGGATTTGCCAAACGAGATAGCCCCGTCCGATGAACCGGCGTCAATCCAGCAGTTGCTGGCCGAGAATCGCCGGTTGCGGGTGTTGGCGGAAGTCGCCGATACGGTGACCCGCGAATTGTCCCTCGATCTGCAACTGCCGCGCCTCATCCAGCTGATCACCGAGGCCCTCGACGCCGAGCGCGCCACGCTGTTTTTATATGATCGCGAAACCGACGAACTGCTGTCCCGGGTCGCCAGTGGTGACGGCACGATCGAGATCCGGATCCCACCAAAGGCGGGAATCGCCGGCGCCATCTTCACGCGCGGCGAGCCGGAGATAATCCCGGACGCCTATCAGGACCCGCGCTTCAATCAGGAGATCGACCGCCGTACGGGGTACCACACCCGTAACATCCTATGCGTTCCCCTGCGTGACCGTGCAGGCCAGCCGATCGGCGTCACTCAGGTCCTCAACCGCCGCAGCGGCCCGTTCGGCGACGAGCAGCTGGCGCTTGTCGAGTCGATCAACCGCCATGCCGCCAGCGCGTTACAGCAATCGCTGCTGGTGGAGCGCCTGGAGCAAGCGCAGCGCGAGGAAATTGAGCTCCTGGAAATCGCGGAGGCGATTTCGACCGAACTGCATGTCGATGTGTTGTTCACACGCATCATGGCAGCCGCGACCCAGCTGTTGAATGCCGAGCGTTCGACCCTCTTCCTCTACGACCAACTCAACGACCAGCTGTGGTCCCAGGTCGCGGAAGGCGCCGGGCAGAAGGAAATTCGCATCCCGTCCAAGGCTGGCATCGCGGGCGCCGCGTTCAGCGGCGGCGAGGTGCTGGTCGTGCCGGATGCCTATGCCGATCCCCGGTTCAATCGCAGCGTCGATCTCGCCTCGGGTTTCCGCACCCGTAACATCCTGGCGGTCCCGATCCTCGACAAGTCGGGAGACCGACTTGGCGTGGTGCAGGTGCTGAACAAGAAGGGCGGCGCCTTTACCCCGCTCGACATTCGCCGAGCCAAGGCGTTCTGCTCCCAGATCGCCATCGCCATCCAGAACGCTCAGCTCTTCTCCGATGTTCTGGCGCTCAAGAACTATAACGAGAGCATCCTCAAGTCGCTGTCGAACGGCGTCATCACGCTCGACCACAACCTCAACGTCGTCAAAATCAACGAGGCGGCTGAGCGGATTCTTGGAGTGACCGCCGAGGACGTGCTGAACCGGCCTGCCACTCAGGTTTTTGGCAATCGCAACCCGTGGGTCACCCGCAGCCTCAATTACGTCTCCCAGATGGGCACCTCCGACTACCACGCCGACACCGATTTCGAACTGGCCGATGGCACCTCAGCGGCGATCAACCTGACCGCGACGCCACTCCTCGAAACCGAAGGCAAGCAGCTCGGCAGCATGCTGGTGTTGGAGGACATCACCCGCGAGAAGCGGGTCCGCAACACAATGGCGCGCTATGTGGCGAAGGAGGTCGTCGATAAGCTGATCGCCAGCGGGCAGGATTTTCTCGATGGCAACTCGCACGTAGCGACGGTGCTGTTCTCGGATATCCGGCGGTTTACGACGCTGGCCGAGGCGATGAGCCCGCAAGAAACCGTCACGATGCTGAACGAATATTTCACCAGCATGGTCGAAGTTGTGTTCGCACATGGCGGCATGCTCGACAAGTACATCGGTGACGCGATCATGGCAGTATTCGGCTCGGCCGTGCCCGATATTTCGGACGCCGACAATGCCATGACCGTCGCAACCGAAATGCTGCGGGAATTGGCGCGGTTTAATGCGTCGCGCACGGCGCACGGGCTCGATCAGATCGAGATCGGGATCGGCATCGCGACCGGGGAGGTGCTGGCCGGTTCGCTCGGGTCATCCCGGCGGCGGCTTGAATATACCGTGATCGGCGATAATGTGAATCTGGCAGCGCGGCTCGAAGGTGCCAACAAGCACTATGGCTCGACAGTGCTGCTCGCCGCTTCGACGGTAGAGGCCTTGCGCGGGCGTCCGATCCTTCGCAAGCTAGACCTCGTACAGGTCAAGGGTAAGTACCAGCCGACCTTAGCCTACGAATCCCTCGATCACGTCGACGAGCGGCGGGTTCCGCGGCTCAAAGCGCTGATCGCCGCGTATGAGTCCGGGTTCGATCGCTACCAGCGGCGCGATTGGAGCAACGCGATCGAGCATTTCGGGCAGGCGCTCGAAATCCTGCCGACCGATCAGCCATCACAGATATTCATCGATCGATGCCGTTTCTATGCTGACAATCCGCCTCCGGAAGATTGGAACGGCGTGTGGATCATGGAGGCGAAATAGCGGTCCGACAAAGGAGTTCTGATGAGCGACACCAGGAAGCCGCGCCTCGTCGGTATCAACCATGTCGCGCTGGAAGTCGGCGACATCGATGCAGCACTCGCGTGGTACGCGCAAATTTTCGAGTTCACGCTGCGCGGCCGCAACGAGCGCAGCGCTTTTCTCGACATGGGCGATCAGTTCATCAATTTCGCCAAAGTCGACGGCATCCGGGATGATACTGTCGAGCGCCGCCATATCGGTTTCGTCGTCGACGATCGCTCGTCGGTGAAGGCGCGCGCCGTGGCTGCTGGTGCTACATTGGTCGAGGGCCCGTTCCTCGACTTCCTCGACCCCTGGGGTAACCGCATCGAGGTGGTCGAATACGCCAACATCCAGTTCACCAAAGCGCCGAATGTGCTGCGCGGGATGGGCTTGTCGCTCGACAAGAACGACAGCGCTCGCAAGGAGCTGGCCGAGAAAGGCATGTCCCCGGAATGAGTCGCCGCTTCCAACTGAGCCTGATCGTGCGCGGCCAGCACCCGCCAGGTGACCCTGCCGCCCATCTGGAGGAGGATCTCGACCTCGTGCGCCGTGCCGAGGCGGTTGGCTTTGACGGCATTGTCAAAGGCTCGCATTACAGCGCGCACCCTTTTGAGGCGGTGCAGCAGATTCCGTTTCTGTCCTACTGCGCCGCAATAGCGCCGCGATTGCGCATCATATGCGGCCTTGTTCTCGTCCCATTGCACAAGCCGCTTGACCTGGCCGAGCAATTAGCGACGCTCGACCTTTTGTCAGGCGGGCGGCTGGTGTTCGGCGCCGGTATCGGTTACCGCGACGTAGAATTCAAGGCGTTCGGCGTACCGCGCGGCAAGATGGGGCCGCGTTTTGAAGAATGCATGACAGCGATCCGCCGGCTGTGGACCGAGGATTTTGTCAATATGCAGGGCTCGCATTTCGAGCTCGACCATGCAACATGCCCGATCAAGCCGGTGCAGAAGCCGCACCCGCCAATCTGGATCGGCGCCAACGCCGACGTAGCCGTGAAGCGCGCCGCCCGCATCGGCGATTGCTGGTACATCAACCCGCACAACACGTTGGCCACGATCGAGCGCCAGATGGAGCTCTACAAGCGCGCGCTCGACGAATACGACAAGCCGTTCCCGGACGAGGTACCGATGCGGCGTGAGGTGTTTGTCGCCCCGACTCGTGCCGAGGCGATCCGTCGCGCCCAACCGTATCTCGAGGAAAAATACCGCGCCTATCGAGAATGGGGCCAGGACAAGGTCATGCCTGAGGGCGACGATTTCGACCACGCCTTCAATGAATTGCTGGAAGACCGGTTTCTGCTTGGTTCGGTCACTGAGGTCGCCGATCAGATGATCCGGCTCAACCGGCGTCTTGGCGTCAACCACATCGTTGCGTCGGTCCATTGGCCTGGCATGCCGAACATGGTTGCCCTGGACCAGCTGCAGATCCTGGCCGAGGAAGTCATGCCACAGGTTCGTGCCGCGTTGTGATTTTGCCGCTACGGCTTGCGCGCCTCCGGCGGAGTTCGAAGCCGTTACCGAGACATTGAGGGGAGGCACTGCTGCTTCGGCTCCGCTTCCTCCTCGTGTCTCAATGGGGCTAGACGCGCAAGCCGGGCACCAGGAACATGCCGGCGATCAGCTTGGCGCGGTCGTCGTTGCTGGCGATCAGCCGCGACCGCAAAGCGCGGATCGCCGCACCTGTCGCGGTTTCGTTCCACAGCCAGTCGCCGAGTTGTTGTGCCGACGGTCGGCCAGTCCACTGTGCCGCCTCCAAGACAAAGGCCTTGAGGTCATCGATCGCGAAGCGCAGGCACAATACCGGCGACATATCCGCGACGGGGCTCACGGCGGGGGGCGCACCGCGTAACCAGGCAACGACGTAGTCGCCACACGCGGCCGGCGCCAGCCCGCTCAGTCCGACGGTGCTGCGCCCGCGGGCTACACATGACCGGGCGTAAAATGGCGCCAGCGCCAGCAGTTCGACCTGCAGCGCGTCGGCAAGCATGTCGCCGGATGGGCTGCCCGGTTGCGGGCTGGCCAGCCCACTCGTGGGCGCCTGCCACGCCGGGTCGGGTCGCTCCCGCGGATCATCGTCCGTGAAATCGTCGAGCAATACCGGGCCATCGCTACGCTCCAGCAGCTTCAGGGCAGTCACCAGTACGCGCTTCTGAAACACCGCGTCGCCCGGTGGCGCCAGCGGCCGACCGAGTTCGAACGGCACCCATAGTGCGCGTGGTGGGCGAGTCTTCTCGGCCTGCGGCCGGATCGACGCAATGGCGACCGTCGCGATGCCTTCTTCCTCGAGATAATGCCCCAGCGCGCTCACGGCGCGCGTGCACAGCGGTCAAACTGGCGGCAGCAGGACGCCCGTTACATTATCGGCGCGCAATTTTGCGGCAACATCGCGAGCGGCAGGCTCCATCTCCTTAGGATCGGTGGCGCCCATGAACGAGTAGTGCGTTGCCGCAACAGACCCGATCACCCGGTCGGCCGCAAGTTCGTTGAGGCGATCGAGCGGGAACACGACGTTCCAATCCTCCTGAAAACCCGTGCGGTCAAAATTAATCGAGATATGGCTGCACAACACGTCGGTAGCCGGTGTTGTCGCAGGAATCACGCGGTAATCCGCCTCGCGCCCACGGAACGGCCGCTCCCCGCGCACAACAAGCCCAGCCGACGACACGATGGCGATGCGCCGCTCTGACAAGCGTGAGCCCTCGACCCAAGGAGTGGTTGTAAAAGCAGGGCATTCGAGCCCCGCATACCGCTCAGCCGTTGCCGCCGGTAATCGTTCGAGCCGCATATCGCCTCCAGCGCGAGATGATGCCGCACCATGCCATGGGTAGGCGACGAGATGTCAACCGCTGGCGTCGCAAGGACGCACAAGATATCGAGGGGAGTTGCTTGACACCCCGATGGTGCCTAGGTAGGAGGTTGCGCCGCGATCAGACGGTCGCGGGGGCGTAGCTCAGTTGGTTAGAGCGCCGGCCTGTCACGCCGGAGGTCGCGGGTTCGAGCCCCGTCGCTCCCGCCAGTCTCTTCGGCGGCAGCCGCTACCGAGAGTCTGGTATGCAGAGCCTCCTGAGCGAGTATCTACCGATTCTGGTGTTCCTGGTGATAGCCGGGGGCATTGCGATGGCAATGGTGATTGCCTCGGTGGTACTCGCGCGGCAAAAGCCGAACTCGGAGAAATTGTCGCCGTACGAATGCGGCTTCGATCCGTTCGAGGATGCGCGGGTCCGGTTCGACGTTCGTTATTATCTCGTGGCAATCCTGTTCATCATCTTTGACCTAGAGGTTGCATTCCTCTTCCCTTGGGCTGTATCGCTAGGCGATATCGGCATGTTCGGGTTCTGGTCGATGATGGTGTTCCTCGGCGTGCTGACCGTTGGGTTCATATACGAATGGCGGAAAGGAGCGCTCGAATGGGAGTGATCGATACACCGCCCAAGCTGTCCCCCACAGGCGCGGCAATCCCACCTGGTCCGCAGCAGGATTTGCTGCTGCGCGCGGCGACCGAAGAAATCCAGGATCGCGGCTTCATCCTGTCATCGGTCGATGCGCTGGTCGGCTGGGCCCGCAGCGGTTCGCTCTGGCCGATGACCTTTGGCCTCGCTTGCTGCGCGGTCGAGATGATGCATAGCGGCGCCAGCCGCTACGATCTCGACCGCTTCGGCGTCGTGTTCCGGCCAAGCCCGCGGCATTCCGATGTGATGATCGTCGCCGGCACATTGTGCAACAAGATGGCGCCGGCCCTGCGCAAGGTGTACGACCAGATGGCCGAGCCGCGCTGGGTCATCTCGATGGGCTCCTGCGCCAATGGCGGCGGCTATTACCATTACTCGTATTCAGTAGTGCGCGGCTGTGACCGGATCGTGCCGGTTGATATCTATGTGCCGGGCTGCCCGCCCACTGCCGAGGCGCTGCTCTACGGCGTGCTGCTGCTGCAGAAGAAGATCAAGCGCTCGCGTCAGTTTGCCCGCTGAGATCAGATGGACGAGAAGCTGAAAGAGCTGGCCGAATACATCACTGCCGCATTGCCCGGCGGCGTCACCGGCAGCGACATCCGGTACAGCGAGCTATGCCTCGCGATCGAGCGCAATGAGATCGTGCGCGTGCTGGCCTTTCTCCGCGATGACCCGAAATGCCGCTTTACGATGCTGGCGGATGTCTGCGGCGCCGATTATCCGGACCGTGCCGAGCGCTTCGACGTCGTCTACAACCTGTTGAGCATCGCGCACAACCAGCGCATCCGCCTCAAGGTCCGTACCGATGAGCAGCAGCCGGTGCCCTCATGTGTTGGCCTTTTCAGTTCGGCTGGCTGGTGGGAGCGCGAGGCGTTCGACCTGTATGGCATCTATTTCAGCGACAATCCCGATCTGCGCCGCATCCTGACCGATTACGGGTTTGATGGGCATCCGCTGCGCAAGGACTTCCCGCTGACCGGTTATGTCGAGCTGCGCTACGACGAGGATCAGAAAAGAGTCGTCTACGAGCCCGTCAAACTGAAACAGGAATTCCGTTACTTCGACTTCCTGTCGCCCTGGGAGGGCATGGAAAAGATTTTGCCGGGTGATGAGAAAGCCACCGCCGTACCCGGTGATGCCGCCAGCGGCGCGCCACAGGGGACTGGCGGATGAGCGATCTCAATCTCGGCACGCCGCCGATGTATGAAACCCCGGCCCATGTCGACAGCGAACTCGAAGGGCCGGCGGCGATCCGCAATTTCACGATGAATTTCGGGCCACAGCACCCCGCCGCGCACGGCGTGATGCGCATGGTGCTCGAGATGGATGGTGAGACGATCGAGCGCGCCGACCCGCATATCGGCCTCTTGCATCGCGGCACCGAGAAGCTCATCGAGTACAAGACGTACCTGCAGGCGATCCCCTATTTCGACCGGCTCGATTACGTGTCGCCGATGTGCCAGGAACACGCCTTCGCGCTGGCCGTGGAAAAGCTGATGGGGATCGAGGCGCCGCCGCGCGGCAAGTACATCCGTGTGTTGTTTGCCGAGATCACCCGCATCCTCAACCATCTGCTGAATATCTGCGCCTTCGGCCTCGATGTCGGCGCGCTGACGCCGTTCCTTTGGGGCTTTGAGGAACGCGAGCGACTGATGGAGTTTTACGACCGCGCCTCGGGCGCCCGATTACACGCCAATTACTTCCGGCCGGGCGGCGTCCATATGGATTTGCCGATTGGCCTCACCGACGACATCGCCGCTTTTTGTGAGACGTTCCCGAAAACTGTCGACGACATCGAAAACCTGCTGACCGAAAATCGCATCTTCAAGCAGCGCACCGTCGATATCGGCATCATCACGGCGAAGGACGCGCTCGACTGGGGCTTTTCCGGTCCCATGATCCGCGGCTCGGGCGTGCCTTGGGATCTGCGGCGGGCGCAGCCCTACGATGTCTATGACCAGGTCGAATTCGACGTTCCGATCGGCAAGAACGGCGATTGCTGGGACCGGTACCTCGTGCGGCTGGAGGAGATGCGGCAATCCCTACGCATCATCAAACAATGCCTGGCGCAGATGCCGCAGGGCCCGGTCAAGATCAACGATCGCAAGGTAGCGCCGCCGCCGCGCGCCGAGATGAAGCGCTCGATGGAAGCGCTGATCCATCATTTCAAGCTCTATACCGAGGGCTATCACGTGCCGGCCGGCGAAACCTACACGGTGGTCGAGGCGCCCAAAGGTGAGTTTGGCGTCTATCTCGTCGCCGACGGCAGCAACCGCCCGTATCGCTGCAAGATCCGCGCGCCCGGCTTTGCCTTCCTGCAGGCCAGCGATTTCATGTCAAAGGGGCACATGCTGGCCGATATGGTCGCGATCATCGGCTCAATGGACATCGTCTTTGGCGAGATCGACCGATGAACAGCGCCCAGGACAATACGCCGTTCGAGCAGCCGGCCTCGTTCGAGTTCACCGCGGAAAACCGCGAGAAGGCGGGTTGGTACATCGCCAAATACCCGCCGGGGCGGCAGCAGAGCGCGGTCATCTCATTGCTTTATCTGGCGCAGACCCAATCCGGCGGCTGGCTGCCGCAGGCCGCGATGCGGCACGTCGGCGATGTGCTCGGGATGGCGCATATCCGCGTCTACGAGGTCGCCACCTTCTACACGATGTTCAATCTGCGGCCGGTCGGGCGCTACTTCCTGCAGGCCTGCACCACGACCCCTTGCTGGCTGCGCGGCTCCGACGAGGTGGTGGCGGCTTGCGAGCGCAAGCTCGGCATCCATATGGGCGGCTCGACCACGGACGGGTTGTTCACCTTGACCGAGGTCGAATGCCTCGGTGCCTGCGTCAACGCGCCGATCCTGCAGGTCAACGACGATTTCTACGAAGACATGGATGGGGCCTTGACCGAGCAGTTGCTTGATGCGTTGCGCGACGGCCGGCCGCCACCCGTTGGATCGATGGCGGGGCGGCCGGACTCGGCGCCGGTTGGCGGCAAGACCAGCCTGACCCAATCGCCGGAGCCGCCGCCCTGGCAAGCGGCGCTGACGGAAAAACCCGAGGAGAAAAAGCCGGAGGCCGGAGAGACACCCCATGCTGGCTGATCGCGACCGGGTGTTCACCAATCTCTATGGCGAGTACGATTGGCGCCTCGCGGGCGCGCGGGCGCGCGGCGACTGGGACGGCACCAGGGAGATCATCCTCAAAGGTCGTGACTGGATCGTTAACGAGGTCAAGGAATCAGGCTTGCGGGGCAGGGGCGGGGCCGGATTCCCGACCGGGCTCAAATGGTCATTCATGCCCAAGGCCAGCGACCGTCCAACCTACCTCGTGGTCAATGCCGACGAGAGCGAGCCCGGTACCTGCAAGGATCGGGATATCCTGCGCAACGACCCGCACAAGCTGATCGAAGGCTGTGTGCTGGCTGGCGTCGGGATGGGCGTGTGTGCCGCTTACATCTATATCCGCGGCGAATTCTACAACGAAGCTCAGCGGGTTCAGGCGGCGATCGAGGAAGCGTACGAAGCCGGGCTGGTGGGCAAGAATGCCTGTGGCTCGGGCTACGATATCGACGTCTACCTGCATCGCGGCGCCGGCGCCTATATCTGCGGCGAGGAAACCGGGCTGCTGGAAAGTCTCGAAGGCAAAAAGGGTCAGCCTCGCCTCAAGCCGCCGTTTCCGGCGGCGGTCGGCCTTTATGGCTGCCCGAGCACGGTCAATAATGTGGAGACGATAGCGACGTCGCCGGCCATCCTGAAGCGCGGCGCCGCGTGGTTTTCGTCGTTCGGCCGGCCGCGCAATACGGGCACCAAAATCTTCTGCATTTCCGGCCATGTGAATCAGCCATGCAATGTCGAGGAGGCGATGAGCATCCCGATGCGCGAACTGATCGAGAAGCATGCCGGCGGGGTGCGAGGCGGCTGGGACAATTTGATGGCCGTCATTCCCGGCGGCTCATCGACCCCGTGCCTGCCAGCTTCGATCTGTGGCGAGGTCTTGATGGATTTCGACGCCCTGGTCGCCGAAAAGACCGGTCTGGGTACCGCCGCGCTGATCGTGATGGATAAATCCACCGATATCATCCGCGCGATCTCGCGCCTGTCAGCCTTCTACAAGCATGAGAGCTGCGGCCAGTGTACACCGTGCCGTGAAGGGCTTGGCTGGGTGTGGCGGGTCATGGAGCGGATGGTCGCCGGTAACGCGACGGCCCCTGAGATCGACATGCTGCAGGAAGTCACCAAGGAGATCGAAGGCCATACGATCTGCGCCCTGGCCGATGGCGCGGTGTGGCCTGTACAGGGGTTGATCCGGCATTTCAAACCGGAAATGCAGCGCCGCATCGAGGAATACCGCACCACCGCCCCTCGTCAGGCCGCGGAGTAGAACCGAGAATGACATCGGGCCAGCCCCTCACCCCGGCCCTCTCCCCGCTCGCGGGGAGAGGGAGAGCAGCGGCGGCTGACGCGCGTAACATTGCCGGATTGAACAGCCGCTGCAGCCGCGTACCCTCGCCCCGCTTGCGGGGAGAGGCACAGGTGAGAGGCATCGCTACCGCCACCAGGGACTTGCCGAATGCCTAAGGTAACCGTCGATGGGCAGGAGTTGGAGGTGCCGAATGGCACCACGATCCTGCAGGCGTGCCAGCAGGCCGGCGCCGAAATCCCGCATTTCTGCTACCACGAGCGCCTTGCGATCGCCGGCAATTGTCGCATGTGCCTGGTCGAGGTCGAGAAATCGCCCAAGCCGGTAGCCTCCTGCGCGATGCCGGTGGCCGAAGGCAATGTGATCCACACGCAATCCGAGCGGGCGAAATCGGCGCGCCATGCGGTGATGGAGATGCTGCTGCTCAATCACCCGCTGGACTGCCCGATCTGCGACCAGGGCGGCGAGTGCGATCTGCAAGATCAGGCAATGGCCTACGGCTTCGATCGCGGACGCTTCCAGGAAAACAAGCGCGCGGTCAAGGACAAGGATTTTGGCCCGCTTGTCGCAACCAGTATGACGCGGTGTATCCATTGCACTCGCTGCATCCGATTCCTGACCGAGATCGGCGGTGTCGAGGAACTCGGCGCAACCGGCCGCGGCGAAGCGATGGAGATTACGACCTACGTCGAGCAGGCGCTCGGCTCCGAGATGTCGGCCAACATCATCGATCTATGCCCGGTCGGCGCCCTGACCTCGAAGCCCTACGCTTTCGTGGCACGCCCCTGGGAGTTGCGCAAAACCGAATCGGCCGACGTGCTCGATGCGGTCGGCAGTAATATCCGCATCGACTCGCGCGGCGCGCAGGTGCTGCGGGTGCTGCCGCGCCTCAATGAAGAGATCAACGAGGAGTGGATTTCCGACAAGACTCGCTTTGCGCATGACGGGCTGACACAGCGCCGTCTCGACCGGCCGTGGATCCGGCGCGGCGGGCGTCTGGTGGCGGCGGATTGGCGCGAAGCGCTCGACCTGATCGCCGACCGCCTGCGCACCGTCCCCGGTGAGCGCGTTGCCGCGATCGCCGGCGATCTGTGCGAAGCGGAGTCGATGTTTGCTTTGCGCGAATTGATGCACGGGCTTGGCTCGAGCAACATCGATTGCCGGCAGGACGGCGCCAAGCTCGGCGGCACCAGCCGCGCTTCCTATCTGTTCAATACGACGATCGCTGGCATCGAAGAGGCCGATGCGGCCCTATTGATTGGCACCAACCCACGCTGGGAAGCACCGATCATCAATGCGCGGCTGCGCAAGCGCTATCTGCGCGGCGGGTTCAAGGTGGCGGCGGTCGGGCCGAAGCTGAACCTAACTTTTCCGGTCGAGGCATTGGGCGAGAGCGGCGTGGCGCTGACCGGGCTTGCTGGCGGCAAACACGATTGGGGCCAGGTGCTGCGCGATGCCAAGGCACCGATGCTGATCCTCGGTTCCGGCGCAATGGCGCGGACCGATGGTGCCTCGGTGCTCGGCACGGCGCGGATCATCGCCGAGAGTTTCGGCATGGTTGGGACTGGCCGCAGCGGCTTCAATGTACTGCACCGGGCTGCATCGCGGGTGGCGGGGCTCGATATGGGTTTTCTGCCGGGTGAGGGTGGCAAGGATACGGGCGGCATCCTTGAAGGCTGCCGCAGCGGCGCGATCGAGGTGCTCTACCTGCTCGGCGCCGATGAGCTTGACCTATCTGATACCGGCTCGGCGTTTGTGATCTACCAGGGTCATCACGGCGATCGCGGCGCGGCACGGGCCGATGTCGTGTTGCCGGGCTGCGCTTACACCGAGAAAGACGGTACTTACGTCAACACCGAAGGCCGCGCCCAATATGGGCGCCGCGCCGTGTTCCCGCCGGGCGAGGCGCGCGAGGACTGGGCAATCATCCGCGCCCTGTCCGGCGCGCTCGGCCGGGCGCTACCCTTTGACTCCTTGCGTGAGCTACGGGCGCAATTGCGCGCTGCGCACAGCAGCTTCGCGCATATTGACGAGATCGTCGCAGCGGAGTGGGGCATGTTCGGTCCGAGCGATGCGCTGACCACAGTGGAGGATACGCCGTTTGTCTATCCGCTGACCGATTTCTATCGTAGCGACCCGATCAGCCGCGCCAGCAAGACGATGCGGGAATGCAGCGAACTGTTTGGCGGCGACCCCGAGACCCAGCCGAGGACCGGCACCCATGGCTGAGAATGCGCCCGGGAACATGCTGGCGAACATGGCTGAGCGGAGTGCCGCGTGAGCGAGTTTTTCAGCACGACGCTCGGCCAGCTGATCCTGACGGTCGTCTACATCCTGATCGTCTGTGTCGGGCTGCTGCTGGCGATCGCCTACTACACCCTCGGTGAGCGCAAGGTCCTCGCTTATGCGCAATTGCGCAAAGGCCCCAATGTCGTTGGCCCGTTCGGGCTGCTGCAGCCGATGGCCGACGGTCTCAAATTGCTGCTCAAAGAAACCATCATACCGAGCGGCGCCAACCGCGTCGTCTTTGTCTTCGCGCCGCTGCTGACCTTTACCTTGGCGCTGGTTGCCTGGGCCGTGATCCCGTTTGATGCTGGCTGGGTCATCTCTAACATCAATGTCGGCATCCTCTACCTGTTTGCGATCAGCTCGCTATCGGTCTACGGCATCATCATGGCGGGCTGGGCCTCGAACTCGCGCTATGCCTTTCTCGGCGCATTGCGTTCGGCGGCGCAGATGGTGTCGTATGAAGTGTCGATCGGGTTCGTGCTGGTCACCGTTCTGCTTCTCGCCGGCTCACTGAATCTCAGCGACATCGTCCTGGCGCAGCAGCACTTCACATGGTTTGTGTTCCCGCTCCTGCCGATGGCGGTGGTGTTCTTCATCTCAGGCCTCGCCGAGACCAACCGCGCGCCGTTTGACCTGCCCGAGGGTGAATCGGAACTGGTGGCCGGGTATTTCGTCGAATACTCGTCGATGACCTTCGCGCTGTTCTATCTCGGCGAATACGGCAACATGATCCTGGTCAGTGGCATGACCGCGATCCTGTTTCTGGGCGGCTGGCTGGCGCCGTTCAATATTCAACCGTTCGACGGCGTGTTGGGCCATCTATGGGGCGTTTTCTGGTTCGTGCTGAAGACGCTGTTTGTAATGTTCTGCATTCTATGGGTGCGCGCCACAGTGCCGCGTTTCCGCTATGACCAGCTGATGAGATTGGGCTGGAAGGTGTTTCTGCCATTTTCATTGGTGTGGCTGGTGCTGACGGCGGGGGTGTTGGCGGCCATGGGCTGGTACCCCACCCATTGAGCCGGTAAGATAAACCGGCGGTTGAGGACAAAGCGATGAATTCTCTGGCGCGCGCCGGGCGCGGGCTGTTGCTGAGCGAGCTGATACGGGGCATGGCGCTTACCTTGCGTTACATGTTCAAGCCCTCGGTTACGGTCAACTACCCCTATGAGAAAGGACCCCTCAGCCCTCGTTTCCGGGGCGAGCACGTGCTGCGTCGATACCCCAACGGCGAGGAGCGTTGCATCGCGTGCAAATTGTGCGAGGCGATCTGCCCCGCCTTGGCAATCACAATTGAGGCCGAGCCGCGCGACGACGGCAGCCGCCGCACGACACGCTACGACATTGACATGACCAAGTGCATCTATTGCGGGTACTGCCAGGAGGCATGCCCGGTCGACGCGATTGTCGAGGGACCGAATTTCGAATTCTCGACCGAAACCCGCGAAGAACTCTTCTATGACAAGGCCAAATTGCTTGCGAATGGCGACCGCTGGGAAGGCGAAATCAGCCGCGCGCTGGCGATCGAGGCCCCGTACCGATGACCCTCGACAGTAAAAACACTGTCGTCCCTGCTCAGACGGGGACCAAACCGCGAGCTGATGAGTTGTCGAACGGTGGGGCCTTGCCTTCGCAGGGACGACACATCTTTTATGCTGCGGCGATTGAGCGGCGGGTGGCGGCATGATCCTGCAGACGATCATGTTTTACCTGTTCGCCGTAGTGGCGATCGCCTCCGGCGTGCTGGTGATATCGGCGCGTAATCCCGTGCATTCGGTGCTGTTCCTGATCCTCGCCTTCTTCAACTCGGCGGGGCTGTTTATCCTGCTTGGTGCCGAGTTCCTGGCGATGATCCTGGTCATCGTCTATGTCGGCGCGGTCGCGGTGCTGTTTCTCTTTGTCGTGATGATGCTGGATATCGATTTCACGCAATTGCGCAGCGGCTTTATGCGTTATCTGCCAATCGGCGCCTTGATCGGTCTAGTGCTGCTCGCGGAGTTGATGCTGTTGTTCGGCAGCTGGATCATCGCCCCGGGGGTCGCCAGCTTGCAGACCGCGCCGATGCCGATGGCCGATGCCGCGATCCATATGACCAACACTCGTGCCCTCGGCGACCTACTCTACACACGCTACCTGTTCGCCTTCCAAGCCGCCGGGTTGATCCTGCTGGTCGCGATGATCGGCGCGATCGTGCTGACCTTGCGGCACCGTGTCGGCGTCCGACGACAGGCAATCCCGGCCCAGCTGGCGCGCACACGCGCCGAGGCGGTGGCACTGGTAAACGTGCCGCTCGGCACCGGCGTCAACCCGGATGGCGTCACGGCCCGCG
>Ga0213875_10000765_pt1 | contig 24188 bp, 20 predicted proteins | sample BarmaccomBMRX_R8_FD_160105 | JGI IMG/M metagenome (GOLD analysis project Ga0213875, IMG submission 160105) | Root-associated microbial communities from Barbacenia macrantha in rupestrian grasslands, the National Park of Serra do Cipo, Brazil - RX_R8 | ecosystem: Host-associated > Plants > Roots... | reverse complement strand
GCCAGCTGGAGCATCAATCGGCCACCGACCGGACCGAGTTGCTGGGCCGGCTCGAAATCCTGCAGAGCCTCCTTCCGATGCAGCTCGAGGAGCTGGCGGGCCAGGTCCGGCTGCGCCATTTCGCGGCGGGCGAAGCGTTGGTGGAGCAAGGCGAACCCGGTGCCTCGATGTTTGTCCTGGCCGAGGGGCTTTGCGAAGTGTGGCAGCTCGGCGACGGCACCCTGCGCAATCTCGCTGTGATCCAACCCGGCGAATTTGTCGGCGAGATGTCGCTGCTGACCGGCGAGCCGCGATCGGCGACGGTCAAGGCCGCCACCGATGTGGTGGGGTACGAGCTGACGGCCGAGCAACTGGCGCCGATCCTCGCCGAAAGCCCCGAGCTTTATGAGGAGATGAGCGTCGTGGTGGCCGAACGCCGGCTGCGGACCAGCCGGCGGCTTGCGGAACTCGACGCGGAGAGCCGCGATAGGGAATTGCTCTCCACCTCGGCGCAAATCCTCGAAAAGATGCGCAACTTCTTCCGCCTCATCAGCCGCGCGGCGGGTTCGGGCCGCCGGGCGCGCCCCGCCATTCCCGGTACGGTCGGCACCGCCTGAGACGAGCCGCCTGAGACGAGCCGCCTGGGGAGGCAGGGGGGAGGCTGGCTTCAGGCCTCCGCCGTAATCGCGTCGGCGCCCTTGATGCGCTGCGCCAGCGCGGCGGCGAGAAAACGATCGATATCGCCATCGAGGACCGAGGCCGGGTTGCCGGTTTCGACGCCCGTTCGCAGATCTTTCACCATCTGATAGGGCTGCAGCACGTAGGAGCGGATCTGGTGACCCCAGCCGATTTCGGTCTTGGTGGCATTCATCGCGTCGGTCTCGGCATCGCGCTTTTCCAGTTCCAGTTCGTATAGCCGCGCCCGCAGCATCGCCATCGCGTGCGCCCGGTTCTGGTGCTGAGAGCGCTCGCTCTGGCACGCGACAACTACCGGGTCGTTCCCCGGCGGCTGGTAGGTGAGGCGGACCGCGCTGTCGGTCTTGTTGACGTGCTGGCCGCCCGCGCCGGAGGAGCGGTAGGTGTCGACCCGCAGGTATTTGTCCTCGACCTCGACCTCGATCTTGTCGTCGATCACCGGATAGACCCACGCCGAGGCAAAGCTGGTGTGGCGGCGCGCATTCGAGTCGAACGGCGAGATGCGGACGAGGCGATGCACCCCGCTTTCGGTCTTGAGCCAGCCGTAAGCGTCGGTGCCGTTGATCCGTACCGTCGCGGATTTGATGCCGGCGCCCTCACCGGCGCTTTCTTCCAGCCACTCGGTCTTGTAGCCACGCGCCTCGGCCCAGCGCACATACATGCGCAACAGCATCTCGGCCCAGTCCTGCGCCTCGGTGCCGCCGGCCCCGGCATGCACTTCGAGATAGCAATCATTACCGTCGGCCTCGCCCGACAGCAGGCTCTCGATTTCGCGCTTTTCGGCCTCGTCGCGCAGCGCCGCGAGATTGGCTTCTGCTTCCTGCACAATGCCCTGATCGCCATCCACTTCGCCCAGCCCGATCAACTCAACCGCGTCGGCGAGGTCGCGCTCGATGCGGCGATAGCCCTCGATCGAGCGCTCGAGGCGAGTGCGTTCGCGCAGTACCTGCTGTGCAGCGGCCGAATCCTCCCACAATCTGGGGTCTTCCGCCTTGGCGTTCAGTTCGGCGAGACGGCGATTTGCGACATCCCAGTCAAAGATGCCTCCTCAGCAGGGCCAACGACTTGGTGATGTCGTCGACCACCGCCTGCGTTTCGGCGCGCATGGACAAATCCTTTTGTAAACAGCAACCGTAAGATAGGCGCGAGCGCGGCTCAATACAGCCCGCCCGTGCCGCTCGCCGGAACCGCTCGTGTCGGCAATGCATCCGTGCCGAGGGCGGTATCGGCGGGGCCACTGGCGACCTCGTCGCCGGGCACATGCAGCCCCTTGTCGCGGTCCTTGCCGGGCTCGGTCCCCGGCTTATACCCTTCGAGAATACCATCGCCGCCAGTCGCCGGCAGGCCAGTCGATGGGCTGACGCGGTACATCCGGACACCCGGCGGCGTCGGGAATTCCTTGGCCGGCACGTCCTTCAGCGCGACCTTCATGAAATCGCGGAAGATCGGCGCCGCGACCACCGCGGCCTGCTCGCCATCGCCCAGGCTGACGGGATCATCATAACCAACGAACACGCCGGCCGCGAGATCGGGGCTGAACCCGAGGAACCAGGCATCCTGCCAGTCGCTGGTCGTGCCGGTCTTGCCGGCGATCGGCTTGCCGACCGCCTTGACCGCGGCGCCGGTGCCGCGCTGCACGACCCCCTCCATCATCTCGGTGATCTGGTAATCGGCCACCGGATCGACTATCTGCTCGCGCGTGTCCGGCAGGGTGGGCACGGATTGATGATTCCAGGCGACATTGCCACAGCCGTCGCATTGCCGTTGATCGGCGCGGAAGATGGTTTTGCCGTCGCGGTCCTGCACCCGGTCAATCAGCGTCGGCGTCAGCTTTTTGCCGCCGGCGTCGATCATCGCGTAGGCGGCTGTGAGCTTTAGCGGCGTTGTCTCGCCAGCCCCCAGCGACATCGAATACATGCGCGGCATGTGATCCATGATGCCAAAGGTCTCGAGCGTCTGTCCGATCGGGTCCATCCCGAGGATCGCGGCGACCCGTGCGGTCGCGGCGTTGCGCGAGTGTTCGAGCGCCACCCGCAGCGGAATCGAGCCCATGAAATTGTGCTCGTAATTGACCGGCGTCCAGGGCGGCAGGCCGGGGCCCTGGCTGATCGAGATCGGCGCGTCCTCGACCAGCGTTGAGGGCGTAAAGCCGTTTTCCAGCGCGGTCAGATAGACGAACGGCTTGATCGCCGAACCGGGCTGCCGCTTGGCCTGGGTGGCGCGGTTGAACTGGCTCATCTCGAAACTGAAACCGCCGCTCATCGCGAGAACACGGCCGGTGTGCGGATCGATCGCGACAAAGGCGCCGGAGACCTCGGGAATCTGGCACAGATTATAGAGGGCGGGGCCGTTTGACGGCTTTCCGCCAGTCTTGGCATCGTCCGGCAGCGGATCGACCAGAACCAGATCGCCCGGCTTCGCGACATCCACCGCGTTGCGCGGGAAGGGGCCGAGATTACCGTCCTCGCGCAGCGGCCGTGCCCAGCGCATCTGCGCGAAGGGGATGCGGCCGGTCTCGCCGCCCTTCAGGCCGATCGTGGCACCATCCCCCTCATCGCGCAGGATCATGGCAAGCTGCCAGCCGACCGCGGCCGCGCCCGCCGGTGATGCCGCGGCGTCGAGACGCTTTGCCCAGTTCGGCCCCGGATCGATATGGCCGACCGCGCCGCGCCAACCGCCATGACCGCGATCGTAGGCGATCAGCCCGTCGCGCAATGCCTTGTCGGCATAGGCCTGCAATTTGGGATCGAGGCTGGTGCGCACTGACAGCCCGCCCTGATACAGCGCCTTGTCGCCATAGCGGGCGAGCAACTCGCGGCGCACCTCTTCGGCAAAGTACGGCGCGTTGACGATCTCCGTATCTTCGCGTTTGCGCAACGTGATCGGATCGGCCTTGGCTTTGGCGACATCGGCGGCCGACGCGAACCCTGCCTCGGCCATCTGGTCGAGCACGATATCGCGCCGCATCTTGGCGGCCTGTGGAAAGCGGACTGGGTTGTAATTGTTCGGGCTCTTGGGCAGCCCGGCGATAAACGCCGCCTCGGGCAGGCTGAGTTCGTCGAGTGATTTGTTGAAGTAGGTCTGCGCCGCAGCGGCGATCCCATAGGCGCCGGAGCCGAGATAGATCTCGTTGAGGTACAGTTCGAGGATGCGATCCTTCGACAGGCTGTCGTCGATGCGCATCGCGAGGAGGATTTCCTTCACCTTGCGCGAGATCGAGACCTCGCTGGACAGCAGCATGTTCTTGGCGACCTGCTGCGTTATGGTCGAGGCACCGACCGGCCGGCGATTGCTGTGCCAGCGCCCGAGATCGGTTACCGCGGCACGGAGGATCGAGACCGGGTCAACCCCGTGATGGCTGTAGAAATTCTTGTCTTCGGCCGCCATAAAGGCGTGGATCACGAGGTTCGGAATCGCGCCGATCGGCACGAAAACCCGCCGCTCGGTCGCGAACTCGGCAAGCAGCCTGCCGTCGCCGGCCTGCACCCGCGTCGTGATCGGCGGCTCATAGCGCGCCAATTGTTGGTAATCGGGCAGGTCGCGGCCGAAGTGCCAGATCGTCAGCCCGAGAAAAACAGCGCCACCGATGGCCACCAGGACCATACAGACAAACGCCAACCGGATGAGCTTGATCAACGTGCGCAACGGCGCAGGCTCCCTATTGTTAAGCCGAAACGCCTCCCGGCCCCGCGCAGCTCAGCCCTTATACGCGACCATGTGGCTATTCCAAGGCGAATGTCCTCTCCGTCGGACGTCGCAGGTGTTGCGCCAAGGAGCTTAAAAGGACCGGCAGATCGGGCGTCGGAGGAAAGCATTGTGACGCGCCGCCGTAATCGTTACATTAGCGGATGCGAATTCGCCTACCGGACGTTTCGTCCGGCGGTGTTGCGACGCAAAACCGCATGATCGGCAAATCGTTTGCCGCCGCGCCGGGTCGCAGCGCCAGGCTTAGCATGTCGTATTAACCCGAAGCCGAGCGCACTGCCACGCGACGCCGATGATAAATTTCCGCGACGCTCAAACCGCAGATGCCGCTGGCTTTCTTCCGCACAGCACGGCGTCGCCCGCTACGTTCCGCGTGGCCCCAGCGGCGCTGCTGGGAGTTTCGCCCGTATGGCAAAGCGCATGCTTATCGATGCCGCCCACCCCGAAGAAACCAGGGTGGTCGTAACCAGCGGCACTCGCCTCGAAGAATTCGATTTCGAATCGTCTACGAAAAAGCAGGTCAAAGGGAACATCTATCTCGCGAAGGTTACGCGCGTCGAACCTTCGCTCCAGGCCGCCTTTGTCGATTACGGCGGCAACCGGCACGGTTTCCTCGCCTTCAGCGAAATCCACCCCGATTACTATCGCATCCCGGTCAGCGATCGCCCTGCAGCGAATGGGGTCGACCCGTCGCATGATCATGCGGCAGACAATCATCACGAAGATGAAGCGGTGCCGATCGCCGCGGTCTTGCCGGAACAGGTCAGCGTGCCGGATTCGGGCGGGGCGGATGACGATGGCCCCGAGGACAACAGCGAGAACAACACTTCCGTCTGGCCGGGCGACGCGGTTACCTCGGAATTGCCGCCTCTCGTCGAGCCGGCCCCTCTCGCCACCAGCGAATTAGGCGAGGTCGAGCCGTTCTCCGATGAGACATCGACCCGGGCGCCGGTCGTCCCGCAGCAGGAGCCCGAGGAACAACCTGCATCCGCCGCGGCGGAACCGCAGGAAGACGCTGCCTCGATCGAAGGTGCGGCGGCAGGCAAAGCGGGCCATCATCCCGGTTATGCGGATGCCGGTCATGCCGATGCCGGTCATGCCGATGGCGGTCAAGCTGATGCCGGTCATGCCGATGCCGGTCATGCCGATGCCGGTCATGCCGACGCCGGTCATGCCGATGCCGGTCATGCCGATGCCGGTCATGCCGATGCCGGTCATGCCGACGCCGGTCATGCCGATGGCGGTCAAGCTGATGCCGGTCATGCGGATGCCGGTCATGCGGATGAAAGCCGGGCCGAAGCGCAAGGCGAACCCGCCGGCGACCCAACGGCCGAGACCGTGCCGGAAACATCTCCCGCGCCCGAGACGCTGGCGTTGCGCAGCGCCGAGGAAAGCGTGCTCGCCGTCGAGGTCGACGAATACACGGTAGCCGCCGAGATGGAGGCGTCTGGGGCGGCGTCGGCCGAGATGCCGACGGAGGTCGTCAGCGACGACTACACGAACGAGGCCGCAGAGACCTCCGGCGAGCCATCGCATAATAGCGTCGACCTTGAGGCGGGTGACGTCGAGGCGGGTGAGGTGCAGACGGTCGAGACGCTTGGCGGCGACGAAGCCGAGGAGACCGAGGAAGAAGCCGATGCGGCGCGCCGCCGGTATCACCATTCCTCGCGCCACTACAAGATCCAGGAGGTCATCAAGCGCCGCCAGATCATGCTGGTGCAGGTCGCCAAGGAAGAACGCGGCAACAAGGGCGCCGCGCTGACCACCTATCTGTCGCTCGCCGGCCGCTATTGCGTCCTGATGCCCAACACGAATCGCGGTGGTGGCGTCTCGCGCAAGATCACCAGCATCGCCGATCGGCGCCGGCTCAAGGACATTGTCGAGGAACTCGATATTCCCGAAGGAATGGGCGTCATCGTCCGTACCGCGGGCGCCGAGCGTTCCAAGGCGGAGATCAAGCGCGATTACGAATATCTGCTGCGGCTGTGGAACGAGATTCGCGACCTGACGCTGCAATCGACGGCACCGGCTCTCATCTATGAGGAAGGCGACCTGATCAAGCGGTCGATTCGCGATCTCTACACCCGCGATATCGACGACGTGCTGGTCGAAGGCGAGGAAGGCTACAAGGTCGCCAAGGGCTTCATGCGCACGCTGATGCCCAGCCACGCGAAGCGCGTGCAGCCCTATCGCGACCCGCAGATCGGCTTGTTCCACCGCTTCCAGATCGAGAGCCAGATCGACGCGATCCATTCGCCGGTCGCGCAGCTCAAATCGGGCGGCTATGTCGTCATCAACCAGACCGAGGCGCTGGTCGCGATCGATGTGAACTCAGGCCGCTCGACACGCGAGCGCAACATCGAGGAAACCGCGCTGCGGACCAATATCGAGGCCGCCGACGAGATAGCGCGGCAACTCAGGTTGCGCGATCTGGCGGGTCTGATCGTCATCGATTTCATCGATATGGAGGAGCACCGCAACCAGATCGCGGTGGAACGCCGGTTGAAGGAGGCATTGCGCAACGATCGCGCGCGCATCCAGGTCGGCCGCATCAGCCCGTTCGGCCTGTTGGAGATGTCGCGGCAACGGCTGCGGCCGTCGCTCGCCGAGGCGTCGACCCAGCCCTGCCCGCATTGCGCCGGGACCGGCTTTATCCGCTCGGTCGAATCAACTGCGCTCTACGTGCTGCGATCGATCGAGGAGGAAGGCATCCGGCGGCGCTCGGCCGAGATCTGCATCTATGTGCCGACCAATGTCGCTCTCTACATCCTCAACCAGAAGCGAGACTCGCTGGCGCAGATCGAGCTGCGCAACGCATTGCGGGTGACGGTGGCGCAGGACGATTCGCTTATCCCGCCGAACTTCCGGCTTGAACGGTTGCGGCAATACGGCGTCGGGGAAGTCCCGCCCTTGCCGACCATTCAGGCACCGACCCTGCCGGAGGAGCCCGAGGAGGACGAGGAGGACGAGGCGCTCGACATGACGGAGGCCGGTGCCGATGGCGCTGTCCAGACGGCTGGCGGCGAGGCGGGTGGCGGCGAGGCAGGCAGCGGCGAGGCAGGCAGCGGCGAGGCGGGCAGCGGCGAGGCGGACAGCGAGGACGATCGCGGCCGGCGGCGGCGCCGGCGGCGGCGGCGCCGACCCGATGAGGCGCGCGAGGTCCACGCGGCGGAATCCACGGGCGAAGCCGAAGCCGTTGCTGAAACGGCCGACGAGGAACGCCCCGAACGCGAGGGCGACGGGGAACGGCGACACCGTCGGCGGGGCCGGCGCGGCCGCATCCGGACGCCCCGCCGCGATGGCCAGACGGAAGCGGAAACTGGCGATCAGCCCGCGGCCGAAACCATCGAGATTGTCGAAGGCGCTCCGCTCGAAGCCGTCAGTTTTGAGAGCGAGAGCGAAAGGCAAGGCGAGACACCGTCTTGGCAGGCAGAGACCGGGGTCGAGACAGCGAGCCTGGCCCCGCTCGCGGGAGAGATCGGCGCGTCGGAACACGCCGCCGAGCCCCATCTCAACGCCGCAGAAGACGCGCCGACCGCTGAGGCGGAGGCAGGTGTTCCCTTCACCAGCGAAGCCGAACGTGAGCTTGAAACGGTCGAGCATGGCATTGCGGCAGAGGCGTCCGAGCCTCCCGCGGCGGCGGAGATCGAAGCGGGTGTGGCAATCGATGATCGCCAGCTCCGCGCGGAGGATGCCTCGGCCCCTGAGCCTGTGCCTGAGCCTTTGCCAGTACCTGAGCCTGTGCCAGTACCTGAGCCTGTGCCAGTACCTGAGCCTGAGCCGGCAGCATCACCGCAGCGCAACGATGATGTGCTGACCGTCACCGAAAAGCCGGCCAATCCCCGCCGCGGCTGGTGGCAGCGCCTGATCCAGTCGTAAAGCGCGGGCCGCGGGACGGTGGTGCCGCTCGCTCGCCGCAATTGTCGCTTATCGAGGGTGCGGTATCGCGGGGGATGGCGGGGCCGGTGAGTTACGTGAGGAATCGTGGCGGGTGGATCGCGCGCGCCGTGGCGGTAACGGTCTGCGTGGCGGGTTGGCTCTGCATCGCCCCGCCGGCGCGCGCCGAGAACGCGGTACGCGATACCGAAATCGAGAATGACATCCGCACGTTGGCGGCACCCATATGGCGCGCCGCCGGGCTAGAGCCGAACGATGTCGGTATCTACATGATCGACGACAATGAGCTGAACTCGTTCGTCGCCGGTGGTCAGGCAATCTTTATCAATACCGGTCTCATTCTGAAGGCTGAGCAGCCGAATCAGCTGATCGGTGTTATCGCGCATGAAACCGGCCACATCGCCGGCGGCCACGTGCTGCGCGCCAAGCAGGCGATGCACAATGCGAGCATCGAAAACATAATCGCCATGGTGGTCGGCGCCGCTGCATCGGTCGCGGGACACAGCGGGGCTCCGATGATGGGCGCAATGGGGGTCGGTGAGCGCTCCTTCCTGCAATTTTCGATCTCGCAGGAGGCCACCGCCGATCATGCCGCCCTCAACTTTCTCGACAAGGCGTGCATCTCGGCACGCGGATTGCTCAAGTTCTTCGAGGTGCTGCAAACCTCGGAACTGATGTCCGGCGAGGCGCGCGATCCATGGGTCCGCACCCATCCCCTCACCGCTCAGCGCGTCGATTATATTCGCGATCATGTCGAGCGTGCGCGCTGCTCGAATGCAGCGGATTCGCCGGCCTCGGTCGAGCTGCTGCGGACCATCAAGATCAAGCTGCATGCCTTTCTGGACCCGCCCTCGACGACGCTCGCCAGCTACCCCGAAAGCGACCATTCCGTTGACGCGCGTTATGCCCGCGCCATCGCCTATTACCGCATCCCAGACCTGTCGCGTGCGGTGCCGGCGATCGACGCGCTGATCCGGGATTATCCGAACAACCCGTATTACCGCGAGCTCAAGGGCCAGATGCTGTTCGAGAATGGCCGCATCCGCGATGCGGTTCAGCCGTATCAGGATGCCGTGCGGCTGTTGCCGGGAGCGCCGCTGCTGCGCGTGTCACTGTCGCAGGTGTACATCGAGACGGGTGATACCGCTCTGAACAAGCGCGCGATCGCCTATCTGAACGACGCAAGCCGTGAAGAGAGCCGCGACAGCGATATCTGGCATTTTCTCGCGGTCGCCTATGGCCGCGACAATCAGCTCGGCATGGCGGCGCTGTCGCTGGCGGAACAGGCACTGGCGGATGGCAAGAAACGCGATGCGATCCAGCAGTCGAAACGGGCGGAGCAATTGTTGCAGCGGAATACCGGCAACTATGCCCGCGCCGAGGATATTGGCCGCGAGGCAGAACATCTCGACGAGAATTGACCGGCGCGCGGCCCCTTTTATCGGAGTTTTGGGGTAATGCCTTTGTTGTTGTTCAGATCGGCCGCCGTGGCGGCTGCGACCCTGATAACGCTTGTCACCCTGATTGGACGGCCGATCGCCGCGGTGGCGGCGGACGACTTCACACCCGACCAGCGGCGCGCCATCGAGGCCATCGTCAAGGACTACCTGGCCAAGAACCCCGATGTGCTGCTCGACGCCTTGCAGGCTGCGGAAGACAAGATCAAGGCCGAGGCCCATGACAAGGCCGCCGCGGCGCTGGTCACGCAGCGCCAGGCGTTGCTCGACGATCCGCAGAGTCCGGTCGCCGGCAACCCCAATGGCGATGTTTCGGTCGTCGAGTTCTTCGACTACCGGTGCCCCTATTGCAAACAGGTCGAGCCATCGCTTGAAACGCTGCTTGGCCAGGACCACCAGCTTCGCTTCGTCTACAAGGAATTCCCGGTGCTCGGTTCGGAGTCGAAGGTCGCGGCACGCGCCGCGTTGGCGTCACGCAAACAGGGCAAGTACGACGCGGTGCATCGCGCCCTGATGGCCCTGAAGGGCCAGATCGACGACAGCGCGATCATGAAGACGGCGGCCTCCGTCGGTGTTGATGTCGAACGGCTGAAACAGGATATGAAAAGCCCCGACATCGATAGCGAGATCAAGGCAACCTATGACCTCGCCGATGCACTCGACATTCATGGCACGCCTGGCTTTGTGATCGGCAACGAAGTCGTGCCCGGGGCCATCAGCATCGAGGACATGAAGCAATTGATCGACACCGCACGTCACAAATAGCAGTGGGCTGCCTACGTTAGTATCGCATTGCCCTCCCGACGCGCGCCCGATAGGCTTCGGGGCGCCGCTGTAACCCGGAGGATAACCGATGCGTGCCGCCTTTCTGCTCAGCCTCTCACTTGCCCTGGCGCCGCTGGCGCCGCACCTCGCCGCGGCCCAGGCCTCACCGTCTGCCGCCGCGTCGCCAGCCGCGACAGCTCCCGCCGCACCGGATACCGCCGCCACGGCGCGAGGCCGTGGCCATGGGCGCGGCGCCAACCTGACACGCGACGAATACGTCGAGCGCGCGAAACACAATGCCGAAAAGCGTTTCGACAAGATGGATGCCAATCACGACGGTATACTGACCGCCGATGAGCGCCGTGCCGCCCGTGCCAACCGACGCGGCGGTGCATCCGATACACAATAGCGGCTGATCCGCCGAAAGGAGCGCCCGATGCCGGATGACGCAACCCTCGCCAATTGCCCCGCTTCCTCCGGAAACCCCGCCTTGCGCATCATGGCGCTCGACCACGTGGTGTTGCGGGTCGCCGATCAGGCGCGCTCGATCGCGTTCTACGAGGCCGTGCTCGGCTGCCATGTCGAACGCACCCTGCCCGAGATCAACCTCGTGCAGCTGCGCGCCGGCAGCGCGATGATCGACCTCGTTCCCTCGACCGAGGCGGATACCGGCGGCCGCAACATGGATCATTTCGCGGTGCGGATCGCGGAGATGGATGTCGAGGCGCTCGGCGCGCATCTGCGCCAGCACGGTATCGACCCCGGTGAGGTGCGCCGGCGCTATGGCGCCGAAGGCTATGGCTCGTCGATCTACATTACCGACCCGGACGGCAACACGGTCGAGTTGAAAGGACCACCCGAGAAGGGCGGCTGAGGCGGCCCGCGATGGCCGCGTTCTTTCCCGGCTTTCAGCAGCGCCGCGTCGAGACCTCCGGCGCCAGTATCAACCTCGTGACCGGTGGTAGCGGGCCGCCGCTGTTGCTGTTGCACGGCTACCCCGAGACACATGTGATGTGGCGCAAGGTGGCGCCGCGGCTCGCCGAGCGTTTCACCGTCGTGGTGCCCGATCTGCGCGGCTATGGCGACAGCTCGAAACCGCCGGCGGGCGAGAATTTTGCGGCCTATTCGAAGCGGGCCCTGGCGCGCGATCAGGTCGAGACGATGGCGGCGCTCGGCTTCGAGCGGTTCCGTGTCGCCGGCCACGACCGCGGGGCTCGCGTCACGCACCGTCTGTTGCGCGACTACCCGCACCTGATCGACCGCGCCGCCTCGCTCGATATCGTGCCGACGCTGTTTCGCTTCGAGACGATCGACCAGAAAGCCGCCACCGGCAGCTTCCACTGGTTTTTCCTGATCCAGCCGGCGCCGTTTCCGGAGCGGATGATCGCGGCGGAATGCGAGTTGTTCCTCAAGAAAATGCTGGGCCTTTCCGGCACGCCGGGAGCTCACGAACCCGAGGCTTACGCCGAGTACCTGCGCTGTTTCAGCAACCCGGAAACCATCCGCGCGACCTGCGATGAATATCGCGCCGGCGCGACGATCGACCTGGAGCACGACCGCGCCGATCGCGGCCGCAAGGTGGCGATGCCGCTGTTGGTGCTGTGGGGCGAGCGCAGCGGCCAGGGCAGCGGCTATGACATGCTGTCGGTGTGGCGCCAGCACGCGGAGGACGTCACCGGGCACGCCATTCCGAGCGGCCATTTCATCCCGGAAGAAGCCCCGGACGCGGTGTATCAGGCGCTGAATACCTTTTTCTGAATACGCACACTGCGCCTCTATCCGCCGCTCCGCGCCGCGGCGATAGCGGCCCAGATGCGGTCAGGGGTGGCCGGCATGTCGAAATTCGCGACCCCGAGCGGGGCCAGCGCATCCATCACCGCGTTGACGATCGCCGGCAGCGCACCGACCGTTCCCGCTTCGCCAGCGCCCTTGGCGCCGAGCGGGTTGCGCCGGGTCGGGACCGGGTTTGACGTTACCGACATATACGGCACGGCATCGGCGCGCGGCATCGCGTAATCCATAAAGCTGCCGGTCAGCATCTGGCCGCTGCCGTTGTCGTAGACGACGCGCTCCATCAAGGCCTGGCCCAGGCCCTGCGCGACGCCGCCATGGATCTGCCCCTTGAGGCCGATCGGGTTCACGACGGTGCCGACATCATCGACGACGACGTATTTGACGATGTCGAGATGCCCGGTCTCCGGGTCGATCTCGACCTCGCAGACATGGCTGCCATTGGGATAGGTGAAATCGTCGGGCGAAAAGGTGCCGGTTTCGTAAAAGCCGCCCTCGAGGCCCGGCGGCAGGTTGTTGGCGCGGAACGCCGCCTTCGCGACATCGCCGAGGCTGAGACTGCGGTCGGTGCCGGCGACGGTGAATGCGCCCTCGCCGAATTCGATATCGGCCTCCGCCGCCTCGAGCAGATGCGCCGCGAGCCGCTTGCCCTTGGCGATGATCTTGTCGGCCGCCATCCACAGCGCCGACCCGCCGATCACCGTCGAGCGCGACCCGTTAGTGCCGATGCCAAATGCGACGCGGTCGGTATCGCCGTCGATGTACTGGATATCGCGCGGGTCGATCCCGAGCTTTTCGGACAGGACTTGCTTGAAGGTCGTCTCGTGCCCCTGCCCCTGGTTCTTGCTGCCCATCAGGAGCGTGACATTGCCGCTGGGGTGAAAGCGGATTTCGGCAAATTCCTGGCCCGGCCCGGCCGCCTTTTCGATCGGGTTGGCGAGACCGATACCCCGGAGCCGGCCGCGCGCCTCGGATTCGGCGCGGCGCGCGGCAAACCCGGCCCAATCGGCAAGCTCCAGCACCGTCGCCTGGTTGCCGGTGAAGTCGCCGCAATCGTAATTGAGCCCGAGCGCTGTTTTGTACGGCAGCTTCGCGTTAGCGATCAGGTTGCGGCGGCGCAGTTCGACGGGATCTTGGCCCAATTCGCGCGCCGCGTCGTCGATCAGCCGCTCGATGACATAGGTGGCCTCCGGCCGCCCGGCGCCGCGATAGGGCGCGGTGCCATTGGTGTGGGCCATCACCGCCAATACGCCGACATAGGCGGCCGGGATGTCGTAGACGCCGGTCAGGGTGCCGACATTGCTGAAGCTCGCCAGCAGATTGCGCTCCGACGAGACATAGGCGCCGACATTGGCCAATGTCTTGACCCGCAGCGCGAGAAACTTGCCGTCGCGGTCGAGCGCCAATTCGGCGTCGCTGACATTGTCACGGGCGTGCTCGTCGGCGAGCACCGCCTCGCTGCGTTCGCATTGCCATTTGACCGGCCGGCGCAACTGGCGCGCCGCCAGCAGCACGAGCCGATGCTCGGGATATTGCCAGCCCTTGGTGCCGAACCCGCCGCCGACATCGCCGGCGATGACGCGGATACGGCTCTCCGGGATCTTGAAGATTCGCGTTGCCAGCGCCTGCCGCACCCGATGCGGATACTGCACATCGGCGTAGAGCGTGAACCGCTCCTCGCCTGCGTCCCACACGCCGAGCGCGCCGCGCGGCTCCATAAAATGCGCGTAAACGCGGCTGATGACGTAGCGCCGCTTGACGATATGCGCGGCGCCGGCAAAGGCGGCCTCGGTCGCCGCCTTGTTGCCGCTCTCGAACAGGTTGGAGATGTTGTCGGGGCACTCGTCCCAGACCGCGACGCGGCCGTCGCCAGCCTCGGCGGTGTCGGTCACCGACGGCAGTATCTCGTAATCGACCTCGACCATTTCGGCGGCGTCCTTTGCCTCGGCCAATGTGTTGGCCACCACAAAGGCCACCGGCTCGCCGACAAAACGGACGCGCTCATGTGCCAGGCCGAGATGCGCCCGCGCAAACATTGGCGAGCCGTCAGGCCGCTTGCGTTGAAACGGCACGCCCATGACCCCGAGCTTGGCGGCTACCAAATCATCGCCCGTCAGCACCGCCAGCACCCCCGGCGCCGCCAGCGCGGCGCTCGCGTCGATGCCGCGGATGCGGGCATGCGCGTGCGGCGAGCGCAACACCACCCCATAAACTTGCCCCGCCAGGTTGACGTCGCCCTGATAGCGGCCATTGCCGGTCAGCAGCCGCTTGTCCTCATAGCGCCGAACCGGCTGCCCAATCCCGAACTGGCCCATCAGGCGTGCGCTCCCTGCTGATTCTTGCCCAGCATTGTAGCGATGGGAGCGTGCGGCGCGACACCGCAATCGCGGGTCAGTGGACGCTCGGCTCGAAGGTCATTGCATCGGCGAAGGCATGTATCCCGACCCACACCATCAGGATAAAGCCGGCAATGCCCAGCAAACGCGCTGTCAGGTCGAGCCGCGTCCGGCCTTCCGGGACCAGTTTGCCGCCGCGCGCGTAAAGGAACCCGGAAGCGGCAAAAAAAGCCGCCGCCACCGCCACCAGTAATATTTCGTTGGTACCCATGAGCTGTCTGTTGTCACTTCCGCTGTTAAGAGCAATGCATGGTGTTATGCCGCACGGTCTCTCCGGCGGCGAGTGAACGACCACAACCGTGAAGAAAGGCACAAGCATGGCGAAGACAAAAGACGCGGCTGCCGACGGGCACGGCACCGAGCCCGCCTCGCAGCTGATCGACGGGCGGATCACGGAACTGGCGGATTGGCGCGGCGAGATACTCGCGCGGCTGCGAAAGCTCATCAAGCAAGCCGACCCTGAGGTGGTCGAGGAATGGAAGTGGCGCGGTGTACCGGTCTGGTCGCATGCCGGCATCATCTGCACCGGCGAGACCTATAAGGCCGTCGTCAAAGTCACCTTCGCAAAAGGTGCGTCGCTGGAAGACCCGGCCGGTCTTTTCAATTCCAGCCTGGAGGGCAACACCCGGCGTGCCATCGACTGGCATGAAGGCGATGCGATCGACGAACCGGCGTTTCAGGCGCTGATCCACGCCGCGATCGCCCTCAATACCACCGCGAAGAGCCAGCGCTCAGGTACAAAAGAGACCAAAGCGTAGCCGGCGGGCGTTAACAAGCGGACACGATCGCGGATGTCGGCGCGGCGTCACACGGACCGCGCTTGCAGGGAGCCCGGGTTTGCGGATCATGCGCCATAACATATCGGATCGGGGTGGGTGGTGGACGAAGTCGACGCGGTAGTCATCGGCGCCGGAGTGGTCGGGTTGGCGGTAGCGCGCGCGCTCGCGCTGGCGGGGCGCGAGGTCATTGTGCTGGAGCGCGCCTACACAATCGGGTTCGAGACATCGTCGCGCAACAGCGAGGTCATCCATGGCGGCCTCTACTACCCGGCGGGCAGCCTCAAGGCGACCGCGTGTGTCGAGGGACGCCAGCGGCTATACGAATATTGCCGCGACCATGGGGTGCCGCACGCCGCTCTTGGCAAGCTGATCGTCGCTACCAGCGAAGAGGAGATCCCCGGCGTTCAGAAGATCGAGGCGGCGGCCCGCGCCAACGGTGTCGATAACCTCGAATGGCTCAGCGTCGCCGAGGCACAGCGGATGGAGCCGGAGCTAAATTGCGTCGCGGCGCTGCTGTCGCCCTCTACGGGCATCATCGACAGCCATGCGCTGATGCTCGCCTATCAGGGCGACGCCGAGGATGCCGGCGCGTTTGTCGTGTTCCGCAGCCCGGTCTTGTCTGGTCGCGTGCTGAATGACGGGTTTGAGCTGGCGGTCGGCGGTGACGAGCCGACGACGATCCGCTGCGGCATGCTGGTGAATGCTTCAGGGCTCTACGCGCCGTCACTGGCGCGCTCGATCGACGGCATCCCGCTCGACACGATCCCGCCCGCGTATTTCTGCCGCGGCGTCTATTTCACGCTGGCCGGCCGCACCCCGTTCCGCCGGCTGATCTATCCGGTGCCGGTACCCGGTGGACTGGGCGTCCATATCACGCTCGACCTCGCGGGGCAGGCGCGGTTTGGTCCGGATGTGGAATGGATCGGCGATGTCGATTACGCGGTGGACCCGCGGCGCGGCGATGCGTTTTATGCGGCGGTGCGGCGCTATTGGCCGGGGCTGCGTGACGGCGCGCTGCAGCCGGGTTATGCCGGCATACGGCCCAAGATCAGCGGCCCGAACGAGCCCGCCGCTGATTTTGTCGTGCAGGGCCCGGCGACGCATGGCGTGCCGGGTCTGGTAAATATGTACGGGATTGAGTCGCCAGGCCTCACCGCCTCATTGCCGCTGGCCGATGAGGCGGTGCGTCAACTCGGCGCGTAAGCCGTTATCAGCCGAGGTAGCTCTGGCTGAAGCGCCACAGCGCCAATGGCCAGGAAAGCACTTCCCGCAGAGTCATGCGGAAAACATCGACTTGTGTGCGCCAGTGAAAGTCATCAGCCACCGCCGGGCTCGCGGGATGCGCGAATAAAGCTGCGCCAATAGCAACGTAAAGAAGAGCAAAGGTAAGCACAGCCTGCATCGGTCGGTCTTCCTTACGGTATGTGTAGCGATTTGTAACACCGTTACACACCATTTACATTTAATGGTCAACCCCTCCTGCGTTTCATTCCGCACCATTAAGGATGTATCGCTGGCGGCGTGCTGCGCCGCAGGTCATTGAGCCAGGCCACGACCCGCTTGCGATTGACCCCGAGATCGCTCTGGCCATAGCGTGACCGGCTATAGACCGCGAGGCTCGATTGCTGCGGCCCGAGCGCGACAAACTCGGCGATGATGATGTCGGGAAAGCGGAACAGGGCCGAACGCTGCAAGGCGATAACGCGTCGGCGCTGCGGATCGGTGTCGAGCACGGTGACGCGCGGCTCGTCCGCGATGGTCTGCAGCCAGGCATCGTAAAGACGCTCTACCGGAATCGGAAATTCGGGGCTTGTCAGCGGTGGCGCCACAGCGCAGTAGCCGGGCGGGCAGGCCAGGAAGGCGTTCATCGCCAAGGGTCCCCGCAAGGAGTTGATTGCGATGTTTTCGGTCGGCAACACGGCGGTTTCGGATGCCCGGTCCATGTAGAGGCGCGCCGCGAGAACCGCCACGGCGATCACGGCCAGGAGGGCCAGCATCATCTTTCCCAATCGCCTCCACATGATTGCGTCATGATGACCGGGCAGGCTGGCGGCGCCAAGCCGCCAACGTAGAACCGCGGCGCCGCAACGGTGTTTATTACGAGCATGCAAACCGAACGTCGCAGCCCTCGCTACGCCGCGCTCGACCAGTGGAGCCCGGCCGACATGCTCGATGCCATGCTGGAGGGTCAATTCGCTGCGGTTTCGGCGGTACACGCGGCGCGGCCAGCGCTGGAGCGCGCCGCTGTTGCCGTCGAGGACCGGCTGCGGCGGGGTGGCCGGCTGATTTACGCGGGCGCCGGAACCTCCGGTCGGCTTGCGGTGCAGGATGGCGCTGAGTTGATGCCAACCTTCAGCTGGCCACCGGATCGGCTGGTGTTGCTGATGGCGGGCGGGCAGGCGGCACTAGTGCGCGCTGTCGAAGGTGCCGAGGATGAGGGCGAGCAGGCGGCGGAATTGGCCGAGCGGCACGGGATTGGGCGAGCCGACGCGCTGATCGCGGTGGCCGCCAGTGGCACGACACCGTTCACGCTGGCTTGTCTGCGCGAGGCGTCCGAACGCGGCACGCTGACCGTCGGCATTGCCAACAACGCCAATACGCCGATCCTCAACGAGGCCGAGCACCCGGTATGGCTCGATACCGGCGCCGAGCTGATCGCCGGCTCGACCAGGATGAAGGCTGGCACGGCGCAACGGGTCGCGCTCACCGTGCTGTCATCGCTGGTGATGGTACGACTGGGCCATGTCTACGAAGGCATGATGGTCGATGTGCGGGCGACCAACGCAAAACTGGTGCGGCGCAGCGAGGCCATTCTGGCGCAGCTGACCGGACACGGCCGCGATAAGGTACATGAGGCGCTGCGGCGGGCCGATGGCAGCGTCAAGCTCGCCCTGCTGCTGCTGGAAGGCAACAGCCTTGCCGAGGCCAGGGCCGCACTGGGCGCGGCGAGCGGCGATCTGCGTGCCGCCAAGGAGGAGATCGAGACGCGCCGCGAGCGCAAGCGTCGCGCCTGACCCTCACCGGGAGCGGTTATGGCGCCGGGTAATGCGTCGTCAGCTTCTGCCCGCCACTCACGGCCGGCTCCGCATCGAGCAAAATGAAAGCGAATACGCAGGGTGCGTTACCGGTGTTCACCCAGGCATGCATGGTGCCGCGCTGTACCACGATGTCGCCTTCGGTCAGGTGCACCAATTCGCCATCGTCGAGTTCCAGGTCGCACTGGCCCTTGAGCAGGATCGCGTAGTCCAGGGTTTCGGTGCGATGCATGAATTTCGGCGCGCCGGGCGCGAACTCGGTGATCCGGACGACGCTGCCCTGCCCCGAGCCGACATAATTGTGGCGTACGACAAAGCCGTTGCGCTGCGCCGCCGCCGCCGCATCCGAATTGTCGATTGGCATCGCATTGGTGGACCAGATTTCACAGCGGTTGATATAGGCCCGGCCGCGCCCCGCGACCCCGGTCATCCGCTCATCACTGGCGACAACAGCCCTGCCATTGGCATCGTGCCCGGTGACCACCCGGCGTACTTCCAAAGCCATCCCGTCCTCTCTGCTTATCGCGAACTTCTCGCACCGTTAAGGAGCCACACAGGCATATCACCTCGGCAGTTGTTGTCGAATAGCCTCGCCGTTTACTCCTCAGTCATGGGTGTGTGTATACATACCGTGAAAAGCGGAGACCTATCGCTGCGTTGGCTCGGGACGGCTAGAAGAGGGTTGCGCAAAAGGGCAGCCATGTTCAGTTGAAACACCTGATAAAGCCGGGCCGCGTAACCGTTCCGCACCCCCAGAAAGACATTCCCATCGGCACGCTGAAGAGCATCGAAACTCAAGCCGGCATTAAACTGAGGTAGCGTTATGCCCTGATATATCGCCCTCATCCACAAAGAGCCGGACAGCGATTCGGATCAACGTGACGCTACCGAGCGATGCGCCGGGCCGGATCGACCGCTATGCCGAGGAGCACGGTGTCACTCGCTCGGGCTTTCTGACCCAGGCTGCCAAGCAAGCCATGGAAATCGATACCGCTCCCTGACCGCGGCCCAAAATTCAGGCGGGCGCCGCGGCGCCCGCCTGTTTTGAATACTTCCTGCCTAGCCTTGGCCGGCCGGTCAGGCCTCGCGGCTAATTCGACAAACGATAGAATTTCGCCGCGTTCTCGCAGGTGATCTTGTGGATCTGCTCAGCATTGAGGCCGGCGAACTGCTCGTCGATGTACTTCGTCGATTCCGGCCAGATGCCGTCGGTGTGCGGATAGTCTGAGCCCCACATCAACGTCTCGAGACCGATATGGTCGACCAGCTCGGCGCCGATCGGGTCGAACTGGAAGGTCGCGCGGCAGCGCTCGCGCCAGATTTCGCTCGGCTTCTTCTTCATCAGATCGCGGAAGCGGTCCTCGAATTCGAAATCCATGCGGTGCAGCGCGTAGGGGATCCAGCCAACACCGCTCTCGCCAAAGGCGACGCGGAGGTTCGGATAACGCTCGAACACGCCGGCCCCCATCATCGCGGCGATGATGTGGACGAGGCCCATCTGAAAGGCCGACACGCCGGTGAACATCGCGGCGCGCTGCACCTGGCGCGACTCGGTGCGTGAGCGCGGCGCCGTGGTCGGAAAGGTGTGGAAATGCAATGGCAGGTCGACGTCGTTGACCGCCTTCCACAGCGGCTCCCAATTCGGGTGCCACATCGGCTCCATATCCCACGAGCATGACAGCTCAAGACCGCGCAATCCCATCTTGGCGGCGCGATGCACCTCGGCGACGGCCTCTTCGATATTGCCATAGGGCAGGCAGGCAAGGCCGAGCTGGCGATCGGGATAGTGGCTGCAGAATTCCTTCAGCCAGTCATTGTAGATGCGCAGCATCTCATTGCTGGCTTCGTTGTCGTTGAGCTTGGAGGCGGCGCCGAGAATGCCATAGATGATCTCGGCATCGACCCCGTCTGTCTCCATGTCCTTGAGGCGGAGATGCGGGTCGTTGCAGCGCGTCTTGCCGATTTTCGCGTCGGAATAGAGACCGTGCTCGGCCATGATGTCGACGCGGACATTCTGCCCCGGGACGTGCTTTGCGCCACCCGGTCCGACGCCGTAGAGCAAGCCGAAATTGGCGCCGTTCTTGGCAACCCATTGCGGCCCGTCCGGCCCCTCCTCGACATACGGCATGCGGTCTTTAAGGTGTTTCGGGGCGTTTTCGGCGAACAGGCCCGGCGGCATCCAAGGCATGTCGAGATGGCAATCGGCCGAGATGCGCTTGTAATGCATGGTGCTGTCCCTTCGGTATTGAATGTCGTTCAGCGAAGTGTAGCGCGTTTGCAAGCTCATTTGCCAATGCGCCATTTGCAGCGCTCCCTGCGCGTTGACGCGGCAGCCGGAGCCGAGGGCCGCTCCATGTAGCCTCTGGCGCGGAAATCCGCGCCGAGCGGCCACCCTCGCCCCCCCCGCCACGAGGGGACGCGCTTACACCGCGAGCGGCTTATCGCGCCGGCTGCCGAATAGCGCTATTTGATCGCAAAAGCATTGAGCCCGGCCAGCACGCCAACGACGCGCCTGCGAGCCACCCAGGCTCGCGCACGGGACGGCATCGCCCACAGCCCGCGCTCGAAAATCCGCAATAGAAGGCGCGGGATCTTGATACGCAGGCGGCCGACGGGGAGGAAAAAATTTACCTTCCGAAAGCCGGCGGCCTTGAAAACGGCAACGAGTTCAGCCGAATCGTATTCCTTTAGATGAAAGCCGGTTGCGACATAGTCAAAAAACACAGAAATATCATGGGGGCCGGTTACTCGATTTGGTGTGATACAGTAATAGATTCCACCCGGCTTCAAGACTCTGACTACCTCAAGAACCTGTTTCCGAGCATCTTCGGGATGAATATGCTCCATCAACTGGTCGGACAGAACAACATCTACGGAGCATTCGGGAAGAGGGATTTCGGTTCCCGTGCTGAGCAACACCGTTAAATTTCGGGGAAGTGCCGCATGATCGATAAGTGCATCTGTAACATCCAGTGCATATGCGCGCGCTACATGTGGCGCCACAACACAGGAAAGAGCCGCGTCGCCACATCCCACTTCAAGAAAGGCCTTGTCGTGTCCAAAAAAGGGAAACAGGGTTTTGAGCACCACATGAATTCGCCGTTGCCGGTGGTGTTTCGGCACGCTCTTCTGGGGGTGATCCGGCAAACGACTGAACAGCTCGGAATAGCTTTCGCTATAGGCCACAGACCGAGTCACCGGCGGCTCGTCGCGAAGCCGTGTAGCCAACCGTTTCTCGAGAACATAATGCGCCCGTATCCGCTCCTCTGATCGGGTATCGCCAAAATACGCCTGCTGCGCCTTGGCATCCGAGCGCAACATAGGTGCGTTGATTTCAGAATCTGAAACTGATGGCGCTAGGCGTATCCCTGAATGCAGCAAACGGCACCTCCAAGTTAAATCCAGATCGCATCAATCGCCCGCGCCGCAATACGCCCGCTCTTAAAGCTGTAACAGTGCTGCGAACCGACTTTATCTGATGAATTGATCGGTTGCGTGACGCACAAAAACGGTGAAACCTCCAGACTTTGTGGAGTAGATAAAAGGGGGTAAGTTTCCACATTGATATGAAATTCTGGATAGTGCGCCCGCACGATACGAAATGGCGTAGCAGGCATGTCGCGTTGCGCACTACCAAGCGGCAATGCATCCATGACGGCCCGACCATGAGCGGCACCGCACCGCGCTTGCCGTCTTAACAGCGACGCAGTTGCTGATGCTGTTGGCGGCCGCGTTGTTGACGCCGACCGGAGCCGCCGCGCAAAAGTCACGCAGCGGCGCTCCGAACGAGGCAAGCGTTGCGCAGGAGGCGCGCCAGACAATCGCGATGATCGAGTGGTTCTACGTCCAGCATCGTGCCTGTCCCGACCCATTGAAGGCGACCGAACTGCATGACATGGAAGGCGCTCTTGGCGACGGGTTTTCGGTTGAGCGGCAAGGTCAGTTCACCGCCATTCGCGGCATCAGCATGTCTATGCCTTGGCTCTACTACGTGTCGCCGCAACACCCCGATCGCTGCGCGCTGTGGCGCAAACTCGATTGGGACGCGATGCTGGTATGGCGACGGCATGGCGGCAGCGCCGAATGGGTTGTCGATCCCGGCGACGGCAGTCCGGAGCGGCCGCCAGGCCCCGGTTTTGACGAGCAACAGCGGTGATCAAGCAAGCCGTCATCTTGTGCGGTGGCCGCGGCACGCGCCTTGGCGCCCTGACCAAGGCGACCCCCAAGCCCTTGCTGGAGGTCGCAGATGGGCCATTTCTCGACATTCTGCTGTTCGAACTGGGCCGTCGCGGCATCCGACAGGTGCTGTTCCTGGCCGGTTTCGCAGCCCCACAGGTCCAGGCGTTCGCCGCGACGAGCAGCGTGGCCGCCCGCTTCAAGCTGGACTCGCGGGTCATCGTTGAACCCGAACCGAAAGGCACTGGTGGCGCATTGTGGCACGCCCGCGATGCCCTGGACCCGGAATTCTACCTCCTGAACGGCGATACCTTCTTCGACATCAACCAGCTTGATCTCGGCCTGCACCTTAAAGCGCTACCTGGGGCGGTCGGTGCCGTGGCGTTGCGGCGGATGGCGGACACCAGCCGCTACAGCACCGTCGATCTCGTGGCCGACCGGGTAACGCGCTTCGGCGGGGGAGAGCCCCGGAGCGGCGGCCTGGTCAACGCCGGTGTCTACGCCTTCAAGCGCCAGCTTATCGACGCGCTGGAACCGCATTGCTCGCTCGAACACGATGTTCTGCCCGCTCTAGCAGCAAGCGGCTTGCTGGGTGGCCGGGAGTATAACGGGTATTTCATCGATATCGGGATCCCTGGGGATCTTGAACGCGCCCGACGTGAGCTGCCGCCGATGCGGCGACGCCGCGCCGTCTTTCTAGACCGTGATGGCGTGCTCAATCACGATGATGGGTATATTGGCTCGATCGAGCGGTTTCGCTGGATCGACGGTGCTCGCCGAGCGGTGAAGGCCTTGAACGATGCGGGCTACTTCGTTTTCGTGGTGACCAACCAATCCGGGGTGGGCCGCGGCTATTTTCCCGAGGCTAGCGTCGCCTCGGTGCATGCGTTCATGGCCGAGCAACTCGCCGCACGCGGCGCCTTTATCGACGATGTCCGCTATTGCCCCGACCACCCCGACGCGTCATTGCCCGCGTATCGGCGCTCCAGCGACTGGCGCAAACCGGCGCCCGGCATGATCCTCGACCTGCTGGCCGGCTGGCCCGTTGAATTGGAGGGCAGCTTTCTGATCGGTGACAAAGAAACCGATTTGCAAGCCGCCGCGGCCGCGGGTCTTCCCGGGGTTATATTTAACGGTGGCGATCTCTCGGATTTTGTCGAACCGCTGATCGCAGGTCGATCTTCATCGAATGCCTGAAACGCGCGCGCCGCGCCTTTCCGCCGCACGAACTCTCGCAATCGCATCTTTTCCCGGTGCGCGACAATCAATACGGTGCGCGCGCGGCGACGGAGAACGCTCCGGGCTGCTAAGAGACTCGGCAATCGGGAGGAAATGATGGTGGATCGTGGCAAAGCCACAGCGGTGGGACGGCGATCGATCTTGCGGGTAGGCGCCGGCCTCAGCCTGCTGCCGCTGGCCAAGCCTTTTATCATCAGCGCACGGGGCGAGACGCCGGTCAGGATCGGCATGGTCGATCCGATCACCGGTGTGTATTCCGCACCGGCAAACAGC
>Ga0213875_10000764_pt1 | contig 24218 bp, 15 predicted proteins | sample BarmaccomBMRX_R8_FD_160105 | JGI IMG/M metagenome (GOLD analysis project Ga0213875, IMG submission 160105) | Root-associated microbial communities from Barbacenia macrantha in rupestrian grasslands, the National Park of Serra do Cipo, Brazil - RX_R8 | ecosystem: Host-associated > Plants > Roots... | reverse complement strand
AAGGTTACGGATGCCAGCGGATCGGTAGTCCCAAATGCAACCGTTAGCCTATCGAGCAATGTCGCCCCCACTCAAGTAGCCACTACCGACGCTGAGGGCAATTACTCGTTCAAGGGACTGCGCGCGTGGACATATCGCGCAGCCATTTCCGTTACCGGCTTCAACGATTATCAGAGCTCCGATATCACCGTCGTCGCCGGCCAAACACAACGGCTGGACATTAGCCTACAGCTCGCGGGGACCAAGACTTCCATCGAGGTCAGTGGCTCGGCGGCGCACGTCGAGACAGAAGAGCCGTCCGTGTATGACACTCTCAGCACCAAGGAACTCATTGGCTACCAGCTGAACGGGCGGAGTTTTACGCAGCTCATTGCGCTTGCTCCGGGCGTTAGCAATCAAACGGGTCAGGACGAGGCGCGGGTAGGTGTGCAAGGTAGCGCCGCGTTCAGTGTGAACGGCGGGCGCACCGAGTACAACAGCTTCGATCTGGATGGGGCTGACTTACTGAACGTCGGCTTTAACGGTTCCGTCAACACATTGATCGTCTACCCCAGCCTGGACGCGATCGGCGAGATGAAGATTCTGACGTCGAATTACGGCGCGATGTACGGCAGGACAGCTTCCGGCACAGTGTTGGTGTCGACCAAGTCCGGGACAACTGAATTTCACGGTGACGGATATTTCTTTCTCCGCAACGAAGCGTTTAATGCAAGGAACTTTTTTGATGAGACGAAGGGCGCACCGCTGTACCGCCGGTACGACCTTGGCGCTACCATCGGCGGTCCGCTTTACATTCCCGGCGTATACAACACGCATAAAGATAAGACATTCTTCTTCTATTCGGAAGAGTACAGGAACGAAAAGACTCCATACGAATTCAACCAAGCAGTGCCGTCGGTAGCTGAGCGCAACGGCAATTTCAATGACGTTTGCCCGACGCAGAAGCAGCTAGTTAAGAATGACTTCGGACAAGGTGGGATTTTCGTCAAATCGCAATGGCCGGACTGTCCCGGAACCAATTTAGGAGTTCAGCCCGTTCATGGCCAATATGTCGATGTCTATCAGCCATGGGGGGTCCTCCAACCTAACGGCCAGACTTTGTACAACCAGATGTTCGGGGGGCCGAACCGTTATCTGAACCGAAATGCAGCGCTGATTCTGGGATCTGGAATCATTCCGCTTCCTAATTCAACTACGGGCTGTAACTCTAGCATCGGTTCATGCTATGACACAACGGTTTCGGTGCCGACCCACTGGCGCGAAGATCTCTTTCGCGTTGATCACTATTTCAATGACAAGAACCGGTTCATGCTGCGCTTCGTTCATGACTCCTGGAATACAATTACGCCCACCCCTCAATACGGCATCATCCAAAACAACATTCCCACCGTAGAGAATCAGTTCGTCGGGCCTGGCATCAACGCGGTCGCACGCTTTAGCGAGACTTTGTCCCCGACACTGTTGAACGAGGTCTTCGTTAGCTATGCCAATTCTCATATCACGCTCACGGACACAAACGGTCCGGGAGCGCAGTATCAGCGCCCCTCTGGTTTGGATGCTGCGTGCCGAAACACTTCCGGCTATGGCGGCGTTCCTCAACTCGAGTGCCCTTTAGGCGCGCTTTTCAATAACGGATTTAGCGGGAAAATGCCTGGACTGGTATTTGACACCGGTCCTGCATACGGCGGCGGCTTCGGGATTGACTCCGGGTATATGCCGTGGACCCATACAAATCCTGTTTACACGTTTGGCGACGCAATGAGCAAACAATGGAGCAATCACTTCCTGCAGTTCGGGTCCGAGTTCATCTTTTACGCGCGAAGTCAAACTAACTCGGTTAGCGGGGCTGCGACCGGCGACCAACAGGGCATCCTGACTTACGACGGACACGTGACTGGGAATGCATTTGCCGACTTTATGCTGGAGAACGCGGCTCAGCTTCCTCCCCTGGGAAACGGACCACAAGGAAATCAGCCCGTCAGTTTTCAGCAGGACAGCACGCAACTGACATATCATCAGCACTACCAGATAGCGGAACCTTATTTTCAGGACGACTGGAAAGTAAATTCACGCCTGACGGTGAATCTCGGATTGCGAATTAGCCTGTTTGGCCTTTACCACGAAGCGAATAACAACGTATATAACTGGGTTCCAGGCGCTTATAATTCCGTGCTTGCGAGCCAAATTCAAGTCAATCCCGCGACAGGATATTTGGAAAGCAGTTTTCCGAACATGTTCGGCCAATACACACCCATTCCGCTAAATCCCAGTAATCTTGATCCACATTTGACTAATGGTTTAGTCCGCTGCGGCACCGGCGGTGTGCCTTCAGGCTGCATGAGCGGCCACCTGTTCAATCCCGCGCCGCGCGTCGGGTTCGCGTGGGATCCTTTTGGAACCGGAAAGACATCGATTCGGGGTGGGTATGGCATCTTCTACGAACATGGAACCGGCAACGAGGCAAATACCGGCGCGCTAGAGGGCAGCGCGCCTCTGGTACTGAGCGCGATCCAGCGATATCCGTATGACGTGAGCTGTATCGGGGGCGCCCAACCTGCCTGTGGAGGCAATGGGACCTCAATCGCGTACCCGCTAGATGTCACTGCAATCCAGACGAAAGCGATGTGGCCGTACGTCCAGCAGTGGAGCTTCAGCATTCAGCGCGAGGTGGCATCCAACACGATCGCGACTGTCGCTTATGTCGGCAGCAAGGGAACGCATCTTACGGCCGAACGGCAGATAAACGAAATTCCACCGCTATCGCCGTCCCAGAATCCGTACAAACCCGGCCAGCCGATCGTCACGCAAGGAGGAAATCCCAGCACTTCGCCCTCGGACTGCCTTCCAAGTTTTGACGCAAGTAAGGGCATACCCGCATACATTCTCACGAACGGAACGATTGTCGATCAGGGCACGCCCGCATTTACCAATCTGTCTGCGGCATGCGTGGGATGGTTCGATCCCTATGCAGCACTGGGCGTTGTTCTTCTGCCTACTGCCGACTACTTGAGACCGTATCTCGGATTCGGCCAGATCATCGCTTTAGAGAACATCGCGAACTCCTCTTATAACGCTTTGCAGGCCACATTCCGTAGGCAGCAAGGACCGTTGACGCTAGCGATGTCGTACACATACAGCCACTCGCTCGATGATTCTTCCGATCGCTTCGATCCGGTACCCAACGCCTACGACCTGCATTCGAATTGGGCTAGCTCAAATTTCGATGAGCGCAATCTGTTAAACATCAGTTACATTTACGACGTTCCCGTTCGGACTTGGTTCGCGGTTACAGATAAATCCACCGGTTTCGTGAAGGCAGTCACAACCGGATGGCAGCTCTCGGGAATCACTGTCTTTCAGTCAGGTATCCCATTTAGCGTTGTCAACAACGGTTACCTCGCAGAGGGAATTAGCGTACCGGACAACGCCGGCGTCGCTGGCGACCTGGGAATCGGCTCCTATCCGGACGTGGTCGGAAATCCGAAAACGACACCACCCACCGGCGGCAACAATGGCAAGAGCTTCGGCCCGCTGTTGTTGAATCCTGGCGCGTTCGTAGCACCTGAAGGACTCACAATCGGGGACGCGGGTCGGAATTCGTTGAATAACCCGAGCCGCTGGAACTTCGACATGTCCTTATTTAAGAATTTCCGAATCCGCGAAGAACAGTCGCTGCAATTTCGCGCCGAAGCGTTCAACGTCTTCAATCACACGCAGTTTGAAATATATAACCCGATCAGAAGAAACCAAGCAAATAACACGATCGACTGCTACGGCGGCGCGGCCACCGGCTACTCGGCTGCAGGCGGAGACGGAACGGATTGCCTGACCGGGAGCGCGTTCCTGCACCCGATTGACGCACACCGCCCCAGAACGCTGCAGTTAGCACTAAAGTACGTGTTCTGACGGCGTAACGAAGCTGTAACCGAAATACGAGAAAGTAACTGTAATAGATCGGAGTTCGCACAGAGAAATGCATCGCCTCATAGCAAATACGCGCATTATTAGCTGTTCACTTCTCGGTCTGATGTTTTACGGTTCTGTAACCGCATCGCCGCTGAACCCAGCGCTCGCCAGTGAGTCGCTGATGATGCAGAGCCCGCAGACCGACATCGGCTTGCAGATCGTCGTCGTGGACGGCGCGAATGCAGTCAACGCGCTGCGGAAGAAAACCGCGATTACAGTCGAAGTAGAAGACCGAAATAATCAGCCGGTGGAAGGCGCAAACGTCACGTTTACGGCGCCGTTGGATGGTCCGACTGTCGCTTTCGCCGGCGGTTCGCAAAGCTTTACTGTCGCCACAGATTCGAACGGGAAAGCTAGCGCATCGGGGACCGCTGGCTCATTTGAAGGGGCGTTTGAATACAAGGTCACCGCAATGTATTACGGACAGACGGTAAATACAACCGTAAAGCAGACGAATTCGGCGAACGCGCCGGCGAATGCACAGCGCACCGCCGCTGCAGCGCCCGAAAGCACGCCGCACAAGTCGCGAAAAACGGTGATCATCCTAGTCGCCGTCGCCGCAGCGGCTGCTGTCGGGCTGGGTGCGGGCCTGGCCGGCCACAAGGGAAGCAGCAACTCGGGATCTCAGTCGGGCACGACCATCGGTGAAGGCTCCGGCGGGACGGTCGGTGCTCCTCATTAGAGACTGCTGAGGAGAACAACATGAGATTGTTTCTGATCGCCTTGGCGAGCGCGGGCGTTCTGCTCGGCCAAGAAGTGCCGGTAGCGGTGCTGACGCCACGCGGTGTGAGTGCGGCGCCTGCTGCGCAGCCGGCCCGGAACGTAAACGCCGGCGTTCCCGTGATGGGTTATACGCTGGCGCAAGACAGCATGGAGATCTACCCGATTTCAGGCACTCTGAAACGAGCACAAATAGGACCAGCGATCGAGCTGCCGAAGGGTACCGCGCGCGTCTACCTGCCGCCGCGGCAGCAGTACATGCTTTTAGAAACGAATCCGAGTAAAGCGATCGGCGTCTGGAATCCGCGCTCTCAAAGCGCTGTTTTGATTCCCGGCACGATACCGCATCCAGACGCTGTTTGGTTCAGTGCGCGAGGAGACGCTGCCGTCCTGTACTCTGCGGCGGATGCGCTGCTGCAGGTGGTGGAAAATTTACCGGGACAAGCGAGCCTCGTTCGAACGCTCTCGCTCGACTCCGGCGAGCCGCTGCAGGTCGCGGTTTCGGACGATGGCGCGCTGGTCGCGGCCGCATCGAACTTGGGTTCTCTTGCTATCTCTTCCGAGGGCCGCTGGCAAGCGTTGGCAGGGTATAGCCCGCGTGCCTTCTCGTTCGTCCCCAAGACGCACGATCTGGTCATCAGCGATCGCGCAACGAATCAGGTAATGCTGCTGAGGAACGCGGGCGCGCTGCGAGACGCCTCCGCTGTCGTGCTGGCGCAAGACATTCCTGGGGATTTGATTGCCTTTACAAAGAACGGCGAACAAATGATCAGCGCGGATTCAAAAAGGGGCCCACTATGGCGGATCGATCTGAGTACGAACGCCGTCGCGCCGCTTCCCTCCGCGTCCGGCACGCGAGCGTTGTCGGTGCTGCGCGACGGGTACACGTTCCTCGTGTCATCTCCTCCCCCGTTGTCGTTTATACAGCTTGCGCCGGCTCCCGATCTTACAGTCGCGGCACGAACGCCCGTCCGATAAAACTCGCGTCGGTCAACACGTATGCACTGCATCAAACGCGCAGTACGATTCGCAGAATTAATCTGGATGATCTTGGCGTGTGCGGCCGTAGCCGTCGCGCAGGGTGGGCCGGTGATCAACGAATACTCGACTCCGACGCAGCCGAGCAGCCCGGTCGACATTGTGGCCGGTCCGGATGGCGCGCTGTGGTTCACGGAACAGGCGGTCAACGCGAATGGCGCTTACCAGATCGGAAGAATCACAACCGACGGCGCGTTTACGGAATATCCGATACCGCCGATCAGCATTGCCGGCACTCCTAGCTATCCCGAGCCGCAAGGTATCGCTGCCGGTCCCGATGGCGCGCTCTGGTTTACCGGCCTTGCGACAACCACCATCGGCCGCATAACCACTTCAGGCGCGATCACCGAGTACGCGGTTCCGTCCGGAGGTAACCCGCAATGGATTGTGCAAGGTCCGGATGGCGCGCTGTGGTTTACGGAGCAAGCGTTCGGGAGCGCGCCGGCCGCAATCGGCCGCATCACAACAACGGGAGCCTTCACCGAATTTCCTATCCCAGCCGCATTCGCCGGCAGCAATCCTTTCGGTATCGCCGCTGGTCCGGACGGCGCTTTGTGGTTTGCCGATCCCGGCATCAACTCAATCGGCCGGATTACCACGGCCGGCGCGATTACAGAATATGGAGTGCCCACTGCGGCAGCGAGCCCCTGGGATATCATCGCTGGTCCCGATGGCGCGCTTTGGTTTACAGAGATCGGCGCGAGCCAGATTGGACGGATCACTACGGCGGGCGTGGTCACGGCGGAATATCCTACGCCGACACCTTTTAATTCGCCGTACGGAATCGCGTTGGGCTCCGATGGCGCTCTCTGGTTCACCGAAGCGTCATTCTCTCCGAGTCAACTCGGTCGAATTACAACGACCGGCGCAATCACCGAATATCAAACACCGACGCAACCCAGCTATCCCGAGGGGATCGCCCTCGGCCCCGATGGCGCTCTCTGGTTTGCGGAGAATCTGTCTAACAGTATCGGCCAGTTATTACCTACTCTATCGGTAAGTTGTAACTTCACGACCGCTGAAGTTGGAGCAATGTATTCGGCAACTTGCGCTGGCGCTGGTGGCACGCCACCGTACACGTTTTCCATCACGGCCGGCGCATTGCCTCCCGGCCTCACGCTCAACACGACTACGGGCGCGGTCACCGGTGTTCCATCCAGCGCAGGCACGTTCTCGTTCACCGTCACAATCGCGGATAGCGCGTCTCATTCGGCTTCTCAGCAGATCACGAATTTCGTTGTCACGCCGAGAACGGCGCTTACCCTGAGTTGCAGCTTCACGAGCACCGCGCAGGTAAGTGTTGCATTTTCGAGTGCGTGTACGGCATCAGGTAGCATTCCGCCATACACGTATTCGATTACAGCCGGGGCCCTCCCTCCAGGATTGAGTTTAAATTCTTCAACGGGCGCGATTACAGGCACTCCCACAACTTACGGCACATTTTCCTTTACGGTACAGGCGAAAGACAGCGGAGTACCGCCCTTAACCACAACGCAGCAAGTAACGAATTTCACTGTGCTTCCCGCGCCGCTGGCGATGACTTGTAACTTCTCAGCAGGGCTCGAAGTCGGCATTAATTATTTGTCCGTATGTGGTGCAACGGGCGGTATACCGCCGTACAGTTATTCGGTGCTCGGTTCGCTGCCGCCAGGACTCAATCTGAATACGTCGACCGGCGTTATTTCCGGTACGCCGACCACTCCTGGAACATTCACCTTCACGGTACAGGTGAGCGACCGCGAATCTCCTCGTAAGACCGCGACCCAACCGGCAACACTCACTGTCGTTTCCCCGCCTTTGGCGTTGGAATGCAATTTCTCGATAGTCGCAAAGGTTGGAGTTTCCTATTCGACAACTTGCGTCGCGGCAAATGGAACTAGCCCCTACACGTTTGCAATCAGCGCAGGCGCGCTGCCACCCGGTCTGACTCTCGGTTCGACCACCGGCTCTGTAACGGGCACGCCGACCTCGGCCGGCATCTTCTCGTTCACGGTACGCGTTGCCGACTCCTCGTCGCCCGCGGCTACCGCAAGGCAAGCCGTCAACGCTTTTCTAGTCCAGCCCGCCACAGTCGCCATCCTGACAACCACTCTGCCAAACGGCTCTGTGCAGTTGCCGTATGCGGCAACACCTCTGGTTGGCGGAGGAGTTGGGCCCTATTCATGGTCGATACAAACCGGCGGTTTACCGACTGGGCTGAGTCTTAATCACACGACAGGTGCGATCACCGGAACGCCGAACGCAGCCGGCAGCTTCGCTTTCACCCTTCACGTTACGGACAGCAGCGGAACGCCGCAATCCGCCACGCAGTCTTTCACCGTGACGATTTCAGGTGCGATCGCCCCGGATTTCGCTGAGTACGCGATCGCAAGCGGCACCGGCGCGGATGGCGTAACGACCGGACCGGACGCGGCGGTGTGGTTCACGGAAGCCGATCAACCCGCTGGTAACGAAATTGGGCGGATCACGACGGCCGGCAGCGTCACGAACACTTATCCGGCTCCCAACCCTCTGAACAGTGTGCCGACCGGGGGCAATATTGTGCTCGGACCGAATGGCGCACTGTGGTTTACGGAAACCGATGCCGATAGAATCGGCGAGATCAGCGCAGCCGGGCAAACAATCGACTTCCCGGTGCCGAGCGCCGGAAGCAGACCCCAGCAGATTGCCGCCGGGGCCGATGGTGCGCTGTGGTTCACTGAGCAGCACGGCAGCAACATAGGTCGTATCACGACGGCTGGTGTGGTGATCGAATTTCCAACTCCCACTGTGGGCAGCGCCCCGTCTGGCATTGCGCTCGGCCGGGATGGCGCCATGTGGTTCACGGAGAACGCCGCAAACCAAATCGGTCGAATCACGTCAGCCGGAACAATCACGGAATATCCGATCTCGACCGCCGGCGCGGGGCCATTAGGAATTGTTGCGGGTCCTGACGGCGCGCTTTGGTTTACAGAGAATGCCGCAGGCAAAATTGGCCGTATCTCGACGACCGGCGTGGTCACGGAGTTTGCTACTCCAACGGCGGCGAGCGGACCTGGGGCGATCACGCACGGAGTCGACGGCGCGCTGTGGTTCACGGAGTTCGCGGCCAATCAGATTGGCCGCATCACGACGGCTGGAGTAATCACCGAATACGCGATACCGACGGCGGCGAGCGGCCCACGCGGCATTACTCTCGGTCCCGACGGCGCGCTGTGGTTCGCCGAAGATGCTGCGAGCGCGATCGGGCGCTTTAACTTAGTTCAGAAACTAGGTCTAACGTGCAGTTTGCCCGGCACGGTCCAAGCCGGCGCGACATACTCCGGGAGCTGCACGGCATCTGCGGGTGCGCCGCCCTATACTTATTCGATCAGCGCCGGGACATTGCCGGCAGGTTTGAATTTGAATGCCTCGACGGGAGCTGTAACCGGCGTGCCGACTGCGCCCGGAACGTTTTCTTTCACGGTTCAGGCAACCGACAGCGCATTACCGGCGGAAACTGCCACGAAATCGGTCACTCTGACGATTACTCCGCAGCCGCTCAGCCTGAGCTGCAGTCTTAGTTCCGCAACGGTCGGAGTTGCGTATTCAAGCGGCTGTACCGCCGTCGGCGGAACACCGCCCTATAGCTATTCACTTACATCGGGATCGTTGCCCGGCGGCCTCACGCTCGATGGCTCGACGGGCGCCATCACAGGAACAGCACTTGCGCCGGGAGCATTCTCCGGCACGATTCAGGTGAGCGACAGCGCGTCGCCGCCCGCCGTTGCGACGGCGACCTTCAGCATCGTGGTCATGTTCGGTACGACGACCGGCACCGGACAGCCCCTCTTCACGTTGACTGCCGTGCCGTCAACCGCGTCGCCCGGTCAGAACATCGCCGGCGCCAGCATTCAACTGAATCAGGCCGTGAATGTTCCACTGACTGCGACGCTCACTCTCGGGTTTACGCCGAACGCAACAGCCGTGCCCAGCGGATACATAGACCCTGCTGTGCAATTTCTCGGCAGCAATGGAGCGAAGCTGGGCACGACGTTTAGCGTCACGTTTCCGGCAAACGCGACCAGCGTTCCGATCCCCGAGATCGATCCGGGAACGGTTGCCGGAGCAATTACGGTCACTCTCTCTTTGAACAATTTGAGCGAGGCCGTATCAACCATCACCATGGATCGCTTGGCTCCCGTGATTGAGGCTGGCAGCGTCCAAATCCTGAACGTCACATCGACCGGCTTCGATGTTGAGGTGGTCGCGAATTCAACGCCACGCGACCTCAGTTACGCAACCTTCACCTTCACCTCGGCGCAGGGCACCCAGATCATCGGCGATACCTCCTTCACATTCAATGTGAAGTCTCTTCTCGATACCTGGTATTCGAGCGCGGAGGGGCTCAGCTATGGGAGCGCATTTTCGCTCACAGTGCCCTTTACACTGAGCGGACCGGCAAGCGCAATTCAGTCCGTCTCAGTAACGCTCACGAACTCGGTCGGAGCCTCGGCAGCGGTCTCAGGTACGCAGTAGCGATGGGCGGGCCAAGGCGCCAGAATCTTTCTGCCACGTTCGCAACAAGAGCAACGCGATGACGATCAGCGCGAGCGTCAAACCGCACCATAACCCATACACTCCCAGCCGAAAGCGGAAGCAGAGGAGATACCCGAGCGGCACGCCGAACAGCCAGTAGCCAGCCAGATTGATCAACATCGGGACGCGCGTATTTCCAATCCCGCGAAGAGCGCCAGTGGCTACCGTTTGTATCCCATCGAATAGCTGAAATGCCGCCGCGAGGAATAGCAAGCCGATTCCGATGGTAACGACGCGAGCGTCTCTCGTATAGATCTGCAAAATTTCCCGCGGAAATAATAGAAATGCCGCTGCGGAACACAGCATGAACGCACAAGCGATACCGATCGCTATAAAGCCGCTTCTTCGGGCGGCATGGGGCTCGCCGCGCCCGATGGCATGGCCGACGGCAACAGCGGCGGCCGATGCCGTCCCGAGCGGAACCATATACGTCACCGCCGCGCACATAAGCGCTATCTGGTGTGCTGCGAGATCTACAGGGCGCAAGCGGCCAGCGAGGAGCGCTGCCGTTCCGAAAGCCCCGATCTCAAGCAATATTTGGCTTGCGGCAGGAAGGCCGATGCGCAACAGAAGCTTGATCCGCCCGAAATCGGGCTTTCCAAACAGGCCGCGAAGGCCGGGCTGCAACCCGCGCTCGAACCACCAGATGAAAAACGCAAGCATCGCGGCCATATACACCCGCGCCATGCACGTCGAGAGCGCCGACCCGACGACACCAAGCGCCGGCGCACCCCAATGTCCCGTGATGAGCAGCCAATTGAAGAACCAGTTCACAAGGTTTGCGCTGACGAGCACGAACATCACGGGCCGCACGTGTCCTATGCCTTGCAGATAGCGGCGAAATGCCGCATAGAGCAGTAGCGGCAGCGTTCCCGTCATCAAAGTCAGCAGAAACGGCCGGGTAAGGGCGCTGACTTGCGAATTCAGCCCCGCGAAGCTCAAGAGGCGCGGCAGGAAGGCGAACAGAATCGTCAGCAGCGGAGTGAGAAACAGCGCGATGTACACGCCCTGCGTCAGCGAGCGATGACAATCGACGCGATTGCGCGCCCCATAGCTTTGCGAAACCAGCGTGTCGAGGCCGAGGAGTAGTCCCAGTCCGAAGATCGCGAACGTGTAGTAGGCGCTGTTCCCGATTCCGATGGCGCCGATCGCAACCGGTCCAAGCGATCCGACCATGATTGTGTCGACGACGCTCATCGCCATCCAGCCAAGCTCAGCCAGCGCGACAGGAATCGCGAGCGCCAGCATAGCGCGCACCTCGGCCCAAAGTTCGAGAGGTCGTGACCGTGTGAGGACGGCCATCCCTCAGAATCGCACTACGCCTGTGTGAACTTATTCGGACGTATCGGTGGGGACCAAACTCAGCGTGAGTTTTCGTCGATCGCGCGTGACCACTACAGGCACTCGCTTGCCGACTTGGCATTCTGTGCGCAAAAACTCGTTCACATCGCGGACGGTCTCGATGTTCCGGCCTGCAATCTGCGTTATAACGTCACCGGCTTTGAGTCCGCCCTTGTCGGCTGCTGAGCCTTTCACTACCGACCGCACCAACATGCCGCGCCTCACGCCAAAATAGTCAGCGAGTTGAGAATCGACCTGCTCGTACTCGATGCCAAGCAGGGAGCTGCTCCAGGTCATCAGCGGATTCGGAACAACAGGCATCAGGAGAGGCGGCGATTCCGAAGGCTCCATTCCGAGACCCGTACCGAGCTGCGGCCACCCGGGAGACGGCGGCGCGCCGGTCACTATTACGATCGTTTGCACCTTGCCGTCGCGCCACAACTGGACTCTGACCTTGCGACCCGCCGGCGTCTCGAGCACCAAACGGCCGAGCTGCTGCGCGCCAACAATGTTCTCGCCGTTGTAGGTCAACAGCACGTCGCCGGGCCGAATGCCTGCTCGCTCCGCGGGACTGTCGGCCTGCACTCTCGTAACCTCGGCGCCGCGCTCGTCTTTGAGGTTGAGAGCCCGCGCGCGATCGTCGTCAATGTCAACCAGCCGCACGCCCAGATAGCTGCCGCTCGATCGAACTTGCCCGCCCCACAACAACTCGTTTGTGAGATTGGGCTGCTCGCCGATTGCAGGAGTGGTCAAGACTCCGGCCAGGCAGGCGAGCGGCAAAAGCCTCAGTAACATGCGTGACATCTTAATAAACATCGGTTGATTTCGATGCCTGCAGCACGCGCGTACAGCGCATCTGGACATATTCGTCTGCCTGACCGGAACGCAAAATCTGGCCGAGCGTATTGGCCAAATCGGGCGTCATCGGGACGTTTCCATGCAATGGGGCGAGCACGTCGATTGCTTCGGAGCGCACCCCCGGATGATAGTCGTGCTCCACGACGAACATCAATTCGCGCTGAACGCTCGGGTCGCTTTGAAACTGCCGCAGGCCTTCGATCGCCTCCAACCGCACGGCCGCGTTCTGATCGTGGCGTAGACGGTCGAGCAACGCATCGCGGACGTCGGCGACCTTCTGCTCCCGCAATAACTCGATCGCATCGACGCGTAGGCCGGGGTCGGCGGGATCTTTCGCACCTTCGAGCAGCCAGCGCCGCACATCTTCATCCGCGAACGAGCCGGTGATTTCCTGCTCGCGGGTTTGATCGAGCATGATGCGCACGCGATCGTTACCTGTGGGTTGAATGTCTCGAATGCGAGTTGTCACGGGTCCGAGCAGGCCCGCATCTGTCGTCGGCCCTATTGACGTACCCGGTACCCCGTGCCGGTCGATCCAGCGCCCAGCCGTAAAGCCCACGAACAGCAACAACGATGCGAGCGCAACAGCGGCCGACGAACCTGTAACAGACACTCCGAACGGCCATCCTGAACGAACGCGATTCAAAATCCCGAAACTGCGCCCGCGAGGACTCTGCGCAAGCGCTGCGTTCAGATCTCGGCGGCATGTGGCCAGAAATTCGAACGGAACGCCAGCCTCGTCGGACCTCACGGCACTGTGCCACGCCTTCTCGCGCACGAACGCTTGCCGGCAATCTTCACAAGCCGCGATGTGCTGTTCGAACGATTCCTCTGCAGCAAAGTCGAGTTCGCCGTACAGGTACAGCGAAAGATTCTTGTCCGCCTCTTGGCACGTCATACAAAATCTCCTAGAGCGGCGCGCATCTTTTGGGTGGCGCGAAACAGGCAATTCTTTGCGGCTTCTTCGGTGATCCCTAAGCCTTCTCCGATGGCGCGTAGCCGCATGCCTTGGAAATGCCGCATCTCGAATACCAGCCGCTCACGCGGCGTCAGGCGTACCAGGACGTCTCGTATCCGAGCGTTGACCTCGGTGCTCAAGAGTTGCCGTTGGGGATCGACATCGGCGCGGTTCTCCCGGACGAACTGAAAACGGTCTACTTCGCCGCTTTCGCTGTCGACGGCCGAACCCTCTTCTTTCCGAACTTTTCGCTTTCGGATCTGGTCAAGACACAGATTCGCCACAATGCGGTACAGCCAGGTGCTGAAGCTGCAATCGAACCGGAACTTCGGCAGGTTGCGATACACACGAAGGAACGCTTCTTGATAGACATCCCGAGCGTCTTCCTGCGAGCGCAGCAGGTTCAGCGCCATGCGAAGGACGTTTTGATCGTAGGAGCGAACCAGTTCCTCGAAGGCATTCGCGTCACCGCGTTGCGCGGCGCGAATTAGGGCCTGTTCGTCCGCCCGATCAGAGGCGCCCCGCACCGCGACTGTTCCTAGAACTTCGGCCTGCGTCTGCACTACCGTGATGGACGTCTGGCATCTAAATTGGTCACGAAGGCGAGCCAAAACCCGTGTGCCGGCGGGTTGCCTGTTAGCTCGCTATTTCGAGATCTATCAGGCGCTTAGCGGCATCCAGGTTCGAAATCCGAAAACGCCGGATTTGCCCGGCGCGCGCCGGTTCGGCGCCTCGGTCACTCGCGCCGCCTTGCTTCCATTTTGCCGCGAGCATCGCGCTCAAGGACGATATATCTTTCGGCTGCGCTGCTTCGGCGGGTGCGGTCTGGGCCTCTCGCGGCTTCAGATCGCAGGTTCCAAGTACACCCTCCGCCAGCTCAACGCGCGCCGTGCCCGACTGGAGATCAACTAGTCGTCCCGTCACCGTATCCCCGGGTTTGTGCTCCGCGATGTAAAGATCCACAGTCGTCGGCTCGAGCTGCTTCATGCCCAATCGGATTCGCCGGCGCTCCTGGTCAATTTCGAGAACTACCGCTTTGACCGTTTGCCCTTTCGTGAGCTTCTCTCTCGCATGGTTGAGTCGTTTCTCGTTCGTGATATCTGAGATGTGCACCATGCCCTCGATACCGTCACCCAGATCGACAAACCCTCCGAACTGAGTCACATTCGAAACGGGACCTTCCACGGCCGAACCCACCGGGAATCGCTGGGGGGCCGTTTCCCACGGATCACCAAGCACCTGTTTGTAGCCAAGCGCGATTTTTCGGGCCGCGCTGTCGATCTGAAGAATGACGACCTCGACTCGCTCGCCGGCCTTCACGACATCGCCCGGTTTGCGAACCCGTTTGTCCCAGGAGAGCTCGGACACGCGGATTAGTCCGTCGACGCCCGGCAGCAGCTCGACAAATGCGCCAAATTCCGTTAGTCGCGAAACGGTCCCGCTGACCCGATCGCCCATGTTGAACGTCCGCGCCGCGACGGTCCAAGGATCATCCTGCAGCTGCTTCAACCCGAGCGAGATTTTCTTCTTCTCGGGATCAATCTTCAACACCTTGACCTCGAGTTCATCGCCGGGCTTAACGAGGTCACTCGCTTTCCCGACGCGCGTGTACGACATGTCGGCGACGTGTAGCAATCCATCGATGCCGCCCAGATCGAGAAACGCGCCAAAATCCATGACCGTTCGCACTGTGCCGCGCACGACCGCTCCCTCGGTCAATTGGCCAAATGCCTGCTCGCGCTTCTGTAGCTGCTCTTCTTCGAGCACCGCGCGGCGGTCGACCACCACGTCTTCTTTCTCGACGTCCAGCTTTGTTATCCGGCAGCGAATCTCCTGACCAACTAACTGCGCCATGTCCTCCGGCTCGCGGACACCGCTACGCGACGCGGGCATGAAGGCTGGAACGCCAATGTCGACGCGAAAACCGCCTTTAACTTGTTCTGTAACTAAGCCCGCGATCAACCGCTTCTCCGCGAATGCGGATTGCAGACCGCCCCAGTCGCGGGGCCGCTCGACCGCGTGCGCCGAGAGTTGATAGTAGCCTTCTTCATTGCGCGGACCGACGGAAACCGTTACCGACGCGCCGCGCTCTGGCTCTGATCCCTGTGTTTCGAGCCAGGTGGAAACAGGCAGGGACCCTTCCACTTTCCGTCCGATGTCGACGAGAATTACTTCGGGGCCGACGGATACAACGGTTCCTGTGATTTTCTCGCCCTCTCTAGCTTCGGCTTGTTGCTGGTCGAATTGCGACAGTGCTTCCGCGAAATCGGATTGCTCGATTTCGATGGAATTTTCGGTGAGAGGAGACGGATCGAACGTTACAGGGTTCATCGGCACGTACGGGGGTTCGCTGCTGGTGTGGTTAGCCTCTATTCTGTCATATGAGTGCGGAAATTGAGCCGAGCGCTGAGGTTCTTTCAGGCCCAGGACTTCGCGTGGTCGCTATTCATTATCGCGTTGATCGCAAGCAACCCCGAACCTAACTATGACCAGCCGATTCTGGTCGCCCTGATCGGGGCCTTTCAGATCGTCGAGCCTCGTCTGAGGCCGTTTTCAACGCGCCGCGGACAGATCGTTTCTATCACACTGAAACTGGTTTTCAGTTACCTCTTAGTCGGCTTCACACACCCCATTTTTGGCGGCGCTTACTACCCCATCTTTCTGATCCCGGTGGTTTCTGCCGCAACCTCGTTTGAGCTTCGCGGAGTCATCCTAGTCACGGCCATCGCATGTGGTGCATATTTCTCGTTTCTGCTGCCAATCTTCTTCCCTTGGAACAGATACGAATTGCCCCCCGGCCAACTGAGCCTGATGTTTTTGCGTACATCCTTCTTCGCGATTGTCGCGTTTCTTGTCTATCAGCAAGCGAAAGCCAAGCGCGACGAGATGGCGCGCACGGAGGAAGCCGCAGCACGTTTGGCCGAATCGAATCGCAATCTGCGTTTGGCCGAAGCATCACTCCGCCGTAGCGAGCGCTTGGCCGCACTCGGCCAACTCACGGCCGGTTTGGCGCACGAGCTTCGCAATCCTCTCGGGACCATCAAAGCTTCCGCAGAGATGCTAACCAAATCCTCTACGCAGCAGCGGCCGGAGGTCATGTCCGAGATGGCCGGCTACATCATCAGCGAATCGGACCGCGTGAACGCATTAATCGCCAGCTTTCTCGATTTTGCGCGGCCGTTGCGCATTCGACCAGTCACAGCAGACCTGCGTTCAGTAATCGATGACGTCATCCGTCAACAGACACCGATCGCAAGTGCACGAGGCATCACGGTCCAGAACTCTATCGCCCAGGAGCCGTTGTCCTTTGAGTTCGACCCTGACCTGTTGCGACTCGCGCTCTCAAATCTCGTGCAGAACGCAATCGAAGCGAGCGAAGACGGGCAAACAGTTGAAATCCGTGCCCGGCGGGCGAAAGCAAGTGTGATGATCTTCGTTACCGATCACGGCGAAGGCATCAAACCGGAGCAGCTCGAAAGCATCTTCAACCCGTTCTTTACTACGAAGCCTCAAGGCGTCGGCCTCGGGCTGGCACTTGTCGCGAAGATCGTCGACGAGCACGAAGGACGCATCAATGTATTCAGCGAACCCGGCGCAGGTACTACATTTGAGATGATGCTGCCGCAAGCGCAGCACGTTTAGACGATGGCATCGGGCCGTATTCTCCTGGTTGAAGATGAGGACAAGCTGCGCCGCGTGGTGCAACTGCATCTTGAATCCTCCGGCTTCGAGGTGGACGGCGCCGCGAGCGCGGAACAGGCGCTCGCACAGGCCGCAGCAGCGGATTTGATCATCACGGACCTGCGCTTACCCGGCATGGACGGCCTGCAATTGATTCAGGCGCTACAAGCGCGAGGCATACAGGCAGCGATCATCGTCATCACGGCACATGGATCTGTGGAAGCCGCCGTCGACGCTATGAAGCGCGGCGCGGCCGACTTCCTGCAAAAGCCTTTTTCGCTCGACCATCTCGCGACCGTCGTCAGCAAGGTGATGGCCACGCAGTTTCTTCGCGCCGAGAACGAGCGCATGCGCGAAGAGCTGGATCAGCGATATCGATTCGACAACATCATCGGGCGCAGTGCCGCGATGCGCGAGATCTTTCACACCGTTGAACGAGTCGCCCCTACGCGCGCAACCGTATTGCTGGCCGGCGAAAGCGGGGTTGGAAAGGACATGATCGCGCGCGCGATTCATCAGCACTCGCCGCGCGCGAAGCGCCCGTTCGTCAAGATCAACTGCACAGCGCTGCCCGAAAATTTGATGGAGAGCGAACTCTTCGGCTACGAGAAGGGCGCATTCACGGGCGCCACGACCAGCAAGCCGGGCCGCTTTGAATTGGCTGATGGGGGTACCGCGTTCCTCGACGAAATCGGGGACGTGCCCGGCAACATCCAGGTGAAATTGCTGAGGATTCTGCAAGAGCGCCAATTTGAACGCCTTGGGTCAAATATGACGCGCAGCGTCGATGTCAGGGTGATCGCCGCGACGAACGTCGACCTACGCGCTGCTCTCGAAGAGGGTCGCTTTCGCGAAGATCTTTACTACCGCCTGAATGTTGTGCCCATCAGCATCCCACCGCTGCGAAATCGTAAGGAAGACATTCCATTCCTTGCGATGCATTTCGTGCACAAGCTTGCGAACGAGCTCGGATCAACCGCAAACCAGATCAGCCCCGCAGCCATGGACCGGTTGCTGGAGCATTCCTGGCCCGGAAACGTCCGCGAACTGGAGAACACGATCGAACGCAGCCTGGTGCTCGCGTCGGGCGAAACACTGCAAGCGGCAGATATCCGGATCGAGGCGCCTCGGCAAAGCACGATCACGCAAAACCAGCAAACGCCGCTGCTACCGGAAGGTGAAACGCTCGAGCACTGGGAGCAGATGATGATCCGCGAAGCGCTCCGCCGCGCGAACGGCAACAAGAGCAGGGCGGCGCGGATGCTAGGCCTCACTCGCAACGCGCTACGTTACAGGCTGTCGCAAATGGGGCTAGAAGACAGTGGAGTGCAAGACGCGGAGTCGCCGAGCGCTACGGGTGTTTAGAGGGCGGCGGAAAGGCAAATAGCTGTCCGGCGTCATCTGCCGATAACGCCATTTTCCCCGCGCGATGCTACAGCCGAACGATCTTCTCGCTGCGGAAACCTTTAAGTGCGTTCCTCGTATCGACGATTAGTTTGCTGCGCTCCACGACGGGCCGGTAATCGATCGATTTGTGCGCGGTGACTATAACGACGCAATCGGCGGCCTCAACGCCTTCGATCATGTCCCCGGATTGAAGGCTCATGCCGTCGACCTGAATGCGAGGCACATACGGATCGGAAAATGTCACTTCCGCCCCCATGCGCCGCAACAGCAGAATAATGTCGAGCGCTGGCGATTCGCGCACATCGTCGATATCGTTCTTGTACGCAGTGCCGAGAATGTGAATCTTCGATCCGCGAACCGGCTTCGTAGCGTCATTGAGCGCGTGCTGCACTTTCTCGACCACGAACTCCGGCATCCGCCCGTTGATGTATCCGGCGAGCTCAATGAATCGCGCTTCGATACCCGCTTCCTTGCTCTTCCACGATAGGTAAAACGGATCGATCGGAATGCAATGGCCGCCGAGTCCCGGCCCCGGATAAAACGGCATGAAACCGAACGGCTTCGTCGCGGCCGCGTCGATGATCTCCCAAACGTCGATGCCCATGCGATCGCACATCACCGCCAGCTCGTTAACGAGCCCGATGTTGATCATGCGGAATGTGTTCTCGAGCAGCTTCACCATCTCGGCGACCTTGGTGGAGCTTACTGGAACCACGGTCTCGAGCGCCTGCTTGTAGAACAGCGCCCCAAGCTCTGTGCAAGCGGGAGTAATTCCCCCGACGACTTTCGGAATGTTCGAGGTTTGAAATCTTGGATTACCCGGGTCAACGCGCTCCGGCGAAAAGCACAGAAAGAAGTCCTCGCCGACTTTCAACCCGCTCTGCGCTAACTTCGGCAGCACCAGCTCGTCGGTCGTGCCGGGATAGGTCGTCGATTCCAACATCACAAGAAATCCCGGATGCATGTGGGCGGCAATCGCGTCCGTCGCGGCCACGACGTAGCTCATGTCCGGATCTTTCGTTTTCCTGAGCGGAGTAGGCACGCAAATGTCAATCGTGTCCAGCTCTTCGATGACTGAGAAATCCGTGGTCGCGCGCAGCTTCCCGCTCTCGATAAGCGGCTGAAATACGTCGTCCGAGACATCCTTCACGTAAGACTTGCCGTCGTTAATCTGATCGACTTTACTCTGCTGAACATCGATTCCTACGACGTCGAACCCGGCATGCGCAAACTCGACGGAGAGCGGCAAGCCCACATACCCAAGTCCGACAACGCCGACCCGAGCGGTTCGGTTACTTATCTTTTCGCGTAATTGAGCGGCAGCGTTCGTCTGCTGCTCAGAAGTGTACTCAAGTGTTTCAGAGATCAAAGGAAGAATTTCCCTTCAGCAACGATTTCGGCCGGTCCTGTCAGAAAAACACTCTCGTCCCACCTGAGGAACAGCTTGCCTCCAGGTGTCGAAATCTCGACGGGACTTTCGGCCACACCCCTGAGAATAGCAGCGGTTGCAGCCCCAGTCGAGCCAGTACCGGAACTTTTCGTAGCACCTGCGCCGCGCTCAAAAAACAGTGCGTCGATCGCGTGCGGATTGTTGGTCCGAACGAATGCAACGTTCGTACGCGCTGGGAATAAGTCGTGGCGCTCCGCTTCCGCGGCAATCACGCGCCAGTTCTCCGGGAACTCGTTCACAAAAATGACACATTGCGGATTGCCGACGTTCAAAATCGTCGCATCGAAGTCCGATCCAGCGAGCTTCATCGTCCGCCGTATTTCCTCGGTCTTAGGCAGACCCATATCCACTTCAAATCTGAAGCTATTGCCGTCCCGGGAAATGAGCCGCGCCGTCCGATTTCCCACGCCGGTAGTAACGGGGATTTTCGGCCCATCCAACACTCCGGCGTGTAGCGCGAAAGCCGCCGCGCATCGTATTCCGTTGCCCGAAAGCTCAGGCTCGCTGCCATCGGAGTTGAAGAGACGCGTTCGCAACTCTTGCTCCTCATTCGAGACCAGCATCCATCCATCCGCGCCGACACCCGTCGAGCGCGAGCAAATTCGTCGAGCGATTTGCGGCAGATCGGGCGCTTCAATCGACGCGCCCCACGTCAGCACGAAATCGTTTTCCGCTGCGTGCGCTTTCGTAAACGGTATGACAGTCATCGACGAATGGGCAGATCGCGATTGTAAATGGTTACACCGCGCTCGTGCGGCTCTCGAGATACTTCAACGGCTTGATAGGTCGCCTGCCCCCGACTGAGACCCTCCGAAACCGGATCTCCCTCCTGACTTACGGCCCACGCATCGCGGTGCCAGAGGTCCGGTCGCGCAATCGTCGCCATCCACTCCGGCCCGTTCTCCCTATGTAAGACCTCGGCGAGCGGAATGCGAGCGCGGCAGAAGATCCCCATGACGTCGCCCATCGGGACTAGAATCCCTTCGCCTTTCTGATATCGCGCCCCAAAATATGCCGCTCCGGACGCGATCCATGCGCGCCGCCCATCCGAATTCACTTGCGACTCTTTCCAACAGATCCAATGCTCTTGCGATGGCCGCAGCAACCACGGTGACGCACAAAAAACAATCAATACCGGCGCGAATTTGCGGAGTTCTCGGGGCATCGACGCGACGATAGCGCCCACGGCAAATGCGGCGAATACAACCATAGCGATGCCATACCGGGTGTTGTAGTAGCTGTAGGGCGGTAGAAAGGGTACGAAAATCGGCGTTCCCGCTGAGTGCACGCTCCACATGTAAAACATTGGTGTCAGCGCGAGAAACATCAGAGCAGCCATCTTCTTCATCTTGATCGAGTACACGACGCCCACCGCGCCCGCGAGCAGCAGCGCGGGTCCGGCACATAACTCGCCCGCCGCCGAGTAGTATGCAATAGACAACAACCAATTGCCGCGACCCGGATACGGCAGCCCACCTTGAATTGCCTGCGCGGATTCCGGACCGTTGTAGAAATCGAACGCGTTGCCTCGCTCCCACCAGTTATGCGCGACCCAATACAAAGGAGCGAGACTCGCGACCGCGGCGAACACCACGAACACTGCCGCCTTCTTGCGAGCGGCGAAGGCAGCACAGAAGAGCGCCGCAAATGGGATCAGGAACCATCCGTCATAGCGCGTCAGACTCGCGATCCACGATGCTGCGATCCCAAGTGCAATGAATCGCAATTGCTGGGTTACGTGAAATCGCAGCAGCGCAAACAGCAACATTAATATGCCCGCGAAGAACACGATTTCGGTCATAGGAATCGCGGCAAGATACAGAACGTTCGGATTGAGAGCCAAGCAAGCGGTCGCGACTACTGCCGCAATTAATGTGCCGTAGACTTCCTTTGCAATGAGATAGAAGATCAACCCTGCAACTACAAAGCATGCCGCAACAGGAACCGTGCCCGCCAAGCCCGTGCTCCACAACGTGTCGTTCGCGACGAAGGGCAGACAGAGCAAATGCAGCACTGGCAGCCATACGGTCCCGATCTGGTCGTATCCAGGCGTTCGCGAATCGATGATGCTGCGGGTGATGTCGATGTGCGATTGCGCATCGCCGTAGTAGAGAATGTACCCGTGCCGGTAGCAAAATACTGCCGCTGCTGACACCAGCAACGCCAGTGTCCCGCCCACGAGGGCGAGTTCGCGCCAGGTCGAGCTGGATCGCGCACGAAGGCCAGCAAAACCGCCTCGCCGCTCTCCTGCGCGCTCAGAACGCTGTAAAGCGCCGGAATTCTTCAAAACGTTGGTCGATGTCTTTGCGCGTCAGGGTGCGAAAGCGTTCCACGCCGAACTGCTCGCAACAAAAACTTCCCATAACGGAGCCGTAGATGACAGCGCGGTGCAGCTCGCGAGCGTCGACCTGTCCGTTATTTCGGAGGTCGAGGCCTCGCTCGGCGAGATATCCCACGAATCCGCCCGCGAAACAATCCCCTGCTCCGGTGGGATCGAACACGTCCTCGAGCAGATACCCCGGCACCATGAACAACGAGTCGCGCCGGAAAAGCATTGCACCGTACTCTCCACGCTTAATCACCAACGTTCGGGGCCCCAGATCCAGGATCTTCTGCGCCGCCCGCCGCAGATTCGCATCGCCGACCAGCATCCGCGCCTCGCTGTCGTTGATGAGCAGAAAATCCCAATCGCGAATCGTCTCGATCAGCTCGTCGCGAGTCTCTCGGATCCAATAATTCATCGTGTCGCCGCCGACGAAACGAAGCCCGTTCATCTGCTGCTCGACAAGTTTCTGCAGCGCCGGCTGAATGTTCCCGAGAAACAGGTACGGTCGGGTCGTGTACGAGCGCGGAAGCTTGGGATCGAAGTCGGCGAACACGTTCAAATCGGTGACGAGCGTCGTCCGATCGTTCATGTCCTCCGAATATCTTCCCGCCCAGAAGAAAGTCTTCCCGGACGCCTGCTCCAGACCCTCGAGATCGATTCGGCGCTCTTCGAGTAAACGCCGATCCTCAGGCGCGAAATCATCGCCGACGACCGCTACGATAGCGGTTTCAGCGAAGTAACTCGCGCTCAGGGCAATGTACGTGCATGATCCTCCGAGCGTGCGTTCCCGGCTGCCATGCGGCGTCTCGATCCCGTCATACGCAACCGACCCCACCACAACTAAAGACATTCGTCTGCATTGTACTCGTGCGACTATGTTCGCGCGGTCTGCGGCGCCGTTCCACTCGCATCTTTGTCTAACGCATCTCTCTGCCCAGCGTTGGTCCGATTTCGATCACCCGTCCAAAGTAATCGATTGCCTCGCCAAGCGCTACCAACCTCCGAAGCCGCTCACCAGTTTTCGGATGCGTCCGAAACATGTTTGACCCGTTAGCTCCGGACAGCGGGTCGCAAACAAACAGATGCACGGTGGCCAGCGACACGGATTGTGAGGCCCCGCAGTCTGCGCGCGCTTGAATTTTGCGGAGCGCTGCACAAAGCGGAGTAGCATCGCCAATCAGATGTGCGCCGGCTGCATCGGCTCGGAAGTGGCGCGAGCGGTGAAGCGAAGTGCGAACCAGTGCCGCCGCAACCGGTGCGATCAGCACCCAGAGGAACGCATCGCAGGAAGCTCCATCGCGCGTACCCGCTCGAACCAACTTCGAACCGAGCAGATTGCTCCAGCGAAAAATATTCGATATCTGGATCATCACGCCTACCATCGCCGCCAGCACGGTCATCGGCCCTGTTTCGCCGGTGTGGATATGATGAATCGCATTCCCGACCACGCCTGCCAGTTCTTCTGTACTCAATAAATCGAGCAATGCCGGACTGAGGCCGATCGCACTTCGGTCCGATTTGGTACCCCAGACCAAAAGATTCGGTTGTGGGTCCGATATCAAATACAAATTCGGCTTCGATACTCCGGTCCGCCCAGCCAGTCCGCTCACTACTGTATGAACGCCCGTCGCGGCGTTCTCGGAAAGAAGCGTGGCGCCGTGCTGTTTCAAAACCATGCGATCGGCGTTCCGGAAGATGATCAACGCCAGGACTACAGAAGCCGCGGCGCACACTATCGCGCCGGCAGAGTCTGCAACGGCATAACCTATGCCTGCCGCCAGCATCAGCGGGACAGCGAAAAGCGCCCTCACCTTAAGCGCATTGATCCTGGACCGGCTCATGTGTTTCTTATCGCCGGAATTCCAGGACGGCCAAGGCGTACCCGCCAATTTAGGCGTCCCTACAGTAAAACCCTA
>Ga0213875_10000763_pt1 | contig 24233 bp, 27 predicted proteins | sample BarmaccomBMRX_R8_FD_160105 | JGI IMG/M metagenome (GOLD analysis project Ga0213875, IMG submission 160105) | Root-associated microbial communities from Barbacenia macrantha in rupestrian grasslands, the National Park of Serra do Cipo, Brazil - RX_R8 | ecosystem: Host-associated > Plants > Roots... | reverse complement strand
ATGGCCGCGTGCCTCTGCGTGGCATGGGCCGGGATCGCAAGACCCTGGATCTCCATCGCCTCGATCGTGTCGGCATTGCCCTTGTCTTCCGAATTTTCGGAGAGCGTCTTCTTTTCGCCGGCAAAAAACCGCGGCGGGTTCGTGCTCCGATAGGGCTCGTCGAGGTACCGGTCCCACAGATCGTCCGGTTCCATCGTATGGAGGTCGCTGTCCAGGATCAGATAGCCATTTCGGGCCATTCTCAACTCCCCTCGACGATGATTTTGGGAGAGGATAAATGCCGCCTTGACCCGTGGCAACCGGCAAAAAAGCAAAGGCAAACACGCGAATTTGCGCGGCGGTCGCCGTACGTGCGCCGCCGCGAGCGGACCGGCAACGCTCGCCTACAAACGTCGCCTGACAGCGGCGCAAGCGGCCGTCGGACTGTGGAGAATACCGGTCAACCTCGAGCGGCAACTCCCTGCTGCGGAGGCGCCGCGGCGCCTTGCGGCAGCAGCCGCCCCTTTAGGATCAGACCCAGCGTGCCGAGCGCGATCAGGCCGATCGCGACATTCGCCCCGATAAAAAGATAGGGAGCGAGAACGGCGATGGCGCCGGTGTCGCCATGGCTGACCAGGCGAACGGGCGCCGTCGCCAGGGCCGAGATGCCGAAGGTGCTGCCCCAATACGACACGGCAAAGGGCTGCTGCATGATCCACGGGAGCAGGCGCAGCAGCAGCATGGCCTGGATCAGTCCGTAACCGACGAGGATATGGGCGAACAGGTCGGGGGCTCCGCCGCTGACGCTGAGATAGGCGACCGCGCCCACAGTCGGCGGCGCCAGCTGGATTCCCCAGCTCGGCCGCAAGGGCAGCGCCGTGGTCGGCGCCGTATAGAGCCGCTGCAGCAGCACCGATTCGATGGCCAGCCACGAAAACAACCCGATGCCGAATGCGAGCTGCCCCCAATCCGGGTAGCCGAGTGCGGAGGCGACGATCGCAGTGACGAACCCGCCCCCGACCAGCGGCAGATAGAGCGCCGGCGTCGCCGCGCTTTGGTCGCGCTCGCCCCGCCAGAGCCGGCCCGTTCGCCACAACGCAAAGGCGAGCGTAAAGCACATCCCGACCGCGAACAGGATTTCCGTCACCATCCTCGAATAGGGAAGCGCGGCCAAAGCGATCAGCATCGTCGCGATCCCGACGAGACTGATAAAGCAGCATTGAACCGGATGGCGCGCTTCGGCGACCGCCTCCGCCCGGGCGAAACCCCACTTCAACAGAAACAACACCAGCAGCATCGCCCACACCAGGCTGGCGACGACCATCAGCGCTTCCCCGACCAGCGCAGGCGCCTGCTGCCACACCTGGTGCGCGGCACGCCAGGCATTGCCGAGACCGGCGAGACCCACGACGATGCCGAAGAAACCGGCGGGAACGAGCGGCGGTTTGAAGGGGGCGGTCATGCGACACCTTCCTCCTATTCGGGTCTGGGGTTCGGTAACACGGCGCTCCGCCAAACGGAACCGCTTCGGCCCGGAATAATCCGCCGCGATCCCGCAACCCCGCGCCGCACAACGCGAGTTATCGGCCCAATCCTGCTTCTGGGGCCGGTCCCGCTCAACTCAGGCGAAACCTGCGGATGAGAGCCGCCGTGTTGGGCGGCCCTCATCGATCGCGGTCAACTCAGGCGGCCGCCTTGCGGTGAAGCGCGCACAATTTGTTGCCGTCGGGATCGCGGAGATAGGCCAAATACAACTCCCCGGCGGCCCCTTGCCGCACCCCGGGCGGATCCTCGATCGAGGTGCCGCCATTCGCGACGCCGGCTTTGTGCCACGCCTCGGCTTGCTTGGCGTCGCTGACCGAAAAGCCGATCGTGCCGCCATTGGCGTGGGTGGCCGGCTTGCCGTCGATCGGCTTCGACACCATGAAGCGCCCGCCATTATGGGTGTAGATCAGGCGGCCTTTGGCGTCCTCCGTTCCGGGCTTCGCTCCGATCGCGACAAACACGGCATCGTAGAATTTCTTGGACCGGGCGATGTCGTTACTCCCGACCATAATATGGCTGAACATCCCGTTCTCTCCTCCTCAGGATCACTGCGCCCGCCGCCCCTGCGCCACATGCACCAGACGGATTACAGGCCGCGCGCAGTATGCCGGGACGGCTCGCACGAACCAAGGCAGTGCTGCTCGCCACGGCTCAAGCCGTCGTCGTGTGACGTCGCAGACCGGTTCTCATCTGCTCGCCGAGGGCACGCGCGGATCGAGCGGAGCAAAACGTCCAGGATCGAAGGGCGCGAGATCGACCGCGCGCGGGGCGCCGTCGAGGAGCAGTTCGGCAACCGCCTCCCCGGTCGCGGGCGCGTTCAGAATGCCCCAAACGCTGTGGCCGGTGGCGACATAGGCATTGTCCGTCCCAGGCACGCGGCCGATCAGCGGCAGCCCGTCGCGCGCGATCGGGCGATAGCACGCCTGGGCAGCAAGCACTTTCGCGGCAGCGAGCACCGGCGACATGCCGCTGCAAATCTTGTGCAGGCGCTCGATGGCGCCGGGGTCCGGCGCGACCGCGGCCGGGTCGAGCGGCAGCGGGCTCTCGCTCGACAGGCCACACACATAGGTCGTGCCGTCGGCCCGCGGGAAGAGCTCCGGCGCTTGCGTCAACCCGTTTTCCTCGCGGTATTCGGCGAACAGGGCGTCGTTGGCCAGCGTCGCGCCGGTTTCGAAGACAAGGCTGTGTCCCTTCAGCCCGAAAACCGCCGGCAATGGCAGCCAGGCGCAGGCCTGGACCGACCACGGACCCATCGCGATCACCACGGCGTCGCCCTCGACCACCTCGCCCTCGATCTGCATGCCCCGCAATCCGGTCCCGCCATCGCGCCGCACGACGCCAAGGACCCGTCCCGCGCGCAACACCGCGCCGCGGCGTTCGGCGGCCCGCATTAAGGCGGTGGTAAACATTGCCGGATGAACTTGGGCCGTCGTCTCGATCGAGCCGAGCCGGCGATTGACGGCGACCTCCGCCGACAGCCAGTCGAGGCCGCGATCGGCGCTGCGGCGCGCCCGTTTCCCGCTGCCCCCGAAGCCGCCATAGGTGGTCAGGCGACGATAGCCCCAATCGGCTCCGATCTCGCGCGGCAACCGCGCGTGCAACGCGAAGCTTCGCCGAGCGAGCGCTTCGAGCGGCGTCCCGTCGCACCAATCGAGCGCGAGAAAGCCGCCCGATTTCCCGGACGCCGCGCAGGCGAGACCGGTCCCTTCGATGACGGTCGCGGCGACGCCGCGGCAGCTCAGGAAATAGGCGATTGCGGCGCCAATCACGCCGCCGCCGCAGATCAGCACGCGCATCGTCCCGCCTGTAAATTTTGACCCCGCTCCCGGCAGATCGGGTAGCCTACTCCGCTACGCGCGTCTGCTATCGCAGCGGTCTGGCGCGTGGTGCAAGCCGGGAGAGGTCAATGCGTGTGCGCCGAATTGCGATCTCCGCCATGTTCGCGGCCGGGCTCGCCGTCCTGCCGCTCTCGACGGCGACGGCGCAATACTACTACCCCCCCTGCTCGCCCTTCCCTCTGTTCTGGCCCTTCTGTGTCGCGGGCGCGGTTGTCGGCACCGCTGCGACGATCGTGACCGCCCCGGTTCGAGCGCTTGTCGGGCCGCCCTATTACTACGGCTATTACCCGGGGCCCTATTATCCGGCCCCGCCGCCCTATTATCCGCCGCCGGGTTACCCCCCTCCCTATTACGGACCACGCTGACCGAGAACGCGTTCGGCAGCGTCCCGCTCGCGGGAGGGGCCGCGATCAGCCCGATGCGGCCGCGCGACGGCGCGCGGCGATATAGCGCACGCCCTCCGGTCCGGCGCATTCGCGGTGCACGGTTCCGGCCGGCACCTCGCAGGTGTCGCCCTGGCGCAAAACATCCGCCGCGCCGTCTTTGGCGATCGTGATCTCGCCATCGAGTATCAGCAGCTGCGCATCGAAATCGTGCGCGTGCGGCTCGTTTGCGAAATTCGCCGCCAACTCGCGGTTGGCGACATCGTCGTATCCCTGCTCACGCAAGCGCGTTTCAAATGCCGCTCGGTCCATCGGCTCTCTCCCGATCTGCCCGATTGCATCTAACCGCGGCGACAAGGGAAAGTCCATATCCGGCCGGTTCGCGTCCGGCTTTCGCGATCCCGCGGTCACATGGCGGCGGATGACAGTGCCGCTTCGCGGTCGGCACCGTCGCGCCGCTCCTCTTCGTGTTGATAAACCCACGGCGTGCGGTAGCCGCCGCGCCAATCGGGCGGGAGCTCGCAGGGGCGCGTGTCGAAGCTGGCGAACTGCGCGGGCTTGCCGCGGACGATGTCGCCGAGATGCGTGCCGTGGATCGGTGCCGCCGTGTAGGGCAATGAATCGGCCGACGAATAGACCGACAGCAGCAACGGCCGCGGCCGCGTCGAGCGATTCGTCGCCGAGCCGTGCAAGGTTCGACAATTAAGCAGCAGCACCGTCCCGGGACCGCCCGTCGCCGTGTCGATCGTCGCTCGGTCGAATGACGGCAATTCTTCGTCGCGGACATGCACGACAAAGTTTCCCAGCCGGTCGTACATGCTGTAGAGCGGCCCCTCGTGGCTGCCGCGCACGAACGCCAACGGGCCCTGAGAGTCGTCGCAGCCCTCGAGGTACACGCCGATCGTGACCGGGCTGTAATCGGTATGCGGCCAGGCCTGGATGTCCTGGTGCCATTTGAAGCCGCGGCTGCCGTCGCCGGCCTTTACGTTGAGTTTCGAGTGATGAAACCGCACATCCGGCCCGACCACGTCGGCGGCAAGGTCGGTCATGACCGGATCGCTGATGAAGTCCCAGAAGATCGGATGCTGGTCCTCGGGACAGCTGACCCGATGCAGCCGGGGCATGACGGCGGAGTGGCCCTCCTCGAGCGTGAAGACCGCGTCGGAACGGGTCAGCGGCCGACTGCGATCGATCGTTTCGGCCATCGCCCGACGCAGCCGGGCGAGCCAGTCCGCCGGAACGCAATACGGCAAGACGAGATAGCCGTCCGCGAAATAGGCGGCGCGCTGCGCTTCGGTCAACACCGCCGTCGGGTGCTTCGCGACATCTTCCGGCTTCATTGCGATCCTCCATTGGTCACCAGGGGCCAGCCGCCCTATCCTCGCTCGAACCGCGTGCACGAGAGAGGCTGCCCTTGAGGACGCGGGAGCTTCTGATATCCTGATAATATATAACTCGCGCCCAAGACAACGGAGGAAACCGCATGCAGCTCACGCAAGAGCAGGTCGCGGCTTACGATCGGGATGGCTTTCTCGTCTTTCCCGACCTGATCTCGCCCGCCGAAATCGCGCTGCTGCGGCAGGATCTGCGGCGGGCCGCCGCGATCCCGACCGAGGAGGTCGTGCGCGAGAAGACCGGCGCGGTTCGGACCGTCTTCCGCGTGCATCATCCCGATAGCCCGACTGCCTCGCTGCCGTTTCAGCGGCTTGCGACCTTGCCGCGGGTATTGCGGCCGGCGCAGCAGGTGCTGCGCGACGACGCGCTCTACGTCTATCACTCGAAATGCAACCTCAAGGAAGCGATCGACGGCGAGATCTGGCAATGGCACCAGGATTACGGTTCCTGGCAGCTCGACGGCGTGCCGACGCCGAACATGGCGACGTCATTGCTGATGCTTGACGAGGCGACCGAGATCGGCGGCTGCCTTTATTTCATCCCCGGCAGCCACAAGCTCGGTCGCGTGCCGGCCGTGCTGGACGACAAGACGACGTCCTACAAGCTGTGGAAAATCCCGACGCCGCGGCTGATCGAGATCATGGAGGAATGCGGCGACTCCGTGCCGATCACCGGCAAGGCGGGGACCGTGGTCCTGTTCCATTGCAACATCCTGCACGGCTCCGGCCACAACATGTCGCGGCATTCGCGCTGGCACATCTACACGGTCTACAACCCGGTCGCGAACCGTCCGGGACGGGTCGAGAACCCGCGGCCCGAATGGGTCGTGTCGCGCGACCACCGACCGCTCCGGCTCGGCAGCGATCACGACATCGTCGGCATCGCGCAGGCGGCGGAATAAGCAGCTAGTGATCCAATTTAGACATACGAGTCCCGTGATGTCATTCCGGGGCGCCGCGGCGCGGCGAGCCCGGAACCCATATTCCAGAGGCCCGTGTTCATGGGTTCCGGGGCTCGCCCCGGAGCCTGTCCTCGGGCCGGCCTTTGGCCGGACCCTCGGGGGGCAATCCCGGAATGACATCCATGCGAGAGGTCCTAAATGTCGGACTTGAAGCCCTAAGCCGGGCGGAAGGCGCGCGCGGCCGGTAGCACGCTACGCGGAGCCTGCCGGTCTGATTGGAGGCTTCCAAGCTCGCCGTATCCTCCCCTTCGTCGTCCCGGCGAAGGCCGGGACCCATCCCTATCGTGGATACCGTCGTTGGGCGGCATGACGAGGAAGAAAACATGCTCCAGAGCGGGTTCTGAACCGGGATCGTAGCCGAAAACGGGCAGAATGCAGGGCGCGCTTTCGGGGCGTGTGCGGTTCGCCGTCAATGTGGGAGGGGACGGAATGTCGAGGTGGATTGCCGCAATCGCGGTCGGCCTATGGCTCGTCGCGGGTGGCGGGGCGAGTGCACAGGAAACCGTCAAGCTCGGCCAAATCGAGGCGCAGACCGGGCCGAACGCGATCTATGGGTGGATGTCGTCGCAAGGCGTACCGATCGCGGTCGACGAGATCAACAAGGCCGGCGGCTTCCAGGTCGGCGGCAAGACCTACAAATTGCAGCTGATCGCGCCCGACACCCGCGGCGATCCAAAGGAGGCCACGGTCCAGCTCAAGCGGCTGCTGGAAGAGGAGAAGGTCAAGTTCGTGTTCGGCCCCTTCCTGTCGAACGTCTTTGCGACGATCGAGCCCTATGCGGCGCAGTTCGACGGCAAGATCCTGATGATGGGCGGGGCCACCCGCATCCATGAATTCCTCGGCAAGCCGGGCCACGACTTCCTGGTCCGGGCGTGGAATTGGGATGTCGGTCCGAGCGGTTTCGGCGAATTGATGACGGATCGCGTCAAGCAGCAGGGTACGAAGAAGATCGCCATCCTCTTTCAGAACGATCAGGGCGGCAAGGTCATAGGCGACATCTACACCGATCTGTTCCAGAAAAAAGGGATCGAGTACCAGATCGAATATTTCGAACCCGGCACCAAGGATTTTTCCGCCGTGCTCGCCAAATTGTCCGCCTGGAACCCCGATTACCTGTTCCCCGGCTATTCCGACTCGGCGATCTCCGACATCGTCCGGCAGGCGACCGAGGGCAACTACTTCAAGCGCTTTTTCCTGGTGCGCGGCTCGCTCGGCCCGGGGCTCAAGAACAAGGACGAACTCGACGACTATCTCGTCTATGTGCCGAAATATTTCGAGCAGGCCGAGAAGACCGAGCCTAAGGTGGCCAAGTTCGTCGCCGCCTATAAGACCTTCTACAAGCGCGATTTCCCGTACGACCAGGCGCCGCTATGCTCGTCCGCCTGTTACGATCACGTCTACATGCTGGTCGAGGCGATGAAGAAGGCGGGGACGGTCGACGATGTCGAGGCGATCCGGAAGGCTTTGCTGTCGATGACCTATGACGGGTTGTGGAAGATCAGCTTCGATGCCCATGCCGAGCAGATCATGAACTTCGACATTGTCCATTTGAAACATGGCGGCGCGATCGAGGTGACGCCGGTCGATCCGCCCCGCTGACCGTGCGGCGCGATGTGACGGTCGCCGGATGGTAGCTGGCCAATGACGCAGCTGCTGATCGGCCAGCTGCTCAACGGGTTGATCGTCGGAACGCTGTACGGGATCATCGCGCTCGGGGTCACGCTGACCTTCGGCATCACCGGCATCGTCAACTTCGCGCTCGGCGAGTTCATGATGATCGGCGCCTATTCGGCCTGGTACCTCGCCGATGTCGTGGGCCTGCCCTATCCCGTCGCGCTGCTGCCCGCGGTGGCGATCGCCGGGCTGTGCGGGCTCGCCGCCGACCAGCTGCTGTTCCGCTTTACGCGCGACAACCTCGTCAACGGATTGCTGGTATCGATCGGGCTGATCTCGATTATCGAGAGCGGTGCACTGCTGTCGTGGACCGCGACCCCGAAGGAGATGGATTACGTTCTGTCCGGCACCGTCAGGCTCGCCGGTATCGGGCTGCCCAAGATGCGGCTCGTCGTCTTCGCGCTGCTCGCCGCGGTCATCTTTCTGACCTATGTCGGGCTGATGCGCACCTGGCTCGGCCGAGCGGCCTACGCCTATGCGCAGAACCCGGAGGCGGCGCGGCTGATGGGCGTGCGCACCGGGCTGCTGCAATCGGGCGTCTTCGTCTATTCGACCGCGCTGGCCGGCCTTGGCGGCGCGCTCTACGCGACGCTCTACTCGCTCGAGCCGTTCATGGGCGGGCTTTACGTGCTGAAGGGAGTGGAGGCCGCGATCCTCGGCGGCATCGGCTCGCTGTCGGGCGCCCTGGTCGGCGGCCTCATTCTCGGCGTCACCGAGTCGATCGGCGCAATTTTCCTGCCGACGGCCTTTCGCGATGCTTACGGGCTGATCTTCGTCGTCGCGATCCTGGTATTGCGGCCGGGCGGGCTGTTCGGCGAGGGGCGATGATCGCGGCGCTCGCCGCCGTCGCGCTGGCCCTCGTGCCGCTGGTCGTCAAGGCGGATTTCGTGCTGACGATCTTCATCTTCAGCTTCATCCTCGGCATCGCCGCGGTCGGGTTCGACATCATCTTCGGCATCGCCGGGCAGCTGTCGATGTTCCATGCCGCCTCGTTCGGCATTGCCGGCTACACGACCTTCCTGGTCATGAAGGCATGGGCTCTGTCGTTTTGGCTCGGCCTCCTTCCCGCCCTGGCCCTCGTCGTCGCGATGTCGGTCGTGATCGGCAGCATCTGCTTCAAATTCCGCCTCAAGGCGTTCTATTTCGCGGTCGTGACCTTGGCCTTCTCCGAGCTGGCGCGGCTCGTCGTCATGAACTGGACCGGTCTGACCAACGGCACGCTCGGGCTGATGATCATGGCGAAGCCCGTCATCGGGTTCGGCAGCCTGTCGCGCCCGATCGAGGGCACCCTCGCCTGGTATTATCTGACGCTCGTCTCGCTCGCGTTGGCGGTGGTGGCGGCGCGAGCGGTCGTGCGCTCGTGGATCGGGCGGGCCTGCGGGGCGATCCGACTGAACGAGGATCTGGCGCAGACGCTGGGCATCGACATCTTCCGCTACAAGATGCTGGCTTTCGCGATCGCCAATGTGCTGGCCGCCCTGGCCGGCGCGTTGTTCGCGTTTTACACCGGGTATATCGACCCGAGCTACCTGTCGATCGGCCAGTCGCTCGACATCATCGCGATGGTGCTGATCGGGGGGCAGGGGACGGTGCTCGGTCCAGTCGTCGGCGCCTTCGTGCTGACCGGCTTGCCGCATCTGATCGAAATCGGCGCCGAGCAGCGCGCAATGCTGATCGGCGCGATATTGATCGCGGCGATCCTGCTATTCCCCCGCGGCATCGTCGGCAGCCTGATCCGGCTGGCTCGCCGTGCTGTTTGAGGCGGCGCACGCGACCAAGCGCTTCGGCGGGCTGACGGCGGTCGCGGACATCTCCTTCGCGGTCGACCGGGGCGAGATCCTCGGCATCTTCGGCCCGAACGGGTCGGGGAAGACCACATTGCTGAACCTGATCAGCGGCATCCTGCCGCTCAGCGCCGGCCGACTGCGCTGGAAGGGCGCCGAGATTCACGGCCTGGCGCCGCATCGCATCGCCGCACTCGGCATCGTCAAGACCTTTCAGAACCCGCAGCTCTTTCTCGAGCTGACAGTCGCCGAAAACGTCGGGATTGCCGGGCATCTCGCCCTGAAGCGCCACCTCGGCTTCGGCCGGGTCCGGGAACTTTTCCGACCCGCCCAGCGGGTGCAACCGGGGCTCGACGCGCAATCCGAGCGCATCTTGCGGCTGTGCCGGCTGGACAGCGTGCGCGACCAGTTCGCGGCCAGCCTGTCCTATGGCCAGGAAAAGATGCTCGGCGTCGCCATGGCGATGATGTGCGAGCCGGAATTGCTGCTGCTCGACGAGCCCGCCTCGGGCCTCGGCGAGGAGGAGATCGCCAATCTCGAAGCGGTGCTGCGCGAGCTGCGCCGCGAGGGTGTCGCGCTTTGCGTGATCGACCACAAGATCGGCTTTCTCGGCCGTCTCGCCGACCGCGCCCTGGCGTTGCGCCACGGCGCGCTGATTGCCGAGGGCAGGCCCGAGGCGGTCCTCAACCACCCCGACGTGATCGAGGCCTATCTCGGGCGCCAGCACGTCCCGGCGGAGGCCTGACCGCGCCGATGCTCGAGCTTGCCGGCCTCGATGTCCATTACGGCAAGATCCAGGTCCTCAAAGGCGTGGAGTTGACGGTCGCGCCGGGCGAGGTGGTGGCGCTGGTCGGCGCCAACGCCGCCGGGAAGACGACGACCTTGCGCACGATCCTCGGCCTCAAATCCGCCTCGGCCGGGACGGTTCGGCTGGACGGGGCGCCGATCGAGACGCTGGGCACGCCCGAGCGCGTGCGCCGCGGCCTCGCGCTGGTTCCGGAAGGACGCCAGGTCTTCACCCGCTTCTCGGTGCAGGAAAACCTCGCGATGGGCGCCTATCACCGTGCTGACCGAAATCGCATCGACGGCGATCTGGCCGATGTGTTCGCATTGTTTCCGCGCCTGCAGGAGCGGCGGACACAAAAGGCCGGGTCGCTGTCCGGCGGCGAGCAGCAGATGCTGGCGATCGGCCGCGGGCTGATGGCCAAGCCGCGTTACCTGCTGCTCGACGAGCCCACTCTGGGCCTCGCGCCGATCATCGTCGAAGAGATCGGCGCGACAATCCGCGAGCTTGCCGGCCGCGGCGTGACGATCCTGCTCTCGGAACAGAATGCGGCAATGTCCTTCGCCGCCTCCGACCGGGCTTACGTGTTGCAGGCCGGCCGGATCACGCTGTCCGGGCCTTCCGCCGAACTCGCCCGCTCGCCGGAGATCAAGCGCCTCTACCTCGGCGGCTGAGAGTTCACGCTCACCCGCCGAGCGAGGCTACATCGCGGCGGCGGTGCGCGCCGGTTCGCGCCGGCCGGGCGTAGCAGCGAGCTGGTCGGCGTCCCACGACTCTTCCTGCTGCGCCGCGAAGATCGAGGTGTAGCCGCCGGACCAGTCCGGCGGGATCTGGCACGGGCGCGGGTCAATATGGGCCCAGCGCGCCGGCGCACCGCGCAGGACGTGCCCGACATAGCGGGTCGGCACCGGGTTGGGGGTGTAGGCGAAGGCATCCGCCGAGGACAGCGCGTACAGCAGCAGCGGCCGCCCGAGGTTCGACAGGTTCGGGCGCGAACTGTGCACGGTGCGGCAATTGTGGATCGTGATCGAGCCGGCCGGACCGGGCAATTCGACGGCGCGCTCGACCGGCAGCCTCGCGGCATCGCTCTGCGACAGGGCGCCGACCCACTCGCCCTGCGCATTGTATTGATCGTAAAGCGGCCCCTCATGGCTGCGGGGCAGGACGCAGAGCGGCCCCTGCTCCGGGCCGCAATCATAGAGGTAAACGCCGATCGTCAGCGGGCTGTAGTTGGTGTGCGGATAGAACTGGATGTCCTGATGCCACTTCACCTCCTCGCCGCCATCGGCCCATTTGAAATTCAGCTTGGAGTGATGAAACTTGACATCCGGGCCGACCAGATCGGCGGCGATGTCCGGCAGCGGACCCTCGGCCAGGAAATCCCAATACACGGGGTGATGCTCGACCGGGCTCGTGAGGCGCCGCAGCCGCGGTTTCTCCGCCGTGTGGCCCGGTTCGAGGTCGAAGATGGCGTTCGATCGGGCGACCGTGCGGCTCCTCTCGACCATCTCCTCGGTCACCGCGCGCAGGCGGGACAGCCACTCCGGCGAGACCGCGTTTTCGACCAACAGGTACCCTTCGCGGTGATAGAACTCCCGCTGCTCCTGGGTCAGCGCCCGCGCCGGGTGGGACAGGATCTCGGTTGGGGCCATGGCGGCCTTCCGTCGATTGTCATAGGCGTTGCTGACATCTTAGCCCATGTCCGACCGGTTCAAAATCGGTCGAGCGCCCTTGGGCGCCGACCACACTGCGTCCTGAACCCACAGTTCGTTTGATTAAATATTGTCATTCCGGGGGCCGCCCCCGGGTCCGCGCTGCGCCCGGCCCGAGGACAGGCTCCGCGGCTCGCGAGCTGGGCTCGCGCCCCGGAATGACGAGGAGAATAATGCTGCGAATTCTGGTGCGGGTGCTAGCCGCCGAAGGCGGGAATGCCGGTCTGGGCGCGCCCGAGGATCAGCGCGTGGATGTCGTGCGTGCCTTCGTAGGTGTTGACCGTCTCCAAATTCATCACGTGCCGAATAACGTGATACTCGTCGGCGATGCCGTTGCCGCCATGCATGTCGCGGGCAAGGCGCGCGACATCGAGCGACTTGCCGCAATTGTTGCGCTTCAACAGCGAGATCATTTCCGGCGCGGCGCGGCCCTCGTCCTTGAGGCGCCCGAGCCGCAGACAGGCAGCGAGGCCGAGGGTGATCTCGGTCTGCATGTCGACGAGCTTTTTCTGGATCAGCTGATTGGCGGCGAGCGGGCGGCCGAACTGGCGCCGCTCCAGGGTGTAGTTGCGGGCGGCGTGCCAGCAGAACTCGGCGGCGCCGAGGGCGCCCCAGGCGATCCCGTAGCGCGCGTTGTTGAGACAGGAGAACGGACCGCGCAGGCCCCGCACGCCTGGCAGCAGATTGTCCTCCGGCACGAACACCTCGTCCATGACGATCTCGCCGGTGGTCGAGGCGCGCAGGCTGAACTTGCCCTCGATCTTCGGCGCGCTGAGCCCCGGCATGCCCTTTTCGAGGATGAAGCCGCGGATCGTACCGTCCTCGGTCTTGGCCCAAACCACAAACACATCCGCGATCGGCGCGTTGGTAATCCACATCTTGGCGCCGGTCAGCCGGTAGCCGCCCGGCACCGCCCTGGCGCGCGTGACCATGCTGCCGGGATCGGAGCCGTGATCGGGCTCGGTCAGGCCGAAGCACCCGACCCATTCGCCGGTCGCCAGCTTGGGCAGGTACTTCTGCCGCTGCGCTTCGGTCCCGAAATCGTAGATCGGATACATGACGAGGCTCGACTGCACGCTCATCGCCGAGCGATAGCCGCTATCCACCCGCTCGACCTCGCGCGCGATCAGGCCGTAGCAAACGTAATTGACCCCGGCGCAGCCATAGCCGTCGATCGTCGAGCCGAGAAAGCCGAGCGCGCCCATCTCGTTCATGATCTCGCGGTCGAACCGCTCCTCGCGGTTCGCCGTTAGAACACGCGGCAGCAGCTTCTCCTGGCAATAGGCGCGGGCGCTGTCGCGCACCATGCGCTCCTCTTCCGTCAGCTCGTCCTCGATCAGCAGCGGGTCGGCCCAGTCGAAGGCGCCTGCTGCGGCGGAAAGCTTGGGCTGGGACGGCGCAGTGCTGCTCATCGTGTCCTCGGCGGAGAAGATAAACTCGCGACCGCGGCACTATATCGTTTCGCCCGGCCCAGCAAAAAGGGCGCCGGCGGCGCCCTTTCGGCAGTCCCAGGACGGCCCGCGCTATTTGTTTTTGGCGGAAGCTCCACCGCGCGCCGATTGCCGGCCCGTGCCGCGGCCGAGCCCTATCTTCTTGGCGAAATCGGAGCGCTGTTCGGCGTATTTCGGCGCGACCATCGGGTAGTCCTGCGGCAAGCCCCATTTCGTCCGGTATTCGTCCGGGGTCATGTTGTAGGTCGAGCGCAAATGCCGCTTCAGCATCTTCAGCTTCTTGCCGTCTTCGAGACAGACCAGGTATTCGGGGGTCACCGATTTGCGGATCGGGACCGCCGGCTTCAGCGGTTCCGGCTGCGGCTCGGCGACCTGGCCCTCCAGCCCGCGCAGCGAGCTGTAGACGGCGTTGATGATTTCGCCCAACTGCGTCGTGGGCAGCGTGTTGTTGCTGACATAAGCAGCCACGACATCCGCGGTCATCCGCAACAGCTCTTCTTCCGCCAATTTCGGCGCTGCCAGGTCCGCCATGGGTTGCCTCGACGAGTCGGTAAGGTTCGTTAACCGACATATAATCCCAAAGGGATTTTGCTTTGTCAACGCAAACCGGGCCAGAACACAGTAATTAGCTCACATCAATTCATGCAATTTTCTGAACTCGCTAGTCATATGCAGAGCAAAAAAGCTCAATTCCGCTCGGCGCCGCGCGAGTGCTTGCGGCGGTACTGGGCCGAGCGGCCCCGGCCGGCAGGGCGATATGCCGGCTCATTTCGTCGCAAATCCGATCTATGGTGTCCCGGCTGACAGGCGGTGCGAGATATGGTAAGGCGTGCCGCTGAGCCCGGCGCGTCCCGGGAGCGGCTCTTCCGCATAGGTGGCCCCTGTCGACAGTTTCAGCCGGGCAGCGTTCCGGGACGGCCGGTTTCTTCTGCGCGGGGCTTGCCGAGGCCGATCCCGAGGTTGCGCGCGCCATTGCCGGGGAAGCCGAGCGGCAGCGCAACCAGATCGAGCTGATCGCCAGCGAAAACATCGTGTCGCGCGCGGTTTTGGAAGCGCAAGGCTCGGTGCTGACCAACAAATACGCCGAGGGCTATCCCGGGCGGCGCTACTACGGCGGCTGCGAATTCGTCGATGCCGCCGAGCGGCTGGCGATCGAGCGGGCGAGGCGGCTGTTCGGCTGCGCCTTCGCCAATGTGCAGCCGCATGCCGGAGCCCAGGCAAACCAGGCCGTGCTGCTGGCATTGCTGTCGCCGGGCGACCGCATTCTCGGCATGTCGCTCGCGGCCGGCGGGCATCTGACCCACGGCGCCCGGCCGAACCTGTCGGGCAAATGGTTCGAGCCGATCGCTTATGGGGTGCGCCGCGAGGATTCCCGCATCGATTACGACGAGGTCGCCCGGCTTGCCGAGGCGCACCGGCCGAAGCTGATCATCGCCGGCGGCAGCGCCTATCCTCGGATCATCGATTTTGCCCGCTTCCGCGCGATTGCCGATTCCGTGGGCGCCTATCTGATGGTCGATATGGCGCATTTCGCCGGGCTCGTCGCCGGCGGGGTGCATCCGAGCCCGCTGCCGCACGCTCATGTCGTGACGACGACGACCCACAAGACGCTGCGGGGGCCGCGCGGCGGCATGATCCTGTCGAATGACGACGCGATCGGGAAGCGCATCGATTCGGCGATTTTCCCCGGCCTCCAGGGCGGCCCGCTGATGCATGCGATCGCGGCCAAGGCCGTCGCCTTCGGCGAAGCGCTGCGGCCCGATTTCGCGCTCTATGCCCGCGCCGTCGTCGAGAATGCCCAGACGCTTGCCGCGGCGCTTGCCGAAGAGGGGCTCGACATCGTCTCGGGCGGAACCGACACGCATCTGATGCTGGTCGATCTGCGGCCGCTGGGGCTGACCGGGCGGGAGGCCGAGAGCGCGCTCGAACGCGCCGGCATGACCTGTAACAAGAACGGGATACCCTTCGACCCGCAGAAGCCGACCGTCACCTCGGGGATCCGGCTCGGCTCGCCGGCTGCGACGACGCGCGGCTTCGGAGCGGAGGAGTTCCGGCGCGTCGGGGAGTGGATCGGCGACGTCTTGCGCGGGGTGGCGCGCGGCCCTGCCGAGAACGGCGCCACGGAGGCGCGGGTGCGCGCCGCGGTCGGGGAATTATGCGCTCGCTTTCCGGTCTATCCGGAGTTCGGGCCCGGGGGCTGAGCGCTTGCGCGGCGGCGGCCGCGTCGGAAGACGGAGGAAGGCATGCGCTGTCCGTTCTGCGGGGCCGAGGACACCCAGGTCAAGGATTCGCGGCCGACCGACGATCGCGGCGCTATCCGCCGGCGGCGCTTCTGCCCCAATTGCGGCGCCAGGTTCACCACCTTCGAGCGGGTGCAATTGCGCGAACTGACCGTCGTCAAGAAGGGCGGCCAGCGCGAGGCCTTCGACCGCGACAAGCTCGCGCGCTCGATCTATATCGCCCTGCGCAAGCGGCCGTTCGAGCCGGAGCGCGTCGAGCGCATTATCAACTCGCTGGTCCGTCAGCTCGAGAGCTCGGGCGAAACCGAGATCCCGAGCGACATGATCGGAGGCCTCGTCATGGAGGCGCTGTCCGGGCTCGACCAGGTCGCCTATATCCGCTTCGCCTCGGTCTATCGCAACTTCCGCGAGGCCAAGGATTTCGGGGAGTTCGTCGGGCGCATCGCGGCGGATGGCGATTGACCGCGCCGGCGCGTGACCGCGACCGCGATCTCCGACGAGTTCGACCGCGCTGCGATGCGCGCCGCCCTGGCGCTCGCCCGCCGCGGGCTCGGCGCGGTCTGGCCGAACCCGGCGGTCGGCTGCGTCATCGTCAAGCATGGGCATATCGTCGGCCGCGGCTGGACGCAACCCGGCGGGCGGCCGCATGGCGAGACCGAGGCCTTGGCCCGAGCCGGGGAGGCAGCGCGCGGCGGCACCGCCTATGTGACCCTGGAGCCGTGCTCGCATTGGGGCCGCACACCCCCTTGCGCGGACGCGCTGATCGCGGCCGGGCTGCACCGCGTCGTTGCGGCCGTTCAGGACCCGGACCCGCGGGTCGCCGGCACAGGGTTGACGCGGCTTCGCGCGGCCGGGTTGGCGGTCGAACTCGGGCTCTGCGGGGAGGAAGCCTCCGAGATCAATGCCGGCTTCTTCAGCCGGGTCCGGCTCGGACGGCCGCTCGTCACGCTGAAGCTCGCGACCTCGCTCGACGGCCGCATTGCGACCCGCACCGGCGAGAGTCGCTGGATTACCGGCCCCGAGGCGCGCGACCGGGCGCATGCGATGCGCGCGCAGCACGACGCGGTCATGGTCGGGACCCGCACCGTGCTGGCCGACGACCCGCAGCTGACCTGCCGGCTTCCGGGCCTGAGCCACCGTTCGCCGGTGCGGGTCGTCATCGATCGGCATCTGCGCATACCGCTGACGGCGCGACTGATCGCGCAGGCGCAGCAGGCGCCGAGCTGGGTCGTCACGCTCGCTTCCGCCGATGCCGCCCGGTGCGAGGCGTTTCGCGCCAGCGGGGTGACGCTGATCGAGGTGCCGGCCGATGCAGACGGCAATGTCGACCTCGGCGCGGCGCTGCTCGCCCTCGGCGAGCGTGGCCTGACGCGGCTGCTCGTCGAAGGCGGGGCGCGGCTCGCTGCTTCGCTGTTGCGGGCGGGGCTGGTCGATCGGCTTGCCTGGTTTCACGCGCCCATGCTGCTCGGCGGCGACGGACTCGCCGCGCTCGCCGGCTTCGGCCTCGACGGCTTGGCCGCGGCGCCGCGCTTCGAGCGTCTGTCCGCCGAACCGGTCGGCGCGGACCTGCTGGAGATCTTTCGCGCGGCGGGGTGAGCGGCGCAGGAAGGCGCGTAGCGCGGCTGGCCTAGAGCAGTATCCACTCAGATCCAATCGCTTCTCTTGGCCCCGTGGCCGGGCTTGTCCCGGCCACCCACGTCTTCCTCGCATACATGCCGATGAAGAGGTGGACCCGCGGGTCGAGCCCGCGGGAGGGGAGTTCTTTTCAACGCCGATCGGACCTCATCGGATTCCGCTCTCGGTTTGCGCGAAACGTGCTGGCTAATCCAGCGCCGCGCGCCTAGCTTCGGCGCCATGTTCACCGGGATCATCACCGATGTCGGACGGGTGCGCCAGGTTCGTGGGCAGGACAGCCGCGAGCTGACGATCGCCACCCGGTTCGACACCGCGTCGATCGCCCTCGGCGCCTCGATCGCCTGTTCCGGCGTGTGCCTGACGGTCGTCGCGCTGGGCCCGGACAGCTTTACGGTGCAGGTGTCGCCCGAGACCCTGTCCTGTTCGACCTTGGGCGCGTGGGCCGAGGGCGCCCCCGTCAATCTGGAAGCCTCGTTGCGGCTCGGCGACGAGCTCGGCGGGCACCTCGTTCTCGGCCATGTCGATGGCGTCGCACGCGTCCTCGACCGCCGCGCCGAAGCGGATTGCGTCCGCTTCGTCTTCGAGGCTCCGGCCGAGCTGGCGCGCTTCATCGCGCCGAAGGGCGCGGTGGCGCTCGACGGCATCAGCTTGACGGTCAACGAGGTCGAGGGCCGCCGCTTCGGCGTCAACATCATCCCGCACACGCTGGCACACACGACCCTGCGCGACACGGCGCCGGGAGCCCTCGCCAATATCGAGATCGACCTGATGGCGCGCTACGCGGCGCGCCTGCTCGATCCCCGGCTCGTCGAGAGTGCGAGATGAGCGGCAAGCCCCCTCGCCTGCTGCTCGTCGAAGCGCAGTTTTACCGCCATATCGCGGCCGAGCTGCGCCGCGGCGCCGAACGGGCGATCGCGGCGGAGGGCGCTAGTTTCGAGAGCGTCTCGGTCCCCGGCGTGTTCGAGATCCCGGCGGCGCTCGCCTTCGCGGCCCGCGGCGCTTCCGAATTTGACGGCTTTGTCGCACTCGGCTGCGTGATCCGCGGCGAGACGACGCATTACGACTACATCTGCGCCGAGAGCGCGCGTGCGCTGCAGGATCTCGCGGTGCGCGACGGGCTGGCGATCGGCTATGGCATCCTGACGGTCGAGAGCGAGGCGCAAGCACTGGTGCGCGCCTCGCCCGACGGGCGCGACAAGGGCGGCGAGGCGGTCCGGGCGTGTCTCGCCGTGCTCGCCCTGAAGCGGCGCTTCGCAGACCGCGCATCATGACCGCCGGCACCTCCGAAACCTCGCCCAAGACGGCGCCCGGCACGCGGCGCCGCAGCGCGGCGCGCCTCGCAGCGGTGCAGGCGCTCTACCAGCTCCAGCTGAACCCGGGGCTGGGCACGGAAGCCGTGATCGGCGAATTCGTGCGCCACCGCCTCGGCCGCGAGATCGACGGCGACCAATACGGCGAGGCCGACGAATCGCTGTTCGCCGACATCCTGCGGGGCGCGACGGCGGACCGCGAACGGCTCGACGAGCAGCTGTCCGCCGCGCTGACCGAAGAATGGCCGCTCGCCCGGCTCGAAACGATCCTGCGCGTGATCCTCGAAGCCGGCGCCTACGAGCTGCTGCACCGCAACGACATCCCGCCGCGCGTGACGATGAGCGAATACGTTGCGATCGCCTACGCCTTCTTCACCGGCAAGGAGCCGGGGCTGGTGAACGGCGTTCTCGACCGGCTGGCGCGCACCCTGCGCGGAGCCGATCTGTAGGCCCGGTGCCGGCCGAGCCCGGATCGGGCGAGAGCCTGGGCGAGTTCGGCCGCATCCGCCGTTTCTTTGCGCCGCTCGCCGGTCCGGGCGGCCTCGATCTGCGCGATGACGCCGCGCTGATCGACAGCACCGCCGGGACATCGCTGGCGGTAACCGCCGACGCCATCGTGTGCGGGGTTCATTACCTGCCTGAGGACCCGCCGGAGCTGATCGCGCGCAAGCTGCTGCGGGTCAACCTCTCGGATCTCGCGGCCATGGGCGCGCGGCCGCGCTATTACCTTCTGACGACGGCGTTGCCGCGCGACGTGACCGACGACTGGGTCGCCCGCTTCGCCGCCGGGCTGGGCGAGGATCAGCGCCGGTACGGGGTCGCCTTGCTGGGCGGCGATTCGGTCGCGACGGCCGGCCCCGCCGTCTTGTCGCTGACGGCGATCGGCGAGCTGGCGACCGGCAGCGAGATCCGCCGCAGCGGCGCGCGCGCGGGCGACCGGGTCTGGGTTTCCGGGACGATCGGCGACGCCGGATTGGGTCTCGCCGTGCTGCGCGGCGCCTATCCCCAGCTCGCGGCCGAGCATCGCGCCGCGCTGGTCGAGCGCTATCGCCTGCCGCAGCCCCGCGTCGAGCTCGGCCCGCGCCTCGCTCACCTCGCGCATGCGATGCTCGACGTCTCGGATGGGCTGCTCGCCGATCTCGCACATGTCTGCGAGGCGTCCGGGGTCGGCGCCCATATCGAGGCGGCTGCGGTCCCGCTTTCGGCGGCGGCAGCGGCGGCCGTCGGGCAGGGTGTCGAAGCGCGGGCGCGCCTCGCCGCGATGGGCGACGATTACGAGCTGCTGTTTGCGGCGGCGCCCGAAACGACGGAAAGCATTAACCGCCTATCGGCTAGCTTGGCATTGCCGATCGCCCCGATCGGCTGGATCGACAGCGTTGCGGGCGTTCGGCTGGTCGATGGCAATGGCACAGAGATTCCTGTTGCGAGCATGGGCTACCGTCACTTCTGAGCGGCGATGCGGGCCCGCCGGGCTGTTGCTGCTGCTGACCGCGTTTCTCGCGAGCCCGGCCGCGGCCGCCGAGGGAAAGAAAACCGCCGGAACCGATTTCATCCGGCTGGCGCCGATCCAAGTCCCGATCATCGCCAACCGAGAAGTGGTCGGACGAGCCGGCGTGCTGGTCCAGCTTCAGCTCGCGGACCCCGGCGATTTCGATGCCGTCGATCGGCAGCGCGCGCGGCTGCTGGACGCCTTTCTCAGCGAGCTCTACGGCCTGTTCGACCAGCTCGAGGATGCGCCGGTCATCATCGACCCCGCGATCGTGAAGCAGCATCTCGCCCGGGTGTCCGACCGGATCGTCGGGCCGGGCAAGGTGCGCGAGGTCGTGATCCTGCGCACCTACGAACAGCGCAAGCCTCCCCCCGGCTGATTTCGGCCGCGGCGCTGCCCGCCGGAGGGCCTGTCGGTAGCGCGTGAAGATGTCCGCCTTTCATAGCGTTCTGTCGAAAGATTTTGGAATCGACGAGGCGGCGATCGGTTCGGTCCGTCCACCTAAGTCTAGACAGAGCGTCTGTCTGCAGAGGAATTGCTCGACCTCTCAGGTTAAGACGACTGACATCTATGCGCTGGCGGCAGGCTGGAGCCAGCCGGACAAGCAGCTCCTATACGCCCGTCGAATTGGACCGGAAATGGCGGGTCTTGAACCGGCCGCGCCGCGAACAACCTCTTCGCGAGTCGTACCGGCATCAATGGCCGACAGAGATAATGACCGGGGTTAGGCCATGTCGGCGGTCCAGACGCGATCTCTGAGGGACTGTCATCCCGATGGACTCCCCGCAGAGCCCGGCCGGATTCGGGGACGGCCGAGACTAAGAAATATCGGCTAAAACGATGGCTTAGGTTGGCGGAGGGGATGTCCGCAAGGATATACAATAAATCAACAGGTTAGGCGGGCAGCCGTAGGCTCAATTCGTCGATGTGCGAAATGATGCCGACCATGCGGCCTCCAACCGGCAGGCTTTCGATCGCGCCGGCGGCGGCGTCGAGCGCTTCAGGATCAAGCGTGCCGAAGCCTTCGTCAATGAACAGGCTGTCGAGCCTGGTGGCTCCGGCGGCCTTTTGCACCTGCTCGCTCAGCTGAAGGGCCAGAGCCAGCGATGCCAGGAAGGTTTCTCCTCCACTCAGCGTGTCGGCGCTCCGCAGTTGCCGCGCGTTATCGTGGTCAACGACAAAAAAGGGGAATTATGCACTTGACGTACCGCACTAACCCAGGATAGATGCGGGCGAGACGCTGGCGATCTGCCACTATGAGTCGCCGACGCGAGGGTCGCGCCGGGCGCTCCGATCCCATATCCTGGCGGACGTGGCCGCTTGGTAGGGGTGAGACGATGACCGACTTAGAGCGCGCGGCTGTACAGAACGTGCGCGAGTTTCGCGAGGCGTTGAAGGCGATCCGCGACGCGGTGGAGGAGTTGGCCCCACCGGGCTCCGTCTCGAACGATGAGTATCTAACCCCGGAGCCGATGCTAGAGGCCGAGGCGATCATCCGGGGCATCCGCGCCATCGCCGGCGTGGGGTTTATCTGAAATGCCAGAAAAGCCCGCGCCCGAGCCGCAGCCGGACGAGACCTACAGCGACGAAGAAGCCGCAAGGCGGCGCGACGCCACGATTCGCGCGATGATCGGAATGAAGCCCGCTCCGCGTTCCGGCGGTCCAAGTAGCGGACCCGATCAACCCTTTGAGCAAAAAGGGCGCCGAGCACGATCCCCGAGAAAGCCCAAACCTAACTGATTATCAGCCGTCCGCAGCCCTACAATGCGGGGCCATGTACATACTATACGCAGACGAGAGTGGGGACAGCGGTTTGGTACGGTCGCCCACGAGCCATTTCGCACTCGCAAGCATAGTTATTCATGAGGCTAGGTGGCGAGATTTCATCAGTCAGTTGATGGGCTTTCGCAAGACAATGCGCTCTGTCTACGGTTTGCCGCTTAGAACTGAAATCCACGCCTACGAGTTCCTGCGAAGGCCGCCGACGCTTGGTATGCCAAGACATATTCGGCTGGCAATTTTGCGTAATTTCATAGATGAACTTGCGAAACTGCCGTACATCTCGATCACAAGCGTCGTCGTACAGAAGAAAAATAAGCCAGCTAATTTCGACGTGTTCAGTTACGCATGGCAACTGCTGTTTCAGCGTTTTGAGAATACTCTGTTATTCGGGAATTTCCCAGGGGAACACAAGACTGATTACGGTCTGGTTATCACAGACAATACAGACGGTACGAAATTGCAGAAGTTAGTGAGACGAATGGCAGTGTTTAATTACGTTCCATATGTAATGGGCGGCGGAGGATCCCGAAACCTGCCGAATCGCCGAATCATCGAAGACCCAAACGCCAGAGACTCTCGTTATAGCTATATTATACAGGCATGCGACACCGCTGCGTATTTTCTCATGCAGAAGTTTTCGCCCAATTCCTATATTCGGCGGATGAACGCACAGAATTACTATGACCGATTGGCGCCGGTTCTTAACCTAAAAGCCAGCAAAACCCATCCGCTGGGAATCGTCGTTCAGTGAGACGGAAGGAGGGAGAGGCTTGCGCCTCTCCCCCGGTGCGGTCCTACCCCTGGCATGAAGCTCAGTCTCAGACCACGCCGGAGATATGGCCTTGACAGGCCGCAAGCGCAACCCCATTTAATTCCGCCTTTTGACTCAGAATCTTGCGTCGCGTCTATATCTTGTGGCCCTTTGGCTTCTGAGGCCGCGATTCGCGCATGAACTCAAATGTCAACTGTCGCGGCTTACGCCCGCGCTTCTCCGCCTGAACCAGGCTTGGCATACGTCAACCGCTTGCCGGCGATCCCTTTCACCGCGAGCGCGGCGCGGGTCGCGTCATCAAAGCCGAGCTTTGTGCGGTAGTTGTAGCGGAAATCGAACTCGCCGATGTACCGCTTCAGGTGTGCCTCGCTGACGTGGTGATATGTGCCATAAACGCCGCGCTTCAGGATCGCGAAGTAACCCTCGACCGTGTTCGTGTGCGCGTCGCCTCGGACATACTCCGCAATGCCGTGGTTGACGGTTTGATGGCTGGCGAAGCCCTCACCGACTTTCCAATATATGCCGCTCTCATCTGTGCGCAGGTGTGACGCCTGATGGATCGCCGAGACGAGGATGGGCTTCAGAGTTGCCGCAGTCACGTTCGGGACATGGTAACTGCGCACCGTGCCGCCTCGCTCGACCCGACTGACGATCGGCTCTTTGCCTATCGGGCCGCGCCCGCGATGCTGACGCTTGCTCGCATGTTTGTTAGCTTCTTTGCCGCCGATATACGTTTCGTCAACTTCGACGAACTTGCCTTCACCGCCGACCGGATCGGGCAAGTGTGCCTCGCGCATACCCTCCCGGATGCGATGCGCCATGAACCAAGCGGTACGGTAGGAGCCAAAGCCGAGTTGCCGCCACAACTGATGCGCCGATATGCCCTTTTTGCTGGCGCAGAGAAGATGTGTCGCGAGAAGCCATTTATGCAGCGGGATATGGCTCCGCTCGTACAGCGTGCCGATCGTCGCCGTGAACGGCTTGCGGCAGTCTTTGCACTTATAGACGCCCGGCCGCGTGCTCTTGCCCTTTAGCTCGGTAGCGTTGTCAATAACGCCACAGTGCGGGCAGACCGGGCCGTGCGGCCATCGGAGCGCCTCGAAATGGAGCCGGGCGGCTTCTTCATCGTGAAAGATAGAATCGGTGAGGTTCACGGTCATGAGGCACCTTTTGATGCCCTAAATCTACCCCGGCGCACTCTGGTACGTCAAGTGCATAATTCCCCAAAAAAGGCCTCGTTCTGCCAGTCGAAGCGATAGCGTTTTGTGAGGTCCCACAACCGGGTCGAGGCACCCGAGACCAATTCGCGAAACGTTTCGTCAAGCAGGAAACGATCACTTCTCAGGTCGAGCGCTAGGCTGCGATAAAGGGCATGTTCTGTTCGCTGTCGCGCTAAATCGGCGCGCAACTCATTGGCGCGAGCGATATCCTTTACCAAAATCTCGATGCGCGTGCTGAGTTCAGCTTTTGACCGTTCGGCGGTCCCGAGTTCAGTGCGC
>Ga0213875_10000762_pt1 | contig 24272 bp, 30 predicted proteins | sample BarmaccomBMRX_R8_FD_160105 | JGI IMG/M metagenome (GOLD analysis project Ga0213875, IMG submission 160105) | Root-associated microbial communities from Barbacenia macrantha in rupestrian grasslands, the National Park of Serra do Cipo, Brazil - RX_R8 | ecosystem: Host-associated > Plants > Roots... | reverse complement strand
GTCGGCGCTGGCGCTGCTCAGCGTGAGGTCGCCGGGATTGTCGGGGGCGATGGTGACGTCGAGTGTCGCGATGGCGTCGCCCGGATTGCCCACCAGCGCGGCGGTGATGTCGAACTCGTAGTCGAGCACGTCGCCGGGGTCCTTGGCCGGCCAGGCGAGCGGCTGCGGCGGCATCGCGGGCGCGCCGCGGGGCACCGGGACGAAATCGTCGAGCACCAGCAGGCGGGCGGTGCTCGGCTTGACGAGGTGTGTCGCAGGCGTGGGCATGGTCGTGTCCTACCACTCGATGATCATCAGGCCGGGCGCGCCGTTGCCGCCGGTTCCGGTGCCGCAGCCGCCGGAGCCGGCCGCACCCGGCGTCGACCCGGCATTGCCCGAGAGGTTCACGCCGGAGGGGCCGCCGACCGCCACCGCGCCGGCGCCGCCGAAAGCGGTGCCGCCGGCGCCGCTGATCATCGGACCGCCCAGCACCATGCCGCCCTGGCCGGGCGAGCCGTCGATCAGCGTCCCCGTGCCGAACCCCGCGCCCGGCGCGACCGAGCCCAGGCCGGAGGCGCCCGCGCCGCCATTGCCGCCGCCGCCGCCGCCGGTCGCCGATCCGAGCGCCGAGAGGCCGGTGGGGCCACCCGCGCCGCCGTTCGTGCCGGACACACCACCCGCGCCGATCGTGGCATAGAGGACCTGGCCGGGCGTGACGGGGTAGTAGCCCTCGCTGTAGCCGCCGCCGGCGCCGCCGCCGCCGGCACCGCCGCCGCCGTTGCCACCGGCGCCGCCGCCGCCCCAGCATCGCAGGCGGAGCAGGGTCACCGCCGCCGGCACGCTCCACGGCCCGCTCGTGCTGATCAGCGACATGCGCGACACGCCGGGCGTCAGCTGGCCGAGCCGGAACGGCAGGAACGGCGCGGCCGGCAGCGCGGTGATGTTCGCGGCCGTGATCGCCGTCTGACCGTAGTTGACGGTGATCACGTAGAGCCCGACCCAGCCCTCGTCGATCGCCGGCGTGGTCTGCGAGCCGCCGCTGGCGGCGGCGCCGGGCTTCAGCTGGAACTGCACGCGCTGGATGCGCTGGGTGTTCTGCGCGGTGCCGGCATTGCCGGGGCCGCTGTACGGCTGCGCCGGATTGGCGGCGTTGTAGTAGGGCAGCACCACCGGGCTCGCGTCGCTCTCCTGGAAGCTCGCCTCGATCAGGTAGTTCACCGCCTGGCCGGAGGCCGTCGGCGCGGTTAGCGTGAAGCTCGTCGGCTCCAGATTGATGCCCATCTTCACGAGTGCGTCCGTCGGGTCGGCGGCGAGCGATCCGTATTGCAGCGTATCGACGACGCTCAGCCCGGTGATGCTGCCCGGCCCAACCAGGACCTGCATGGAGGCCGGCGCGGTTGGCGTGCAGGCGAGGCCGTCGACCACCGGCGCGGTGCCGAGCGTCGCGCGCAGCAGCGCGCCGAGGCCCACCATCGCGTTGCGATTGACCGAGAGCACGTCCGTGTCGAGCGGGATGCTGCCGGGGTAGACGATGTTTCGGTCCATTCGGATCCTCTGATGCGGCAGGCCGTCGCGGCGCTTCAGCCCGTGATCGTCGTCCAGGCGATGGTCGCGACCGGCAGGACGCCGGCGACCGCCTGGTAGATGTCGCTGTCGGTGACCTGGCCCTGCACCATGGCGAGGTCGGCGTATTCGATGGCACCGGCGCCGTACCCGCCGGTCACCGCGCCGTATCCTGCGACCTCGGCGATGCCGGCGCCGGTCGGGCGGTATGCCGTCACGAAGCACTGGAAAGGCAGCAGCAGGCTGCCCCACCGCCCGGCCGCGCCGTACGCCACGGCGACGCCATAGCCGCCGGTGTCGGTGGTGCGCGCCGGCTCGAAGATCGTCGGCGCGCGCCCGGTGAGATCGGTCAGCACGCTGACGATGGCCGCGCGGGTGCCGCGCTCGCGCAGCAGCTCGATCCGGATGCGCTGGCGGAACGCCGTGTCCGACTGGCCGGTGCGACGGGCGAGGCGGCCGCCGAAGAAGTCCTGGGCGATGATGTCGAGGAAGACGTCGGTGGCCGTCGCGATGCGCGTCTGTGCCCGCACATAGGCGAGCAGGCCGTAGAGCCAGCTCCAGGCCGAGGCGAGGCCGGCGAGCAGGCCGTCCAGCACCGGGGTCGCGTCGGGAAACCAGTGCAGCGGCAGCACCGCCTTCAGTCGCGCCAGCATGTCGTCCGGCGAGCCGGTCGTCGGATCCATGTCAGCTCACCGCGACGCTGGCGGCCTTGATCACGCCGGTGGCGTCCGGCACGAGGTCGGCGGTGCCGCCGTTGAGCACGACGCCGGTGACGTTGGTGACCGCGCCGCTGGCGGCGTAGGCGAGCTGGGCGAGGCGCGACCAGGCGAGCGGCGCGCCGATCGGCAGCGCGTCGATATAGGCGGTGACCGCCGCGGCGACCGGGCCGACGATCTGGCTCTTCACCACGCCGGGAGCGACGGTGATCAGCATCGAAACCGCGGCGGTAAGCACGTCAGGCGCGCGGACGGTGAACACCGACCCGACCGGCCGCACCGCCTCGATCGCCGTGCCGACGGTCTGCAGCAGCGAGGTCGGCGGCGTGCCGGTGCCGTCATCGACCGTGACGACGAAGCTGCCGGGAACGTAGTCCCCCTGTGGGTCGGCGTTCTCGGCAATGGTGTACTGCAGCCCCTGCTGGATGCTGCTGATCGCGTAGCCCACGGCGACCGGGGTGGCGCGGGAGCGGCTCTCGATGAAGTTGGCGAAGCGGGCGCGGAAGGCGGCGTCGCTCTCTGCGTCGAGGCCGCCGGTGAACGGGGCGGCGTTGCTGACGGTATCGACGCCGGAGATGGCCGTCGCGAGCTGGCTGACGCTGCCGGCCTGCACGTCGCCGGCGCTGCCGGGGACCACCGCGGTGACCGGAACGTCGAGGCTCGCCGTGCCGGCCGGAATCACGTAGCCGGAAAGTGCGGCGTTCCAGGCGGGGCTGGTGGTCACGGCGGCGACCGAAAAGCTCTGGGCGCCGTCGGCGGTGCGCACCAGCGCGCCGGCCTGGATCAGCGCGGCGGAGGTGGCCGTGAAGCGCGAGAAGGTGACGATGCCGCTCGCCGCCGAGGCGGGCAGGCGGGTCAGCGTGAAGTCCGCCATCCAGGTGTCGAGGTCGGCGCCGTTGCTGGTCGCCGCGCGCGTGGTCTGCAGCACCAGCAGGATCAGCCACTGGATCCACAGCGCGATCGAGGCATTCGCTTCGAGCACCGCGCGCAGCGTCGAGCCGACGCTGAGGTCGAGCAGCTGCGCCGCCTTGCCCTGCACGGCCGCCACCATGTTCTGCACCAGCGTGGAGAAGTTCTGGAGCGGGAGCTGCATGGATCAACCAGTGACGGAGAAGGAGAGGAGCTGGGTCTGGCCGGTGTCGGCGTCGGCGTAGCGGATATCGACATAGACCGTGCCGTCGTCCTGCACGGCGACGTCGATCACCGGCTCGGGCGTGCGGGCGACCGCGCTCTCGCGAAAGATCTGGCTGCGCACGACGGCGCGGATCTGCAGCCCGTTGGCCGGCTGGCCGACGAAGCCCGGCAGGCCGGCGCCGTAGTCGAGCTGCCATATGTAGTCGCCGGGATTGGTCAGCAGCCGGCGCAGCACGCGCTGCTGGCCGAGCACGATGCCGGAGACCACGGCGAGGTCGCCGGTCGGTCCGACCACCAGGTCGGAGCCCCATTGATGCCAGGCATCGGCCATCGGTCAGTCCTGCGGCGCCGGGGTGGTGGTGCGGCCGCCCTGCGGGTCGCCGTGCGTGTGCGCGTCGTAGATCTGGCGCAGCGTGTCGAGCGAGCCGTGCGAGGCCGAGAGGTCGGAGATGTTGCCGGTCGTGACGATGTTGCCGGTCAGATAGAGGTCGCCGGTCAGATTCCAGCGCGCGGCGTTGCCCTCGACGGTGCCGTCGTTGTGCAGTTTTAGGAACGTGCCGGTCTTGTGCACGAGCCACAGTTCGCCGACCGGCGCCGGCGGCGGCAGCGCGGCGTCGCTGTAGGCCGCACCGGCGATCACGCCGTGTTCGGCGTCGCCCTCCTGCGCCAGCACCAGCACCTGCTGGCCGGGCGTGGGTGGCGAGACGAAGCCCCAGCCGGCGCCGACCCAGGTCGAGAGGATCGGCAGCCAGCCGGTGATGACGCCCTCCGGCTGCAGCGCGACGCGCGCGGTGTAGCTCGCCGGATCGACCGAGGTGACGAGCCCGAAGCGCGGCTGGCCCTGTGCCTGGTCGAGCGCGCCCGACTGCGCCTTCAGCGCGTTGAGGAGGTGGTCCATTCAGGGATTCGGGACGGTGGAGAGGACGAGGTCGCCGGGCGGCGTCGCCGTGCTGCCGAGGCTGACGTTGCGCGCCCGCACGCGCTGGGTGAAGCCGCCCCGCACGCTCAGCCGCCGCTCGATGCGGTCGATGAAGTAGGTCTGGTCGAAGGCGGTGCCGGTGCCGGTCAGCGCAATCTGGGTGCGCGGCGTCAGCGTCAGCTCGCCCGGCATGCTGGCGAGGATGACACGCTCGTGCCGGCTCAGCTCGGTGAGCCGGCCCTGGGCGATCTTCAGCGCCTGGTCGGGCGTCAGGTTCGGGCGGACATAGACGTAACTGGCGGGCGTGTTGCTGGCGGGCGCGCCGCCGCTGCCGGAGCGGGCGGTCTGCGTGAAAGCGTTCTGCTGGCGGCTGTTCCAGCTCTTCACGGTCACCTCGATGTCGCGCGCCAGCGTGAGCGCGCGCTCCATGCTCAGGTCGATCAGCGCGCCGGGTTCCAGCACCATCGTCGAGACGGCGTCGGAGGCAGGCTGGAAGTAGAGCGTGCTGCCCGCGACCCAGACGTCGAACTGCTCGCGCTCGGCGAGCCAGACCAGCAGGTCCCATTCGGTCGTCGCGCGGCTGAACGCGTCGAGCGTGATGCGGTCGTGCTCGATCTCGTAGTAGCGGCCGACCGGCGTGGTGGTCGCCGCGACCGCGGCGGTGAGACCGTGCCGGCCGGCGAGGATGGTGGCGATCTCGCTCGAGGTACGGTTGGAGAAGGTCTCCTGCGTGCGCGCCTCGATCAGCAGCGCGGTGCGGTCGCGGCCGTCGAGCCGGACCGTGCCGCCGATCGGATCGACCGAGAGCAGATCGACGTCGCCCTGCACCAGGCTGATCCAGGCGGCGGCGCCTTCCGGCGCACCGTCCGGCAGGAAGCCGATCTGCACGTCCAGCGTGAGCGCATCGGCAGCCGACCAGAAATCCGCACCCATCGCCGGATCGGCGCCGAGCGCCACGGAGACGCGGAAGCGGTCGGCGGCGTAATGGTTGTTGGCGACCAGCTCCGCATGCTGTGCGCCGGCGACCGGCGCGCCGTTCGCCAGCACGCAGAGCCGGGGCCGCCGCATCGCGCCGGACGGCAGGGACAGGACGTCGCTCAAGCGCGTGCCTATTGCGATGCGATGCCGCCGCCGGCATTCGGATCGGCCTGCGGGATGTTCAGCGTGACCGGGATCGACAGCATGGGGCCGGACAGCATCGGGTCGGACAGTCCGTTCAGCTCGGCGATGCGGATCCACTGCGTCGCGTCGCCCAGCTCGGCGGCGGCGATGGCGAACAGGTTGCCGCCGACCACGGTGAGCGTGCGCATCAGGTGCTCGCGTTCTGCAGGTTGACGGCGGTGCGGTTCACGTAGCCCTGCGCGGTGGTCAGCGCGGCGAGCTGCCCGGCCGATTGCGTGGCGCCGCCGAGTGCTGCGACGGCATCCGGCGCCGTTGCGGCCCCGGCCAGGGCGGAGGCGCCGAGACTGGCATCCGCACCGGCGATCCCGCCGCTGAGCTGGGCCTGCGCCGCACCGACGGCGGTCACCGCGCCGGCGTAGGCGGCGCCGCCGAGCGCCGTGGCACCGGGGATCGCAACCGCCGTACCGGCCGCCGAGAGATCGACGCCGGCGCCGCCGGCGTAGTCCGCCGCCGCCGCCACGTCGGCCACCGCCGCGACCGCCAGCGACACCGCGGCACTCGCCAGGGCCTGCGCCTCGTCGCGCAGCACGGTGCAGGCGATGCGGTAGGGGATCCACCAGCCGTGCCGGTAGTCCGCCTCGAAGCTGGCGATGACCACGGTGTAGAAGAACACGTCCCAGGTCAGCGCGAGCAGGCCGCCTTCGGCACGCAGCAGGTCGAGCAGCCGGGCGCGGTCGGTCGCATCCGCTCCGGAGAAGATGCCCTCCCAGGAGAGGGCGGCGTCGTCGCGGCCGAGCGCGTCGATCACCCGCGCCCCGCCGGGCAGGCGATGCACCGCCAGGCGCTGGGCGCCGCCGAAGCGCACGCGTTCGGGAATCTCGAAATCCCGGAACGCCACCGGGCCGAGCAGCAGGAGGGTGTCGGACATCTCAGTTGCCGATCGGCGCGCCGGGCCAGATGCGGCTCATGCGCGGATCGAAGCCGGTCAGACCGGCGGGGGGCCGGCCGGCCTCCTGCGCGAGGTGGTCGACCATCCACCGGCCGATCAGCGTGCCGTCTAGATAGACGTCGCCGTGGCCGGATGCGGGCGCGTCGGCGGTGCGCGGCGGCGGAGCGGCCGGGCGTGCGAACGGCGTGGCTGCGCCGGGCGCCATCGGTCCCGGGGTCGGTGCGACCGGAACGGGTATCGCCGGGGCGGCAGGGCTTGTCGGCGCGACCACGCGCTCGATGCGGCGCTCGCCGGCGGCGCGGCTGCTCTGCCCGGCCGGAGGCGGCGCGGCGAGCATCGGGCGCGGCGCGGGCTGCGTGCCCCGCCGGATGTCCGTGCGGTAGACGGTGGGGTCTTGTGTCGGGACCGTCATCGCCGGTGCCGGCGCGGGTGGCGCATCCGGCGGCGTGAGGCGCCGCGCGAAGGACTGGAGATCGACGATGTCCAGACTGCGCGGGGCACGCGCCTGGGATAGGGGCTGGGCACGCGGCGTTGGCGCCGCCGATGAGGCGGCGGGCGGCGCGGCCGGTGCCGGCGAAGCGGCAGGGGTGCCGGCCGGGAGCAGGCCCAAGTCGGGCTGCGGCGCCACCGGCGCGCGCGGCACCGGGTACGTCGCCAGGGCCGATGCGGGCGGCGCCGCGGCGATGACCGGCGCGGGTGACGGCGCCCCGCCGGGCGCGCGGTCTGGCTCGGCGACCTGGTCCACCGCCGGCCTGTGCGGCTCCCGGATCGGCGCGCGCGGGGCATCGGACGGTCCCGGCGCGGGGAAGCGTGGGTCGGGGGTCGTCGTCGGCTCCGGCGGGACGGTCGCGGCCGCGGGGACCGGCTGCGCCGGAGCGAGCACGGGTCGCGGCAACCCGCCCAGCAGCTTGCGACCCTCGCCGATCAGGCGCGCCGTCGCGGGGTCGAGGCCCGCGCCGCCGATGCCGGCGGCCGCCGCACGAAGCTGCGCAAGCCCGGCCATGGAGCCGGCGACCGCAGCGTCGAGCGAGGCCAGGTCGCGGCGGATGACCGCGATGCCCTCGGAGACGCCGTTGTCGAGCGCCAGCGTGATGCCGATCGTGTAAGCGTCGTTCATCGCAATCCTGCGAGCGTCCGCCGCAGCGCTTCGGCGAAGTCCGCGCCGATGCCCTCGGCCGCGGCCTCGCCCGATCCGGCGGCGGCCGGGGCGAGAAACGGGCGCGGCGGAACGCTGCGCGTGCCAAGCTCCTGGTCCACTGCCACCTCGCTGTCCGAGCCGATCACGGCCTGCGACTCCTCGACGGAGTGCGCCAGGCTGTCGCGCAGCGCGCCGCTGCGCAGCCATGGGGTTGCGTGATCGTCGCCCGGAGCGTGCGACAGAGCCTGGAGCGCCGCCGCCTCGATCTGCGCCGCCGCACGCTCGAGCGCCGCGCGCTGGATGGTCGCGGTATCGAGGCCGCCGAGCGCGTCGGCGAGATCGGTGATGCGGGTCATGTCGGGCCTGCGATGCTCCGGCGCGTCACGCTTTCCAGCGCAGGGCCTGCCAGTCGAACGACCGGCCGTCGAGCTCGCCGAGCACGACGACGAAGGCCAGGCGCTCATCCTCGGACAGGCTGAAGGCGACGTCGAACGGCACCCCGTTCCGGACGAGATAGAGGCAGTCGACCAGATCGGGGTGCCGGGTCAGTTTCCCGCGTTGGCCACCGCCTCCGCGTCGAGCCCCGGCTCGGCACGCAGCGCGCCGCCGATCGCCGCCAGCCCGGCATCGCCCAGCCGCGCGACCATGCTCTCGATCTGCGCCTCGTTCACCGGCGCCGGCACCGGAATGCCGTCGATCGCGGTGACCGAGCAGGCGAGCACGGCGAGGCCGAGATAGGGCTGGTTCTGCGCCAGCATCGGGCCGACCGCCTTGAACAGCCGCAGCTTGTCGAGCGCGGTGAGCTGGCGCAGCTCGATGCGCCGGCCCTGCGCGTCCGTCACCGTCTGCGCCGCCTGCGCGGCGGCGATGATGCGGGCACTCGGCGTGGCCGCTTGCGCATCCATCAGATGCGCGTCCGGCTGGCGGCGAAGAACTCAAGCTTCTGCTTGACGCTCGCGTCACCCTTCCAGGTGCCGGCATTGGCCAGCTTGAACACGACGCTGTTGTACTGATAGGTCGAGGTGCTGCCGTCCACTTCCGCGACGTACTGGTACATCGTGCCGAGCGGCAGCGTGCCCTGGTTGTAGTAGCTGGCTTCGGTTGCGGCGACGAAGTCATCGACGCTGCTGGTGCCGCGCTCCACCTCGAAGCTGCCCTCCCAGCCCTTCGGCAGCTCGGCCGCCATCTGCACGCCGTCCAGGCGATCGACGCGCACGGGATGGGTGAGCTGGCGGCTCTCGAAGGAGGTGACGAAGGTCAGGTCGATGCGGCTGCCGGACGGGCCGACGACCACCAGCTGGCAGTCGCGGCCGATGGAAAACTGCGTGGTGGGCACTGCCTATTCTCCTTACGAGGACACCTGGCCGGTGGGCAGGGTCTGGCGCTGCACCTGGACGGTCTGGCCGCCCTCGATGTTGACGATGAACTTCTCGTTGATCGCCTGGTACTGGATCTGCGCGTCCGACTGCACGTAGCCGAGGCTGGTGCGGCTGTTCGGGTTGTTGGAGGTATCGCAGATCACCGAGAACGGCAGGCTGCCGTCGGTCGAGCCCAGCATGCCCTGCCCCAGCATGTTCTGCAGGAAGGAGAGCTGGGTCGCGCGGATGTTCTGGAACAGCGCGGCATTGATGACCTGGCCGACATAGAGGCCCATGCCCGCCGCCAGGGTCGCGGCGATGTAGTTGGTCAGCCGCGTGTAGTTGTCGCCGTTCACCGCGGCGTTGCTGCTGGAGTTATGACCGCAGCGCACGCCCCAGTAGCTGCCACCGGGCTGCGGGTTGCTGATCACGTCGATGCCCGCGGAGAACAGCGTCTGCAGCTCGGCGTCGCTGTAGGTGGTCGCCTGGGCGGTGCCGGGGCTGCCGGACTTCTGGCTGCCGACCACGCCGTAGAGCTGCTTGTTCAGGCTCGACTGCTCGGGCGAGAGGTTGGCGAGCCGGCCGGCGACGAAGCCCTGCGGCGAGATCAGGCGCGTGACCTGGTTGACCTGGTCGTTCCACCAGATCCAGTCCCCGAACATCAGCTTGAGCGCGTAGCTGTCCACCCCCGCGCCCTGCTTGGTGCTGACGGCGTTCTGGATGGTGTCGCCGGACGGGCCGGTCGCGACGATGTAGAGGCCCTCGGCCAGGCCGAACGCCTCCTGCGTCGTCCACTGCGTGGGATCGTCGCAGTCGGCGAGCACGCCGATCGAGCAGCCCTGGCCGCGCAGCGCGTACATGCCGGTGCGCGGCATGATGTCCGCACCGATCAGGGTCGCCGTGGAGACGTTGGTCGCGCCGTCGCTGCCGCCGAACAGGAACTGGTTGACCAGCACCGGCTGTGCCGCGCTGGTGTTGCTGCCCGCCGACATCAGGATCAGCATCGACGGGCCGCGCTGCGGGCCGGTGCCGTTGTTCACGGCATTCACCACGCCCTGCCAGAACGCCCCGCCGGTGCCGCCGATGTTGTCGAAGGCTTCGGGCAGGAAGCCCGGCGCGGTGACGATGAACTTGCTGGTCCCCGGCCGCGAGCCGGCGGTGAAGGCGATGCCGATCTGGTTGCCGAGCGAGCCGCTATAGCGGGCGGTGATCAGGGCTGCGTAGTTGCCGGTGCTCGAGTTGTAGCCGAGCGCATAGCTGGCCGCCGTGTCGGTGCCGTCGGTCGCGCGCACGCAGCGGAAATTCGCCGCGCCCTGCTGCACGGCGGCGGCGACCTGCGTGCCCATGTCGTATTTGCGCGCCAGGATCGGGCCGAAATTCTGCGCGAAGTCAGACATCGTGGCGACGATCACCGGCTCGCCGACCGGGCCCCAGGCGGCCGTGCCGACCATGCCCACGACGTTGGTGGGAACGCCGTTGAGGACGAGGTTCTGCGGCGGGACGATCTGGACGTAGAGATCGGGCACCACCAGCGCGGTGGTGTTGATGCTGCCCTGCTGGACGATCGGCATGGATCAGGCCTCCGGCTTCTGTTGCGCGTCCGCCGGGCGGGGCAGCGCGATGCGCACGACGTGCCGTGCCTGCTCGGTGCGCAGGATGCGGTCGATCTCGCCGGCATCGCCGATCACGTCGCCCTTGGCGTGCGTCCCGAACGGGCGCACGACGATCAGTCCGAAGTCCATGCGATGCTCCTTGCAGACGACCGGGACGCGGTCAGTCGAGAAGGCTGGTGATGATCCCCGCGCCGTTGCCGAGCGCGAGGTCGCCGAACAGCATGCTCGGCAGGGTCTGGATGACGGTCGTCGGGTATTCAACGGCGTAGATGAGATCGCGCCGGTAGAGCGTCGCGTTCTCGCCGGCGTCCGAGGTCTGGCTGCGCACGAAGACCAGCTGTCCCCGGCTGCCGTCGGCCAGGGCAAGGAAGTGCTGCTGGGCGAGTGCGACGTCCACGGCGGCGGCGACCGCGTCGCGGCTCGCGTAGTCCGGGCACCAGCAGGTGATCCGAAAATCCTGCCGTTGGCGGCGCACCTGCCAGAGCGCGCTCTGATCGGCGACCGCCCGGCCGAACAGCCGGCCGACGCCGGGGATGGTGACGCTGGCGCCGGAAAGCTGGGCGATCCGCTTCGTGCGCAGTGCCACCGCGATGTTGGCGGCCACCAGCGCCGGCGTGTCGCCCGTGCGCGTGCGGTAGATGTAGCCGGCATTGTCGGCGAGCACACCGGCCAGCTGGCCGGAAGCGGCGCTGCCGGAGAAGCTGACCGTCTCGCCCGCGACGATGACGGCGAGGGTGACCGGAACCGGGTCGGGCACCATCCAGGTATCGAAATACCGCGTGGTGTTGCGCGCGTCGTCCAGCGGGAAGACGGTGATGTTGACCACGCCGGCCGCCAGGTCGGCGTCGAGTGCGGCCGGGTTCGGCCAGCCGCGATAGACGCGCCCGACCAGGCCGCCGAGGCCAGCGTCCCCGGTGCCGGGCGGGTAGACGACGGCCTCGATCTGCGCGGCCAGCGCCGTCTCCACGTCGGACTGATCGGCCATCAGCTGGCGACCTGGCGCACGCCGAGCCGCCAGCCGAGCTCGCTCAGCTCGGCGGTCGAGACCGCGAAGCTGCGGCCGACGTCGTCGGACATCAGATCGCCCGAGCGCAGGACCGTGCCAGGCCAGGCCGGTAGCAGCACGGCGAAGCTGCCGAGCCGGACGTCGCCGGGCAGCCCGCCGTCGGACCGCTCGGTCGGCGCTGCCGCGAGCACGCTCGCGGGCCAGCCGGTCAGCAGGACGGTGCTGGAGCCCTGCGTCACCCCGCCATAGGCGTTCGTGCCGGTGCGCTTCGGCGCCGCCGCGCGCTCGAAGGTGACGACGCGATTGGTGCGCACGCAGAGCGCGGGCAGCAGCGCCTGCTGGGCGGCGATGAACCAGGCGGTGCCGGAGAGCCGCTCGACGAGGTAGTCGCCGATCCGCGTGTAGGCCGCGTCGAAGACGCCGTACCAGACGGCCACGCCGTATGCATTGGTTCGCGCGAACCGCGGATCCTGCGCGTTGAAGGCGGCGGTGAGCCGCAGGTAGCGATTGGTCGGCTGCAGCGGATCGTCCGGGCCGCTCGGCCGGAACGCGTCGCAGACCAGCCCGATCGCGCGCGCCGCCGTTCCAAGGCCGCGGTTGATGCGGTCCTGCAAGGTCACACCGTCCATGAATGCGCGTCCGTTCGCCGATACCGGTCAGACCACGATCGTCGGGCTGCCGCCGCGCGCCAGGTCCGGGCCGGGCGGCAGGCCGAGAAATCCGCAGAGCCGCCGCCTCCAGGCATCGAGCAAGGCAAGCCGGTCGGCCAGCTCGTTGCGGTTATGGCTCCAGACCGCCGCCTGGTCGGTGTCGAGATTGGCGCCGGCTGCCGGAACCGCCCCCTCGAGCGTGTAGAGCGTCGCGAGGTAGTTGCGCACGACCTGCTCTTCGGACGGCGAGAGATTGCCGAGCCGGTACTCCATCAGGCCGTAGACCTGATAGAAGCGCCAGCTCTGGAATCCCGAGGGCGTGCCGCCGTACGCGGGATAGCCACAGAAGCGGCGTATGTCCGTCTTCTCGGCGTCGAGGAACGCCATGGCCGCCTCCGCGCCGTGAGTCTGGAGCATGATCGGCCCAACAGGGTGCCGATCGTGCTCCAGCTCTTTGTTGGATCGCGTGATTCACGCCCTCGGCCGATTCCGATTCGGGCGATCACGCGCTAGTACGTGGTGCCGTCGCCGCGCGTGAAGAACACGGTGCCCGACCCGGCGCTGAGCAGCGCCGCGGCGGTGAGCGCGAAGCTGCCGGCATGGATCAGCATCCGCGCGCCCGCCGGCACCGGCGTGTCCGCCGGGCCGGCGACGACGGTCGCGTCCATGCCGAAGCGGACGAAGGCGACGGCGGCGCTGGCGTTGAACACCAGCACCGCTTCGCCGTTGCCCGTCAGCGGCACGTTGGCCGAGGCGGTGCCGGCTGCCAGCGTCGCGTTGCCGGAGACCCGGAACGGCTGCGTCGATCCCGTGGACATCGCCGCCTATCCGATATGCTCGACCATCACCGCGCGCTTGAAGTTCGCGTTCGTCGCGGTGGGCACGGTCGTCGGATTGGTCGTGACGTCAGAGGGTGCGGTGAACCCGCCGATCCAGTACCAGGACTGCGCGATGATCTGCTGCAGCCGGTCGATCGGCTCGCGCGTCACCATGGCGACGTTGTCGACCACCTGCACGATGGAGTCGCGCGGGGCGACGTCCTCCGCCGCCATGCCGGCGTAGTCGCCCTCGATCAGCGCGCCCTGGCCGCAGACGATCGGCCGGCGCACCATCAGCCCGGCGACCGTCGGATGCGCCTGCACGTAAGCCTCAGTCGTCGGCACGAAGCGCAGGCCGAGGAACTGGTTCACCATGCCCTGGCGGAACACCTGGTTGGCCGAGGTGGCGCCGGTGAACAGCTGCTTGAAGTCCGGGTCGGCGAACAGCTGGCGGGCCGAGACTGGATCGAGATAGCAGTTGTAGACCCCGTCGATCTCCGGCACCGCGTTGAGCCGCAGCTTGGCCACCGCGTCGAGCAGATTGCCCATGGTCAGCGTGTCGGTGGCGACGAGCTGGGAGGTGTTGCTCCGTCCGGAGGGCCGCACGATGACGCTCGCCGTCGCCGCCTGCACGGTGTTGCCCGCGGTGCCATCAGCGACCGCGACGTTACCCGAGAAGGTCAGCACGCCGGAGACGCCGCCCGGGGTGGTCGAGACGTTCGTGGCATCGGCGGCGGCGCCGACCACGGTATAGACGTTGGCGCCGACCGTGACGGTCATCGAGGTCGTGCCGCCGACCGGCGTCATCACGCCGTTCACGAAGACGAACTGAAAGCCGCGGATGTCGTCGATCGCGACACTGGTCCCGGCGCTGCCGAGCGTCGTGCGCACGCGGCTGTTGCCGCCGAAATACGCGTTGAACAGGGCGTTGCGGGCGATCTCGTCGAGGCTGCGCGCCGCCTGCTCGCCGTTGATCGCCGCGTTCAGCAGGAACTGGCTGGCGATCGCCACGCGGCTGGTGACCATGTTGAGGTCGGTGGTCGCCGCGTAGTGGTTGATCGTGATGGTGTACTGCTCGATGTTGAAGCCCTGCGGCGTGAGCCCGTTGTCGAGATTGGTGTTGGTCGCCGGCGCGAGCGGCGTGGTCACCGAGGGCTTCAGGCCGGCGCGGGTCTTGGTCAGCGTCTCGCCGATGCCGACGGCGAACTCCTCGCGGTCGGCGCAGGCGCGATAGCCGAGGCGAGAGGTGAGCGCGTGCTCGAACTCACGCTCCAGGAAGCCCTGCTGGATGATCGGCTGCAAGGCCGCCGGAAAGTTCTGGATGCCCATCGGGGGTCCTCACTCAGTGAAGTTTGCGCAAGGAAAGGCCAGGGGCTTTGCCCCTGGACCCCAGCAAAGGCGGAGCCTTTGCAATCCTTGACTTGCGTAATGCGGCCTGGGGCACTGCCCCAGCGGGGTCCAGGGGCAGCGCCCCTGGCCTGTCAGGCTAGCGGCGCCGCAGCATCTCGGTGCGTGCGGCGCGCCACTCCTCGAGCGTCATCTCGGTCGCGAGCTTGGCGCGCGGCGGCTGGGAGGGCGGCGGCGCCGCCCGGCTCGAGGAAGAGTGGCCGCCGAACAGCCAAGGCTTGTCACGCCTGAGCTGCGCCATCAGCGCCGCGGCACCCTCGACCTCGCCGGCCTCGTTCAGCCGCACGCGCGAGAGGTCGAGCAGCTTCAGGCCGTCGAGGTCGATCATGCCGGCGCGCAGCGCCTCGGCCTTCAGCTCGGCGCGCACGATGCGGGCGTGCGCCGCCTCGTTGGACTCGCGCAACTGCCGCTCGAGCGCCTCGGCGCGGGCATATGGATCGGGCTCGGCAGGCCCGGGCGGCGTTTCGGGGTCGGTGTCCGGCGTCATGGCTCTGTCTTCGCGGCTGGCGTGGCCGCCTCGTCGTGCGCGATCCGCGCAAGCTCGGCGGGGATGTTTTCGATGTCGTAGGTGTCGGCGATCGCGGCGACCGCGCTCTCGCGGCTGATCTGCCCGGCCTTGGCGAGGGTTGCCAGCGAGACCGCATCCTTCTGCCGGTCGTCCGCCGTCGAGGGATACCAGCGCGGCCATTTCAGCGACAGGCGGGCGGCCTGATCGAGCGGCGGGACGGCCTCGCCGAGCACGCGCAGCTCGTAACGCTGCGACGCACGCAGCACCATGCGCATCAGCGCCAGCAGCGCGCCTTCGCCATAGCTCACGCGCAGATTGTCGGCGAGCCAGATCAGCCCCTGGTTCATCAGTTCGAGCGCCCGGCCGGACGCCGCGGCCGAGAGCCGCGACGCGTCGGCGCGGTTGCCGTGCACGCTCTCGAGCGCCAGCTCGCGCAGGCAGCGGACGTAGTCGATCACCGCGGCGGAGGCCGTGCCGCCGATCTCCAGCAGCCGGGCGTCGCCCTTCTCGCTGACCACCAGCGCGTTGCCGGCGCCCTTGACGATCTGCTCGTCGGTGCCGGCCGGTTCCTTGATCAGCAGGGTCGGATCGGAGCTGTATTTCAGCCCGCGCCCGGCCTGGCTGAGCTGGTAGTCGATCTCGATCGCGGTATCGACCGCGGCGCGGAAGGTGCAGCTGCCGTCGACCTCGTCGCCACCCGGCAGGTTGCGCACCCAGACCATCGGCACGAAGCCGAGCCCGTGCCGCACCGTGCGCGCCTCGTCGATCACCGGCGCACAATCCTGGCCGACCGGCCAGGGCAGGAACCACGTCTCGGCCTGCTCGTCCCAGCGGCGCATGAACCAATAGGTGAGGCCGGGATCATCGATCGCGTATCCCTGCGCGGCCAGCACCGCGCCGCTCACCTTGTAGCGTTCGGTGACTGCCGCGAGCGTGTCCGGCGCGTCGGGCTGCCAGCACGGCGTCAGATGGATCGTCTCCTGCACCGCGAAGAAGACGCGCCCGGCGAGCACGCGCATCAGGATCGCAACGGAGCCGATCGAGCCGCGCACCGCCGCGTCCACCATCACCTCGTTGAGCCGCGTCTCCTTGACGAGGTCGGCGAGGCTGTCGCGCAGCCGGCGATCGCCGCAGTCGATCGACGGAAAATGCCCCTCGCTGAACAGCAGCGCGACGCTGTCCTCCACCACGACCCGGCAGAGCGCGTAGCGCACGCTGGGCTTGCGGTTGCGCAGCGGGATGTATTCGCCGCCGGCGCCGCGCTCCTCGTGAAAGGAGAACGGCAGGACGTCGTACAGGGTGCCGTTCAGCACGCGCCGGAGAATGTCCAGCCGACGCGTGCGCTCGGGATAGTCCGGATCGAGCGGCAACAGGCTGCAGAGCGTGTCGAACATGGGCCTCAGCGCTGCATGAGCGGAATTTTGAGCCGCCGCGACGGTGCGGCAGTCTCGGTCAGATGGGCGAAGGCGCGGGCGAGGGCGTCGACCTGGTCGTCCTTGCGGCCATGCGGAAAGTCGCGCAGCTCGTCGAGAAACGCGCGGTTCCACGCGGCGCGGACGATCACCACGTTGCCCGCATCCACCTGTGCGGCCGCCGGCATCGCGCGGGTCTGCTTGGCTCCGGTCTCCGGGCTCGCCGCGACGTGAAACCCGGCGAGCCTGCTGGTCAGGTACAGGATCTGCGCGCGCCCGGCCTGCCCGGGGTCCTGCGGCAGAGCGACCGGAACGACGCGGCCGTCCTGCTCGGCCGTGTTGACGATCGCCCGCTCCACATCGTGCGGTCCGCCGCGCAGCCGCACGACGTCGAGCACGACGAAGCGCCCGGTCGGCTCGCGCGCGAGCTTCAGCCCGACCGTCCAGTCCGGGTCGGTCGCGCCGACCTGCGAGCTGGCGGCCAAATCCCAGGCGCGCACGCTCGCCGCAAGCAGCGCAGGTGCGGCCTCGATCGCGCCGATCTGGATGGCCTTGAACAGCGTGCCGCCGATCGGGCGGGGATTCTGCTGGTAGAGTGCGGTCCAGGCGCGCTCGCCGATGGCGGTGCGCTTGCGCGCCAGCGCCGTCGCGTCCTCCCAGTCCGGCCAGAGCGGCGTGCCGGGTGCGCGGCCGAGCGGATCGTCCGGCTCGGCGAGCGCCGGAAGCCGCAAGCAGCGCCAGCTCTCGCCGCTGTCGAGCAGCCGGCCGCCGAGATCGTCCTCGTGCCAGCGCGTCATGATCAGCAACACCCGTCCGCCCGGTTTCAGCCGCGTGGTCAGGTCGAAGCGGTACCAGTTCCACAGCTGCTCGCGCAGCGCCGGGCTGTCCGCCTCTGCCTGGCTCTTCACGGGATCATCGATCAGCACGAGGTCGGCGCGGCGGCCGACCACGTGCCCGTGCACGCCGGTCGCGTAATAGGTTCCGCCGTCGCTGGTCCGCCAGTTCGTGCCGGCGCGCGCGCCGGGCGCGATCCGATAGCCGAGCTGCGGCGCGTGCTCGTCGATCAGGTTGCGCACGCGCCCGGCGAAGTGCGCCGCCAGGTCGGCGGTGTGCGCCGCGGCGATGACGTTGGTCCTCGGCCGGCGGACGAACCACCACGCCGGAAACAGCACGGAGGCGTAGGTCGACTTCGCCGCGCCGGGCGGCATCAGCACCATAAGCCGGTCGATTGTTCCGGCGGTCAGCGCCTCCAGTTCGGCGATCAGCAGGCGGTGGTGCGCCGCGGGCACCTGACCGAGCGGCGCCAGGGCGTGGTGGGCCCACTCAGCCAGGCACGTCCGGATCTTCCGGCGCAGCAGCAGCTCCCGCTTGACCGGGTTCCGCAAGTCGGCGTGCGAGCTCGGCATCGGTGAGACGGTTCGGCTCCATCGCGCGGCGCCCGGCCCGCGCGGTGCTGCCGCGTCGCGGATGCAGATAGGGTGCGGCGATGCGCGCCAGTTCGGCGGCACCGTCGCGATCGCCGGCATTCCATTTCTCGCGCATCAGCGTGAGCAGGACCGCCAGAGGGGTGATGCCGGACGCGCCGGACTTGTCGGGAGGCGTCTCGGCCATGTCCATTTGGGTGTGGGGCAGAACGGGCGCCGAGCGTTCGCCCGCATGCACCGTCATTATGCTGGAATTCATACCGATTTCTGGGGTGCGTGGGAAGGGATTTTTTTCCTTTAGGCGGAATTTTTTCTGATCCGGCGTGAGCGGCGCCGGCTTGGTCCGGCAGCGCATCGAGCTGAGTGCCGATGATCCGCAACGCACAGGGCCCCTGCGCAGGCCCCGCGTCGTGATCGCGGAGATCGAATCACCGAATGCATGAACTGCGCGATCACAAAAGTTTAGCGCGCGATGTGTGAGTGCCGCCGAACGCATCCTGCTGCGGCGAAGCCTGCGAGATCACGCCCCGCGCAACATCGGGCATCGCGTGACGTGGGCTCGCGCCGTGGCTGCCTATACAGGCCAGCATGTTTCTGGTAGCGCATCCCTGCGTCGCCTGCCGCGTATCGGCTCGCCACCAGCGACTTCGATCCACCGGATTCACGCAAGCTCTTTCATGCGAGGTAGTTCATGATCGCTCACGCGAACGTCCGTAGAGTTGGCTCGTGTTGCAGCAGACTTCGTTTCACCGGCCCGTCCGCGTTCACCGGCCTGGTCGGCTTCGTTGCGTCGATGCTGCTGACGGCGGCACCTGCGCATGCATCGCTTGCCAGCGCGCCGCCGACGCTGCACAAGAGCGGTGTGGTGGCCGCCGCCGCGCACGCACGCCGGATCGCGCGTACGCCGCGCATGTCAGAGGAGCACGCGCGCCTGCGCCGGGGCGATGCGCTGCGTTCGCGCCGTGCGTCGCTGCATCGGCGCCTGCGCCTGTCGCCCGGCGAACCGATGGATTTCGCAAACGTGCCGGATGCAATGCTGCTCCCGGATGCCGCCGCACCGGACAGCACCGGCCCGGTCATCGAGCGCGGCATCGCGTCGTGGTACGGCGGGTGGCGCAACGGACGCCGCATGAGCGACGGCGGCATTTTCGATGACCGGCTGCTCACCGCGGCGCATCCCTGGCTGCCGCTCGGCACGCGCGTGCGGGTGACGCTGGCCGGCACCGGTTCATCCGTCGTGGTCACCATCACCGACCGGCAGGGCACGCGGCGGCGCGCGATCGACCTCTCGAGGGCGGCGGCGCGCGAACTCGGCATCGTCGGCCGCGGCACCGCGATGGTGACCCTCACCCCCGGGTGAGGGTGACCCGGCCGCTCCGCCGCGGGATCCTGATTGCCTGCCTGGGGCTGACCGCTTGCGTCGCCGGGCTGCGCAGCCGGGAGGGGCGCTGGACCGGCGAGGTAACGCCGATCGGCGGAACATGCCCGCCAAGCCACGCCACGCTGACGGTCGGCGCCGGCGCGTTCAGCTTTACGCCGGATGACGGCGTGCTGGTGGTGCGCGGCAAGGTCGCGCCGGACGGGACCCTGCAAGGCACCCTGCCGCTGGTCGGCCAGAACCACGTAGCCTTCCCGCTGAACATCGCGGGGACGCTGACCCCGGACGGGTTCACCGGAACCTACACCACCCCAAAATGCCGGGCGACGGTGCGCATGCGGCGGGCCTGAAGCGTCCGCGCCACGCAGCATCTTGCACGCAAGCGGGCGTGGGGTTCCGATGCCCGTCATGGATGTGCCGCTGGCCGAGCGCGTGGCCGATCGGGCCGGAGGCCGGAGACCGGACACGCTCCGGCTCGGGCGCCCCTCGGACGACGCTGCTGCGCGTGGGGCCGCGGGAATGCCGTGGCTGCAGGTCTCGACGGCGTTGCACGTCGCCGCCGCGCTCGTCCTCTGGCGCATCCAGCCGCCGCCGCTGCCGGTTCCGCCGAGCGCGCCTGCCGTGGAAATGGTGTTCGCCGCGCCGACGAGGCCGACGCCGCCCGCTTCACCCGCGCCCTCCCCGACATCGCCGGCCGAGGCTGCTCCTGCGGAGGCGGCGCCGGCGGCTGCCCCGAGCCCTCCGGTGCAAGCAGGGGCGGCCGTCCCGACGCCCGAGCGGCCGGCGCCCCTGCCACGCGTGGCCCCCGCCGCCGCGCCGCGCGCGCCGGCGCCGCATCGGCCCGCCGCGTCCACGCGCCCGGCGCCGGACACTCAGGTCCAGGCCGCACCGATGGCCCCTGAGCCGGCCGCTTCCGCCACGGCGGCCGCCCAGCCGGCGGGCGCCGGGACGCCGCCGCCGTCAGCCGTGATCAGCCCGGTGTGGCGCGAGGCGCTGGCGACCTGGCTGCAGACCCACAAGGTCTACCCGGACCTGGCCCGTCGGCGCGGCGAGGAGGGGCGGGCGGTCCTGCGATTCACGGTCGCCCGGGGCGGCCAGGTGCTCGACGTCACGCTGCTGCACAGCACCGGCTCGGACGCGCTCGACCAGGCCGCGCAGGCCCTGCTGCGCGGCGCCGCCGTGCCGCCGTTCCCCCCGGGCATGACGCAGCCGGCGATCACCGTGACCGTGCCGATCCGCTACGAGCTGGAGCGGTGAGGCCGTCGCTCAGCGGTTCAGCGCGGCGACGATCTCGTCGATGCCCTGGGAGTGCCAGCGCTGCACCGCCTTGTGGTCCGCACCGATCAGCGCGGCCAGCCTCCGCCACGCGAACAGGTGCCGCTGCGTGATCGGGCTTACCAGCGCCCGGGCGCCGACGATGCGCCGGATGACGTAGCGGTCGCGCGCGATCAGCGGAATCCAGCCGAGTGCCTCGTCCATGCGGCTGATCCGCGCGGCCGGCGGCACCGGCAGGCGGAGCCGCTTCTCGCTCCAGCCGTAACCCTCGAGCGCGGTGCGGACGACCTCGAGCGATGACAGGCGCAGCTTCGGGCTGTAGCCGCTGCTCGGCAGCGTCAGCAGCGTCGCGCCGGCTTCCTCCAGCCGATAGATCACCAGTTCCGCGTCGACCGGCGGGAAGCCGGCCGGCGCGGCGGCGGCGGGTCGGACGGGCCCGCGATCGGGGGCTCGGCGTGGCCGATCGAAGGCAGGGGCGGCAGGCTTGGTCATGTCTCGGTCCTGGTGGCTGTTGCGCCGCGGCATCGGCCCACGCGGCGCAGGGTGCCAGCGGCTCTAACCGGACAACCGCGGGCGCGAGCGTCGCCCGACCGTCCGGCCGGCGCCGGTTCAGCCCGGGGAGGGATAGGGCAGCCCGGCGAGGCTGGTACCCGCGTTGATCACCGCCCAGCTGACGGGATGGCCGGCGGCCATCGGCCCGCGATCGGGGTCTTCGGGCTCGGGCGTATGCTCCGGCGGCGGCCGACGGGCACCGATGCGCCGCCCACGCTCGATCGCTGCGTTGCGGCTGATGCCGAGCTCGGCCGCGATCGCGTCCCATGAGCGTCCTTCGGCGCGCAGACGGCGAAGCCTCGCGTCGCGAGGTTCGGACCAGACCAGTTTCTGCGGCATGCAGGCGCTCCCGGCGGCGTTGGCCCGGAAAGTTAGCATAACTAACCTTGATGTCAAGACCGCTGCGAGGTTATGTTAGAAGGACTTCCCTTCGGGTGTGTGGTATGGACAAGACGGCCGGGAGCAGCGTGGGCGAGCGCATCCGCGTGGTGCGTCGCGAGCGGGGCTGGACCCAGGGCGACCTCGCCGAGGCGACGGGCGTATCGCGCAGCGCGGTCGCGCAGTGGGAAACCGACCGCGCCGGTCAGATACGCGACAATCTCGCTCGCATCGCCGAGGCGCTCGACGTCTCGGCCGAGTACCTGCTGCATGGTCAGGACAAGTATGCGTCCGGTCTCGCCAGTTCGGGCGACGAACTGGCGTTGCTACGTCTCTACCGCGCCTGCCGGGCGGAGGATCGCGCCATCCTGCTGCAGACGGCACGGCGGCTGGCGCGCTAGAGGCCCGCGCGTCAAATAAGGGGCCTGGGGCATTGCCCCAGCGGGGGTCGTCCAGGGGGCAGAGCCCCTGGCCCTATCCTTCCGTCGCATCGCACGCGCCGCTGGCGCGTTCGGCCTCGCAGAGCAGGAGGACCAGCCCGACATGCCGGACCCAATCGACGCCCTCCCGAGGGACCTGCCGCTCGCTCGCGCGGACATGGTGCTCGGGACCGGGGAGCTTGCCGCGCTGACCACGGCGGTGCGTGACTTGCAGGCCAGCCGCGGCCTCGTCGTGCGCGCCGCCGATCTGCTGGGCGGCCTGTTCGGATCGGCGGCGGCGATGGGCGTTCGCGGCCTGAAGCTCCCGCCGGCGTTGCGCGTCAAGATGCAGGGCATCGCCGAGATCGCGCTGCGCCGGGCGTTCGACGTCGCCATTCTCGGCGGCGACCGGACGGCCTGGCTCGCCACGCCGGCGCGCGCGCGCCTGCTCGCCGCGGCTTCCGGCGCGGTTGGCGGCTTCACCGGGATCACCGGCTTCCTGCCGGACGCCACCCTGACGACGCTGCTGATCATGCGCAACATCGCCGCGGTCGCGCGCGAGGAGGGCGAGGACCTGCACGAGGAGGAGGCGCGCCGGGCTTGCCTCGAAGTGTTCGCTTTCGGCAGCCCGACGCTGGGCCAGGAGAGCGAGGAGCCGGATTTCGGCTACTGGAGCGCCCGCCTGCTGATCCGCGGCCGGCCGATGGTGCTGCTCCTCTCGGAGGTCGCCGCACGCTACGGCCTGCGCATGTCGGAGAAGTTCGCACTGCAGGCGGCGCCGGTGGTCGGCGCGGCCGGCGGCGCGCTGATCAACAGTGTGTTCCTCGACCACTACCGCAAGCTCGCGCGGGTCCACTTCGTGATCCGCCGGCTGGAGCGGAGCTATGGCGGCGTGCGCGTGCGCGAGGAGGCCCGGCGCATCGCCGCCGACCTGCGCCTAGGCCGCCGGCCGGCGGCGGATCCACTCTGAGCGGGCGCGTCGGCCGCTCAACGCGCGTTGAAGCAACAGGCTGCGTCCGCCCGGCGTTGCCCGCCCAGGCGACAGGAGGATCAGATGGCCAGTTTCCCGCAAGCCCGGCGCGGCCGCAACGTGGTGCACGGATGAGCGCCGCGCGCACCCTCCGGGCGAGCCAGCCGGTCAATCCTCCGGATTTGCCGAGCGAGCCGGGGCCGCAGCCCGAGGTGCCGCCGACGCCGCAGGAGGTGCCGCCGCCAAGCCCGCCGGGCCCGCCGCCGCCACCTCCGCAGGCGTGATTGGCCGGGGACGCACGCCCCGGCCGGGGACGCCGATCAGGCGTTCGCCTTCATCAAGGTCAGGTCGTAGTTGACAGGCTTGCCCTTGGTCGCCTTGCCGGCGACGTCGATCGCATACGGCGTATAGGCGATCTTGGTGAAGTTCAGCGAAATGCTCTCCGTCGGTGCGCCTTCGCCCCCGCCGCCGAGTTGGTACGAGCTGAGGCCGACATTGGTCATCTCGATTTCCAGGAACTTCTCGGTCGCGCCCTTGCTCGTCGTCGTGAACGACAGGATGGCCTTCTTGTCCATCGTGCCGGCGACCGCGTCCTCGAACAGGCCAGCCGAGGCGGTGTCCCAGAACTTGGTCAGCGTCACTTCCGAAAGCGTCGGCTCGGCGTGTTCGCGGTTGGTGGAGCCGCGCGCCGCGGTGCCGATCATCCGGCTCGAGCCCAGGCTGAAGGAGAGGACTTCGATCTGCTTCTCGAAGCCTTTCGTCGTGACGGGCCCGTCGATCTTGTCGATTTTGAGGTAGATGGCCATGGGGGGTTGCGTCCTTTCGTGGGCTGGTAGGAACGGTTACTGCAGCGAGTAGCGGAACGATCCGGAGGGATCCATTCCGACCGAGACGCGATCGATCGAGGCACCCTCGGCGAGGCGCGCCAGGACCTCGGCCGAAAGTTCCGGCAGGAGCGTGCGCGACAGGATGTTCTCCACGTTGCGCGCGCCTGATGAACTCTCGGTGCAGCGCGCCGCAATCGTGTCGACCAGCGCGGGCTCGTACTCGAACTCCGCACGATAGCCCTCGCGCACGCGGCGGCGGATGCGATTGAGCTGCAGCACGACGATCTGCCGGATGATCGCCTCCGAGAGCGGAAAATACGGGACGAGGGTCACCCGGCCGAGAAAGGCAGGCTTGAAGAATTTCATCAGCTCCGGCCGCAGCGCCTCGGACAGCCCGGCGGCGTCGGGCGCGGTGTCGGGATCGGCGAACAGCTTGGTGATCAGGTCGGTGCCGGCGTTCGACGTCATGATGATGACGGTGTTCTTGAAGTCGATGTCGCGGCCTTCGCCGTCCTTCATGTTCCCCTTGTCGAACACCTGGTAGAAGATGTCCTGCACGCCGGAATGCGCCTTCTCCATCTCGTCGAGCAGCACGACGGAATACGGCCGCCGGCGCACCGCCTCGGTCAGGATGCCGCCCTCGCCGTAGCCGACATAGCCGGGCGGGCTGCCCATCAGCAGGCTGACCTTATGTTCTTCCTTGAACTCGGTCATGTTGATGGTGGTCATGTTCTGCTCGCCGCCATAGAGCAGGTCG
>Ga0213875_10000761_pt1 | contig 24288 bp, 25 predicted proteins | sample BarmaccomBMRX_R8_FD_160105 | JGI IMG/M metagenome (GOLD analysis project Ga0213875, IMG submission 160105) | Root-associated microbial communities from Barbacenia macrantha in rupestrian grasslands, the National Park of Serra do Cipo, Brazil - RX_R8 | ecosystem: Host-associated > Plants > Roots... | reverse complement strand
CGCTAAGTGACTTATCGTGATCAACCGAGGAAGGGTCCTGCCGTGACCCAACAACCTGTCGCTCGCCAACTGATGGGACCCCGGCTTGTTGGAGGGCGTGCCCGAGAGGACAGACAGTTCGAGGGTTATTCAGGCGTTCGCTAATTGCGGCTCCGTCGGCGCGTCTCTGTGGCGAACGGCTCGTTTACCGAAAGAATTGGGTTACCACACTCAATTCCCAGAAACGAGCCGTTCAGGGTGTATCATACAACAGGTTTCACGAGAGACGAAATCGTCGAGTTGTGCGCCCACGTGCACGCCGTGAACGAGGTGGCCGCGGAGCCTAAGAAGGTCACCTGGCCGCCCATTCTCGGATTGTTCACCTCCGTGGTCGTCACGTTGACATATTTACGCAGAAACCGGACTCAAGCAGAGATCGGTGAGTCATACGGAGTGTCTCAGTCCACGATCAGCCGAGCCGTCACCGCTCTGACGCCGCTGTTGGGTACCGCGCTGACGGACTATGTGCCGGTGGCCGAGGACCTGCACCCGCAGACGCACTACATCGTCGACGGCACCTTGCTGCCCTGCTGGTCGTGGGCCGCCCACCCCGAGTTGTACTCCGGCAAGCACAAAACGACGGGCCTCAACGTCCAAGTCGCCTGCACGCTGACCGGAGACCTGGCGTGGATCTCCGACCCGATCGACGGCAGCCGTCATGACACCTACTGCCTAAATGAATCCGGCGTTGTTGCCGATAAGCCCGGCAACTGGATAGGCGACAAAGGCTACGTGGGAAATGACATGCTCACCCCGATCAAAAAACCCGTCCACCGCGACCTGGTGGACTGGGAAAAAGAATTCAATAAGCAGATCAACAAGATCCGTTACGTCATCGAACAGGTCATCGCTAACTTCAAGACCTGGAGAATCATGCACACCGACTATCGGCGCCCTCTGGACACCTTCACCCAAACCATCTCAACCGTCATCGCACTACACTTCTATAAACTGGCGTGAATAAGCCTCTTTGTATCCGGCGTTGTTCCATAAATTAGTCGTTAACGACGGCAAAGGAATGACCGGACTCCTCCCGCTGTTGGTTCTGTTAGAACTGTTGTTATTTCGAGTGCGCTGAGGTGGAATGGTTGTCCTGCTCTCAGGTAACTGACGGTAGTGAGCTTTGACCCAATGCCCGTCGCGATAGTGACCCTTTACACGTACACGCCGCATAACAAGCTCCCCTTGAAGGTGTTGCTGGTTGGGGGGAACTCCAACATGCTCGACCCGGCGCTTGCGTGTGAGTTTTGGGGCAGTTGTGCCATGGCGAATGCGCTGAGAAAGCAGAGACAAAAGATGTAAAATTTTCACCCATTCGGACCGGTTCAGCGATGGTTGCCCGAAGACCATGCCGCCGGTACCGCGGTGGAGTGCATGATCAAAATCGCGTTGCGTCGCTTTAAGTAACCGACCCAGCATCATCCGGCTTAGGGAGCAGCAACGCCGAGACCAACAACTACGGCAGGGATGCAAGGGTGCCATAGTCGTCGTGAATGATGAAAGGGTGATGTGGCGAACAAGCAAGCGGTCCAGCAGGGGCCGAGACGACAGTAGGCCGCCAGCAGCCGATGCCCATCTGGCGGCTGATCCTCACCGTGGTGAGCGGCGGCGATGGAGGGGCGCCGCACAATTCGGTCGCGTGAATTCAGCTGCCGGTTCGCGCCTCACGCCTATTCTGCTTTTATATCGACTGCTGCGGGGCGCACCCCCGGTGTATTTTCGAAGATTGATTGATAAAGTTGATGTCGCACTCACATCCATTGCCGCAAACCATGATGGCTGGGAACTCGTGAAGTATGACATATCCCCCAAGGATGTGCCGCGGCCGATAGAAGTCACGCCGGAAGAGGCTGCGGACGCATTGAAGCGTGCTGGGCAGGCTCTCGCGGACGCCGAAATAGTTGAGGAGCGCATTCATACTGCTTACTCAAGGTCGGCTCTCGCGTATGATCTGCTCGCCGCAATTGGATTCCTGTGCGCGCGGCGGCCTCGCCGAAAAGCCGGCGTCTTGTTCGCTCTCACGATCCTGCGTAATCTCCGTTATGCGATGCCGGGTCTCGGTTCTGGCGCTATTCATCGCGCGGAGCTTGAACCGTGGCAAGATGAAGATGAATCGAAAGATTGCCCGGTTAGTATCAGGCGGTTTGGGCGGGTATTACGCGACAACGCAACCACAATTGTCTTCCGGCCGGAGAAGATCGACATGGCGGTGCACAATCAGCTCGTCGAAGAGATTGATGACCTGGAGGAGATGAGCGAAGGTGCGGACCCGCCGCTTCATGTTGAGGACCAGATCGTACGCCTTCAGGAGGTTCTATCCGACCACATCATGCCGGTAGAAATGAATCGACTATACCAGCACCAGCTCAGCGGCTTTGGGGTACTGGCGGCCTCATTGTTAGGAATTGCAGTGCTGAGCCCTTGGCCCCAACTCGCAACAAAATCGGCTAGTCTAATTCATTTCACGCCCTCGTTGGCCCTGCTGCTTGTTGCGAATTGTACCCTGTGCTCGATCATCTTTTTTTCCGCAACCAATTATTTGAACGACCAGGTGGTTGCCTACGCCAAGACATTCGCAAAAGCTACAACAATCACTCTCGCCTTGGCTACTTTGATTTTGACCGCTGGCCTTGCTGCTGGCGGTCGGCAAGGCATACTAATGGCGCCGGGTCTTCTCGTCTACATTCTCATCTTGATGACGAGCCTTTCCGCTGACAACCTTGTCTTCCAGGCGGAAGCTCGGATCAAGATTCTAAACAGCCGCAAACAGGGCTCGCCTTGATTGGCAGATATCCAGTGACGCGCCCGGCGGGAATCGCCGGAGGTCGGAAATGCTAGGTGGCGGACCACTCGCTCAGCACTGTGTGGAGCACGTGCAGGGCGCTGCCGTTGACGCGTTGCGCGATGGGCAAGCCGCCGGGCACCACCAGAGAGTAGCGGCGTCGCCGGACAGCGCTGCACGCCTCACCAAAGCCACCGAGGAAGATCTCGTCTTGCCAGTCGACGGTTTGCCGACGACCGAGCAGCGGACCGTCTTCGCCAGGCGCAACCCGCTGGAACACGAACCCGACGCCTTTGGCGAGGTCCAGCAGTCGCTTTGCTGCTAGCACGTCCGGGCTGTCCACGGTCACGGCGCACATCTGGCCAGCGCCACCAACCGGTTAACCAGCTCGGTATCGCTGAGGCTAGGTGCTTCGCTGGCCAAGGCGATGATCCGCCGCAGCAGCACCACCGCGGCGAGGCAATCCAGCCAGGGCCGTGGGCTCATGTTGCGCCACCGCAGCACCGCGGGCAGATCTGTAGCTCATCAGTGGGTGCCGTGAGGCGGGCTGGGTTGCCGTCAATTGGGTGCAGCACCGGCGTGAAGGTCAACCCGCAGCGGGAGGTCACGGTGCCGATGTCCACGGCTACCGAAGCGGCCACGTGGGTGTCGTGGTCTTTGTAGCTGCGCAGAAACCACACTGGTGCCCGGCCGGAAGTCACAGCGCTCACCGGGCGCACTCCGCGCACCGGTCACGGCCAGGATCGGTCAAGCTCGCGGCCAGCACTCTGGCTCCGCACAGCGCGAGGTAACGGCCCGAGTGCCGATGCTCCATCGCCGACGCATCGATCAGGTGCTCGATCCGGGTGCGCGCATCCGTCATCCCCACCAGGCGCGGTGCAGGCTGCTGGGGTATCCGGACATGCAACCCCGGCCGCTTGCGGTGTCGCCCGGTCATCACTGCGCGACGCCCGGTCCGCCGTGCAGCGCACAGGCCGCACGGATCACCTTGCGGATGCGCGGTCCGGCGGGTGGTGCTGGTGGTGCCTGCGTGGCGTCATGGATCACCCGGCAAGACTGCGGCCTAGATCACGCTAGTTGTCTCCGCTTTGGAGACCCCGTGCGCCTACCCCGAACCGATTACGCAAGCTGTCCAGCTCCCACACCCGCTGGCGAGCGCGGCGGTGGAGGGTGAGCACCAGATCCCGGGCGATCGGGTCGTTGCGGATCCGCTGAGGAGCCAAGCGGTCGGCCATGTCCAGGTGCCGGATCGCATCCCCGTCACGTGGCCCTCCCTCCTGCGCCAGCACGCGAGCGAGGTCAAAGTGCATCGAGGATGAACGTTCCCGACTGCCTAGCGCGTCAATGTTGATCGGGGCCGCCGTGGCGTCTTCGTACACCTTGGCACCCTCGGCAAGCTCCACCCCGATCGAAACTCGCCACGCCGCGACATTGGTGGGTCCGAAGTGCTGCCGCATCCCGTTACGCTCGCCAACCCGGTCCGCTAACACTGCGGCCTCGGTGAGGTGTGCGTAGGCGTCGTCGCGGCGTTGCTGCCGCGCTGCGGTTCGCGCCTGCTGGAGGTGCATCATCCCGACCAACTCGGCAGGCAGCGTGTCCGCAGCAGACAACCGCACCGCTGGGGTCAGGTCGTGAATCCCTTCGGACAACACCGTTTGAGCCCGGCTCCGTGCTCCCATGCTGGTGAGCTCGCACGCCCAGTACCAGCGAGCGAACCCGAGGAGTCCCGGGTTGTCCTGTTGTTGCGCGAGGTCATAACCGCGCCGTGCTGCGGTGGCCGCCAGGTCGATATTGCCTGCACGACTGGACACCACTCCGGCCGCGAAGCATGCGGTGATAGCCGCGGTGAAGGCGCGGTCCCGCTCGGCTGACGATACGGTCAAGGCGCGAGCTTGTGATTCCGCGAGCAGAGCGCCCATGTCGCGACCCGCAAGGGAGTAATTCGCCTGTCCGCAGCGCTCGTTGGCCTTGTCAGCCTCGATCGCCAACACGTCCAATGAGCGCGGCGTCAGGTCCGGCACGTCCATGGGGCCGAAGTCATTGAGAGCCAACCGGATAGTAGGCAGCGACGCCAGCGCATCGGCCGTGTTGCGGTCCTGCGGCAGGTACGGCTGGCCGGTCAGATCGGCTACCGAGCAGCCCAGAGCGGCCGCCAGATCCTCGAGAAGACCCCGCCGGTTGAACCCCCGCTGGCCCCGTTCCAGCGCGGATAGATAGGGCTTGCTGATACCGGCAAGCCCGGCAGCTACGTCCAGGCTCAACCCGCGGCGACGGCGGATCATGCGGGCGCGCGCACCAATCGCCGACGCTTCCTCAGCGTCCACCGGGAAACCTCTCTTTTCACCGTCTCCTCACCAGGCTACTGGCGTCCACCTTGGCCGCCGGATGCAGGAGATCAATACTGCCTGTTTCGAGGTAGTTGGCCTCATCAGCGCCGCCGGGTAGCCGAGGCGCATCTCGTCCACATAGGATGATCTAATTGATCTATGGCTGTCCGCAAATTGTCCGCGGGACGTCCGCAGACGGCCAACGGTGGCCAACGCTGTCAAACGGTATAGGTGCAGCTCAGAAGTGGTGCGGCAGCCATCTGCGCAGGTAGGTGATCCGTACGCGCACAATCCGGCTTACAGGCCAGCTCGTCCGCCCCAAGCCTTACCCAGCAAAACGCGGATGGTACCGCGCAGTCAGAATCACAATCGGGCGTCGATGCTACCGACATAAGATTCCGGGGGAGAAGGCGCTCAAGGCGATGATATGAAAATAAATAATGTCGGGAAATGGTCGCCAGTTTGCGATTTGGAGATGCTGGGGTTTCAGCAGTATGGTCGCGCTGATCGCCACGCTCGACGATGCTGTACCCGGAATGATCGAGGTTGGAATGCGCGTCGCTGTGGTGAATCGTCGATCAGGTGAGGTGCTGCGGTGGACGCTGACGTCCTGGCTGGATCGTCGTTCGCGCTACCTGCCTAATCGCTGACAGTAATAGAGTAGTTACAGCTTGTCATGATGTGTCTAGTGAGGTACGTCTTGTGCATGGTCGAGCCGGATCGGGACGACGGAGAAGTGACAGCTTTCCGGTCAGCGCGAAGCGCGCTGTGCAGACAACACTGATCAATCACCACGGTCACCTACTGACCGGCCGCGCATTCGCACACAGGTACCGTGCTCCGTACCGTCAATCACCAGCTCAGCCACGGCCGCTTTCATCAGCAGAATTCCTCGCCGACGATTCTCGGAGTGCGCGGGGACCGGCCGCCAGCGACCGTGATCGCGGACGGTCAGGTCGGCAACCCGGACACCAGCCGATGTCGCGGTGACGCGCCCAGCGATCTCGATATTGCCCGGCGTGTCATGGAGGTAGGCATGGTCAACAACATTCGACGCGGCCTCACTCACGGCCAGCACGAGGTCCTCGATTTCCACATCCGGCCACCGATGGGTGATAAGCCACTGACGCAATCGGCCGCGGATCAATGACAGCGCCGCTGGTTGTGCCGGCAGCATCAGCTGGAATGCGCCTGATGGTGGTGTCTGTGGTCTTGCCTGCTCAGCCGGCTCATGAGCAGCCCGCCAGGGCGGCTGATGATAGTCACATGGTGGTGGTGGCATTGTTGCCCAAAAGTGCCCGTTCCTGTGGAAGGTTGCTCACTGAGGCAACGCCTCCTCGACCGAATAGTAAAGCGACAGTACCCCGTCCAGCCCTGTTATCTGCAACGGGCGAATAACCGCGGGGGTCTCGTCCACCACGTCCACCACCACGCGCAGCGGATCCCGGCGCTGTTGCGCCGTCGATGCAGCGTCAGCCAACGCGGCCAGGCCGTGAGATCCCAGAAAAGTTACTGCGGTCAGATCGACCACCACAGGCCGGTTCTCAGCTTCTCGCAATGCCTTGTTGACCGACGCTCGAAGTCGTCCGGCAGTAAGCACGTCCACCTCGCCGGTGGCGAACACGACGATCGCGGCCGGCTTGTGCCCCGTACCGAAATATGCAGGAGCCGCTCAGCGGCAGGTTCATCGGCGGCCACCGAGGCACAATACTAGGTCACACCAGCTGAGCTGCCTGTCGTGACTGAAAGCAGCCAGGGTGTCCCGCCAGCGACCTCGAGTGGGAGGCTAATCTTGATCGCGCGCGGCGTCTGCCGATGGGCGGTCCGCCGTCGCGGTCAACCTTGACAACTCTTCTGCCATCGTAATGGTGTGGCAGAAAGTATCGACTGAGATCTGTTTATTCCCCAAGTCCATCAGCGCCTGAACAGTAACCGGGTCGCGCATCGCAATGCCGAGATCTTCGGCCCACTCCATCGCCGATCGCGGATCGGTTATCTTGGCCATCATCTTGGTCCGGTCTTCGTCTGTTCGAGTCGCTTGTACCGACTGCTGCGCGTTTCGAATCGGGGACGGCAGGGGAAAATTGTCGACGATATGAAGCTGCGAGGAATCGATGCCGAGCTGACGAGCGAGGGCGTCCCGGATGCTGTCGCGGGCCTCCGGCACGCTGGTGCACAGGATCCGTACATCAGGTTCTTCGGCGATCCGTGCCACCCACGCGTCGCCATCCCGTTCGTACACCGCGGTGTAAATCTCGCTCACTGCGACCAGCCCCTCCCATACACGGCGCCAGAACTGCACTGGTGAAAGCCAGTCCAGCTGACATCGCGAAGCCTACCCGGCCGCTGGCACTTGCCCAAGGCGCTGGGCGTGCCGTTAGCACTGCGGGTGACCGGCAGACTCAGGCTACCGATGTGTGCGGCGTTGGGCCAACTAGGCGGTTCACCGCACGTATCCGGACGAGGCGCTATCCGGTTACGGAGCCCAGCGTCGGCGCCGTAGTGGTACTGTCCGTGTTCGATTAATTGCATAGAGTATCGGCTTGTGCCCGCAACGGTGGTTGCGCTGACTGCTCTTCCACTTTCTGGGTGACCACTGGGCGTGGCGAGCCGGGTACTCTCAGGCAACCCTGGCATGGTCTACTCACTACCCGCCGGGCGGCCGCTCGGCGCTGAACCGTGATCAACTCCCAGGGAGGTCGCCATGATTGCGTTGACCCTGGTTGCGCAAGGCGCCGAACTGAACACGCACAACCTGCGCACATGGATGCTGGACAACGTCGTGCCGCTGCTGTTGTTGGGGGTGGCGGTGCTGCTGCTGTGGCTTGGCGGCGGCAAGGGTGATAACGCCGGCGTCATGCGGCGAGTCGGAGGTGTGATCATCGCGTTGGGTGTCATCGGGCTGGCCGTGTCCGGAACAGGGGTGAACCTCGGAACGTGGATCGCCGGCCTGTTCAGCGGTTGACCCGGGGGTGACGCGACCTTGCGCATCCGCACTGATGATGATGTCTATCGCGTAGACGCAGTATGGCTTGGCCCACCGAGGGCGACGTTTCCGTGGCGTGCGCGCTATGTGGCGTGGGGCGTCGGTACGGTGATCTTTTTTGTCGTCCTCGGCGCCGAGCGTCAATTGGGTATCGGATTCAGTTTCTTCTCGACCGGCTGGGGACTGGTCATCACGATTCTGCTCACCAGGCTGATCGGCTCCCGGATCAGCCATGAACGCCCGCTAACCGCGGTCGCGCAGATGTGGCTGCACGAACTCACCGCGCCCAGGAAGCGGACAGCGGTCCGTGGGGGTGCAGCCAGCGCCGCACGGATCCGAGTCGAACGCGACCGCCCCCGACCCGGTCAATGGCCGGGCCGTCGCTGGGGCCGCGGCAGGAAGGAGCGCACGGGTGTTCGGGCTCCGACGTCATCCCAGCGGTGACGGCGCTCAGCACGCACCACGGGCCCGGGACCGGTTGACGCCCGGCGCGTCCGCTGTGCGCGGTGGCTCTACCCGGCGCGGGCACAAACTTCCCGGAGAGGCTGCTGTCCCCAGCTACACCCCATCCATCGCAGCGCGCTCGATCGATGGTCATCTGGTGCGCAACGGCCTGGAGGTCTACGCCTGGTACCGGCTGGCTCCGCAGCGCTGGTCGTTCCGCTCGGACGCGCAGCGCCAGGACTTGATCCACGCTATCGCCGGCCAGTACGCGGAGCTGCAGGGCCGATGGCTGCATCTGCGGGTCACCGCCCGCCCGTATCCGATCCGGATGTGGGCCGAAGCGCACGTGCGCAACGCGGTGGGGCGGCTGCCGGACACTCCCAGCGCATTGTCCTTCGACGACTACATGATTGGCGAGCAGCAGCAGTTGCTGGGCCATTCGATGGCTGAGAAGGAGGTCTATCTCGGCGTTCAGGTGCAGACCCGTTCCATGGTGGACCGGCTCGTGGAACGAGCCACGCCGGTGCTGCGGCGGGTGTTCCCCACCGCAGTGGACGCTGAACTGGTCGCAATCGACGCCGAGGTTGAGCATCTGGACGGAGTGATCAGCGTCGCCGGGCTAGAAGGCCGGCCGGTGACCGCGGGGGAGATGTCCTGGCTGATGCACCGATCGTGCTCGCTGGGACTACCGGCTCCGCGCAACCTTCCCGCGGTGCCGGGCGCCAGCTGGGAGCCCGAAGATCTGGCCAGTTTCACTGACGCGGCGGACTTCCACACCGAGCCATACGCGCCGACGCTTACCGTCCGCGGTCGCACCGGTTCCAACGCCGGGATCACCCGGCAGGTTGTGGTGCTGACCGTCGGGCAGATGCACGGCTTGCAGATTCCGGAGATCGATGACCCGTGGGTACAGCGTTCGGATCGCTTGCCGGCTGCGGTGGAATGGTCGGCGCGTATTTACATCCGCCGGCCAGAAGAGGTCGCCGGTGAGCTGCAGCGGCAGATGAACAAGGTGCGCTCGCAGGTCCGGCACTACACCGACGAGCACGACCTGGAGCCGCCGCAGAGCCTGGTCCGGCAGGCCAGCCGGGTGTTGGAAATCGATGACGAGATGACCTCCGGGTTCACCGCACTGGGCACCCGCATTCGCTCGTGGTGGCGCGTCGCGGTGTCCGGACCTACCGAGCGCGACGCGCTGCGGCTGGCGCAGCAACTACTGGACTTGTACAAACCAAAGATCGCCATCGAGCATCCGGAGGGACAGTACGCGCTAGCCCGGGAGTTCATTCCCGGCGAACCGTTGTCTTCGGGTGCTTACCTTCGACGTGGGTCGGTGATCTGGGCGGCTTCGGCGGTACCGACAGCCACTGCCGAGGTGGGGGACCGGCGCGGCATCCTCCTCGGCGAGACCTGCACCGCTACCCGGCGCCCGGTTGCCTGGGATCCGTGGATGGCCCAGGAGATCCGGGATTCTTCTGGATTGACCGCGCTGGTGGCAGGCCTTGGTGCCGGCAAGTCATTCCTGGGTGGTGGCATCGTCTATAAAACCCTGCGTTCTGGGGCGTACTGGACACTGCTGGACCCATCCGGCCCGCTGGCCAAGCTCTGCGAGCTCCCCGAGCTCCGTCCCTACGCCCGGCCGATCAACCTGCTCAATGCCCAGCCCGGGATCCTCAATCCCTACCGGGTGGTCGCCGAGCCAGAGCTGGTGCACTTCCTTGACGAAGACGACCCGGACCGGGCGTGGCGGCGGGAGAAGGCGCTGACCGCGGCCACCCGGCGCCGGTTGGTGCTGGATGTGCTCACCGGGGTACTGCCCTTCGAGGTGGCTCGGATGGCGAAAACCCGCATCGTGTTGTTGCGGGCGGTGCGTGCGGTCGGTGGGCGACCGGATGCACACCCCGGGCAGGTCTTCGACATGCTGCGCCGGGATCCCACCGAGCACCACGAGCACGCGATCGTCGTCGCCGATTTCCTGGATGAGATGCGCGAGCGCATGTCACTGCTCATCCCCGAAAAGGGCGCGGACCCGTACACCGAGGTGCGTGACGACCGGCTCACCGTGCTGACGATGTCGGGTCTGACCCTGCCCAAGGACAACGTCGGCCGGGAGCACTGGACCGACGCCGAGTCGCTGGGCGTGGAGTTGCTTAACCTCGCCGCATGGTTAACCCAGCGGTCGATCTACGAACGTCCTCGTGATCAGCGCAAAGGTGTCTGGATCGACGAAGCATTTTTCCTGTCCGAAGTTCCCACCGGCCGGGTGTTGATGAACCGGTTCGCCCGGGATTCCCGCAAGTGGAACGTACGGGTACTGCTGTCCTCGCAGATTCCGGCCGATTTCCTCAAGATCCAGGGCTTCGTGTCGTTACTGGACTCGGTATTCGTGGGCAGGCTCGACGACGGACCCGCGCAGTCTGACGCGCTTCGCCTGCTCAAGGTACCGGTCGGGGCAGGCTATGAGCAGGTGGTTGCGTCACTGGGGCGCCGCCCTGGCGGTGACCGGCCCGACACCGAACGGGATCGTTCCCCGCGGCAGTTCATCTTCGCTGACGGTGCCGGCGGGGTGGAGCGGATCCGGGTGGATTTCTCCGGCGCTCACTTGCAGCACCTGTGCGCGGCACTGGACACCACGCCTGATGCTCTCCGCGGTGATCTCCATGCCGCGGAACTGCCCCGCGGAACCGAGCTGGTGTCTGGCGAGCGCTCCGGCGCGGTGCATAACGGGATCGGTCCAGCAGGCGCGGTGAGGGCGGGAGCATGACAATCCGGGTCCTGCGCAATAGGCGGATCGGCTCCCTGCTCACGCTTGTTGGGCTGGTGCTGGCCATAGCGTTGGTTGGCTCCTCCACCGCGCTGGGGTCAACGGCGCTGGCGCAGGTCCCAGGTGTCGACGACTGCAAGCAAGCGCCCAATCCGGAACGGCCCGGGTCCGGCATGGTCGGGGCGATAGACCCGACGCCGCTGCAAGCGGGTGCTCCCAACAGCGTCTACGCCGAGGTTGGCTACGCAGGGCTGGTCTGGCACACCTACGACCTGGGATGCGGCCCCTCGGGCCTGCGCAACCCCAACGCGGTGATCGACACCTGGACGGGCAACCTGCTGTTTGACATCGGCAAGGTGATCGTCGGTGCCACCAACGGACTGCACTACGCGCTCGGTGACGGGGGACTGCTAGCCCCGCTGAATGATCTGATCGTCTCCGGCACGGTGGCCCTGTATGACAGCGTCTATGCGCCCTGGTTCGGGCTGATCGCGATACTGCTGGCAATCGTGCTGTTCCGGTCGATCTGGCGCGGCGACCTCGCTACGGTGAGTAAACGGGCGGCCTGGGCGCTGGCGGGTATCTGGCTGGCTGCCGCGACCTACCTGACGCCGCTGCTCTATACGGACGTGCTGGACGGCGTCCTGGTTGAAGGCAGCAACCAAGTACGCAGCGGATTCCTGCACGAGGTCGGTATCGCCCAGCGTGACGCATTGCCGACACTGCTGCACGAGCAGATCATCTACCGCAACTGGCTGCGCGGTGAGTTCGGCTCTCCAGACGGCCCGCAGGCTGTCCAGCTGGGTCGCGATCTGGTTCGCGCGCAGGCGTACACCAAACAGGAGATTGCAGCCGGAGCGGACGATCCAAAGTCGGGTGTCGCCGATCGCAAAAAGCAGGAGTACAAATCTATTGCCGATCGGACGGGCAGTGCCTACGGCTACTTCCAAGGCATAGATGGCAACCGGATCGGTGTGGGTTTTCTCGCCGCATTGCAAGCGGTGATGTTCGGGATGTTCCAGCTGCTCGCTCAAGCGGCCTTGCTGCTGGCTCAGGTACTGCTGCGGGTGGTGATCCTGCTCGGACCGATCATCGGTCTGATTGCCATCTTGCACCACGACCTGCTTCGTGGTGTCGGTCGCGCGGTGGGTGCGGCGGTGCTCAACATCGTGGTGCTCTCGGCGCTGGCCGCGCTGCACACGTTGGTGATGGTGTGGGTGTTCGATCCGTCGCGCAACATCTCGGTGCTCGCGCAGATGCTGCTCGCCGGAATGATCACATTGGTGATGTTGCTCGTCGCCCGCCCGGTCCGGCGAATGTGGCAGATGACCGAATTGGCGGTCGGGGCGGTGGGTGGTGGGCTGCCTGCCGCTCCGCCGGGTGTGCTGGCCAGGCTCCGGCGCCGCCGGCCCGGTGTCGATGCCAGCGCGTCGGAACGGTTCTGGGAGGAGGCCCGCACTGCCGACGCGGAATCCGGGGCGGCAGCGGCCGACGCCACAACTGGGGGCGTGATGCGTCCCGAAGCTGGTGCATCGGTGGTGCTGCCAGCCGAGCGGGACGATCGCATTCCAGGTGTTTCGGCGCGGATCCCGCTGTTCGGCCCTGGTGGTGCTGCCAGCCAGGAGCACGACCGTCCAGCGCTCGATGGACCTGCCAAGAGCGCGCTGCGCCCAGACCGGTTGGCAGCAATGCCGGCCGGGTTCAGCCTAGGGCGGCGCCCCCGCACTAGCGAGGAGCCGGTGTACGTACCTTCGGCGGTCAGCGAATCGCGGGCCACACCTCGGCCAGCTGAACTGGAGGAGGTAGCAGGACGGCCGGTGTGGGTGGTGTACCGACCGTCGGGTGGACTGGAGATGGGCGCGCAGAACACGCCCGGCGCCTCAGAGGCGAAGAGCACTGACGACGTTCCGACGAGCGACTGACCAGGGGCCAGTGCAGTGCCGATCCGTACTCACCGCGGCCGGGCGGCCGTCTACCGCAAAGTATGGGGCTGGCCGGTACGTTCGCCCGCGCACCTCGCCGGGACTCTGCTCGTCGCGGTGATTGTCGCCGTCGGGCTTGGGACGGTGCTGCCTCGCGGGCATCCGGTTGGCACCGCCCGCACAGCGCCATCGCACAGTCCAGGAGCCACCGCGTCCGCCTCAGCGTCGACGACAGCATTAGCCGGCGCCGGCGGTCACCGGGCGACTCGCGCTACGGCTCCGAGCGCTCCGGCCCCGGCTGCTGCGCTTACCGTTGCGCGGTCCTGGGTGCAGGCGTTTCTCACCGTACGCAAAGGCACTACGTCGGAGCAGTGGGTAGAGCAGCTACGACCCTTCACGACCGACGACCTGTTTCCCCAACTGCGCTCGATAGACCCGGCGAACGTGCCGGTGGCGCAGATCATCGATGCGCCACGGACAGTCAGCGTGGGCGCTGGTTCAGCTGAGGTGGACGTGCCCACTACGGCGATGGTCGTGCGCCTGCTGGTGGTCTCCACTCCGGCCGGCTGGCGAGTCGCCAGCTACGAACAGGCCGGCTGAGCATGCGGCGGTGGCTGGTCGGCCTGCTGGTAGTCGGCTTGCTAGGCGGCCTCATCGCGGTGGCTGCGATCGCATCGCTGCTGGGTGTCGTCGGTTCGGGCGACTTCATGTTTGGCGCGCCCTGCGGGTCAGTCCTCGCGTCCACCGATCCGCATGAACTACCCCCGGTGGCCGTCCGGGTCAGCGACCTGGATCCGGAACAGCGTGCTATCGCCGAACTCATTATCGCGATTGGTAAGCAACGGGGACTTCCGCCGCGGGCCTGGCAGATCGCCATTCAGGCGGGTATGACGGAGTCCCGACTGCACAATCTGCACTACGGTGACCGTGACTCGCTGGGCATCTTTCAGATGCGCCCCTCGCAGGGGTGGGGCACCGTGGCGCAGGTTACCGATCCGGTATACGAGATCAACAAGTTTTACGACGTGCTGCTGCGGGTGCCCGGTTGGGAAACCCAGCGGCCGGGCGATACGGCGCAAGATATCGAGCGGTCGGCTTTCCCGTTGCGTTACCACCAGTGGGAGCCGTTAGCGGTCAATGTAATCAGTACCGTGGGCGGGGACGTCACCCAGTACGTCCGTGCTTCGTGCACTACGCCGCTGCCGGCGCCTTCCGAGCTTGCCGGCCGGGCAATCGAGTTCGCGTTGGGCGAGGTGGGGAAGCCCTATGTCTGGGGCGCTACCGGACCCAATGCCTACGACTGTTCGGGGCTGATGTTGCGTGCTTACCAGGCGGCAGGGATCACACTTCCTCGAGTGGCGCGCCAGCAGTATTGGGCCGGTGCGCAGTTGCCGGTGCGTCAAGCGCAGCCGGGGGACCTGCTCTTTTGGGGCTACGACACCTCGAACCCGGATAGCATCCACCATGTCGCGATGTATCTGGGCAACGGTCGCATGGTTGAGGCGGCGAACCAAACGGTACCGCTGCGGCAACGAGCCGTGAGTTTCAACGAGCCTGAGTTGATGCCGCTCGCAGTCCGGCCTGGGGTGCCGGTCTCGAGGGCCTGACATCTGGAGGTGACGGTGCACGCGTCGGATCCGATCCCTCGACCGCTACGGGATCATCTTGAGCGGGCCAAGCTGGGCGTCGACGAAAGTTATGTCGTGTTGCCCCGGTCACTGGCCGAGTCGATGCCCTTGCCGTGGCAGCAGCAGATGGCCTATCTCCTCGATGAGCTGCATCGGACCTACGATGATCTCCCGTGGCCCATCTACCGGGTGGTACCCAGCCGCGCTGAGCGGCTGGTTGATCTGGACGAAAGCCAGCTGGCGGAGGCGGGCTACCTGCTGGAGATCGACAGCAGTGGCGAGTTGGTGTACCGGGATAGGAACGACTCCGTGGTAGCAGATCCGCAGTCCACAAAGGTCCTGGTGCCATGCCTCGACCCGATATTCCATCAACCGCGGGCCATCAGTCCCTGATCCATGCCGCCTTCTCGTTCCCCCAGCCGCTTCGGCTGGCGTGTCGTGCCTCTCACCAGGCGTGTCGCGGCTCCGTGTCCCGTGTGTCGTGCGCTTATGTTCACTGTGTCGGGCTCGCACAACCGCGGTGCCAGATCACAGATACGCGACACACCGTTCACGGGCGCACGACACAACCGACATGGAGACGCGACATGCCGGTAGAGGAGGATGGGAGGGGAGAGGCGATCAGTGGTATGCGTGTTGGGGGCCTGGGTAGACACCCGAGCGGACTTCCTCGGCGAAGTGATGTGCTGCTTCACGTAACCGATCACCCAGCTCGGCGTAGGTCTTGACGAACTTGGGAGCGCCACCGCCGGGTACCCGGAACGCCGCCATGTCCTGCCACACCAGGACCTGAGCATCGCAGGCCGGGCCGGCCCCGATGCCGATGGTGGGCACGCTCGTCACTGCAGTGACCTGCGCAGCCAAGTCCGTCGGGATGACCTCTAAAACGATGGCGAAGGCACCTGCGGCCTCCAAGGCTTTGGCGTCGTCAAGCAACAACTCACCCTGTTCGCCCCGGCCTTGTACCGAGTACCCGCCCATCGCATGAACCGACTGCGGGGTTAGCCCGAGATGGCCCATTACCGGCACGCCTGCCGCGACAAGTGCCTCGACCTGGGTAACCACGCGACGGCCGCCCTCGAGCTTCACGGCATGCGCACCGGCCTCCTTCAAGAAACGGGCGGCAGTATCCAGGGCCTGGGCAGGGGAGGACTGGTAAGAGCCGAAGGGCAGGTCAGCGACGACGAGCGCCCGCCGGGCTCCGCGGACGACTCCACGCACCAGCGGTACCAGCTCATCGACGGTCACCGGGACCGTGGTGTCGTAGCCATAGACGACGTTTGCTGCCGAATCGCCGACCAGCAGGACCGGGATCCCGGCGGCGTCGAGCAGCGCGGCGGTGGAGTAGTCGTACGCAGTGAGCATCGCCCACTTCTCGCCGCGCCGTTTGGCCGTCCAGAGGTCTTGAACGCGGATCCGCTTGACGGGTTCGCCGGGTCGCGTCGGCCCGCCGTTAAGCGGCGAGCGGGCAGCAGCTGCGGTCATCATTGACCGTCCTCCCTCGAGGCCGGCCGTTCGTCGCCGGTCCCCGGGTCATGCGGGGTTGCTTATGCCACAAGCCTGACACCGATTTTCGGACCCGGCATGAGCGTGCGACGAGGCTCACAGCTTGCCTTGGTAGTGCCAAGGAGACTGCTGGCGCCGATCCTGGGGGCGCGGAGTGCGGACTCGGGTTCGCCTACGGGGCGCGCTCACGCCAGCGGTTGGTAATGGGGAGCCGGCGATCTCGACCGAACGCCTTCAAGGTGATCTTCGTACCGGGTGGGTACTGCCTGCGTTTGTATTCGGCGGCATCCACCATGCGCACGATTTGCTCCACGACCTCGGGGGAGAAGCCCGACGCCACCAAGTCGCCGAACCCACGGTCACCCTCGACGTAGCCGTCGAGTATCTCATCGAGCAACTGGTAGTCGGGCAACGAGTCGGTATCCAGCTGGCCAGGCCGCAGCTCAGCCGACGGTGGCTTGCTGATGGAGTTCGGTGGGATAGGAGGGATCTCCCCGCGCTTATCGGCCACGGCGTTGCGCCACCGCGCCAGCGCCCACACTGCGCTTTTCGGTACATCCTTGATCGGTGCGAAGCCACCCACTGCGTCGCCGTAGATCGTCGAATATCCCACCGCGAGCTCGGATTTGTTGCCGGTGGCTAGCACCAGATGACCATGCTGATTGGATAGTGCCATCAGTGTCACCCCGCGGCAGCGCGCCTGCACATTCTCCTCAGCGATGCCGGTTAGTCCCAGTTCGCGCACGAATACCTCGACCATGTCGGCGATCGACCGCACCCGGAAATGCAACCCGGTGCGCTCGGCGAGGTCGGCGGCATCGGTCTGGGAATGCGAGGAGGAATACGACGAGGGCATGGACAGCCCGTACACCGCGTCGGCGCCGAATGCGTCGACCGCTAAGGCAGCACAGACTGCAGAGTCGATTCCGCCGGATAGACCCAGCACCACGGACTGGAAGGCGTTTTTGCGCGCGTAATCACGCAGGCCGGTCACCAGCGCGCCCCACACCTCGGCCTCGTCGAACAGCGGCTCGGGGGCGGGTACCGCCGGTACAGGTGGGTACGCCGGCAGTGGATCGTGGGTCAGCACGATGCGATCGACGTTCAGGCCGGCGTATTGACCGACCCCCCTGGATGAGTCACCGGGCAGATCGAAGTCATAGAGGAGCAGTTGCTCGACGAACTGTGGCGCTCGCGCCAGCAACTCACCGTGGCCGTCGACGACCATCGAGTCACCGTCGAAAACCAACTCGTCCTGGCCGCCCACCAGGTTTGCGTAGGCTAGCGGCACACCTGCCTCGGTGGCGCGGCCAGCCACCAGCGCCAGCCGGGTGTCGTCCTTGTTGCGTTCATAGGGTGACGCGTTGGGCGACACCAACAGGTCGACCCCGGCTTGGGCCAGGGCGGTGACTGGACCACCCTCCTGCCACAGGTCTTCGCAGATCACCATCCCGATTTCCAGGCCATGCAGCCGGAAGACGGTCAACGTGGTGCCAGAAATGAAGTAGCGGCGTTCGTCGAACACACCGTAATTGGGCAGGTGATGCTTGAACTGGCGGCCAACCACCTGACCGCGGTGTAACACCGCTGCCGCATTGCGCGGACCGTGAGCGTCGGAATCCAGGTACCCGACTACGACAGCTAGCGCACCGCAGCCATCGTCAACCAGCTGCCTTGCCAGCGCCCGCAGAGCGCGTACCGACGCGGCAACGAATGACTCCCGGAACGCCAGGTCCTCAACCGGGTAACCGGTTAGCGCCATCTCCCCGAAAACCGCGAGATGGGCACCGGCGGCGGCAGCTTCCCGGCAACCCGCGGAGATTCGCGCCGTATTACTTGGAATATCACCGACGCACGGATTCACCTGGGCCAAAGCGACACGCAACTGGGGCATGGGAACATCATCCCCCGGAGCAGGCCGTAACGGTGTTATAACGCCGTTACCCTTCTACCGGTGCCCCCAGTAGGAAGTAACTGCGTGCACCCTAGGATCGCCCGGGTGTCGCGCCTGCTGCGCTCAACTGCCGTGCTGGCGGTCGTGTGCGCCCTCAGTGGCTGCACTGCCGAGACGGGCGGCCAGTTGCCCGATAATGACGCTGGTCCGGTACCCAACGGCGGCCCCGTCCCGTACCCGCACAGTGCGGTCGGCGATGTGCCGCCGGGCCTTGACCGGTTCTATAGCCAGCGACTGAGCTGGGGTGGCTGCCGACCCTTTGCCACCACTGACCGTGACCACCAGCTGTTTGAGGATCTTGCCTTCCAGTGCGCCAAACTGGAGGTTCCGCTGGACTACGCCAACCCGCAAGGGCGCACCGCACAACTGGGGCTGCTTCGCAGACCCGCCGATAACCCGCAGGAACGGTTGGGTTCCCTGCTGGTCAATCCGGGTGGTCCAGGGGTGTCGGGAATGGCTGCGGTCGCGGCGTTCGCAAAAGCGGTCAACGGCACTGACCTGGGCCGCCGGTTCGACCTTGTTGGTTTCGATCCCCGCGGAGTGGGCGCCAGCCAGCCTAAGATCGTCTGCCGGAATACACAGGAGGAGGACGCCGAGCGGCTCAATATCAACCTGGACACCTCGCCTGCTGGGGTGGCGAAGACGGAAAACGACAACCGGGCCTATGCCGCGCTGTGCGCTCAGCGAGTGGGCAAGGACGTCCTGGCCAACGCCGGCACACGGGATGTCGCGCGCGATATGGATGTGATGCGCTCGGCGCTGGGTGACGCGAAGCTGACCTACCTCGGGTATTCCTACGGCACCCGGGTCGCGACCTCGTACGCCGAGCAATTCCCCGGCAATGTGCGAGCGATGGTGCTCGACGGTGCACTGGACCCGAATGGCAACCTGGTGGAGAGCCTGGCTAGCCAAGGAGCAGGATTCCAGCAGTCGTTCGAAGCCTTTGTCGACTGGTGCCGAGCGCAAACCCAGTGCTGGTTAGGCAACAGCCCGCGCTACCTGGCCAATCAGGATTTCCAGCATTTGCTGCTCCCGCTACAGGCGGCGGCGTTACCGGTGGGTACCCGCAAACTGTCCTACACCGATGCCACTATCGGTACGATCCAAGCCCTCTATACCGACCAGCTTTGGCCCCGGCTCAACCAGGGCCTCATCGGGCTGGCCAAAGGTGACGGTGCGACTTTGCTGGCCCTGGCCGACATCTACTACCAGCGGGACACCCATGGCTACTCGGGCAGCCAAGACGCCTTCACCGCCGTCCGCTGCGTCGATGACCCCCCGGTGCGGGATCCAGCAGTGGTCCGGGAAGCCGATCGGCGCTATAGGGAAGCCGCGCCATTCCTCGACGACGGGCACTCACCGTCAGCGGCGCGGGATGCCTGCGCGTTCTGGCCGGTGCCGCCTACTGGCAGCCTGGGCGCCGACCAACTTGACGGTCTGCCGCCGGTGCTAGTGGTCTCCACGACCGGCGACCCGGCTGCCCCGTACCAGACTGGGACGGAGGTGGCCCGGCGGCTGCGCGGCAAATTGCTCAGCTACGAGGGCAACCGGCACACCGTGGTCTTCCAGGGTGTGCCCTGCGTGGATGAGACGGTGACCGACTACCTGGTCCGGCTGGCGCTGCCTAAACGGTCCACGCTCTGCGTCACCTGAGTGGCTTCGCGAGCTCCTGCCTTGCCAATCAGGGCTGCCCCGAGCGCGCCAAGCACGCACACCGCTGAGGTGAGCAGAAAGATGTCTCGGTACTCGGTACGCAGCGCGGTCTGCAAAGCGAGCTGGTAAGCGGCGAGCTGCTGCTGGTACGCCTCCACACTGACCCCGAAGGGCAGAGGTGTCGCCAGCTCGGCGGTGAGTTCGCGAAACCTGTGCAGCCCCCAGGCAGATAGAGCGGCGACTCCTACCAGCATCCCGGTCATCCGGGCCACCACCACCGCGGCGGACACCACACCGTGCCGGTCGGGCGGTGTGGCGCGCAACGCTGCGGTCGACACCGGCGCAATCACCAGGCCAAGGCCAAAGCCGGCCAACGCTAGGTCTGTATCCAGCCGGGGCAGGCTCAGCGGGCCGAGGTGGTGGCGCGCAGCCAGGACATCAGCAGGCCATCCAGCGATGAGCAAGTAGGCGGCCGCGGCAAGCAACATTCCCACCACCGCGACGGCCGGGTTTCCCAGCCGGCTTGCGGCTATCCCGCCTAGCAGCGCCCCGATCGGCAGTGCCACCAGGAACCGGACCAAGATCATGGTCGCGGCGGTAGCTTCCCGACCCAGTACCGTCTGGGCGTAGAGCTCGACATCGACCAGGGTCACCAGCAGCGCGGCGCCGGCCGTCAGGCTGACCCACAAAGAGCCGGAAAAGACCCGCCACTGCACACCGACGGGATCGAGCAGCCGCACCCTGGCGTGCCGCTCCCACAACACGAACGCGAATCCGGTGACCGCGGCCGCACCCAGTACCGGGCCGCCCCACGACGGCAACACTGTACGGTCGGGATCGGGGTTGTACAGACCGACCACCAGCAGTCCCAGGGTCACCGCCAGCAAGCTGCCGCCGATGAGGTCCAGCGGTGCCCGCTGTGGTGATCCGGCGGGCTTGCCGGGAACGGCCACCTGCACCGCTACTACGGCGACGGCCGCGAGCGGCACGTTCACCCAGAACACACCGCGCCAGCCGACCACAGCGGCTAGCGCGGCGCCGTAGAGCGGCCCGAGTACGCTGCCCAGCTCCTGGGCTGCGCCCAGCGCGCCCAATGCTGTCGACCGCCCGCGGTCCGGCCACAGATCCGCAGCCAGTGCCATCGATACCGGCAACAGCGCGCCACCCGCGATGCCCTGCACTGTCCGTCCCGCCACCAGGACCGACAATGTCTCTGCAAGTGCGGTCACGGCTGATGCGGCTGCGAACGTGATCAGGCAAGCCTGCAGCAGGACCCGCCGTCCGAACCGATCAGATGCTTGGCCCAGCAGCGGCATCGCCGCGACATAACCCAGCAGGAAGCCGGTCACGATCGGGGTGGCCCGCTCCAGATGGTTCAGCGGCACCTGCAGGTCGCGGATCATGTCGACCAGCAGGCTGACCACGACGTAGGCGTCCAGCGCCGCCAGCAAGGTAACGAGGGCGCCAGAACTCAGCGCCAGCCCGCGGCGCCGTATCGAGGTTGCCGTCGCGGTCATTAGCCAGATCGCTTAGCAGAAAGAAGTGATCTGGACCGGGGCGCCGTAGTCGGAGAACTGGGCGGCAACTGTGCCGTAGTTTGTCGGCAATTGGGCTTTGACCAGACGGGAACCCTGCGCGGCTATCCAGACTTCACTTGGCTGGTCCGGAGTTATCCCTAGCCCAGGCGCGAGCGCACCGAGCGGCTGGGCCGGAAACTTAGTTTGTACCCGATAAGTGTCCACGCCATTGACCTGCTCCCGGGCCTCGGTGGTGGCCTCCTGGCCGCTGGCGAGCACGGCGGCAATGCCTCGGTCCGGGTTGAGAATCGAACCCGGATCGAAGTAGGTCTTGAGCATGGACGCCGGCAGCTTCTGGGGGGGACCGGTTGGTGGACGCAGGCACAGGGTGTCGCCGATAAGGACGAACGGTAGTTCAAGGGTTTGCCTTCCCTCGTCCACCCTGCCTGTGCCCTGGGCCGAGCCGTCCTGTTTTAGCTGGCCTTCGGCGGACCGCAGCTGCACGCTCGGCGCGTTGCCTTGCACGTCGAACCTGAAGTGAGTCGTAGTTACGCCACGCATCGCCTGGGCGGACTCGGTGAGCAACGTGGCTCCCTGCGGGAGGCTCGCGCTCTGTCCGGCGCCGCATGCCGTGACGAGCGCGACGATCGCAGACATGATGAGGGCGACGAGAGAAGCGGCGAGGCGCATTTGACCATCGTAGGGTGCAGAGCACAGCGCCGTCACGGACTGTCCTCTACCGTGCGCGTAATCTGCGCCCATGGATCGCCAGCAGGAATTCGTGCTGCGCACGCTGGAGGAACGCGACATCCGGTTCGTTCGGTTGTGGTTCACCGACGTGCTGGGTTACCTCAAATCAGTATCGGTGGCGCCGGCTGAGCTGGAAGGCGCCTTCGCCGACGGCATCGGCTTCGACGGGTCCGCCATCCAGGGGTTTGCCCGGGCTTACGAGTCCGACATGATCGCCAAACCGGATCCGGCCACGTTCCAGGTTCTCCCGTGGGAAAACCCGCGCGGCGAGCACTACTCGGCCCGGATGTTCTGTGACATCACCATGCCCGATGGTTCGCCGTCCTGGGCCGACCCAAGACACGTGTTGACTCGGGCGTTGTCCAGGGCAGCGGAGGCGGGCTTCACCTGCTACGTGCACCCCGAAATCGAGTTCTACCTGCTCCGCGACCTGCCAGACGACGGTTCCGAGCCGGTGCCTGCCGACTCCGGCGGCTACTTCGACCAGGCCAGCCACGACGCTGCCCCGCACTTCCGCCGGCACACCATCGAGGCGCTGGAGCAGATGGGCATCTCGGTGGAGTTCAGCCACCACGAGGGTGCACCCGGCCAGCAGGAGATCGACTTACGTTACGCCGATGCGCTGACGATGGCCGACAACATCATGACCTTCCGGTACGTCGTGAAGGAGGTCGCCATCACCCAAGGAGTGCGCGCCTCGTTCATGCCGAAGCCCTATACGGATCAGCCCGGGTCTGCCATGCACACCCACATGAGCCTGTTCGAGGGCGACCGCAATGCCTTTCACGACGACAACGACCCCTACGAGTTGTCCACCACTGGCCGGGCGTTCGTTGCCGGGGTGCTTGCTCATGCTCGGGAGATCACCGCGGTAACCAACCAATGGGTGAATTCCTTCAAGCGGCTGATCGTCGGTGGCGAGGCACCCACCGCGGTGTGCTGGGGGCACGCCAACCGGTCGGCTCTGGTTCGGGTGCCGATGTACTCGCCAGGCAAGGCGTCGAGCCGGCGGGTGGAGATCCGCACTCCGGATTCGGCATGCAACCCCTACCTGGCTTACGCGGTGATCTTGGCTGCCGGACTGCGAGGGGTGCAGGAAGGCTACGAGCTGCCGCCCGCAGCCGAAGACGACGTGTGGTCGCTGTCTGAGCGTGAGCGCCGGGCTGCCGGGTACGCGCCGCTGCCGCAGAACCTCTCGGAGGCGCTGGTCGAAATGGAGAACTCAGAGCTCGTTGCTGAAACCCTTGGCGAGCACGTCTTCGATTTCTTCCTGCGCAACAAACGCGCCGAGTGGGACAACTACCGCCGGCACGTCACGCCCTACGAACTCCGCACCTACCTACCCGTGCTGTAACCCGCACCCCTCACCCGGCGTGTCGCGCCCCCGTGTACGCCGTGTCGTGCCTTCGCGCGGGGTGTGTCGGGCGCCTCGGTATGCCACGGGGTGGAAGCCGTGCCGTTCGAATCCCATCGACCCAGTGTGGCGCCCGGGTCAGGATGGTGGGCTGGGCGTTCGGCTACACGATGACCTCAACGAGTTTGTATCGCTTGCCCGCCCGTTGCTGGTGCCGATCCAGTCCGCCACAGCATCGCTCTGACGGTCCTCGCGCTGCTGACGTGGGTGCCCTGAGGCCATCGACGTTCCGCCAGTGCTCCTCACTGTCGGCCGCGGTGCTGAGCTGGCCGGGGTGCTGGTGTGTACCCCGCCACGAGATGTGATCGTCAGCGGGCTACCCGCGGCTCGCTTTCACGCCCATCCCCTGATCGCAGTCTGGATGCAGACTGCTGTTTTGGGTTGGTGAAACAGCAGTCTGCATCCAGACTGCGGGCTAGCCTGGCGAGGGTGAGGACGCGATTGCTGGTGGTGGAACCTTCTGAGGGTGATCCCGTCGAGCGGTTGGGGGAGTGGCTTGCACAGGCCGGAGCAGAGCTGACCGTATGCCGTCCGGCAGCCGACGGGGTTCCCGACCGGTTCGACGGAGTTGACGGGCTGGTGTGCATGGGCGGTGAGATGGG
>Ga0213875_10000760_pt1 | contig 24301 bp, 16 predicted proteins | sample BarmaccomBMRX_R8_FD_160105 | JGI IMG/M metagenome (GOLD analysis project Ga0213875, IMG submission 160105) | Root-associated microbial communities from Barbacenia macrantha in rupestrian grasslands, the National Park of Serra do Cipo, Brazil - RX_R8 | ecosystem: Host-associated > Plants > Roots... | reverse complement strand
GACCACCGGGTTGCCTCCGGCCCCGCCGAGGCCGCCGCCGCCGCCATAGCTGCCGAGACCGCCTTTCCCGTAGCCGCCGACGCCGCCCGTGGCGCCGTCGCCGCTGAAGCTGACGTTGTCGAGCGAGACCGTCGCCGCCGAGCCGACGAACACCCCGCCGCCGAGCCCCGCGCCGCCGCCGCCGGCATACGCGCCCGACCCGCCCGGCCCGCCATAGGCGTGGCTGCCGGAGATTGTCAAATTGTCGACCGTAACCTTTCCGGCATAGGCGAACAGCGCAGAGCCGTAGCTGTCGGACAGGGTGTGGTTGTTGCCCTGGATCGTCAGGCTCGCCGACCCGCCGAGATCGATCGCGGTCAGCTCGGCATTTTGGATCGCCCCGTCGTTACCCAGGTTGATGTCGGCGCCGAGCGAGATCGTGTAGGCGACGCCGCCGCCGGGCCGCTGCGAGGCCGCGTCGATCAGCCGGATCACCCCGTCGAGCGCCGTGACGCTGTCGACGGTGAAGCTGGTCGGCAATACCTCGACGTGATACGTCGCATCCTCGACCGCAACGACCGGGCCGGTGACGCCGCTGCCGACATTGAAGGTGCTGCTGCCGAATTGAGGGTTGGTGATCGTCAGCTTGCCGCCGCCGATGCTGGCCGTGGCGTTCTCGTAGAGCATCTCGGTGTCGTCGAGCGCCCCTTGCAGCGCGGTAATTGTATTTGGGATGTTCTGCGTCGCGAGCACCGAGCCGTTGGTGATCGAGATCGTCACCGAGCTGTCGCCGACGCTCGTGTTGTTTGTGAGCACCAGCGTGCCCTCGCCGTCGTTGGCGATGGCGCCGCTGAAGGTGTTGGTCCCCGACAGGGTCACGGTGCCGGCGCTGCTGTCCACGATGCCGACGGCGCCCGCATTGTTCCCGGTGCCGCCATTGCCGCTTTGATCGGCGATGTTGTCGGAAATGGTGAGGGTCTGCCCACGCCCCGGCGCGAAATTCAGATTGTAGCTCCCGCCTTCGGCGAAGATGCCGGAGCCGAAACCGGAGCCGGTGCCCGCGGAAGAATCCCCGCCCGCCCCGCCCGCAACGGGGTTGTTGTTGGTGGTCCCGGGCGCTGCGAGGCTCAGGCTGCCGCCTTTGATGGTCAGCGTGCCGCCTTGTTGGACGAAGATGTCGCCGCCGGCGCCGAGACCGCCGCCACCGCCGAGACCATTGGAGTGGGAATCCGCCTGCCCCCCGCCGAACCCGGCGCCGGGCCCGCTGGTGTAGCCATAGCCGGCGCCGCCGCCGAACCCGCCGCCGCCGGCGGGACCATTGGGCGCGGCACCGCCGCCGCCGCCGAACCCGCCCTCGCCGCCGCCGGAATTCGCGCCGGAGCCGCCGCCGCCGCCATAGCCCCCGTTGCCGCCCTTGCCGCCACCCGCGTGCTGGCCGGTGCCGCCGCCGTCGCCGCCACCACCGCCGCCGCCGCCACCCCCGCCGCGGCCGCCGCCGCCAGCGAAGGCTCCTCCAGAGCCTGGAGCCGGACCGGCGCCGGCCCCTCCGCCGCCGCCCCCGGCGGCAGGGCTCAGCAAAATGCCGGAAGAACCGTTGACCTGACCGGCTCCCGCACCGCTTGCCTCAGCGCCGACGCCGCCGCCGCCGGCACCCTCCCCGCCGCCAGAGCCGCCCCCGCCAGGTGCACCGCCATTGCCGCCGAGACCGCCGCCGCCGCCGCCGACGCCGCCAGTGCCGTAGGTGGCGCCCCCCTGCGGGTTGGCTTCGCCGCCCGCACCGCCATGGGCCTGGTCGTTAACAAAGCTCACCTGGTTCAGCGTGACATTCGCACCGCCGCCGCCGGCGGTAGTCCCGGAGACGAACAGGCCGCCGCCCAGGCCCGCGCCGCCGCCGCCGCCACCCGCGCCATTGCCGCCGCGGGCCACGGCGTCCTCGATGGTCAGATTCTCGATCGTGACAGGGCCGGCATAGACGAACAGGCCGCGATAGGTGTTGTTGCCGCTCAGCGTGTAGCCGTTGCCGTCGACGATTACCTCAACGCCGGTAGTGAGATTGAGCGCGTAGAGGTCGGGCGGCGCCGACAGGGTCTGGCTGCCGTAGGTGATCGACTGGCCGGTGTCGGTCCCCTCGGTGATGTTGGCGGTGAACTGGATCGTGTAGATCTCCGGGTAGCCGTCCGCGTCGACCGTCGCGATCGCCTGGTTCAGCTGCTGCTCGTTGGAAACCTGGATCGTCGGCATATGTCACACTCCAGCACGAGGCGTTGCGGCGGGGGTCGCTCGGATCGGTCTTCGATCGGCGGGTCGAGCCGGACCGGGCAGGCCGGCGATCAAATGCATGGCGGGTACGAAGCTCGGCTGCGCGGCGCGGAGCGTCGTCTGGATGCCGCGCGCGGGTCGCCGTTGGCGGCCGCCTCTTCGCTGGTGTCCATGAGAGGCACCTCCCCGTGTCGCCCGGCCGCAAACCGCCGCGCGGCATGCCGAAATCGGTCGTGAAAGTGCTCGCGCACGGGGTATTAAACGGATCTTAAATAAATGCCATCGTTTTCGCGATCCAATTTTGGATTTTAACCACGATACCCGCGCCGATACCGAAAGAAGCGCCGGCGCAGCTCAGACTTGACAATCCGTAAGTCTTCGCGGCTGCTAAATGGGAGAGGCCGGAATGAACCCCGTCGACCTCCGTATGCTCGCCCCGATCGGTCTTGAACGGGGATGGGCGCAACCGTCTCCTTCCCTCCCATCGGGTGGCGCGGACGCTTGTCACGGAGGATAGGCCGGGCCAGCCGCGGCATTGCCGCGAGCGCAGGCGCGCGATATGAGAAGGACGGCGCGTAGAGCGGGTGGGGCGGAGCGAAAGCGCCGCCTTATTTACCACCGCGTGACATCGGTAGGTTCCGCGGCGCTGCACCCACCCTGCGGGGCTGAGGCTGTCGCATAGATGCCGATCGTGGTGACCGTCAACGACCGGATGCAGCGGGGCTATTCCTACGAGCTCTCGGCGCCGGAGGGGCGGGATTTCGCGCCGGAGTTCCGGCCGGAGTTGACGCCGGCGCAGATGCTGCGGCTCGGGGTGTTCTGCGGCAAGTACATGACCGATTGCCGCGACGAGTTCCCGGCGAGCTGGTTTGCCCGGGCGAAGCTCGCGGCCGGAAAGCGCGACTGCGCGCTGAACTGGTTCGGTGTCGATGCCAGCCAGCCGCTGTCGGTGTGGCGACGCAACGGCTGGATTCACCCGGACGACCCGCGCGGCTGGTTCCAATGGTATTGCCGCTATTATCGCGGCCGCCGGCTGCCCGAGGAGGATGCTCGCCAGATCAAGCGCTGGAAGGCGATGCGCCGCCACATCGCGCAGATCCGGCGGCATTGCGAACCGGGCGATCCGACCTGCCGGCCGCGGCAGCGGCAGGCCCTGCTGCACTGGGCCTACGACAGCCGCCAGCTGTGACGCGGCGTCTTGCGCCCGCCCGCGCCAGACCGGAAGCAGCATCCTCGGGCCAGCGCCGCATCGCTGACCTGCGAGAAGACGGGCGGCGGAGGCTGGCAGCATGCCGCGGCAGCGGTTAGTTTGGAGCACGCACCAAGCGGCCCGCAAACCGGGCCCGACACATCCGGGGTAGGAACGCAAATGTCCGTTGCCGCTGCCGCCGCCTCCGCGCTCCCCGCCGCCGACCGGGAAATCGAGGCCCGCACGATGCGGCGGGTGTTCTGGCGGCTGATGCCGTTCCTGCTGTTCGCCTACCTGATCTGCTACATCGACCGGGTCAATGTCGGCTTTGCGTCGTTGCAGATGAACAAGGCGCTGGGCCTCGACCCGAAGATCTACGGGCTCGGCGCCGGCATCTTCTTTATCGGCTATTTCTTCCTGGAGGTGCCGAGCAACCTCGCGCTGGAGCGGTTCGGCGCGCGCACCTGGATCGCCCGCATCATGATCACCTGGGGGCTGATCTCGGGCGGAATGGCGTTCATCGGCGGCTCGACCTCGTTTTTGGTCATGCGCGTGCTGTTGGGCGCGGCCGAGGCGGGGTTCTTCCCCGGCGTCATCCTGTATCTGACCTACTGGTTCCCCGCCGAGCACCGCGCCCGCATCGTCGGCATCTTCATGGTCGGCATCCCGGCCGCCGGGCTGCTGGGATCGCCGCTGTCGGGCGCGATCCTCAGCCTCGACGGCGTCTTGGGCCTGGGTGGCTGGCAATGGGTGTTCCTGCTCGAAGCGGCGCCCGCCGTGCTCGGCGGCGTCCTGGCCTTCCTCTGGTTGACCGACCGGCCGCAGCAGGCGGCGTGGCTCGCGCCCGCCGAGCGCGACTGGCTGGGCGCCAAGCTCGACGCCGAGCGGCGGCGGCAGACGGCGATCTCGCATGTCTCGATGTGGCAGGTGCTCGGCAACCGCTACGTTCTGACCCTGGCGCTGATCTATTCCGGCGCCGCCGGCGCGAGCAGCGCCTTGGCCTTGTGGCAGCCGCAGATCCTCAAATCCTTCGGCCTGACCAATTTCGAGACCGGCCTCGTCAACGCGATCCCCTACGGCATCGCGGCGGTACTGATGGTGCTGTGGGGCCGTCGCTCCGACCGTACCGGCGAGCGCGTCTGGCACAACGCGCTGCCGCTCGGCTGGATCGTCATCGCGCTGCTCTGCACGCTGTTCGTCAGCCAGAGCCAGCTATGGGTCATGGTCGCGTTGCTGACCGTGGTGCTGGTCGGCACCTATGCCTGCAAGGGGCCGTTCTGGGCCTTGTCCTCGGAGATGCTGGGGCCGGCCGCCGCGGCGGCGGGGTTGGCACAGATCAACGCGCTCGGCAACCTCGCCGGCTTCGTGACGAACTACCTGCTCGGCTGGATCAAGGAGGAGACCGGCAGTTTTGCGGTGTCGCTGATGCCGATCGTCGTCTTGTCGGCGGCCGGCATGCTCGCCGTCCTGCTGATCGGCCGCGGCCGCCCCCGCACCGTCGCGGTCACCGCCTGAGCGGTTCTTCCGCCAGGAACTCGATCAACAGCCGGTTTACCCGATCGGGTTCCTCGTGCTGGACCCAATGGGTCGCCTCCGGGATATGAAAGGTCTCGCCCCGGTCGCACAATGCCAGCGCGGCCTCTGCGTGGCCGCGGTCGAGAAAGGCGTCGCGATCGCCCCAGATGACCCGCACCGGCGCCGGGATATGCGCCGGTGCTAGCTGACGCGCAGAGCGGGGCAGGGCGCGATACCAGCCCAGCATGGCGGTGAGCGCGCCCGGCTGCCGCCAGGCCTCGCGATAGACCCTGAACTCGGCAGCCGTGAAGACGCCCGGCCTCGCCGTGCGCCGCAGCGTATGCCGGAGCATGAAGAAATCGGCCGCGCTCAGTGACAGCTCCGGCAACAGCGGCAGCTGGAAGTACGCGACGTACCAGCTCTTCAGCGCCTGCGATGCATGCCGGCGTACGTGCCGCCAGACGAGCGCCGGGTGCGGCGCGTTGAGGATCGCGACGCGGTCGATGCGCTGCGGGTCGCGCCCGCCGAGGTGCCAGGCGACGACCCCGCCCCAATCGTGCCCGACCAGAGCAAACCGCTCGCGCCCGAGCGCATCGGCGAGGCCGAGCACGTCGTCGCCGAGCGTGTCGAGAGCGTAGGCCGCGCTCCGCTGCGGCTTTGCCGACAGGTTGTAGCCGCGCTGGTCCGGCGCGACGACCCGCAAGCCGGCGGCGGCGAGCGGCCCGATCTGCCGCCGCCAGCCGTACCAGAATTCCGGAAACCCGTGCAGCAGGATGACCAGCGGGCCATCCGCGGGACCGGCAGCAACGGCATGCAGCTCGATGCCGTTGCTGCGCAGGCGCAGGCTTTCGAGGCCGGGCAGGGCAAGCGCGCTGCCGGTCACGGCCGGGCGCTGCCGCCGCGCCGCGCTATCGCGCGCGGGCGTCGGCGATCAGCTGCTTCAGGGTGCCGATGTCGACCGCCCCCGGCACGATCTGGCTGCCGATGATGAAGGCGGGGGTGCCGTGGATGTCGAGGTCTTCGGCCAAGGCGAGATTGTCTTTCAGCATCTGGTCGATTTCGGGCGAGGCCATGTCGCGCTTGAGGCGGTCGAGATCGAGCCCGACCGAGCCGGCGACGTTGTAGACGACGGTATCGCTGATCTGGCCCTTGGCGGCCATCATCGCGGTGTGGAAGGCGTCGTATTTGCCCTGCTTGCGTGCCGCCAGCGCGGCCCGCGCGGCGGTCACCGATTCCGGCCCGAGCACCGGGAATTCCTTGAAGACGAGCCGGAGCTGACGGTCGTCGCGGCCCAGCGCCTCGATCGAGGGCTCGACCTGCTTGCAGTACGGGCAGCGGTAATCGAAGAACTCGACGAGGCTGACATCGCCTTGCGGGTTGCCGCCGACCGGCGTCATCGGGTCGCTGTAAATTTCCTGCCGGCGCTGCACGAGCATCTGCGCCGCCTTGTCGCGAGCCTCGCCCTTCATCTTGTCTTCGGCGGCCTGCAAGGCGTCGAGCAGGACCTCCGGGTTCTTCATCAGGTAATCGTGGACGATCGCCTCGATCTGCTGCCGCTGTTCGGGTGTTACCTGCGCCGCCGCGGGCCACACCGCGAGCGACAACAAGCCGGCGCACACCAGCGCGAGCGCGACGGCGCGCAGCAAAATCTCGGATCTCGGACGCGAGCACGGCCGCATGATCGACAAAACTCCCCTCTGTGAATTCCCGCCCATTGCGGCGCAGCTTAACAGGCCTTGAAGCATTTCCCCCAGACCGTCACGCCATGGTCCGACTGCCTAGAGCAGTATCCACTCAAATCGAATCCCTTCTCTTGGCCCCGTGGCCGGGCTTGTCCCGGCCACCCACGTCTTGCTCGCATGCATGCCGATGAAGACGTGGACCCGCGGGTCGAGCCCGAGGGAGGGGAGTTCTTTTCAACGCCGATCGGACCTCATCGGATTCCGCTCTAATCCTCGTCGAGCTTCTCCGCCTCGTGGTGGATGTCGTCGGCGCGGAACCAGGGCGGGGTGTTCTTGGCGAGCAGCTGTTTCGCGCGGGTGCTTTGCTGCAGCGCGTCCTTCTTCTTGCCGCTGGCGAGCGCTTCCTCCGCGAGCGACAGCGCGGCCATCCCGAACTGGTTGTCCCGGCCATAGGCGATCGCAAGAAAGCGCCAGACGCTGCCGTCGCGCCCTTCGGTGCGCGCGGCATCGTTCAGATAGGCAATGGCGCGCTTGTTGAGGCGCGGATCGTTGGTCTCGATATAGACCTGCGCCAAGGACATCCGCAGCAGCGCCGCCGCGGGCTCCAGCCGCACCGCGTCCTCGTAGGGCTGCTGCGCCTCGCGCACGCGGCCATTCTCGAACAGCATCTGGCCTTTCAGCTCGCGGTAATACGGGTTGTTCGGGAAATCGTGGATCAGCCCGTCGATCAGCGGCAGAGCGCGGTCCAGCTTCGGAATGCGGTAATAGGCGATCGCCCGGGCGTAGCGCGCCGTCTCCGAGCGGTCGCTCTCCGGATAGGCGGCGAGCGTCGTCGAGGGCTCGTCGAGGAAGGCGTGCAGCTTCATCTTGACGGTCCGCAACAGCTCGATATTGGTCGGCGTGTCGCGGGCGTCGGAGCAGCGCGCATGCTCGACATGGTCGCGCACGTAATCGATGCGCTGCGCGGTCAGCGGGTGGGTGCGCGCCCAGGGGTCCTCGTGCTCGCCGGACAGCGCCTCGTCGGCTTCGAGGATCCCGAAGAACTTGAGCAATCCGCGCGCCGATTGGCAGGTCCGGTCGAGATAATTGAGCGCGGCATGGTCGGCAGTGGCTTCCTGGGCGATCGAGAATTGCAGGAAGGAGCGCTGCGCCACCCCTTCGGCGCCCAACACCGCGGCGCCGCTATGCCCCGCCACGGAAGCCGCGGCGCCGAGCGCCATCGCGATGATGCCCTCGATCGTCGCGTTCTTCATCGCTTCCTGCGCGCGCGTGATGTGCCCGCCGGCTATATGGCCGGTCTCGTGAGCAATCACGCCGATCAGCTGGTTCGGGTTCTCCGCCCGCAGGATCAGGCCGGTGTTGATGAAAACCGCCTGTCCGCCGGCCACGAAGGAATTCAGCTGCTTGTCTTCGACGAGATAGACGTTGACGTCGTTCGGCTCGAGGCCGGCGGCGCGCCACACCGATGCCGCCATCTGGCGGATGTCGTTCTCGATCTCGGTGTCACGCAGGTAGTTGACCCGGTCGCCGGCATGGGCAGCGCCGGCGAGCAGCGTACAGAGTGTCAGCCCGAGGATCGCGGTGCGGCGCAAGCGACTGGGCACTGGGGCCGCGCTCAAGGCGGAGCGAAGGGCCGGCCGCGCGCGATCGCCGGCCGGCTGCGGCGTAGACCTGGGATCAACGAAGCTCGGTGCCTGTCCTCGGTCGTCCGGGCCGCGCCTCGCACGGGCCCTTCTGTCATGGCTGGATCAGCCGCTGCCACCAGCCCTTGCGCGGGTTTGCCGGCTTTTCGGTGATCGTCTGCACATTGGGCGGGGAGGCTTCGCCAGCGGCTCCCGGCGCGGGGCTTGCGGCGGCTTCCGCCGTCTCGAGCTCGCGTTCCGCCGGGCTGACGAAGGGTACTCCCTCTTCCGCCTCGGCGGTCGGGGCGGAGGGAGGCTCGGCCGTCTCGCCGGACGCTGCCGGCGCGGCAGACGGCCCGTCATCGCCGGCCAGCGCGGCGACGCTGGCGGTTTCGAGACCGGTTTCGACCGGCCACGCGGACACGGCTTCGGACACGGCTTCCAGCGCCGCGGCCTCCGCCTGATGCGCGGCGAAATCGGATGGCGCGGGTTCGTGCACGATCTCGATGTTCTCGGCCGCGGGCGGCTCAGTGCCGGCCTCGGCGCCGGTCTCGGCAGAGGTCTCGGCAGAATCCTCGCGGCGCGGCCGCCGACGGCCGCCGCGGCGACCGCGACGGCCTCGGGATCGCTCGCCTTCACCCTCCTCGCCGGCGCCGTTCTGACGGCGCGCCGCGACAGCCGGCTGCGGTTCGACCTCGTCGGCGTCTTCGGCCCCGGCCCCTTCGCCGGCTTCCGGCTGGTGCGCCTCGGCGTCGCCTTCATCGCCGCCTTCGGCCCGCTCGCGCGCGGTATGGCGGCCGTCCTCGTGCCGCCGGCGGCGGCGGCGGCGGCGCCGGCGGCCGCGTTCCTCCTCGCTCTCCGAATCGCGCTCGGCGCCGTTTGCGGCCGTGCTCTCGGCTTCCTCGAACTCTTCCTCCTCATCCTCGTCATCGATGACCGCGATCTGCGTCAGGGGCGCCGGCGGCGGCGCTTCCCCGGCCCCGAACGCGCGCAGCCGCTCCAAACGGAAGGCCGGCGGGATCAGCGCATCGTCGCGCGCGACCATGACCTTGACGCCGTAACGCTGCTCGATCTGGATCAGCGATTCACGCTTCTGGTTGAGGATGTAGAGCGCCACCGCGGTCGGCACATAGATGCAGATCTCCGCCGAGCGGCGCCGGATGCCTTCCTCCTCGATCGAGCGCAATACATGCAGGGCCGTCGATTCGGTCGAGCGGATCAGCCCGGTGCCGCCGCAATGCGGGCAGGGCTGGGTCGAGGTTTCGGCCAGCGAAGGGCGCAGCCGCTGCCGCGACATCTCCAACAGCCCGAACGGGCTGATCCGGCCGACCTGGATGCGGGCGCGGTCGTTCTTCAGCGCTTCCTTCAGACGGCGTTCGACCGCGCCCTGATTGCGGTGCTCCTCCATGTCGATGAAATCGATGACGATCAGCCCGGCGAGGTCGCGCAGGCGCAACTGCCGCGCGATCTCCTCGGCCGCCTCCAGATTGGTGCGGAGGGCGGTCTCCTCGATATTGCGCTCGCGGGTCGAGCGGCCGGAATTGACGTCGATCGCGACCAGCGCCTCGGTCTGGTTGATGACGAGATAGCCGCCGGAGCGCAGCTGCGCGACGGGCGAGTGAATCGCGTCGATCTGGCTTTCCACTTGGAAGCGATGCAGCAGCCCGATCTGCGGGTCGCGATAAGGCTGCACCCGCTTCGCATGGCTCGGCATCAGCATGCGCATGAAGGCCTTCGCCATGCGGTAGCCGTCCTCGCCCTCGACCAGCACCTCGTCGATGTCGCGCGTATAGAGGTCGCGGATCGACCGCTTGATCAGATTGCCTTCCTCGTAGATCAGCGCCGGCGCGGTGGATCGCAGCGTCAAGTCGCGGATCTCGTTCCACAGCCGCAGCAGGTACTCGTAGTCGCGCTTGATCTCGGGCTTCGAGCGCTCGCTGCCGGCAGTGCGGACGATCACCCCCATGCCCTCGGGGATGTCGAGCTCTTCGAGGATTTCCTTCAGGCGACGCCGGTCGCCCATATTGGTGATCTTGCGCGACACGCCGCCGCCGCGTCCGGTGTTCGGCATCAAGACGCAATACCGCCCGGCCAGCGACAGGTAGGTGGTCAGTGCGGCGCCCTTGTTGCCGCGCTCCTCCTTGGTGACCTGCACCAGCATGATCTGGCGGCGCTTGATGACCTCCTGGATCTTGTAATGCCGCATCGTGCGGAAGCGCTGTCGTGCGACATCGGCATCCGCTTCGGAATCCTCGAATTCGTCGCCGCCGAGCGTCTCGACGGTTTCCGTTTCGTCGGCCTCGCGCTCCTCGCCGGTTTCGTCTTCCGCTCCGGCGGGCACGTCGGCCATGACGACGGTTTCGGCTTGTGCCAGCGCCGCCGCGGGTTCGCGCCCGCCCTGGCTCGGCGCCGCGCCGGCGCCGCCTTCCACGCCCTCCGGCGCATCGCCGGTTGCGTCCTCCTCGCCCATGATGCCGCTGGGCTGGGATTCTGCCGCATCGCCGGTCGCGGGCTCGCCCTCGCCGCTCTCGGTGAAGGTGATCGTGTCCGAGCCCGCGGACCCGGCCGGCGCGCCGCTGTCGGGAGCGGTGTCCTGCGTTTCTCCGGGCGATTCGATGGACCCGTAGGGCGCACTGAACTCGGTCGTGCCGGCCGGTTGCTCGGCGCCGAGCCCGTCCTCCTCGCCGTAGACGGGTTCGGCAACGGCGCCTGCGGGCTCATCGCGGTCCGGCCCATTCTCGTCGGGCTGTGCCGCCGCATCGGCGGTCGCGCGCTCGTCTTCCGCGGCGTCTTCGTCGCCGGCGAGGCTTTCCGGGACATCGACCGGTTCCGGCAATGCCGATTCGAGCGGGACCGGCGCCTCGTCGCCGTTGCCGGATGCCTCGGGCGCGGGCGCCGGCTCGGCCCGTTCGGTGCCGGCATTGTGCCGATCCTCGACCGGGATGCGGTAATAATCCGGATGGATCTCGCTGAACGCCAGAAAACCCTGGCGGTTGCCCCCGTATTCGACGAAGGCGGCCTGCAGCGAAGGCTCTACGCGGGTTACCTTCGCAAGGTAGATGTTCCCCTTGACTTGGTGCTTTGTCGAGGATTCGAAATCGAATTCCTCAAGACGAGGACCATTCAGCACCACGACCCGGGTCTCCTCCGGGTGGGTGGCGTCGATCAGCATGCGCTTTGCCATTCGGGCGGAACTCCGAGGCGCGCTGCGGCGGTCGGGGAGAGCCGGCCGGCGGCGCGAGCCTATCTGCAAGGAAGCCGAATGTGCCTGAACTCATGCCATCTCGGGGATCGGTCATCGGGGTCTCGTCAGGGAACCACGGTCGGCTTCGGGTTCTTATGATCCGCATCGCCCGGCGCTGCGACCCGGCGCCGCGGGCAATCTGTTGCCGTCATGCGGGTTTGTGTCGCAACTCCGCCGGGGCCGGGCCCGGGCGGCGGACTTCGCAGCAAGTAATTTACAGAGAGATGCGCGACACCACAACGGTTTCGTCCCGGCTCGGCCGGAGCCGGCGTCGCCGGAGCAGCATGCCCTGCGCCGCCCTGTGAGGCCGCCTTGCCACCCCAGAACGGCCTTGGAATAGCCCCGGACCGAGCGCATATAGCGGGATCTTACCTCGCCCGAGAAGCCCCGCCGCACGATACCCCCGAAGCTGGGGGCGATCCCGGCGGACCGGAACAGGAGCCGCGCTGGCGCGCAGAATGGTCAAGCTCGCTCGCTTCTTGTTCGTCTGCACGGTGCTCGCCGGGATGCTCGGCTGTGCGCTGATCGGGGTGACGGTGTGGCATTTCGGACGCGACCTGCCGGATTATCAGCAGCTCGCGCGCTACGAGCCGCCGATCACGACGCGGGTTTATGCCGGCGACGGTCGGCTGCTTGCCGAATATGCGGCGGAACGGCGCATCTTCGTCCCGGTCGCCTCGATCCCGAAGCGGGTGGTCGCGGCCTTCCTGTCGGCCGAGGACAAGAATTTCTACAGCCACCACGGCGTCGACCCGATTTCGATGCTGCGCGCCGCGTTGACCGATATCGGGCGCTGGCATTCCAACCGCCGGCCGATCGGAGCCTCGACGATCACGCAGCAGGTCGCGAAGAACATGCTGCTGTCGAACGAATTGTCGATGTCGCGCAAGATCAAGGAGGTCCTGCTCGCGACCCGCATCGACGAGGCGCTGCCGAAGGACCGCATCCTCGAATTGTACCTGAACGAGATCTACCTCGGCTCCGGCGCCTACGGGGTCGCCGCCGCCGCGCTGACCTACTTCAACAAATCGCTCGACGAGCTGAGCCTCGGCGAGGCGGCCTTCCTCGCCGGGCTGCCGAAGGCGCCGAACAATTACAACCCGGTGCGCTTGCCCCAGGCGGCGCGCGCCCGGCGCGACTGGGTGCTCGACCGCATGGTCGAAGACGGCAATGCGACGGCGGAAGAGGCCGCCGCGGCCAGGGCGCAGCCGGTCGAGGTCAGGCGCCGCCAGGAGGCCGAGCAGGTCAACGCTCCCTATTTCGCCGAGGAGGTCCGCCGCGAATTGCTGGCGCGCTACGGCGACAAGATGCTGTACCAGTCCGGGCTGGCGGTCCGCACCAGCGTCGATGCGCGCCTGCAGGAGGCGGCCGACAAGGCCCTGCGCGACGGGCTGATCAACTACGACCGCAATCTAGGCGGCTGGCGCGGCGCGGTGGCGCGGATCGACCCGACCGGCGATTGGCAGGCGCATCTCGCGAAGGTGCCGCTTCCGGCCGGGGCGTCGGTCGTCGGATGGCAGCTCGCAGTCGTGCTCCGCACCGAGGCGGACGGCGCTGCGGTCGGGCTCGCCAATGGCGAGATCGGGCGCATTCCGTTCGCCCAGATGCGTTGGGCGCGCCCGCTGCGTCCGGACAGCAGCCTCGGCCCGTCGCCGCGCGGTCCGGCCGATGTCGTGCGCGCTGGCGATGTCGTGCTGGTCGAGCCGCTGACGACCGCCGCGGATACCGGCAGGCCCGACCCGCGCGGCACGCGGGCCCGTGTCGTGACGGCCGGCAGCTTCAACCTATGCCAGATCCCGGAAGTTTCCGGCGCGCTCGTCGCGATGGACCCGCATACCGGCCGCGTTCTGGCGTTGAGCGGCGGGTTCAGCTTCGAGATGAGCCAGTTCAACCGCGCCACCCAGGCGAAGCGGCAACCCGGCTCGTCGATCAAGCCCTTCGTGTACCTGACCGCGCTCGATCACGGCTTCACCCCGTCCACGCTCGTGATGGATGCGCCGATCTCGCTGCCCCAGGGCCCCGGCCTGCCGCCCTGGACGCCGGTCAATTACGAGCACAACTTCATGGGGCAGATCCCGCTCAGGGTGGCGCTCGAACACTCGCGCAACGCGGCAACGGCGCGGGTCGCGGCAATGCTCGGCATGGATGCGATCGGCCAGACCCTCGAGCGCTTCGGCATCATGGACCATATGCCGCGCGAATATTCGATGGCGCTGGGCGCCGGCGAGACTACGCCGCTGCGCCTGACCGCCGGCTACGCCCAGCTCGTCAATGGCGGCAAGCGCATCACGCCGAGCCTGATCGACCGCATTCAGGACCGCAACGGCGCGACGATCTTCCGCGCCGATCAGCGGCCCTGCGACGGCTGCGGCGATGTCGCCTGGCGTCATCAGCCGGAGCCGGTCATCCCGGACACGCGCGAGCAGATCGCCGATCCCGGCTCGACCTTCCAGATGGTCGAGATGCTGCAGGGGGTCGTGCAGCGCGGTACCGGCACCGCCGTCAAGGCGGTCGGCAAGCCGATCGCCGGCAAGACCGGGACGACCAGCGACTTCCAGGACGCGTGGTTCCTCGGCTTCACCCCCGATCTCGCGGCCGGCGTCTTTGTCGGCTATGACGAGCCGGTCAGCCTCGGCGAGGGCGAGACCGGCGGCCATCTCGCGGCGCCGATCTTCCGCGATTTCATGATCGCGGCGCTGAAGGACGCGCCGGCGACCGAGTTCCGCACCCCGCCCGGCCTGCGCATGTACCGCGTCAGCCCCGGCAACGGGTTGCCGACCGGCGGTGGCGACGGTATCTGGGAGGCGTACAAGCCCGGCACCGAGCCCGGCCGAGACCGCGATTACGGGCTGCACGGGCCGGGCGATGTCGTCGCCTCGCAGGGCGGCGACGACGACGATGTGGATATGAGCGGGCGCCCGCCGCCGATGTCCCGGCCCGTCCCGGTCTACGGCACCGGCGGCCTCTATTAGGACGGATCGGCATTTGCCCCCTTTTCTCGATCCGTCCCTCGGCTTCGCACGCCCTCGGCTCGCACGGGCGGCGCCATGGATCCCGGATAGGAGGCTCGCGCTCCCGAAAAGCGGCGAGTTTCGGGGCTCGCCTAACTTCGGGGATGACGGAATGAAGAAACGTCGATTGGTCCTACTGTCCTGAACCACAAGTTTGTTGGATAATTATCATCGTCATTCCGGGGCGGGAGCGCAGCTCGCGAGCCGGAACCCATGAACACCGGCCTACGAAAACCAGGAAAGGTCCGTGTTCTTGGGTTCCGGGCTGCCGCTGCGCGGCCCCCGGAATGACGAGAACACTTAACGAACGAACTTCTGGTTCAGGACACTCGCGCAAGGAGTTGCCCATGCGGGCTGAGATACAGGCGGTCGCCGACGACATCGCAAAGTCGCTGGCGCTGCTGAGGAGGCATCTTTGACTGGGAGGTCGCAACCCGCCGGCTCGCCGAGCTGAACGCGCTCGCCGAGGACCCCAAACTCTGGGACGATCCGCAACGGGCGCAGCAGGTGCTGCGCGAGCGCACCAAGCTCGACCACGCGATCGGCGGCTACCGCCGCATCGAGACAGAGGTCGCCGACGCGCTCGAGCTGATCGAACTCGGCGAGGCGGAAGGCGACGCGGCAATCGTCGCCGAAGCCGAGGCGAGCCTCGACAAGCTGCGCGACGAAGCGCGCCGGCGCGAGCTCGAAAGCCTGCTGTCGGGCGAGGCCGACGGCAATGACTGCTACCTCGAAATCCACGCCGGCGCCGGCGGCACCGAGGCGCAGGACTGGGCCGAGATGCTGCTGCGCATGTATGTGCGCTGGGCCGAGGCGCATGACTACAAGGTCGAGTGGCTCGAAGAGAGCGCCGGCGAGGAAGCCGGGCTCAAATCCGCGACGATCCGGGTCAACGGGCTCGACGCCTATGGCTGGCTCAAGACCGAGAGCGGTGTGCACCGCCTGGTGCGGATCTCGCCCTTCGACTCGAACGCGCGGCGCCACACGAGCTTCGCCTCGGCCTGGGTCTACCCCGTGATCGACGACAAGATCGAGGTCGAGATCAACGACAAGGACCTGCGGATCGACACCTATCGCGCCTCGGGCGCCGGTGGGCAGCACGTCAACAAGACCGACAGCGCGATCCGCATCACGCACATGCCGAGCGGCATCGTCGTGCAGTGCCAGAGCGAGCGCTCGCAGCACCAGAACCGCGCCCATGCCTTTTCGATGCTGCGCGCCCGCCTCTACGAGCGCGAATTGCAGAAACGCGAGGCCGAGACCGAGGCGATGAACGCGGCCAAGACCGATATCGGCTGGGGGCACCAGATCCGGTCCTATGTGCTGCAGCCCTACCAGATGGTGAAAGATCTGCGCACCGGGGTCGAGACCTCGAACACCGGCGCGGTGCTCGATGGCGACCTCGACCGCTTCCTTGCCGCCGCACTGGCCTCGCGCATCGAAGGCGCGGAAGCGGCGATCGGCAAGGAATGAGCGACCCCACCCCGGTGACGGACCCCGCCGAATTCGCCCGCTTCGGCGTGACCGGCGGATGGTCTTTCGCAATCCGCCACCGGGTGCGGTGGAGCGAATGCGACCCCTATCGCCACGCCAACCACCGGGCCTATTTCGAATGGTTCGAGGAGGTGCGCAACCAGTATCTGGAGCGGCTCGGGCTCACCTTCCGCCCCGATCTGCCGGGGCCGGTCATGGCCGAGACCAATCTGCGCTACCGCCGGCCGCTCGCCTATGGCGACGAGATCCTGGTGACCGCGCGCACCGTGCGCCTCGGCCGCACCAGCCTCGACATGGAATACGCCGCCTGGCGCGACGGGCTCGTCGCCGAAGGCCGCGCCGCGCTGATCCTGATCATCAACGAGACCGGCGCGAAGGTGCCGATCTGGCCCGATTTGCGCGCCCGCATCCGTGACATCGAAGCCGCCGCCGGCAACACGCCGCAGCAGCGCGCCTAGCCGGGTCGCAACGGCCTTCCGCAGCGCGGGGGCCGGCGAGAGCCCGGAGCCCTCAAATGCCGGAGCGAACGACCGCGAATGCCTCGTCTGCCGTCATCTTCGTTGTTAACAATCGATCTGCGGACCACCCTTTCTTGTCGAGGAAGTAGCTGACGAGCAGGCGGTATCTCGGATAGGAGCCATAGACCTGCATCATGCGGCTATCAACGGGGCGCTCGCCGAGAGCGTCCCTCAGTTGCTCGAAGGATTGCCGGTTCTCCATCGCCGCGTAATCGGCAATGCCTTCGCGGACCCATTCGGGCAGGCGAAGGAGCGCCGTAACGCCGATGTGTTCGCCGGTAACGATGTGGGTAAGTTCGTGAGCACAAAAATAAGAGAGCGTGCGCGGCGGCGGCGCGACATAGCCCCAGTGCACGATGCGCCCGGCCTCGAAATCCGCCCCGCTCAAAAACGCATTCCCGCCGAAACCGTAGTAGTAGGAAATGCCGAGAGCTTTCGAGTTCATCCGAAAGAACAAGCGGTGGTGCCAGTCATCATTGGTGACATAAAGGTGATATCGCCGACCTTCGGCCTGCAGTGGAGAGCGCGCCAGCAAGTTCTCGCAGTCGTGCAGAACACGCTCTGCGCCCGCGATCGGGATCGGACGGTCGGAGGCGACGACAATCTTTCCGACGCGAAGCGAGTACGCGAAGAGCGGTTTCGGCCACGCGAGAAGGCCGACTAGCGAGAGAAAGACTACGGCGGCAACGGCACCGGCGCACCACCCGGCTCGCTTGACCACTCGCCTCATCGCGTGTCCTCCCTGCGCCCCTGGCTTAAAAACGTTGGCCTCCCCTTGTGCCACCATGTCCGGCAACGGGAGGCGATCGGCGTGACTGCGCAAGCGCAATCTGCTACGCGTCGCCGCCATCATGGCGCTGCAACTCTACAACTCGCTGACCCACCGTAAAGAGGCGTTCGCGCCGCTCGATCCGACGAATGTGCGGATGTATGTGTGCGGCCCCACGGTCTACGACCTCGCCCATATCGGCAACGCCCGCGCGGTCGTCGTGTTCGACCAGCTCTACCGCGTGTTGCGGCATGAGTACGGCGCCGAGCACGTCACCTATGTCCGCAACATCACCGATGTCGAGGACAAGATCATCGAAGCGGCCTTCGCGCACGACGAGACGATCGAGGCGCTGACCGCGCGCACAACGGCCGAGTTTCACCTGGACATGGCCGCGCTCAATACGCTTCGGCCCAATTTCGAACCGCGCGCCACGGGCTTCATCCATGAAATGGTCGCGATGATCGAGCGGCTGATCGGCAGCGGCAACGCCTACGCGGCGCAAGGCCATGTACTGTTCGCGGTCGCGTCCTATCCCGAATATGGCCGCCTGTCGCGCCGCAGCCGGGACGAAATGGTCGCCGGCGCCCGCGTCGAGATCGCCCCCTACAAGCGCGATCCCGGCGATTTCGTGCTGTGGAAGCCGTCGACGCCCGAGCAGCCCGGCTGGGACAGCCCTTGGGGCCGGGGCCGGCCGGGTTGGCACATCGAATGCTCGGCGATGAGCGCAGCGCATCTGGGCCAGACCTTCGATATCCATGGCGGCGGAATCGACCTCGTCTTCCCGCATCACGAAAACGAGATCGCGCAAAGCGTCTGCGCCCATGACGGCCGGGAGTTCGTCCGCTTCTGGGTCCATAACGGCTTCCTGACCGTCGACGGCGCCAAGATGGCGAAGTCCCTCGGCAATTTCGTGACCGTGCAGGATCTGCTCGGCCGCGGCATCCCGGGCGAAGTGATCCGCCTCGCGCTCCTCACCACCCACTACCGCGACCCGCTCGACTGGACCGAGGAGAAGCTCCGCCAATCTCAGTCCACTCTTGACCGGTTCTACCGCGCATTAACCGGTGATCACGAGCGGCGGATCGAAGACGACGTTCTTCCGGAGGGCGTGCTCGAGGCCTTAGAGGATGACGTAAATACTCCTTTGGCAATTGCCCGGCTCCACGACGTTGCTGGGCACGCCTATCGCGCCAGCAACGCCGTTGAACGCGGCCGGTGGCAGATGCGATTGGTGGCAGGCGGCCAGCTTTTGGGATTGCTCGGACAGGACCCGTTGGTGTGGCTCCATGGAGAGGCACGGCAGTTGGGCCCGGATCTCCCGGACATCATCGAAGCCCGTGCTCAAGCCCGTCGCGAGCGACGGTTTGCCGAGGCCGACCGAATTCGCGCCGAGCTGGCTGCTAGGGGCATTGTTCTTGAGGACAAGCCGGACGGAACGACTGTCTGGCGGAAGAGCTGATTGTGTTTTCCTCGGGTCGGCAATCATCTCACGTCATTCCGAGAGGCTGCCGAGCAGCGAGCCGGGAGCTGAATGACGGCGTCAGAGGCGGAGGCGGGTATGGGGGTGGAGGACCTGCGGCCGGGGCTGCGGCATAGCGCTGCGATGGTCGTGACCGAGGCGATGGCGGTGTCGGCGGCGAGCGGGCGGTTTCCCGGCGCGACCGACATGCCGCCGGTGCTGGCCACCGCGAATTTGATCGCCTTTGTCGAATGGACCTGCGTCGAGGCGCTGGCGCCCTATGTCGCGCCGCACCAGCGCACCGTCGGGACCCATATCGACATGAGCCATAGCGCGGCCACCCCGATCGGCATGAGCATTGCCGCCGATATCGAGCTTGTCGCGATCGAGGGCCGCCGGTTGCGCTTCAGATTCGCCTGCCATGACGCGGTCGATGCGATCGGCGAGGGGTTCCACGAGCGGGCCGTTGTCGATCATGCCCGCTTCATGCGGCGCCTCGACGAGAAAATCGGGCCGGGCTGAGCGCGCGTTGGCCCGCCGACGGCTCGCCGGAAAGGGACTGAAGGAGTAAGCTCGGTTCGGGGCAGCGACGCGGCTCGCCGGCCGGGCCGCGCGGTCGGCATCCGACAGGGAAGGGGGGTCCAAGCCGGCATGCAGCGACCGACGATCACGGTTTTGCTTGTGCACGCCTGGCTTGCCGCGGCGCTTGGCGGCTGCTCGCTGTTCGACAGCGGCCTGCCGCTCGCCGGCGACATCGTCGCCCAGGCGAGGCCGCCGGGGCAGATCGCCTTCGATGTCGTCAAGGTCGACGATGCCGTGATCGCAACGCTGCGCGACCGCGCGCAGGATCGCTTGCAGGACCGGTTCAAGAAATACGAGGGCAAGCCGGAACTCAAGATGGCGGTCGGCGACACGGTCGTGGTCGCGATCCTTGAACCTCCGGGCGGCGGCCTGTTCGGCGCCGGGCTTCCCGATTTGGGCGGGAGCGGAACGGCATTCGGCTCGACCGGCGAGGGGGCCGGCGGCTCGGCGACCGGGCAAACGCCGCTGGCCGGGCAGGGGCCTTCGTTTGGGCAAAGCCCGCTCTCCGAACAGAACGGCCTCGGATTTAACGCCCCTGGGCAGAATGCCCCCGGGCAGGCGGGGCAAGCCTCCCCGCTCGGCGGCGGTTCCGGCAATTTGGGCGAGACGGCTGAGGGCCTGGGCGAGGCGCTCGGCTCCGGCCTCGGTCAGGCGCTCCCCGGCAATCTCGGTGAGGCGCTCGGCGGCAGTTCCGGCACGGCGCTGCCCGGTGCACCCAGCCCGTTCGGCGGGGGCGCCGGCAATGTTGCCGGCGGCAACCCGTCGGCGGGGGCCGGCGGCGGCTTCGGCGGTCCGGGTTTCGGGGCCGCTCGGAGCGGAGCGCAGCTGCTCGGTCCGGCGGGACAGAGCACGGCGTCCGGCGCCCGGCTCCCCGAACAGCAGGTCGGACCAAATGGCGCGATCAGCGTGCCCTATGCGGGCCGCATCAAGGTCGTCGGGCGCACGACGGCCGAAGTCGAGCGCGCGATCGCGCAAAAACTCGCCGGCAAGGCGCTGCAACCCCAGGTGCTCGTGGTCGTCACGCGCAGCGCGGCGAATTCGGTAACGGTCTCGGGCGAGGTGGTCAATGGCGGCCGGGTCCCGCTGACGGCGGACGGTCAGCGGCTGCTGCAGGTGATCGCCGCCGCAGGCGGGGCGCGCGCGCCGGTGCATGACGTCTTTGTCAGCCTGTCGCGCGACGGCGTGACCGCGACCGTGCCGCTTGAGACGCTGGTCGCCGATCCGGCGGAGGACATCTATGCGCGACCGGGCGATGTGCTGACCTTGCGGCGCTCGGCCCGGAGCTTCAGCGTGTTCGGCGCGACCGGCAGGAACGCGGCAGTGCCGTTCGGGGCCGAGAAGCTGAACCTCTCCGAGGCGCTTGCCAAGGCGGGCGGGCTGCTCGACGAACGCGCCAATCCGAAGGGCGTGTTTCTGTTCCGCTACGAGCCCGCCGCGATCGTTAGGGCGCTCGGCCAGCCGCTCGCCTCGGATGCGCGCGACGGCATCTCGCCCGTGGTCTACCGCTTCGATCTCAGCGACCCGAAGGCGTATCTGCTCGCCCGCGAGTTCCCGGTGCGAAGCCGCGACGTGATCTTTGTCGCGGATGCCGACATCAAGCCGGTCTACAACGCCGTGACGGTGCTCTCGAACATCGTCGGGCCGGTCGAGACGGGGCTGCTGACCTGCCAGGGCGCAAAGTGCTGAGCACCCGACCCCGGATTTAGATCAGTATCCACTTAAATCGAATCGCTTCTCTTGGCCCCGTGGCCGGGCTTGTCCCGGCCACCCACGTCTTGCTCGCAGGCATACCGATAAAGACGTGGACCCGCGGGCCGAGCCCGCGGGAGGGGAGTTCTTTCAACGCCGATCGGACCTCATCGGATTCCGCTCTAAATCCTCAGCGGTAGAGCCCGCCGGTCTCGTCGGCGTGGAAGCGCGCGAGATCTTCCGGGCCGAGAAAATTGATGTCGCCCGGCGTCGCGAGCGCGACCGCGCCGGCAAAGGCCGCGAGCCGGATCGCGAGGTCGAGGTCGCCATCGAGCAGCCCGTGCAGCAGTCCCGCCATGAACGAATCGCCGGCGCCGATCCGGTCGATCACCTCGACCGGGTAGCGCGGCGCCAGGCGGATCGTGCCGCGCGCCAGCAGGATGTCCCGGATGTCGCCCGAGGGCGGCCGGGTCAGGGCCACGAGCGGCACCCCGTAGCGGGCCGCCATGGCTTCCGCCAGCCGCTCGCCTTCCTCGGCAAACCCCAGCACCGAACGCGCATCGCGCTCGGCCGCCACCAGCAATTCGAGATAGGGCGCGACCGCGTCGAGCACGGCGCGCGCCTCGGCCGGGCTCGTCAGCGTGGCGCGGTAGTTCAGGTCGAAGGAAACCGGCTTGCCGGCGGTGGCGCCGAGGGCGGCGAGCCGCAGCACCAGGGCACGGCAGCTCGGGCCGAGGGCCGGGGTGATGCCCGAGAGATGCACGCGAGCGCTGGCCGCGACCAGCGCATCCCACGGCGCATCCTCGAAGCCGAGTTCGGAGGCGGCCGAATTCTTCCGGTCATAGATCACCGCGCTGGTGCGCGGCGCCGGACCGGGCTCGTAAAACATCAGCCCGAGCCGGGCATTCGGGATCCAGCGCACCCACCGCGTGTCGACCCCATGACGGCGCGCCTCGCCGTCGACAATGCGGCCGAGCGGGCCGTGCGGCAGTCGCGATACCCAGGCGACGCGCCGGCCCAGCCGGGCCAGCAGGCAGCCGACATTGAGCTCGGTGCCGCCGATCCCGACCTCGAACAGCCGAGCCTGGTCGAGGCGCTGCATGCCGGGTGGCGACAGCCGCAGCAGCGTCTCCCCGAGGGTTACGACATCGTAGCCGGGAATGGGTTGCGCCGGGTCCATGCGATCCCTCCCGAGCGAAGCGTCAGCCGCGCGGGCCTCCGGCGACGTAAATCACCTGGCCGGAGACGAAGGACGCGTCGTCGCTGCACAGGAAGGCGATCACATTCGCGATGTCGCGCGGCACGCCGGCGCGGCGGACCGGGATCTCGCGGGCGCGCTCCTCCTTCCATTCCTCGGGATCGCGGCCGAGCCGGATCGCCGTCTGGCGCGTCATCTCGGTGTCGATGAACCCGGGCGCGACCGCGTTCGCGGTGATGCCGTAGCGGCCGAGTTCGATGGCGAGGGTGCGCGCCATGCCCTGCAACCCGGCCTTTGCGGTCGAATAATTGGTCTGGCCGCGATTGCCGAGCGCCGAGACCGACGAGAGGTTGACGATGCGGCCCCAATTGCGCCTGACCATCTCCCGCTGCGCGGCGCGCGCACACAGGAAGGCGCCTTTCAGGTGGACGAGGGCGACATCGTCCCAATCCTTGTCGGTCATCTTGTGGATTAGGTTGTCGCGGGTGATCCCGGCATTGTTGACCAGGATGTCGAGCGAGCCGAGCCGGTCCGCGATCTCTCGGACCATCGCCTCGACCTCTTCGGCGATGCCGACATTGGCCTTTATGCCGAACGCGGCGACGCGGTGCCGGGCGCCGATCTCCTTTGCCGTCGCCTCGGCCTGCTCGCCGTCGAGGTCGCACACCGCGATCGCGGCGCCGTCCTCGGCGAGCCGCTCGGCGGTCGCGGCGCCGATGCCGCGCGCGCCGCCCGTCACCAGCGCGACTCGTCCCTCGGAGCGTCCGGCCATCCTGCGTCCTTCCCCTGGTGAAACCGCCAGCCTGTCGCAGGACGGAAGGGTGCGCAACCGCCTTTCCGAACTTTGTCGACCCGCCTCAGTCGGATCTGCGACCGCCACCGGTGCCGCTAAGCGATCGAGGCTATAGAGGGCTGGGCGAATTGATCTATGCTGCGGCGCGCCGTCGCGGGGCGGTCGCGTCCTATGGGGAGCGGGGATCATGTCGCTGTCACCGAAGGGCTGGGCGGCTGCGGCGTTGCTCGCGGCCGTTGCGGGCTGCGCGCAGATGCAGATGTCGGGCGAGCCCGACCGATCGCTCGTCTTTTTCAACGATGTCAGCGCCGAGCTGTCGCCCGAGGCGCGCGATACGATCGCCGAGACCGCCAAGCGGGCGCGCGACACCGGCGCGCGCGCGATCCGCGTCGAAGGCCGCGCCAGCCCGACCGGCTCGCCCGAGGCCAACAAGAAACTGGCCGAGATGCGCACCTTCGTCGTCGCGGACGCGCTGCAGCAGGACGGGGTCGGCGCGGCGACGATCCGGCAGGTGCCGATCGGCGAGGTCCGCTCCGACGACCCCGGCGTCACCGATCGCCGGGTCGATATGGTGATCGAGCGCTGAGCTGCTTCAGGCCGGCACCGCCGCGAGGTCGAAGGCGGCGGCCATCAGCGCGCGGGTGTAAGGGTGCTCGGGGCGGTCCATGACCCGCTCGGTCGGGCCGGCCTCGACGATCCGTCCGTCCTTCATGACCAGGATCTCATGCGCCAGCGCGCGCACCACCTTCAGATCGTGGCTGATGAACAGGTAGGCGAGCCGGTGCCGCGCCTGCAGCTCGCGTAGCAGATCGACGATCTGCGCCTGCACCGACATGTCGAGCGCCGAGGTCGGCTCGTCGAGCACGACGAAGCGCGGCTTGAGCACGAGGGCGCGGGCGATCGCGATGCGCTGCCGCTGCCCGCCGGAGAACTCGTGCGGGTAGCGCTGCGCCGCGTCGGGATCGAGCCCGACCTCGACCAATGCCGCCTCGATCAGCTGCCGCCGTTCCTCCGGCCGCGCCGCGAGATGGTGGACGCGCAGCCCTTCTTCGACGATCTGCGCGACCGAGAGGCGCGGCGACAGGCTCGAATAGGGGTCCTGGAAGACGACCTGCATCTGCCGCCGCAGCGGCCGCAGCCGGCGCTGCGGCTCTGCGGCGATGTCGCGTTCGGCGAAGCGGATATGTCCCTGCGCCGCGATCAGCCGCAGCAGCGCGAGGCCGAGCGTCGTCTTGCCCGAGCCGCTTTCGCCGACCACGCCGAGCGTGGCGCCCTGGCGCAGCCGCAACGACACG
>Ga0213875_10000759_pt1 | contig 24322 bp, 22 predicted proteins | sample BarmaccomBMRX_R8_FD_160105 | JGI IMG/M metagenome (GOLD analysis project Ga0213875, IMG submission 160105) | Root-associated microbial communities from Barbacenia macrantha in rupestrian grasslands, the National Park of Serra do Cipo, Brazil - RX_R8 | ecosystem: Host-associated > Plants > Roots... | reverse complement strand
GGCGGCCCAGGCCTGTGGATTTGTGGATAACTCTGCCGAGTTACCCACAACCCCACAGGCCCATCATCAGCAGAAGCGGACATATGATGCGCTATGATAGGCGGACATCTTCACGCGCTACCGACACTGCGATGAACAGAGTACCGGTTGCGGCTCGCCGCTACTCCGCGGCGCGGCGACCCCCGTCGCGCACCGCCATCCTGGGCATAACCTCCTCGGCCAGCAGCCGCATCGAATCGTGCCAGGCTTGCGGGTTCTCGGAATAGTCGAAGCAGAACAGCAGGATCGTACCGAACCCGCCAACCTCCTCATACACACGCTCGAGCTTTTCGATCACGGTGGGCGGCGAGCCGATCAGCCAGTTGTGTCGGGCGCAATATTCCGGTGTCACGTCGCTGTCGGCCACGCTGGGATCGTGCTTCAGGTAATCGAGAAAGCCGAAATTCCGCAGCAACGGCAGGAAATACTCGCGCATCATCCGGCCCATCTGCGCGCCGACCGAGAGCCGCCAGGCCGCCTCGTCCGTATCGGCGACAAAGATCTCGCGCACCAGCCGCCAATCGCGGCGATCGGGAGTGCGCCCGGTGCGCCGGGCCCCTTCCTCCACGGCCTGCCAATGGCTGCCGACATAGGCCGGGTTGAGGTTGAGGCTCATGGGCAGGAACCCGTGCTCGCCGGCCAGCTTCAAGGTATCGGAGCCCTTGCTGAGCCCGGCCACGCCGATCGGCGGGTGCGGCTTCTGAAGGGGGCGGATATGCGGGCGCAAGGTGTCGAACATCGGCCCGGGGCGCGTCACCTTCCAGAACTTGCCGGGGTAGTCGAAGGGCTCCTCCGCGGTCCACAGCTTGAGGATGATGTCGAGCGCTTCCCGCGTCATCTCACGATTGACGCCGCTCATGCCATCGACGTTGAACATCGCCCAGTCGCTCGGGAGACCGCTCGCGGCGACGCCGAAATTGAGCCGTCCCTGCGCGATGTGGTCGAGCATCGCGACGCGGTTCGCGAGTTCGGCCGGATGATGGTAGGGCAGCAGAAAGCCGCCGGGCGCCAGCCGGATGCGGCTCGTCTCCATCAGCGACTGCGCGATCAGCAGATCGGGCGAAGGATGGGGCTCCCACGGCGCGGTATGGTGCTCGCCGATCCAGGCCTCGGCGAAACCGAGTTCGTCAGCCCAGCGCAGCGTCTGCAAATCCCAGCGATGGCCGTCGCCGAGGTTGCGCTCCGGTGGATGAGAGGGCATCGTGAACAGGCCGTATTGCATCGAATTCCCTCCGCAAATCGCAGCCGGCTTCGCGATGGTACCGCAGATTTTCCACGTGCGGGAGCCGGGAAGCCCCTTTTACCTGCCCAGGTTTTAGGCAGAATCCGGCGAGTTCGGTCACAATCTGACATCAACGGTTGCAGTCGCCGGTTCCGCGGATTATCTACCGCGCCAGATCGGGATGGCGCGCTCACGCCATGTCGGGGAGGACGAGATGGCGGCTCAACACGTTCGGCGCACCAACCGCAAGTGGCATGTCGCCGAGAAGGCAGTGCTCGACCATCTCGTGCGAAACGTCTCGGCGAGCCTCTCCGAGCGCACAGGCGTCACTCACGCTGCCGTCACGGCTACCGGCCTGTTGGTCGAGGAGCAGGTCCGCAAAGCCTGGAACCGCAGCCCAAACGGGCTGGCGATGTTCTGAGGCGCGCGCCCGACTTCGGCCGGGCGCGAGCAGGAAGGGGGCGGTGGAAGCCGCGATGCATTGTTTGTATTACATCGTTGCCGGGATGCGGGCTGTCGTATAGCGTCCGCAATTGCGGCGTGGCGGCCGCAATCTCGCCGAGCGAACGATGTCGATAAAGCCGACGCGGCTTCCGGGAAACCCGTGCTTCTCGTCCGGCCCTTGCGCCAAGCGACCGGGGTGGTCGCCGGCCGCGCTGCAGCGGGCGATGGTCGGCCGCTCGCATCGCTCGGGCGTCGGGAAGGCGCGGCTAGTTGAGGTCATCGACCGCTCAAAGGGCCTGCTTCGTATGCCCGAGGATTACCGGCTCGGCATCGTCGCGGCCTCCGATACCGGGGCGGTCGAGATGGCGCTGTGGTCGCTGCTCGGGGCGCGCGGGGTCGATCTCCTCTCGTGGGAGAATTTCGGGCAAGGGTGGGTTGCCGATGTCACCGGACAGCTTAGGCTGCCCGATGTACGGCGGCTCGAAGCTCTTTATGGCATGCTCCCCGATCTCGGTGCGGTCGATCCCGATCGCGACACGGTTTTCGTGTGGAACGGCACGACCTCGGGCGTGCGCGTCCCGAACGGCGAGTGGATTGCGGCCGACCGCCGCGGGCTGACCATTTGCGACGCGACCTCGGCCGCCTTCGCGATGCGTCTGCCCTGGGACAAGCTCGATGTCGTGACCTGGTCTTGGCAGAAGGCGCTCGGCGGCGAGGCGGCGCACGGCATGCTCGCGCTCTCGCCGCGGGCGGTCGAGCGGCTGGAGAGCTACGTGCCCCCCTGGCCCTTGCCCAAGCTGTTTCGGCTGAGCAAGAACGGCCGGCTCGACGAGGCGGTGTTCCGCGGCGAAACGATCAACACGCCATCGATGCTGTGCGTCGAGGACGCGATCGACTCGCTGATCTGGGCCGAGGCGGTGGGCGGGCTCGACGGGCTGGTCGCGCGCGCCGAGCGCAATCTCGCCTGCCTCGCCGCCTGGGTCGAAACCTCGCCCTGGGCGTGCTTTCTTGCCGCCGATCGGGCTACTTTGTCGTGTACTTCGCCTTGCCTGCGGATCGCCGATCCCTGGTTCGAGGATCTCTCCCCCGAACGGCGCTTCGCCGTCTCCCGCGCCATCGCCCGTCGGCTGGAAACCGAAAAGGCGGCCTACGACATCGCGAGCCACCGAGCCTCCCCGCCAGGGCTGCGGATCTGGACCGGCGCCACGATCGAGCGCGCCGATGTCGAGGCGCTGCTGCCGTGGCTCGATTGGGCCTGGGAAGAGGAGCGACACGCGGCCGCGAGAGCGGCGTAACGCTCATCTTTTGTGGGATCGCGGGTGCCCTGCGCGCCGGGAACGAGCACCGCTTCGGCGAGTCATGTTTGCGGAACCCTGAACCAGCACAATAGCTCGGGGAACGAGTTCGGTCGCCGAGCCGTACCCACACTCGACACCCGCCAATCGCTCGATCGGCAGACGCCGCATCGCGGTCGCTCACCGGAGTCTGTCGATGCCGAAAGTTCTGATTGCCGACGAGCTGAGCTCGCGCGCCGCGGAAATTTTTCAAGAGCGCGGCATCTCGGTTGACCGGGAGGCGGGTCTAGCGCCCGAGGAGCTGCGCCGTCGGATCGCCGAATATGATGGACTCGCGGTGCGCTCCGCGACCAAGGTCACCCGCGAGCTGATCGCTGCCGCCGACAAGCTGAAGGTGGTCGGGCGCGCTGGGATCGGGGTCGACAATATCGACGTGACCGCCGCGACGCAGCGCGGCGTCGTCGTCATGAATACGCCCTACGGCAACTCGATCACCACCGCGGAGCACGCGATCGCGATGATGTTCGCGCTCGCGCGGCAGATCCCCGCGGCGGACCGCTCGACCCAGGCCGGCAGATGGGAGAAGTCGCGCTTTCTCGGCGTGGAGCTCAGCGGCAAGACGCTCGGCATCGTCGGCTGCGGCAATATCGGTTCGATCGTCGCCGATCGGGCGTTGGGGCTGCGCATGCGCGTCCTCGCTTACGACCCGTTCCTCTCGGCCGAGCGGGCAATTGATCTCGGGGTCGAGAAGGTGTCGCTCGACGAGCTGTTCGCGCGCGCCGATTTCATCACGCTCCACGCGCCGCTGACCGAGGCGACGCGTAACCTGATCGACCGTGCCGCGCTCTCCCGAATGAAGCCCGGGGTGCGGCTGATCAATTGCGCGCGCGGCGGGCTCGTCGTCGAGGCGGACCTCGCGGCTGCGCTCGACAGCGGCCATATCGCCGGCGCCGCTGTCGATGTGTTCGTCGAGGAGCCGGCGCGGCGCAACTCGCTTTTCGGCCGGGATAATTTCGTGGCGACCCCGCATCTCGGCGCGGCGACGAGCGAAGCGCAGGAGAATGTCGCGGTCCAGATTGCCGAACAGATGGCGGATTTCCTGCTGACCGGGGCGGTATCGAACGCGGTCAACATGCCGTCGCTGACCGCCGAGGAAGCGGCACGGCTGCGTCCTTACATGAAATTGGCCGAGCAGCTCGGGAGCTTTGCCGGCCAGTTGCTCGAAACCGGCATCACCGCCGTGACCATCGAGTATGAGGGCATCATCGCCGATCTCAACGTGAAACCGCTGACCGCGATTGCCTTGACCGGTCTGCTGTCGCCGCAATTGGCGGCCGTAAATATGGTCAATGCCCCGGTCATCTGCCGCGAGCGCGACATCCCTGTCACCGAAACGCGGCGAAGCGAGCCGGGCGATTACCAAACCGTCATGCGAGTATCGGTCACCGCCGAACCCGAGGCCTCGGGTGCACCCCACCGACGGTCGGTCGCCGGCACAGTGTTCGCGGGCGATAAGCCGCGGCTCGTCGCGATTGAGCAAATCCCGCTCGAGGCCGAGCTGGGCCGCAACATCTTGTTCGTGCGCAATTTCGACAAGCCGGGATTTATCGGCGGTCTCGGCCAGGCGCTCGCGGCCGGCGAGATCAACATTGCCACCTTTCATTTGGGGCGCACCGCTCCCGGCCGGGAAGCGATCGCGCTGATCGAGGTCGATCAGCCGCTGACGCCGCCGTTGATCGATGCCGTCCGCAACCTGCCCAACGTCATCCAAGTGAAGGCGTTGAAGTTCTGACCGCGCTCGCGTCCGAAAAAGAAACCCCGGCCGCGACGACCGGGGTTTCGGGCCCTGTCAATGCCAGAAGGACAAGGCGGGTCGCATCGTCGGGGGATTGGGGGATGAGACGATGCAGCTACGATCCTGCAAAAGCTCCTGACGACTCGCAAGATTAATCCCGCGGATTAACCACGAATTCGGGGCGTCCTCTTGCGGCGACGCGCCGCGCGGCCGCAAAAATATGCCGGGCGATCGCCGCTTTCCTGCTGCGCCGGGCCATCGCTAATGCACAATAGCTCCGATCGAACCAGCCAGCGCCACTGCCGCCCCGATGAACGACGCCCCGCATCCGGCCTTGCTGCCGACCGGCATGCACGATCTGCTTCCGCCCGAAGCGGCGGCCGAGGCGGTTTTCGTGTCGCGCCTGATGGCCGTGCTCGCCTCGCATGGTTACGAAAGGGTCAAGCCGCCTCTGGTCGAGTTCGAAGAGACATTGCTGTCGGGTCCGGGATCGGCGATGGCAAGCGACACCTTTCGGATGATGGATCCGGTGTCGCACCGCATGATCGGCGTGCGCGCGGATATGACGCCGCAAGTCGCCCGGATCGCGGCGACCCGTCTCGGCCACGCGCCCCGGCCGCTGCGCCTCAGCTATGCCGGTCAGGTATTGCGCGTGAAGGGGTCGGAGATCCGGCCGGAGCGGCAGGTGGGCCAAGCCGGCGCCGAGCTTATCGGGGCGGAGGGCCCGGCCGCAGATGTCGAGGCGATCAGCGTGGCGGGCGAAGCGCTCGCCGCGCTTGGCGTCCCGCATCTCTCGGTCGACATCACGCTGCCGACCCTGGTTCCTGCGATTTCGCAGGCTTACGGCATCGACAATGCGAGGGCGGCCGCCTTGCGGGCAGCGCTCGACCGCAAGGATGCTGCCGCGGTCGACGCGATCGGAGACACGGACGCATCGAGGAAGGCTGCGGCCCTGTTTTCGGTGCTGCTGGCCGCGGCTGGCCCGGCCGACACGGCGAGGGCGGCTCTCGACCGGCTCGTCTTGCCGAAGCGGGCGTGCGAAGAGCGCGCGCGGCTCGCCGCGGTTCTCGACGGGCTCGCGGCGGCGATGCCGACCCTCAAAGTGACGGTCGATCCGGTCGAGAACCGCGGCTTCGAGTACCACACCGGGATCAGCTTCACCTTTTTTGCCCGGGCGTCGCCCGCCCGCGGCCCGTTTGGCGAACTCGGCCGGGGCGGCCGCTATCAGGCCGGCGACCCCGCGTTTCCTGAGCCGGCGACCGGCTTTACGCTCTACACCGACACGATCCTGCGGACCGTGTCGGAGCAGACGCCGCCGCCGCGCGTGCTTGTTCCGCTCGGCGCCGATCCGGCGATGGCGGGAGGTTTGCGCCGGGAGGGTTGGGTGACCGTGGCGGCCCTGGCACCGGTTCCAGACTGGCAAGAGGAGGCACGGCGGCTCCGCTGCGGCCATGTGCTGGGCGCGAGCGGGCCGATGCCGGTACCGCCGAGCAACGGCCGATAACGCGGGAGGGCGTCGATGGGCAATGTCGCCGTGGTCGGCGTGCAATGGGGCGACGAAGGCAAGGGGAAGATTGTCGATTGGCTTTCGGAGCGCGCCGAAATCGTGGTCCGGTTCCAAGGCGGCCACAACGCCGGCCATACCCTGGTCATCGGCAATGTCGAATACAAACTGAGTCTGCTGCCGTCAGGCGTGGTGCGCCCGGGCAAGCTGTCGATCATCGGCAACGGTGTCGTCGTCGATCCCTGGGCATTGTTCCGCGAGATCGAGACGATGCGCGGCAAGGGGCTCGACATCTCGCCGCGCAGTTTGCGACTCGCCGACAATGCGGTCCTGATCCTGCCATCGCACGGCGCGCTCGACCGGGCGCGCGAGGAGCGCCGAGGCGACAAGAAGATCGGCACCACCGGACGGGGCATCGGGCCGGCTTACGAGGACAAGGTCGGCCGCCGCGCCGTGCGGGTCTGCGATCTCGCCGACCGACAGGCACTTGAAGACCGGCTCGATCAGCTGCTGCTGCATCACAACGCCCTGCTCCGTGGCCTCGATGCGCCCGAGATCGACAGGACCGAATTGCTCAACGCGCTGTGCGAGGTGGCGCCGGCGATCCTGCCTTATGCCGCCCCGGTCTGGCGCCTGCTCGACGACGCCCGACGCGCCGGCCGCCGCATCCTGTTCGAGGGCGCGCAGGGCGCCATGCTGGACGTCGACCATGGGACCTACCCTTACGTGACCTCGTCGAACACTGTTGCCGCGCAGGCCGGGGCTGGGGCGGGTGTTGCGCCCGGGGGCATCGGCTTCGTTCTCGGCATCACCAAGGCCTATACGACGCGGGTGGGGAGCGGGCCGTTCCCGACCGAACTGACCGACGCGGTCGGGCAGGCGCTCGGCGACCGCGGCCGCGAGTTCGGGGTCGTCACCGGTCGGCGTCGCCGGTGCGGCTGGTTCGACGCGGTTGCGGTGCGGCAGGCCATCCAGATCGGCGGCATTGATGGCATCGCGCTGACCAAACTCGACGTGCTGGACGGCTTGGACGAGATCAAGCTGTGCAGCGGCTATCGGCGCGGCGAGGAGAGCTACGACTACGTCCCGTCCGGGACCACGGCGCAGGCGGAGATCGAGCCGGTCTATGAAATCGCCGAGGGGTGGCGCGAAAGCACGCGCGGCGCTCGCTCGTGGGCCGACCTGCCCGCGACCGCGATCAAATACGTCCGCCGTATCGAGGAGCTGATCGGCGCTCCCGTCGCGCTGCTGTCGACAAGCCCGGAGCGCGACGACACGATCTTCGTCCGCGACCCGTTCGCGGACTGACCTGCGAGGCGATCGCGGGGGACGGAACCGTCCTGCCTAGGGGGAGCGCTCCCATGCCTCCGCAAAGGCGCGAAGCTGGCTCGCCTCGACATCGGATACGGCCCAGAAACGCATGCCGGCGACGGACCAGTGCACCAAATTGTAGCCTTTGCGCTGGTCGCTTACTGGCGGGCTCGCGGCGGAACCCGAGGCCGGCCAGACGAACAAGTCAATGACGTGTTTGTCCCGGCCATAGACCAACGCCACCACGGGGCGTTCGTCGACGTAGTCGAGCCGCCCGCCCATCAGTGGGAACCCGGCAGCGGCGAGCTGTTTGACCGGCGGTGCAAAATCGATGCGCCCGTCGAACCACGGCTTCACCGTGTGCTGATCGCTAGACGGCACGTCTTCGAGGTGACCCGGCTGCAAGGCCCTTATGTGGCTGGCCACGATTTCCTCGGTGACGCCCTCACCCTGGATCGGGACGATCCACAAGGTCAGCGCGGCGGCAATCGCCGCGCCGAGCCCGAAGCTCGCCGCAGAGCGCCACCACGCCGCCAAACTCGCCAGGAGTTGGCGCGGGGGATGAGGCGAGACCAGGGACTCGGCCGCGATCCGGGCGAGAACCCGCTCGCGCACCGGTGGCGGGGCGCGCTCGTAAAGATCGGCGCTCCGCAGCAGCTCGCGGCTTTGCCCGATCGCTGCCTGCGCCTCACGGCAGACCGGGCATTCGGCGCGATGGGCGCGAAAGAGGGCAGCCTGCCCGGCATCGAGCTCCCCGTCGAGCTCGGCCTGGGCGAGCAGGACCATGTCGCATTTCGCGGGCGCGCTCATGTCTCTGCACTCGCCCTGGCGGCCTGCGCCAACATACGGCGGGCCCGCCACAAGCGCGACATCACGGTGCCGATCGGCACTCCTGTGACCGTCGCGACCTCCTTGTAGGAAAGCTCCTCGAATTCGCGCAGCAGCAACGTTTCGCGCAATTCGACGGGGAGCCCGGCCAGCAACTCACGCACCCGGAAACGATCCTGACCCTTGATCAACGCCACCTCGGGGGTGTCGCCTTCCGCCGTCAGCGCCTCCACCCCTTCCGCCATCTCTTCCAGCGGCACGGTTTGCATGCCCCGATTGAGCTTTATCGAGCTGTAGGCGGTGTTGCGGACGACCTGCAGCAGCCAAGCGCGCGCATTGCCGCCTTTGAAGCTGCCGAAATAGGTCAGAGCTCGCACCATCGCCTGCTGCAAAACGTCCTCCGCCGCATCGATGTCGCGCATCAGATAGCGGGCGAGATTGTAGGCGGCGTCGAGATGCGGCAGCACGACCGCTTCGAAGGACCGTTCGGGCCATGCGCTTGGCACGTCACCCCGCAAACTCGTCTGCCTGTGCCGGATCCATGGATTACGCGACATCAATCTAGACCGCGCAACGTACGGGCTTATTCGCGTTATGAGAAATTTGCGCCGTAGCAAAGCTCACCACCCGGCGCAGGGTCCGCGCGATAGTCCTTCAGCCGCTCTGGGTTCGGTCGACGCGGAACAGTGTCCCACCGCAGAGTGGCCGTAGCGCGCCGGTCGTCGAGGGCAGCGTGAGCGGCAGGCCCCGGGCAGAACGGACTGCGAGATAAGCGAAGGCCTGCGCTTCGAGAGCATCGCCCTGCCAGCCCACGGCTTCTACGGCGCGGACCGGCGTGCCGAGGTTGCGCGACAGGGCGCCCATCAGCGCAGGATTATGCCGCCCGCCGCCGCAAACAAGCCACTCACGCGCCGGCTGCGGGAAATGCGCGCGGGCCGCAGCCACCGCCCCGGCGGTCATCTCGGTCAGGGTCGCCGCGCCGTCTTCGCAGCCGAGATGATCCGGCAGCGCATCGCCAAAATCGTCGCGGTCGAGCGATTTCGGCGGCCGACGGGCGAAGTACGGGCGGCGCAGAAAGCGTTCGACATGGCGGGCATCCGCGGCCCCGGCGAAAGCGAGGGTTCCGCCGAGATCGGCTGCCGCCCCCGTGTGACGCCGCGTCCAATCGTCGATGAGCGCGTTGCCCGGGCCGGTGTCGAACGCCAAGATCTCCCGGGAGGAGGTGCCGATCCAGGTGACGTTGGCGACGCCGCCGATATTGAGCACCGCGAGCGGTTTGGGCAAAGTCGCTGACAACGCCGCGTGAAACAGCGGTGCCAGCGGCGCGCCCTCGCCGCCGGCAGCGACGTCCGCGGTACGAAAATCCGCCACGACATCGCAGCCGGTCAGCCGCGCCAGCATGGCGCCGTTGCCGATCTGCCACGTCCGGCGCTCGGCAGGTCGGTGCAGGATCGTGTGGCCGTGAAAGCCGATCAGCGTGAAGCCGTCCTTCGGATGACGCGCGCGGAACGCCGCGACAGCCTCCGCGTGGAGCCCCGTCATTTCCGCTTCTACGGCGGCGATCACGCCGGTGCCGCCCAGCACCGAGCGCAACCGCTCGCGGAACGCCGTCGTGTACGGAACAGTCAACCATGGCCCCGCGACGACGCGGCGATGCCCATCGGTCTCGATCTGCGCGATATCTATGCCGTCGAGCGACGTCCCGCTCATCAAACCGATCGCCGAGACCACGCCCTCGAAACCGCGTTGCGAATCCGGGTCCATGACTGACGAGCTGTCCTCGACCGATAACACCGCTACCCCGAGACAAGGGCCGCACGGCCTCGTCCGGTGGGGCTCGCCGAGTATACAGGACCCGCCGGGATCGGCGGGAACCGGAGGCGGCTCGCGGTACCGGACCTTATACCGTCCGGATCGCCTCTATCGTTCGGATCTAATAAGCGCTAAGTTCGGCGCGGCAGCGGCGCGCCAGATCGGTCGCGCCCGGCAGCGGATCCCGCTGAAGCAGCTCGAAAACGCAGCCCAGCAGTTCGCGCCGCTGGAACGGGCTGGCGATGAAATCGTCACAATCGGGGTTGTCCCAACGCGGGCCGGCTGTGCCTTCTGCGGTGAAAAGTGCCTTGAGCTGCGGGTATTGCGCTCGGGCGCGGCGAACCGTGGTCAGCCCGTCGAGCGCACCGGGCAGGTCGATCGCGGAAACGATCAGGTCGAAACGAGCACCCTGCAGCGCGCGCAACGCGGCAAATCCCTCGGCGGCGGCTGCGACCGCAAAACCCTCTTCGGCGAGGATCCGCTCGATCAATCCGCGCAGATGCGGATCGTTCTCGATCACCAGGATATTCCGATTGTTCGGGTACATCTATGGCTCCCGCCGGGCCACCTGAACACTCAGGTTTGCGGGGATAGGTACTAGATCGAGCCGATTCGGCCAGTTCTTTCGCCGAACCTTTGATTGAGATTTATGGAGACTACCCGATAATTTTTGGTAAATCAGCGAGTACAAGCGCCGCTTTTCAGGAATCTTTAGCCCTCTGGCGGGGAAAACGGCGCCGTCACGGCCGATCGTTAAGGAACTCGCAACCATAAGGCCCGAGGCTGGGTCGCATGGAACCTGGCGAAACCGCCACGGTAAATCGACCCGTGCTTCGGCCAAGGCCAACGCTCGCCGAGGGCTGGGCCGCGATCGAGCGGCTGATCCGCCATCTCGGATGGCTGGGCTTCTTCGTTTGTATGTCGCCGCTTGGGCCGCGCGATTACGGCCTCGTCGCCCTGGCGCTCGCCGGCATTGCGATGCTCGAAAGCCTGCTTGTCGAACTTGCAGTCGGCGCGCTGCTGGCGCTGGAGCGGGTCGAGGAAGCGCATCTGTCGACCGCCTTTCTCGCCAATACCGGAGCCGGCGCTGTCGTGTCGTTGGTCCTTTATGCCCTCGGCGGCGAGATCTCGGTCATGTTCGACGAGCCCGGTCTCGGCGATGTCTTCCAGACACTCGCGCTGTTGCCGGTGCTGAGCGCGCTTACGGCGGTGCCGGTGGCGCTCCTCAATTCCACGCGATCCGCAGCGCCGCTGGCCAGCAGCGCTTTGATCGGGGTCGCCACGGGGGGCGCGGTCGGAATGACTTTAGCCGGGGTGGGCGGCGGGGCCTGGTCGCTCGTCGCGCAGATCGTGACGCAGCGCTTTATCGAGATTGCGGTGCTTTGGGGCAGCGCCGGGCGGCTGTTCGCGTTGCGGTGGTCATGGCGGCATCTCGAGGAGATTGCGCACGCGGTCACCCCGGCCACCTTGGGTCCGGTCTGCGCGACAATCGCGCGACAGATGCCCCGATTCCTGATCGGGCTCATTCTTGGTCCGATCGCTGCCGGGCTCTATCTGCCGGGCGCGCGCGTCGCCGAGGCGATTGCCGAGGTGTGCGCCGCGCCGGCCAGGGCCGCCGGCGCCGCTTGGCTGGGGAAGGGTGGAGCGGGGCCTGCAATGCCGGCGCTGCTGCGGTGGGCCGCATTGCGTGCAGGCGCGGCGACCATCGTTGCGATGGTGGCGAGTGCCTTCCTGCTCGAGCCGGTGATGGCGGCGTGGCTCGACCCGCGCTGGTGGGGCGCGGTCAGGCCGGCGCAGATCCTCGTTCTTGCCGTGGGACCGGCTGCGCTGCAGCAGGTCCGCCGGCTGGCGCTGCTCGGCGCGAACAGGCAGCAAGCGGAAGGACTCTGGCTCGCCGCGCAAACCGCGACATCGATGCTGGCGGTCGCTGCCGCCGTCTCATACGGGCTGGAGGCAGTAGCCGGGGCCGAACTGATCCAGGCCTCGGCTGTCGCCGCACTCGGGCTGTGGCCGGTTGCCGCGCTGATCGGAACCCGCCCGCCGCTCGCACGCGCAGGCCTGCTCAGCGCGCGCCTCGCCCCTTTGTTTCGAACGGCCGCGCTGGTCGGGTTCGCCGTGCTCGCCTGCGGGCTCCTGCTACTGGTCTGACCCCGCAGTAGTTTGATGATCCGGACCTTCGTGGGTTCCGATTTGGATCATTCCGGGGCGGGAGCGCAGCTCGCAAGCCCGGAAGCCATATATGGACGGTCTCCGCTGCACAAGGGTTCAGCTGCGGAAGCGGGCGGATCGATTGCGGTCATATGTCCGGCCTTTGTGTGCGGCGCGGCTGGCCGCTGGCCCAGAGGGGTTTCGCGGATCGGCTCCCAAACAAGAACGCGATGTCGCAGCATCGTTGGGTTCCTCGGGGTGTTCCGATACCGGTACCCGTCGGGGGCCGTCCCCACCATCATGAACCGGCCCTCTGGGATATGGGTTCCGGGCTCGCCGCTCTGCGGCGCCCCGAAATGACATCGCGGGACTCGTCTATCTGAATTGGACCGTTAGCTGCCGGATCACCCGATGCGGCAGGTCAGGCCGCGTCGTGAAAGATGATGCCGAGTGTGCGGCGGCATCCCGAGCGGACCCGGCTGACCCCATGCCGCATCGTCACGCGGTACGCGCCGCGGCTGCCCTCGACCGGGCGGTGGCGCACGGGAAAGATGACGGCGTCGCCTTGCCGCAGCGGCACCACCTCGCCGCGGGACTGGGCGCGCGGGCGCTGCTCGATCAGCAGGAATTCGCCCCCGGTGAAGTCGGTGTCGGCGGCGCTCAGCAACAACGTCGCCTGCAGCGGGAAGACCAGCTCGCCATAGAGATCCTGGTGCAGGCAATTGTAGTCGCCGAGCCCGTAGCTGAGGATCAGCGGGGTCGGGCGAAATTGCCCCGCCGCATGGCACTGAGCCAGATAGGCGTCGAGCCTCGCCGGGAAGCGGCCGTCCTCGCCAAGCCGTTCGCGCCAGCGATTGGCGATCGCGGCGAGCCCGGGATACAGCGTGCCGCGCAGCGCCGCTACTGCCTCGGGCAGGGGGTAGCGCAAGTATTTGTATTCGCCGCGGCCGAAGCCGTGGCGCTGCATGATGACTCGGCTGCGGAAGGCGCCGTCATCATCATAGAGCCCCGCCAAAGCGCGGCAGCTCGCGAGGCCGAGCAGCCCCGGCACGATAGCGTGGCCGCGCTCGTCGAGGGCGGTCGCGATCGCCTCCCAATCGAGCGCGGCCGCCGGCGGTTCCCGCTCAGCCAACCCGATCGCCCGAGACCGCGGCGCGCTCGCGTTCCAGCAGCTCCGCCTTGCGCGCTTCGCCCCAGCGATAGCCGCCGATCGCACCGTCGCGGCGCAACACGCGGTGGCAGGGCACGAGCAGCGCGAGCTTGTTCGCGGCGCAGGCATTGGCGACGGCGCGCACCGCCCTGGGCCGGCCTAGCGCCGCCGCAATCTCGGTATAGGTGGCCGTCCGGCCCGGCGGAATCTTCTGCAATGCACGCCACACCCTTGCCTGAAAGGCGGTGCCGCGGATATCGAGCGGCAGGTCCGGCAGCTCGCCGGGCGCGGTCAGGAAAGCGAGGATGCGCGTCATCCACTCCGCGAGCGCGCCATCGGCGGCGGTCAGCGTCGCCGCCGGGAACCGCGTCCGCAATTCGGCTTCAAGCGCCGCCGGGTCGTCGCCGAGAGCGGTCATGCAGATGCCGCGATCGGTGGCGGCGACGAGCACCCAGCCGAGCGGGGTTTCGGCTGCGGCAAAGCGGATTTCTTCCCCTTTGCCGCCACACCGCCGAGCCCCCGGCGTCATGCCGAGCCCGTGCGCTGCCTCATAGGCCCGCGAACTCGACCCGAACCCGGCCCCGTACACCGCTTGCGCGACCGGCTCGCCGGCATCGAGGCGCGCTGCGAAGCGGTCGAGCCGTGTCGCGCGGGCATAATCGCGCGGCGTCGTGCCGGTGACCTGTTTGAAGACGCGGTGAAAATGGAAGCGGCTGATCCCCGCGGCAGCGGCAAGCTCGGCGAGGCTCGGCATATCCTCGCGGCTGCGAATCAGGGCGCAGGCGCGCCCCACCGCCGCGACATGCCGGTCCGCCATCGAGCGATCCGTCGGGCGGCAGCGCTTGCAGGGCCGGAACCCGGAGGCTTCGGCGGTCGACACGTCGGCGAAGAATTCGACGTTCTCACGCCGCGGCGGCCGCGAGGCACAGCCCGGCCGGCAAAACACTCCGGTGGTCCGCACGCCGTACAGAAACCGGCCCTCGGCCGCGGGATCGCGCGCCACCAGCGCGTCCCAGCATCGTTCCACATCCAACATCGTCGTCTCCATCCACCGATGATGGACGCAAGCTGGCGGTTTCGCGACGGTTTCTCTACCCGCGGATTGCGGTCTCGTTCGGCCCGCGATGACACGCCGCTTTCTCGCGCAACCTGATATGGTTAACGTCGTGCAGCAGAGGAGGAGGCGGGCGCGATGGGGGCGCGCATGGCTCGGTCGGCATCGCCAGCGATTCCGGAAGGCGCCATGCCCGATGCGCCGCCGAGGGCCGGGGCGGCGTCGAGCGGCGAGCTGCTCGGCCGGTTGCGCGCCGCGCTGCCGGCGCCGGCGCGATGCGCGCAAGCCGATGCGCCGCTGCCGGCGGTGTCCCGCGAAGCGGAGATCCTGCCCAATAGCTGGCTCGACGACCTCGTGCGCCAGTATCGGCCAGCGGCTCAGCGGCTGCGCCGGCGACGGCGGCTCTATCGCCGAGCGTCCTTGCTGGCGATGGCCGTCGCCGCCCTGGCAAGCGCCGTGTTCTGGCGTGACCTGCGCGCCTCCTACCTCGCCGCTTACCCGGCGGAGCCTACCAAGCGCGAGGCTCTGCGCGCCTGCAGCCTGGAAAATCCGAGCTTCATCCGCTTTCTCGCCGACGAGCGCGCGGCCTGCTACGAGCGCCTGTCGTCGCGCCTGCTCGGGGCTGAGGCGGCCGCAACCGACGATCTGCCGCGCTGACCACCGGCCGCGTTTCGTGCCCCGCCTTCGAGCCGGGGGCCTCTGGCGTGGGCCGATCTGGGCGGGCCTGCTGCTGATCTGCGTCGCAAGCACCGCGGCAATGTCCCAGCAGCCCTCGCCCTTAATCATGCTCGGGCAGGCGGCCGGGCCGGTGCGAAGCCATGCCGAGGAGCCCTTCTTTCGCGATCTCGCGGTGCGCCTCGACCTGCCTTTCGCGATCGAGTACCTGCGGCTGGAGGAATCCGGAGTTTCCGCCGAGGAAACGCTGCGGGCGGTCGCGGCCGGGCGGGTCCAGCTCGCCGCAGTGCAAGTCGCGGCGCTCGGGGCCGATTATCCCGGCCTGCTGGGGTTGGATCTCGTCGGGCTCGCGACCGGCTGGCGCGAGACGGCGCGCGCAACCGCCGCTTATGCCCACGAGCTGGACAAGCGGCTGCAGGCGGAGCGGGGGGTGAAGCTGTTCGGAGCCTGGCCGAATGGGCCCGAACTGCTCTACTGCGCGGTGCCGCTCGCCGATCTTGCCGATGTCAGGCAGCGCAGGGTGGCGGTCGATCAGGACAATCTCTCGCACGTCGTTGCGTGGCTCGGCGGCCGGCCCTATTCGATGCCGGCGACCGCAATGCGCGCCGCGCTTGCTGAAGGCGCAGCCGATTGCGCGATCGGGGACCCGGTCAAGGCGAATGCGTTGGGGTGGCCCGAGGTCGCGAGCCATCTGCTGCCGCTGCCGTTCCGCTTCGGCATCGGCGCCTATGCGATGAACCTGCCGGCCTGGTTGGCGCTCCCCGAACCGCAGCGGCAAAGGCTCGGCGCCGCGTTCCAGGTCCTTATCTCGGATCTGTGGAGCTATTCGCGGCGCATCGCAGAGAGCTCGATTGCATGCGGCCTCGCGGGTGGCCCCTGTGCGCCCGGCCGCTATTTCTCGCTGATCGAGCTTCCCGTCACCCCGGCCGATACCGATTTGCTGCACCGCGCGCTGCGCGACGTCAGCTTCGCCCGCTGGGCGGCATCGTGCGACGGCAGCGATCCGGGGTGCTCGGCCGTGTGGAAGGCAGCCCTCGGCCGCATGGCCGGGATCGAATGATCGCGGGTTGCCGCGCGTTGCGGCCGGCGATATCACAACCAGCTGCTCAAAGAACGAGCAGGCATGGAGAAGGAAGCGGCCGATGCCCGATGGGGCGGGGACGACCGCCCGGCACGAGCCGGGTGGGCGCGTTGCGGACAGCATCGAGTGCCGCTCCTCTTGGGTGGCAGCCGCCGTGGCGCTCGCGATCCTGTCGGTCTCCTATGGTTCGCCATTGCTGATCGTCGTCGGGCTGAAACCGATCACCGCCGATCTCGGCACCTCGCGCTCGATTGTGGCTCTCGCGGGGTCGCTCGCCTGGGTCGGAACCGGGCTCGGCGGCATCCTGATGGGCTGGCTGGCCGACCGCGTCGGGGTGCGTCAGACCATCATCTTGGGCGGGCTCAGCATCGCGCTCGGCCTTGCGCTGTCCGCGACCGGCAAGCTATGGGCGATCTATCTCGGCCATGCCGTGTTGGTCGGCCTGTTCGGCAATGGCGCGCTGTTCCCGCCGCTGCTGATTTATGTGAGCCGATGGTTCGACCGGCGGCGCGGCACGGCGCTCGCATTGATCTCGTCGGGTCAATACATCGCCGGCGTCGTCTGGCCGACCGTCTTCGAGCACGCGATCGCCGGCTGGGGCTGGCAGGCGACGATGCTGGGGTTTGGCGCGGTCGTGGCGGTGACCGTCGCTCCGACCGCGCTCTTGTTCCTGCCTCCCGCGGCGGCGATGGAGAGTGCGGCGGCGAGCGGCGGTAGTCGGAAAAGCGCGACGGTCCTCGGACTGCCGCCCAATTTAGTGCTCGCGCTGCTCTGCGCCGCCGGCTTCTGCTGCTGCGTTCCGATGGCGGTGCCGCAGGGGCATCTCGTTGCTTTCTGCAGCGATCTCGGCATCCCCGCGGCGCAGGGTGCGGCGATGCTGTCGGTGTTGCTGGGATGTGCCTTCGCCAGCCGCCAGTTCTGGGGCTGGCTCGCCGACCGGGTCGGCGGCTTGCAGACGGTGCTCGCGGGTTCGGCCTTGCAGGCGCTGGCGATCACCGCCTTCAGCCTAACCCAGAGCGAGGCCGGACTCTTCGCGGTGTCTGCGGCGTTCGGGCTCGGTTTCAGCGGCATCATTCCGGCCTACGTCCTGACTGTGCGCGAGCTCTACCCGTCGCGGGAGGCGGCCTGGCGGGTGCCCACCGTGCTGTTTGTAGCGATGGGCGGCATGGCCTTCGGCGGCTGGTTCGCCGGCGTGATCTACGACCAATTCGGGTTTTACGCGCCGGCCTTCGCCACCGGCGCGCTCTTCAATGTTGCAAACCTGGCGCTGATCGGGTTCCTCGTCATGCGGCAGCGCTGGGGTGGCGGGCTGGAGGCGGTGCCGGCCGAGTAGGACCCGAACGCCGCCCAGTCCGGAGGTGCCCGGGCGAAGGCGCGGAAAGGGCCGGATGACCGATGAGGGGGTTGCTGGGCATCGCGGCGCTGCTGTGCCTGGCATGGGCGCTCAGCGAGGATCGCTGGCGGGTGCCGCTGCGGATCGTGGCAATGGGTGCGGTGCTGCAATTCGCTCTCGCCGTGCTGTTCATCGAATTCCGCCCGGCCGCTGCGGTATTTCTGTGGCTCGATCGCGGTGTCGATGCGCTGCAGAAGGCGAGCGAAGCGGGCACCTCCTTCGTGTTCGGCTATCTCGGCGGCGGGCCGCTGCCCTACGCCGAGACCCAGCCGGGCGGCAGCTTCATCTTCGCCTTCCGCGCCCTGCCGCTCGTGCTGGTCATCAGCGCATTGGCGACGTTGCTGTTTTATTGGGGCGTGTTGCAGCGCGTCGTCCAGGGCTTCGCCTGGGTGTTGCGCCGGTCGGTCGGCGTCGGCGGCCCATTGGGGCTCGGCGCGGCAGTGCATATTTTCGTCGGCCATATCGAGGCGCCGTTGCTGATCCGGCCCTACCTGTTGCGCATGCAGCGGGGCGAGTTGTTCGCGCTGATGAGCTGCGGCATGGCCGGGATCGCCGGCACCGTGATGGTTCTCTACGCCTCCCTGCTCGGACCGCTGATCCCGGATGCGCTCGGCAACATCCTGATCGCGTCCGTCATCAGCACGCCGGCGGCGCTGAGCGTCGCGGCGCTGATGGTGCCGTTCCGGCCCGAACCGACCGCGGACGCCCGGCTCGCGATGCCGGACCCGCCGGCAAGCGCGATGGAGGCGATCGCCAGAGGCACCGGCGACGGCATCGTCTTCCTGCTGAACATCACTGCGATGCTGGTCGTCACCGTGGCGCTGGTCGCGCTGTGCAACACGGCTCTGGGGTGGATGCCCGAGTGGGGCGGCGAAGCGGTCACGCTGCAGCGCATTTTCGCCTACGCGTTCCGGCCGGTCTTATGGCTGATCGGCATTCCCGGACCGGAGACCGCGGCGGCGGCGGCGTTGATGGGCACGAAGACCGTGTTGAACGAGTTCGTCGCCTATGTCGAATTGGCGCGATTGGCGCCCGAAATGCTGAGCCCGCATTCGCGGCTGATCATGACCTACGCGCTGTGCGGCTTCGCCAATTTCGGCAGCGTCGGCATCCTGATCGGCGGCATGGGCGCGATGGTGCCGGAGCGCAAGCACGAGATCGTGACGCTCGGGCCTCGTTCGATCCTGTCCGGCACGATCGCGACCTGCATGAGCGGCGCGGTAGTGGGCATGCTGTGACCGGCGCGGAGCAGGACCGGCACCCCGGAACGCAAACCCGGCGCATTTCGGCGGCGCTGCGCCCGAACGCCGCCTTCTTTTACGCCGGCGACGCCTACGACACCAACCGTCCGCGGTTGATGGGGCGGCAGGCCGCCGGCGAGGGTTTCCTGCGCGGCTTTGTCCGCCATGGCGGGACCGACCGGCTGGTGTGCTACGCGGAGAATGCCGGCGCCGGCGAGGAATTCGCAAGGCGCGCCGAAGCCGAGGGCGCGACTGTACCGGTGGCGTGGATACCCTTTGCGGAGCCCCAACGGCTCGCCGAAGTCGGATGCCTTTTCTATCCGACGGTAGGAATCGATCACCTCGCGTGGCGCCGTCGCCGCTTCGACCAGCGCGGCTACAGCCTTGTCGGCATCACGCACACGACAGCGACCGACACCGTCATGGACGTGATCGTCAACTGGCTGATCGCGCCAGTGCAGCCCTGGGACGCCGTGATCTGCACCAGCCGGGCGGTGCACGAAATGGTGCAGACGCTGCTCGAGGCGCAAGCCGATTACCTGAAAACGCGGCTCGGCGCACAGCGCCTCTCCTTACCGCAATTGCCGATCATCCCGCTCGGTGTCGATTGCGACGCCTTCCGCGAGGCTCCCGGCGTTCGAGCGGAATGGCGCGCCCGCCTCGGCATCGCCGATCGCGATATCGCCGTGCTGTTCATGGGCAGGCTGAGTTTTCACGGCAAGGCGCACCCGCTGCCGATGTACCGGGCGTTGCAGCAGGCGATCGCCCGGTCGGCCGTACCGCGCGGCGCCTCGTTGCATCTGATTCAGGCCGGGTGGTTTGGCAATGACGAGATCGAACGTGCGTTCCGCGACGGGGCCGCGGCGCATTGCCCCGATGTCGTCTGCCATTTTCTCGACGGCCGCGACCTGGCGGTGCGCCACGCTATCTGGCAGGCGGCCGATATCTTCTGTTCGCTGTCCGACAACCTGCAGGAGACCTTTGGGCTCAGCCCGATCGAGGGGATGGCGGCGGGACTGCCGGTCGTGGTCAGCGACTGGAACGGCTACCGCGATACGGTGCGCGACGGCATCGACGGATTCCGCGTCCCCACGGTCATGCCGCCCGCCCCCTATGGTTTCGACCTGTCGGACCGCTATGCGATCGGGGCCGACGATTACGACCATTACATCGGCAACACCAGCCAGCTCGTGGCTGTCGATACCGGCGCTGCGGCGCAGGCCTTTGCGGCGCTGATCGGCGATCCAGCGCTGCGGCGGCGGATGGGAGCTGCGGCCCGCGCCGAGGCGCGGGAGCGCTTCGATTGGCGCACCGTGGTCGCGCAGACGCAGGAGTTGTGGGCCGATCTCGCCGACCGCCGCCGTGTCCTCGAGGAGGTGGCGCCGCTGCGCGATCGAAGCGTCGCGTCAAAGGCGGTCGCGCATCCGGCGCGCCCGGACCCCTTCACGGCCTTTGCCGCCTATCCGAGCTTCCAGCTGCACCCGGAATCGATTGTTCGCTTGGCGCCCGGCGCCAGCGTCGCCGAGGGGGAACGGCGCCGACGCTCGCGGCTGGCCGAGTTCGCCGCGCCGGTATTGCCGACCGCCGCCGACCTCGCCGCAATCATCGCGCGGCTCGAGGAGAGCGGATCCGCCAGCGCGCAAGACTTGGTCGACGCTGTGCGGTCCGAGCACCCGTTGCGGGTCTTCCGCGCGCTTGTGTGGATGGCGAAAATGGATCTGGTGCGGATCGAGCCGGCGCCCGCCCGTCGCTCTTAGCCGACCGATGCGACTGGCTCTTGCGCTGCTGTTCCGGCTCGCCATCTCGGTCGCTCAAGCGAGCGCATCATCCGGGCCCGAGCCGAATGCATCCGCCGACCTGCTGCCGCGTGCGCAGCAACAATGCCGCGACGGCGATCTGGCCGCCGCCGCCTCGGTGCTTCGCGATGCGCTGAACCAGACGATCGCGGCGAAGGGCGGGGAATCCGAAGAGGCGGCGCGGATCATGGCAGAGTTGGCTGGGGTAGCGATCGCGCGTCAACGCTACCTCGACGCCGAACCGCTGCTGATCGTCGCGCGCAATATTCTGACCGAGCGACGCTCCGAAGACCCCGAACTCTCTGTCGTGCTGTCCCGGCTGTCCCGCGTCGCGCTGGCGCGCGGCGACAACGAGGCGGCTCTTAGCGAGGCCGAACAGGCGGTGGCGCTCGCCCGGCAAAGCGCCCCGGCCGTGCAAGCCGAAGCGTCACGTGCGCTCGGCGCCGCGCTGATCGCGCAGAGCCGGTTCGAGGAGGCCGAAGCGGCGCTGAACCGGGCGCTCGAGGCCGATCGCTCGCGGGACAGCGATGGCTTGCCGACAACCGCCCGCGATTTGTCCGAGCTGGGGTCGCTCTATCTGCGCCAGAAGCGATTCGCGGACGCCCTGCCGCCGCTCGAAGAGGCGGCGGAAATCGACCAGCGGTCGCGGGCTCCGATTCACCCGTTTATCGCGGACGATTTCTTCGATCTCGGCCAGGCCTATGACGGGCTGCATCGGCCCGAAATGGCTGCGGCGGCGTTCCGCGTCGCCTTGCACGTTCTGGAACGCGGCGTCGACCGGCGCACGCCGCGGCTGGCCTATACCGAGATGGAGCTGGCGCGGATCTACCGCGCGAGCGGTAAGAACGCCGACGCTGAGGCGGCTGCCGACGATGCCGCACACATCCTGCGCGCCGCCGAAAAAGCCGAGCGCAAGCGCGAGCGCCGCATCTGAGCGACTCCTAGTCTACCCTTCCGCGCAGAATAGCCGAAGGCGCCGCCTCCGGGCATTTTACCGCGCCCGCTCTCGGCATCGGCGGTTCAACCGTCGGCGTGAAGGGAATAGGATCACGCCACGCCGAGCGGCCGCGATGCCCTCTGCGCATCGCCCGGCCGCCGCGCGGCAGGATATTTGGAGGAAGTGAGAATGGACGACCAGACCCGCACCGAGCTCGAAGCCGCGGCGTTCCGCACGCTCGTCGCGCATCTGCGCGAGCGCACCGACGTGCAGAACATCGATCTGATGAACCTCGCCGGCTTCTGCCGCAACTGCCTCTCGAAATGGTACCGCGCCGCCGCCGAAGAGCGCGGCGTCCCGCTTTCCGACCCGCAGGCGCGCGAAATCGTCTACGGCATGCCGTACGAGGAATGGAAGGCGAAGCACCAGAAAGAGGCGAGTGCCGGCCAGCAGGCCGCCTTGGCCGCCGCGCACAAGCCCGACGCCCACAGGCACTGAGGCGCGGAGGCGTTATGGCCGATGTGGGGGGGATCGCCGGCGACCGGCTCAAATCCTTGATTGAGCGGATCGAACGCCTCGAAGAGGAAAAGCGGGCGTTGGGCGATGACATCAAAGAAGTCTACGCCGAGGCCAAGGGGACCGGCTTCGACCCAAGGATCATGCGCCAGATCATTCGCATCCGGCGCATGGACAAGGACGATCTGGACGAGCAGGAGAGCCTGCTCGACGTCTACAAGCGCGCCCTCGGCATGCTGCCCGAGGCGGAGACCAGCGCCGCCGCGGAATAAGGAGACGGCCGATGGGCGGGGTGCTCGACGGTATTCGCGTGCTCGATTTCGGCCGCTACATCGCCGGGCCGTTCTGCGCCGCGCTGCTAGGCGATCTCGGCGCCGAGGTGATCCGCATCGAGCGGATCGGCGGCGGCGAGGATCGCGGGCTGATCCCGGTCGGGGCCGGTCCAAAGAGCGATGGGGCGTGCGGCGGCGGCGCGATGTTCCTCGCGATGAACCGCAACAAGCGCGGCATGACGCTCGATCCGGCGGCGCCGAAGGGGCGCGAGATCGTGCGCAAGCTGGTCGCCACCGCCGATATCGTGGTCGCCAATCTGCCGCCCGAGGTGCTGCGCGCCTTGGCGCTTGATCTGGACAGCCTGCGCGCGGTCAAGCCCGACATCATCCTGACGACGGTGACGGGCTTCGGCGCGGGCGGCCCGATGAGCAACAAGCACGGCTTCGACGGCATCGGGCAGGCGATGAGCGGCGCCGTCTACCTGACCGGGGCGCCGGGGCAGCCTACCCAGCTGAAGGCGCCGTGGGTCGATTTCGGCACGGCCTCGCTGTCGGCGTTTGGGACGCTCGCGGCCCTGATCGCGCGCGGCAAGACGGGCCGCGGCCAGAAGGTCGAGGGCGCGCTGTTGCGGACCGCGATCGCCTTCAACAACTCGGCCTTGATCGAGCAGGCGCTGACCGGGGTCGACCGCACCGCGATCGGCAATCGCGGGTTCAACTCGGCGCCCTCCGACATCTTCCGCACACGGGACGGCTGGATCGTCGTCAGCGTGGTCGGCGGGCCGATGTTCCGGCGTTGGGCGCGGCTGGTCGGCGAGGTGCAATGGCTCGACGACCCGCGCTTCGCCGACGACCAGTCGCGCGCCGACAATGGCGATATCGTGTCGCGCCGCATGGCCGAATGGTGCGCCGAGCGCAGTTGCGCCGAGGCGCTGGCCGTGCTCGAGGAGGCCAAGATCGTCGCGGGCCAGGTCTATTCGCCGCAGCAGGCGCTCGACGATCCCCACATCCGCGCCGCGCATCTGCTGGAGCAGCGGGCCTATCCCGGATTGGACACACCGCTGCCGCTTGCACCGACCCCGATCGACTTGTCGGAGACGCCCGGCACCTATCGCCGGCCGGCCCCGCTGTTGAGCGAGCACACCGAGGAGATCCTGGCGAGCGTTGGCTACGCGGCGGTCGAGATCGCGGCGCTGCGTGCGGAAGGCGTAATCTAGCCGCGTCCCGCGCACGCATGATCCGGCGCGCGTCACCCCGCTTGGTTCAGCCGCAGCCCTGCGACGGGCCAGTCGACCGCGACGAGGCGCCCGGTCCAGGACAGGGTGATGAAGGCGGTCTTCAGGTCGGGGCCGCCGAAGCAGATATTGGTGGTCATCGGGTCGGGCATCGGGTGGTGTTCGATGTGGCGGCCGTCGGGCGAGATCACGGTGATGCCGCCATTGATCAGGGTCGCAACGCAGATCCGCCCTTCGGCGTCGAGCGCCAGCGAGTCGAAACGCTGGTAGCCACCCATACCGACGACCAGCCGCCCGCCATGCGGTGAGGGCCAGGGGTCCTTTCGTACAATCCCGGGCTCGACGATGTCGAAAGCCCACAGGCGCGCCGGCTCGGTCTCGGCGACGTAGAGAATCGTCTCGTCCGGTGACAGGCCGACCCCGTTCGGCGTCACCATCGGGAAGGCAACCTCGACGATCGACGAGCCGTCGGGCCGCGCGTAATACACCGCGCCGCGGTCCATCTCGCGCGCCCGTACCTTCCCCAAATCGCTGAAGTAGAAGCCGCCCTGGCGGTCGAACACCAGGTCGTTCA
>Ga0213875_10000758_pt1 | contig 24340 bp, 23 predicted proteins | sample BarmaccomBMRX_R8_FD_160105 | JGI IMG/M metagenome (GOLD analysis project Ga0213875, IMG submission 160105) | Root-associated microbial communities from Barbacenia macrantha in rupestrian grasslands, the National Park of Serra do Cipo, Brazil - RX_R8 | ecosystem: Host-associated > Plants > Roots... | reverse complement strand
CGGCGGCGCCGACATGGCGAGAGGCTCGCCGGGCGGCAGCGGTGCGGGAGACGCGGGTGCGGGAGACGCCGGTGCGGGAGACGCCGGTGCGGGAGACGCCGGTGCGGGAGACGCCGGTGCGGGAGGAACCAGTGCGGCGCGCGGGGCGGCGGGAGGCGGGCGGAGGAGTTCCGTCACCGCCGTTACCAGGGTGCGCGGGCTGAAGGGGCGGGTGATCCAGCGCCGGTCGCGTGCGGCGGGGCCGCTCAGGCCGCGCGGGCGGACGCCGTGGCCGTCGACGAGGAAGACGACGGGCACCTGCGCGCCGGAGGTCAGGGCCCGGCGTACCCGTCGGACGTCCAGGCCGGGCATGGTGAGGTCGAGGACGAAGAGCGCCGCCGGCGGCTCCGCAGGGTCGCCGAGCATGGCGAGCGTTTCGGCGGGGCTGCCGGTAGCCAGAACGCGGATGGCCGCGCGCTCGAGATAGCGGCGCATCATCTCGGCGACCTCGGGCTCGTGCTCGGCGACGAACACCACGCGGCGGCCCGCGGCAGGCGACCGGGGCTCGCGGGTCACGGCCGGCGCCCGGGCTCGCCGGTCACGGCCGGCGCGCGGGACTCGCCGGTCACGGTTTGCGCGCCTGGAGGCTCTCTTCGGTCGGGTCCGCACCGCTGCTGAGGGACTCCCAGATCACCGCGGAGTCGCGAGCGGGCGCCGACGGGCCGGAGGGCGCCGCGCCGGACACGGGCCCGTGCGAGCGGCGTGAGGCGCCCGGGCGCTCGAACCTGGCGGACATGACCGGCCATCGCGTGCCGCGCCAGGCGGTCGCCGCGCCTGCTCCCGCGATCGCCAGGGCCCCCGCGAACACGGCGGCCTGCCAGGGCGCTCCGGTCAGGATGGCGTGGCCCGCGGACCCGGAGATCACGACCGTACCGCCGCTGGGCGTGCCGGCCGTCGTGGACCCCGCCGCACCGGAAACCGCCGCGGCCGACGGCGAGCCGACGCGGCTGGCCGCCACGCTGACCACGGTCGCGGCGCTCAGCGAGCCGCCGGCGGCTACGGCGGCGCCCGCGCCGAACGCCGCGAGCAGCACCCCCGCGGCCCGGCGGGCAACGCCGCGGGTGGCTATGACGGCGGCCAGGCAGGCCAGCGCGGCCAGCGCCAGGGCCCCGGTGAGGGGGACGAGATCCTGGCCGGTGACGGCGACCACCTGCGCGGGCAGCGGCTGCGGCGGGGTGAACACGGCCCGCGCCCACCGCTGCCGCACCGCGAGCAGGATCAGCGCGGCGCCCGCCGCGCCCGCCACCAGCACGGCACCGAACTCCCGCCGGCTCACCCGGGTCAGTCCTCCCCCTTGGCGGCACGTTGGAAATCTGAGCCGGTTATAGCCGGCTCAGATTTCCAACGTGCCGGTTGTTCCCGCGGGGCTTGTTCCCGCGGGGCCGCGGGCGGGCGGTCGCCGGGCGCGGCGCCGAGGACGTCCGCGTCGAAGCACGTGCGGTCGCCGGTGTGGCAGGCGGCGCCCACCTGGTCGACCTTCACCAGAACGGCGTCCCCGTCGCAGTCCAGCGCCACCGACTTGACCCACTGCTGATGCCCGGACGTATCGCCCTTCACCCAGTACTCCTGGCGGCTGCGCGACCAGTATGTGCACCGGCCCGTGGTCAGCGTGCGGTGCAGCGCCTCGTCATCCATCCAGCCCAGCATCAGCACCTCGCCGGTGTCGTACTGCTGGGCGATCGCCGCGATCAGGCCGCGTCCGTCTCGCTTGAGCCGCGCGGCGATCTCAGGGGCGAGCCGCGAGGCGCGCACGGCATCAGTCATCGGTTTCCTCATTTCCTGACTCGCCAGTATCTTCGGGAGCGAATACAGCCTACGATCTCCAGGTGAACTACTCGCGGCAGGAGCGCCTCGCGCTGTGCGCGCTCCTGGAACGGGTGGGCCCGGAGGCGCCCACGCTGTGCGCCGGCTGGACGACCCGCGACCTGGCGGCCCACCTCGTGCTCAGGGAACGCCGCCCGGACGCCGCGGCCGGGGTGCTCGGCGGGCCGCTGGCCGGCCATACCGCGCGGGTTCAGCAGCGGATCAGCAAGCGGCTGACCTACCCGCAGCTCATCGAGTCCGTCAGGTCCGGGCCGCCGCGGCTGTCGCCGTTCTCGATTCCCGGCGCCGACGAGCGGGCCAACGTCGTGGAGTACTTCGTGCATCACGAGGATGTGCGCCGCGCCGCGCCGGACTGGGAGCCGCGCGAGCTCGACGCGGGTCTTTCCGACTCGCTCTGGCGCCGCCTGCGCGCGGCGCGGTTCATGCTCCGCAAGGCGCCGGTCGGCGTCGAGTTCGCCAGGGACGACGGCAACGGCGACGGCGAGTCGTTCCGCATAACGGTCAGGAACGCGACGCCGGTCGTCACGGTCGTCGGCAGCCCGGCGGAGCTGACCATGTGGGCGATGGGCAGAACCGGGGCGGCCCGCGTCAGGCTCGACGGCACCCAGGAAGACGTCGCCAGCCTCATGACATGGACCCGCTGAACCGCTTACTCGCCGACGGTGCCGTCGGCGAGCTCGCGGGCGATGTCCAGGTGGCCGAGGTGGCGGGCGTACTCCTGGAGCAGGTGGACCAGGATCCAGCTCAGCGCCGGCGGCTGCCCCGAAAACCGGCCGCCGGTCGCCGCCTCCTGGGTGAGGCCCGCTCCTTCGATGATCTTCCGCGACCGCGCGCACGTGTCCATGAAGAACCGCCGGACGTCGGCGGCGGACCGCCCGCCGGGGACATGCCACCGGCCACCGGGCCCGGCGTCGGCCCACGGGGAATCGAGCCGCTCGCCGTTGAAGCCCCAGTGGACCCAGCGCAGCTCCACATACGCGAGGTGATTGAGCAGCTCGAGCGGCGTCCACCCGGAGGGCAGGCGGCTGGTGCGCAGCTCATCGCCGGAAAGCCCGTCGAGCTTCTGCAGCACGGCCGCGCGGTACGCGTCCAGGTAGGCGAGCAAAAGCTCGCGCGGTTCGCGCAGCGATTGCGCGGGCTCGGACAGCGCGTCGACGTCTGTCATGGCGACGGCGCCGGCTACCCGCCCATCTCCCGCTTCAGGCGCGCGAGCTCGTCGTCGACGTTCACGGTGCTGTGCGCCGGCGGCGGTGGCGTCGGGACGGCCACGATGCCCGGCCGCGGCTCCTCGCGCACCTCGTATTCGTCCCGGCGGCGGGACGAACCGCGGACCTCCTTGTTCCGCCGCGCGGCGGCGATCTTGACGGCGACGGCAATCCCGCCGGCGACAAGAGCGACGAACACCAGGGTCGTCAGCAAGCCGAGAACGAGGTGTACAAGCGAATCAAGCACGAAGAAGACGATCAGCGCGCCGCCCACGACGGCTGCCACCTTGATCCAGCGCATCCGCCGCCTCCTCTCTCCTCACCATCGATGATAATCAGACTGCCGAACGAGTAATACCGTCTGGCGCGGGAAGCTGACAGCACGGGAGAAGGACCGCTCATGCACGTACTAGGGATCGACATCGGCGGCACGGGTATCAAGGCCGCGCCGGTGGACCTGGAGACCGGCCAGCTTCTGGCCGCCCGGCAGAAGATCGAGACGCCGCGGCCGTCCACCCCGGACGCGGTCGCGGCGGTGGTGCGGGAACAGACGGTCTCGTTCGGCTGGAACGGGCCCATCGGCTGCACCTTCCCTGGCGTCGTCATGGACGGGACCGTCTGGACGGCCGCCAACGTCGACAAGGCGTGGATCGGTACCGACGCCGCGTCCCTGTTCCGCAAGGCGACCGGGGGCGAGGTGACCGTGCTCAACGACGCCGACGCCGCGGGTGTCGCGGAGATGACCTACGGCGCCGGGAAGGACCAGCCCGGGACCGTGCTCATGCTGACGTTCGGCACCGGCATCGGCAGCGCGCTGTTCACCGACGGCGTGCTGGTGCCCAACACCGAGTTCGGCCACATCGAGATCCGCGGCCGTGACGCGGAGAAGCGCGCGTCCGAGCGCGCCAAGGAGCTGCACGACCTGAGCTGGGGCAAGTGGGCCGGGCGGGTCGACGAGTATCTCCAGCACATGGAGGCGCTGCTGTCGCCGCACCTGATCATCATCGGCGGCGGGATCAGCAAGCAGGCTGACAAGTTCGTCCCGCTGCTCACCGGTATCCGGGCCAAGGTCGTGCCCGCGGCCATGCGCAACGACGCGGGCATCGTCGGCGCCGCCATGGCCGCGTCGCACACGGGCAGGCACCACACGGGCAGGCCGGGAGCCGGCGAGCCGTGATCAGCGGACCGGGTGGCCGGCGGCGCGGAGGGCGTCCTTGACCTCGCCGATTCGCAGGACGCCGAAGTGGAAGACGCTGGCCGCGAGGACCGCGTCCGCGCCCGCGCCGATCGCGGGGGCGAAGTGGGCGAGCGTTCCCGCGCCGCCGCTGGCGATCACCGGGACCGTGACCGCCGCGCGTACGGCGCGGATCAGCTCCAGGTCGAACCCGGCCGTGGTGCCGTCGGCGTCCATCGAGTTCAGCAGGATCTCCCCCGCGCCCAGCGCGGCCGCCTGCTGAGCCCATGCCACGGCGTCGATGCCGGTGCCTTTCCGGCCGCCGTGCGTGGTCACCTCGAAGCCGCTCGGCGGGCGCGGCTCGCCGGCCGCGCGGCGCGCGTCCACCGACAGCACCACGCACTGCGAGCCGAACCGCCGCGCGGCCTCGCCTAGCAGCTCCGGCCGGGCGACGGCGGCGGTGTTCAGCGAGACCTTGTCCGCGCCGGCGCGCAGCAGCCGGTCCACGTCGCCGGTGGAGCGCACGCCGCCGCCGACGGTCAGCGGGATGAACACCTGCTCGGCGGTCCGCCGCACCACGTCATACATGGTCTCGCGGCCGCCGCTGGACGCGGTGATGTCCAGGAACGTCAGCTCGTCCGCGCCCTCGGCGTCGTAGGCGGCGGCCAGCTCGACGGGGTCGCCGGCGTCCCGCAGCCGGGTGAAGTTCACGCCCTTGACGACCCGGCCGCCGTCCACGTCCAGGCAGGGAATGACCCGCACGGCGACGGTCATGGGGTGCCGTCCGATGGGGTGCCGTCCGGTGGGGTGCCGTCCGGTGGGGTGCCGGGCGACGTCACCGCGGCGAGGGCCTCTTGGAGGGTGAACGCGCCCGCGTACAGGGCCTTGCCGACGATGGCGCCTTCCACGCCCAGCGGGACCAGGGCCGCGATCGCGCGCAGGTCGGCGAGGCTCGACACCCCCCCGCTGGCGACGACCGGCGCCCTGGTGCGCGCGCACACGTCGCGCAGCAGCGTCAGGTTGGGGCCGCGCAGCGTGCCGTCCTTGGTCACGTCGGTGACCACATAACGCGCGCAGCCGTCCGCGTCGAGCCGCTCGAGCGTCTCATGCAGCTCGCCGCCCTCGGCCGTCCAGCCGCGGGCGGCCAGCCGCGTTCCCCGCACGTCGAGCCCGACCGCGATGCGCTCGCCGTGGGCGGCGATGACCGAGCGGACCCAGTCCGGGTTCTCCAGCGCCGCGGTGCCGATGTTCACCCGGGCGCAGCCAGTGCCGAGCGCCCTGGCCAGCGACTCGTCGTCCCTGATGCCGCCGGACAGCTCGACCGCGATGTCCAGCTTGCCGGTCACCCCGGCCAGCAGCTCCGCGTTGGAGCCGCGGCCGAACGCGGCGTCGAGGTCCACGAGGTGAATCCAGGACGCCCCGGCCCGCTGCCAGGCGAGCGCGGCCCGCAGCGGGTCGCCGTAGCCCGTTTCGGTGCCCGCGGCGCCCTGCACGAGCCGCACCGCCTGCCCGCCCGCCACGTCGACGGCGGGCAGCAGAGTAAGTGTCACTTCAGCGTCTCCAGCCAGTTGGACAGCAGGGCGGCTCCCGCGTCGCCGGACTTCTCCGGGTGGAACTGGGTAGCGGACACCGTTCCCTGCTCGACGGCCGCCGCGAACGGCTCGCCGTGCGAGCAGGAGGACACCAGCGCGCCCGCCGAGACAAGCTCCCCAGCCGACCGCATCGCGAGGGCGTAGGAGTGCACGAAATAGAACCGGGTCTGCGGGTCGAGGCCGCGGAACAACACGGACCCGGGGGCCGCGGCGACCGTGTTCCAGCCCATGTGCGGCAGCGGCAGCGCACCGGCCTCCAGCCGCCCGACCGTGCCGGGCCACACCCCGCAGCCCGTGGTGTGCACGCCGTGCTCCACGCCGGCCGCGAACAGCACCTGCATCCCGACACAGATGCCGAGCACCGGGCGGCCCAGCTCCAGCCGCCGGGCGATCAGCTTGTCGCCGCCCACCTCCCGCAGCCCCGCCATGCAGGCCGCGAACGCGCCGACGCCGGGGACGACGAGGCCGTCCGCCGCGAGCACGGCGTCGCCGTCCGCGGTCACCGACACGCCGGCGCCCGCCCGCGCGAGCGCGCGCTCCGCCGACCGCAGGTTCCCCGACCCGTAGTCCAGCACCACCACGCGCGGTGCCACGGCTACAGCACCCCCCGCTCGCCCCCGGCAGACCCGGCCGGCTCGCGCTCTGCTCTCGCGCTCGCCTCCGGGCCGCCTTCGAGCCCCTCCGGCTCGCTCATAGCACCCCCTTGGTCGACGGGATGCCGGCGGTGCGCGGGTCGGGCGCCGCCGCCGTCCGCAGCGCCCGCGCCACGGCCTTGAACTGCGCTTCGACGATGTGGTGCGGATTGCGCCCGCTCAGCACGAGAACATGCAGGCAGATCCCGGCGGAGAACGCGAGCGACTCGAAGATGTGCCTGGTCAGGGTCGTGTCGTAGCTCCCGATCAGCGGCGCCATGCCGTCCGGCTCGCGGTGCACCACGTACGGCCGCCCGGACAGGTCCACCGCGGCCTGGACCAGGGTCTCGTCCAGCGGCACGACGGCGTCACCGAACCGCGTGATGCCGGCCTTGTCCCCCAGCGCCTCGCGCAGCGCCGCGCCCAGGGCGAGCGACGTGTCCTCCACCGTGTGGTGCGCGTCGATCTCGATGTCGCCCTTGGCCCGCACGGTCAGGTCGAGGCCGCCGTGCTTGCCGAGCTGCCCGAGCATGTGGTCGAAGAACGGGACGCCGGTCGACACGCTGGCCGCCCCGGTCCCGTCGAGGTCGAGCTCCACCAGGATGGATGTCTCGCGCGTTTCCCTTGAAACACGTCCCGTTCGGCCCACTAAGAGAGCACCTCCTCCAAAGCCGCACGAAACGCAGCCACCTCAGCCGGCGTCCCGACCGTGACCCGCAGCCAGCCCTCAGGGCCGGTCTCCCTGATCAGCACGCCGCGGTCGAGCAGCCCCTGCCACACGGCGTGCCGGTCGGGCAGCACGCCGAACAGGACGAAGTTCGCGTCGCTGCCCGCGACGATGAGCCCGCGGCCGCGCAGCCAGGACACCAGCGCGTCCCGCTCGGCGCGGATCGCGGCGACGCTGGCCAGCGGCTCCGCCGCGTGCTGGAGGGCGGCGCGCGCGACCGCCTGGGTGACGGCGGACAGGTGGTAGGGCAGCCGGACGGTCAGCAGCACGCTGATCACGTCCTCGCTGGCGGCCAGGTACCCGACGCGGGCTCCGGCCATCGCAAACGCCTTGGACATCGTGCGGGTCACCACGAGCCGCGGCCGGCGCGGCAGCAGCGTCAGCGCGCTGCGCGTCCCGGCACCCGCGAACTCGGCGTACGCCTCGTCCACGATCACCATCCCCGGCGCCTCGTCGCACACCGCTTCGATCACGCCCAGCGGGATGGCGGTGCCGGTGGGGTTGTTGGGCGACGTGAGGAAGACGACGTCGGGGCGGGTCTCGCGGACCTGCCGCACGGTGGCCTCGGCGCCGAGGCCGAACGCCTCGTCCCGCCGCCCCGCGATCCACCGGGTGGCGGTGACGCGCGAGATCAGCGGGTGCATGGAGTACGACGGCTCGAAGCCAAGCGCGCAGCGTCCCGGGCCGCCGAACGCCTGCAGCAGCTGCTGGATGATCTCGTTCGACCCGTTGGCGGCCCACACCTGCGCGGGGGTCAGCCCGTGCCCGAGGTACCCGGCGAGGTCCTTGCGCAGCTCGAGCGCGTCCCGGTCGGGGTACCGGTTCAGCGTCCCGGCCACCTCCGCGACCGCCTCGCCGATCGCCCGCCGCAGCCGGTCGCCCGGCGGGTACGGGTTCTCGTTGGTGTTCAGCCGGACCGGGACGTCAAGCTGTGGCGCGCCGTACGGATGCAGGCCGGCGAGGTCATCCCGAACGGGCAGTGGCATCTCCCCCGTCATCGTGTCTCTCCGTCGGCGGGCACGCGGATGCGGACGGCCGCGACGTGGGCGGCGAGGTCCTCCGCGCCGCCGAGCGCGTCGACGCGGGGCGCGACCGCCGCCAGCGAGTCCCGGTCGCACTCGATCACGTTGACCACCTTGAGGTACGGGTAGACCGACAGGCCGCTGGTGTGCCGCGCGGTGCCGCCGGTGGGCAGCACGTGATTGGACCCGGCCAGGTAGTCGCCGAGGGAGACGGGCGAGTACGGGCCGGTGAAGACCGCGCCGGCGTTGCGTACCCGGGCGGCGACCTCGGCCGCGTCTTCGGTCTGCACCTCCAGGTGTTCCGGCGCCCAGGCGTCGGAGACGGCGAGCGCGGCCGTGATGTCGTCGGTGAGCACGTATCCCGCCTGGCCGCGCAGCGCGGCCTCGACGCGCTCGCGGTGCCGGGTGGCGGGAAGCTGGCGGGCCAGCTCGGCGTCCACCCGGCCGGGCAGGTCCGGGTCGGGGGTGATCAGCAGGCAGGAGGCCAGCTCGTCGTGTTCGGCCTGCCCGATGAGGTCGGCCGCGACGTGGGCGGGGTCGGCGGTGTGGTCGGCGATGATCGCGATCTCGGTGGGACCGTTCTCGCCGTCGATGCCCACGGCGCCGTGCAGGATCCGTTTCGCGGCGGCAACGTAGACGTTGCCGGGGCCGGTGATCACGTCGGCGGGCTCGCATTCGGCGGTGCCGTAGGCGAACATGGCCAGCGCCTGGGCGCCGCCGGCCGCGTGCACCTCGCGCACGCCGAGCAGCGCGCACGCGGCGAGCACGGCCGGGTGCGGCAGCCCGCCGGACTCCTGCTGCGGCGGCGAGGCCACCGCGATGCTGCGCACCCCGGCGGTCTGGGCGGGCACCACGTTCATCACCACCGACGAGGGGTAGGCGACGAGGCCGCCGGGCACGTACACGCCCGCCCGCTGCACGGGAACGAACCGGGTCGACACCGAGAGCCCGGGCGCCGGCTCGGTGTCGGCGCGGCGCGGCAGCTGCGCCTCGTGCACCACGCGGGCCCGCCGCGCCGCCTCGGCCAGCGCGTCGCGGACCGCGGGATCGAGGGACCGGAGCGCATCGTCCAGGGCTTCCGCCGGTACCCGGGTGCTCGCCAGGTCCACGCCGTCGAAGCGCATCGTGTGCTCGCGCACCGCCGCGCCGCCCCGGCGCCGGACGTCCTCGCAGATCGGCCGGACTCGCTCCACGGCGGCCCCGACGTCGAGGGCCGCCCGCGGCAGCACGCCGTCCAGCGCGGCGCGAGTCAGGCCGGCGGCGTCGCGGCCGCGCAGGTCGATACGCGGGGGGCTCACCGCGGGGTCCGGCATCACGGGCCCAGTCTACGGAGAGTGGCCGCGGCGTGAGCGCCTCGTCCGCATGCTGGACGCGGGTTACTCGGGCGGGACGCCGTAGCCGAGCGGGGCGGAACCGGGATCGCTGGGGCGGGGGCGGCGGACGGCCATTTCGGCGAGCACTATGACGATCGAGGTGAACATCGGCCAGAACGCCAGGGCCGTCTTGGCGCCGAGCCCCAGCGACGCGCTGAACAGCGTGCCGTCGGCGGCCGAGGCGAGCTGGTGCTGGTAGGCCGAGAGGCCCATCTGCTCGCCGGTCCACAGCATGATCAGGGCCGCGGCGAGGGCGCCGATGATCAGGGCGGCCGCCGCGACCGCGGAAGCGCCCCAGCTTCTGCGGTAGATGAGAAGCCGGTAACCGAGCACGCCGGTGATCACGCCGCCGGCCGCGGCGATCGCGCAGAACCACCCGTCGGCGCCGATGAACACGCTGGACTCGGCGTTGACCAGCTGCGCCGTGCCCTGGCTCACCTCCTGCAGCAGCGCGCGGGGCGCCACCGCCCCCCAGATCAGGCCGGCCGGGAGACCCAGCACCGCGCTGCCGGCAAGGGCCGCGAACAGCCGCCGCGCGGCGGCGGCCCGCGACCGTCCCCCTCGCCGGCCGTCCCCTGGCGTCCCGGACGGCTGTTCCGCCGTTCCCGTCTTCGTCATCCCACTGTCCGTCATCTCACCTCGCAACAGCTTCCCGCAAGATAGTACGCGTCACGGAGACAGGCGCGGCGGGCTGGCGGCTGTTCGCTGATGAACGCGCCGGCGAGCCGGCCATGACTGGCCTTCGGCCGCATTCATGGCGCGCGGGGCATCCCCCGGCGTCACGGATTCCGTTTAGGGAAGGGTTTCCGGGGCAGACGGGGGCTGGCTTAACGACACGGTTGGGAGGTGCCCATGTCGACCGGAGCCATTATCGCCATCGTGATCGTCGTTCTTGTCGTGGCCGCCGTGGCGGCCGTGGTGACCAGGCAGATGCGCCGGCGCGCCCTGCGCGGCCGGTTCGGCCCGGAATACGAGCGGCTGGCGGCCGAAAAGGGGTCGCGCCAGGCCGAGGCCGAGCTCACCGCGCGGGAGCGCCGGGTGGCGCAGCTTGACCTTCACCCGCTCACCGCCGAGCAGCGGGCGCACTACGCCGGCGAGTGGACCGCCGTGCAGGAGCGCTTCGTCGACGACCCGGCCGGGGCGGTGGCAGAGGCCAGTGCGCTGGTCGCCGCGGTGGAGAGGGACCGCGGTTACCCGGCGGCCGAGGACCGGGACGAGGAGATGGCGAACCTGTCCGTCGACCACGCCGGCGCGGTGACCGGTTACCGGCAGGCGCGAGAGATCACCGACAACGCCCCGAGCGCGTCGACGGACGATCTCAGGCGGGCCATGATCCAGTACCGCACGCTGTTCCAGGAGCTGACCGGCGGCGACGTGCCCGCGGCCGACGCCGCCGCGGCCGACGCGGCGGACCCGGCCGCCCCGGCGGCCACCACCGAGGCCGGTGACGGCCGTACGGCGGCCAACGCGACAAAGACCTCGACCACGACGACGGAGTGAGACGACGGAGTGACCAGCGATGACGATGCAACCAGAGAACGTCACTGATCCCGCGGGGGAAGAGACCGCGAACCGCCGGGACCGCGACTCGAGGCTCACGACGCTCCAGCCGCAGACACCGCCGACCGCGCTCGAACCCGATGGCGTGACCGACGACGTGCCGGCCGGGACGGCCGCCGGTGCCGTCCCCGAGAGCATGACCGGCGACATCCCGGGCTCCGGGGAGCTTCCCGGCGGCGTCACGGGCGCCGTGCCGGGGAGCGTCAGCGCGGACATGGACGACGGCCCGCTGCTGGACAGCGCCGCCAGCCTGCGGGAGGACTGGCTGCGGATCCAGTCCGAGTTCGTCGACAACCCGCGGGCCTCGGTCGAGGAAGCCGCCGGGATCGTCACCGAGCTCACCGAGACGCTGGTCACCGCCATTCAGCGGCGGGAGCAGCGCCTCCGGGCCTCCTGGGAGGAGGGCGACGCGTCGGACACCGAACTGCTCCGGACCGCCTTCCGCCGGTACCGGGCGTTCTTCGACCAGCTCACCGAGGTGTAGGGGCCGCGCCGTACGGCTAGCCCAGGGTGTCGTCGGGCACGTAGTGGCGGCTGGAGTCCGACGGGGCGATCCAGACCCGCATGATCACGCCGCTGGACGGGTCGCGGAAGCGCTCGTTCGTCGGCACCCAGCCCGGCTCGGGTTCACGCGCCTGCGCGTGCCCCTTCCGCGGCAGCCACCCCGAACGGCGCCCGGCCCTGCCGCCGGGCACGCCGCCACCGGCGCCGGCAGCCGCGCCGCCGGGCAGGTCGGCGAGCACCGCGACCGCCTCGTCCGCGTACGCGGCGGAGAGCACGATTCCCGCCCGGCGGCGCAACTCGTCCAGGGTCAGCCGCCCGGCGGCGTAATGCTCCCGGAGCAAGGCGGTAAGCCGGTCCCGTTCCGTATCCCCGATGAGAGTACGGCGGCGAGCTGGCTCCTCTTCCACGGCAACCAGGCTATCCGCGCGGGCTGTCCGCCGGGATCCATCTATGCGGGGGGCCGTCTATGCCGGGGCCACCACCACCGCGGTGCCGTAGGCGACGATCTCGGTGAGCTGCTGGCCCATCTCGGAGGAGTCGAAGCGCATCCCCAGGACGGCGTTCGCGCCGAGCAGCTTCGCGTTCTCGATCATCCGGTCCATCGCGTGCCGGCGGCTGTCCTCGAGCAGCTCCGTGTACTGGGTGACCTCGCCCTGGCGGAGCGCCTTGAACCCCGCGCCGATGCCCTTGACGACCCCCATGCTGCGCACCACCAGGCCGAACGCGACGCCAAGGTCCTGCTGAACGGTCATGCCCCGCAGCCCGAGCCCGGTCGTGACCGGAAAGGCGGCGGTGCCCATCGTTTCTGTCATGCCGCGAAGTACATCGTTACCGCCGAACGCGTGTCAACGCGGCGCGCCCGGGGCGCCGGGATCCGGGCCGTTCAGGTGACGCAGGCGGGGCCGAGGAGCTGCTTGAGGTCGCCGAGGAGCGCCGGGGAGGCGGTCACGCGGAGCTTGTCGTCGAGGCGCACCACCGTCGTGCGCTGATTTCCGCGCAACCGCAGGTGCACCTCGGTCGGGCCCGGGTGGGTGCGCAGCACCTCACGCAGCTGCTCCACCACCGGCGGGACGCAGCGCGTCACCGGCAGCGATACCACGAAAGGGCCCCCGTCACCCGCCGACAGGTCCGGGATCGTCATGTCCATCGCGATCAGCTTCGGCACGTCATCGCGGCGGTCGACGCGGCCCTTCACGACCACGATCGCGTCCTCGGCGATGCTGGTCGCGTACAGCTGGTAGGTCTGCGGGAAGAACAGCACCTCGATGGCGCCGCCGAGATCCTCCAGCGTGGCGGCGGCCCACTGGTTGCCCTGCTTGGTGATCTTCCGCTGCACGCCGGAGAGGATCCCGCCGACCTTGACGATCTGCCCGTCGGAGCGGTCGCCGCGCGGGCGGTCGGGGCGTTCGGATTCCTCGGAGGCGCTCATCAGCTCGGCGAGCGAGCAGTCGGTGTCGCGCGCGAGGATGTGCTCGACGCCAAGCAGGGGATGATCGGAGACGTAGAGCCCGAGCATCTCGCGCTCGAAGTTCAGCCGGGTCTTCTTTTCCCATTCGCCATCCGGTATCGCCACCTCGAAGACGGCCTCCGCCTCGGCGTCGCCGCCGAACAGTGAGTCCTGGCCGATCGCCTCGTTCCGCTTGATGTCGATCACCGAGTCGACGGCCTGCTCGTGGATCAGCACCAGACCCTTGCGCGGATGCTCGAACGAGTCGAACGCGCCGGCCTTGACCAGCGACTCGATCACACGCTTGTTGCAGACCACCGCGGGCACCTTGCGCAGGAAGTCGGAGAAGCTGACGAACTCGCCCTTCGCCTTGCGCGCGGCGATGATCGCCTCCACGACGTTGCCGCCCACGTTCCTGATCGCCGCCAGGCCGAACCTGATGTCCCGGCCCACCGGGGTGAAGGTGGCCGCGGACGCGTTCACGTCCGGCGGCAGCACCTTGATCCCCATCCGGCGGCACTCGCTCAGGTACAGCGCGGACTTGTCCTTGTCGTCACCCACGGAGGTGAGCAGCGCGGCCATGTACTCCGCGGGGTAGTTCGCCTTGAGGTAGGCGGTCCAGTACGAGACGAGCCCGTAGGCGGCCGAGTGGGCCTTGTTGAACGCGTACCCGGCGAACGGCACGAGCACATCCCATACCGCCTGGATCGCCTCGTCGGAGTAGCCGTGCTCCCGGCAGCCCTTCTGGAACGGCACGAACTCCTTGTCCAGGATCTCCTTCTTCTTCTTGCCCATGGCGCGGCGGAGCAGGTCCGCCTGTCCCAGCGTGTAGCCGGCCATGATCTGGGCCGCCTTCTGCACCTGCTCCTGATAGACGATCAGGCCGTAGGTGGGCTCGAGGACCTCCTTGAGGGGTTCTTCGAGCTCGGGGTGGATGGGGATGATCTCCTGCTGGCCGTTCTTGCGCAGCGCGTAGTTGGTGTGCGAGTTCACCCCCATCGGGCCCGGCCGGTACAGGGCGCCGACGGCGGAGATGTCCTCGAAGTTGTCCGGCTTCATCAGCCGCAGCAGGGAGCGCATCGGGCCGCCGTCGAACTGGAAGACGCCGAGCGTGTCGCCGCGGCCAAGGAGCTCGTACGTGGGCTTGTCGTCCAGCGGGAGGCCGAGCAGGTCGATCGCGATGTCCCGGTTGCCGGCGATCGCGTTGATGGCGTCGGCCATGATCGTCAGGTTGCGCAGGCCAAGGAAGTCCATCTTGAGCAGCCCGAGGGCCTCGCAGGTCGGGTAGTCGAACTGCGTGATGACGGCGCCGTCGGAGTGCCTGGTCCACACCGGGATGTGGTCGGTCAGCGGCTCCGCCGACATGATCACGCCGGCCGCGTGCACGCCCGGCTGCCTGATCAGCCCCTCGATGCCCCGCGCCTTGTCGACGACCTGCTTGACCTCGGCCTCGGCCTCGTAGAGCGCGCGGAACTCCGCCGCCTCCTTGTGCCGCGGATGCTTTTCGTCGAACACCCCGGACAGCGGCATGTCCTTGCCCAGCACGGCGGGCGGGTACGTCTTCGTGATGCGGTCGCCCAGCGCGTACGGGAAGCCGAGCACCCGGCAGGCGTCCTTGATCGCGGCCTTGGCCTTGATCGTGCCGTAGGTGACGATCTGCGCGACCTTGTCCGAGCCCCACTTCTGGGTGACGTACCTGATCACGTCGGCGCGCCCGCGCTCGTCGAAGTCGATGTCGATGTCGGGCATGGACACGCGCTCGGGGTTGAGGAAGCGCTCGAAGATCAGCCCGTGCACCAGCGGGTCCAGGTCGGTGATGCCCATCGCGTAGGAGACGATGGAGCCGGCCGCCGAGCCGCGGCCGGGGCCGACCGCGACGCCGTTGTTCTTCGCCCAGTTGATGAAGTCCGCCACGACCAGGAAGTAGGCGGGGAAGCCCATCTGGCAGATGACCTGGATCTCGTACTCGGCCTGCCGGCGGCGCTGCTCGTCGTACCCGCCGGGGTAGCGCCGGTCCATGCCCCGCCACACCTCGGCGGCGAACAGCTCGTCCTCGGACGCGTAGCCCCCGGGTATGGGGAACCTCGGCATGAGGTTGATGAACTCGAACATGCCGCTGGGGTCGACCCGGTCGGCGATCAGCAGCTGGCTGTTGCGGCAGCCCTCCTGCCAGATGTCGCTGCTGTCCAGGCCGTACATCTCCTGCGCGGCCTTGATGTAGTAGCCGGCCCCTTCGAGGCGGAACCGGTCGGCGTCCGCCAGGGTCTTGCCGGTCTGGATGCACAGCAGCAGGTCATGGCTCTCGGCGTCGGCCTCGCGGGTGTAGTGCGAGTCGTTGGTGACGACCGGCGGGATGCCGAGCTTCCTGCCGATCTCCAGCAGCCCGTCGCGGACCCGGCGCTCGATGGCGAGCCCGTGCTCCATCAGCTCCAGGAAGTAGTTCTCCTTGCCGAAGATGTCCTGCCACTCGGCGGCGGCGTTGAGCGCCTCGCCGAACTGGCCGAGCCGGAGCCTGGTCTGTACCTCGCCCGAGGGGCAGCCGGTGGATGCCATCAGCCCGGCGGAATGCCCGGCGATGATCTCTTTGTCCATCCGCGGCCACTTGACCAGCCAGCCCTCAGCGTAGGAGCGCGAGGACAGCTTGAACAGGTTGTGCAGTCCCTGGGAGTCCCGTGCCCAGATCGTCTTGTGCAGGTAGGCGCCGCTGGCGGAGACGTCGTCTTTTTTCTGGTGCGGCTGGCCCCAGAGGATGCGCGCGGGGTTGCCCCGGGCTTCCGGTGCCACGTAGGCCTCGATGCCGATCACCGGCGTGATACCGGCGTCCCTGGCCTGCCGGTGGAACTCGGCGGCGCCGAACATGTTGCCGTGGTCGGTCATCGCCACGTGCGTCATGCCCAGCCGCTGCACCTCGGCGAACAGTTCCCTGAGGCGGGCGGCGCCGTCCAGCATCGAATACTCGGTGTGCACGTGCAGGTGGGCGTACGGGGATACCGCCGTTGCCGCCATGGACGAACCGCCTCCTCCAGGCACGCTACGCACCGCCCGCGCCTTGTGGCCGTGCGCGGCGCGTGACACTGACCGAAACCGGGGGAAGGCGGCCGACGCCGCACCCGCGGACGGAACCCGCCCCCGTTGGCGGACCGTCTGAGGTCACCGCGCCAGCCCGGTAGTGACACCCTATCGGGTCGGCGGTTCGGGGCGGCGGCGGCGCGCCGGCGCGCGCCCGATCGCGTGCCCGCGGCCTTGGCGCGGGCCCGGCCTGAGTGCGCGCGTGCCCGCGGCCTTGGCGCGGGCCCCACCTGAGTACGCGCGTGCCCGCAGCCTTGGCACGGGCCCGACCTGAGTACGCGCGTGCCCGCGGCCCCGGCGCGGGCCCCACCTGAGTACGCGCGTGCCCGCAGCCTTGGCACGGGCCCCACCTGAGTACGCGCGTGCCCGCGGCCCCGGCACGGGCCCGACCTGAGTACGCGTGCCCGCAGCCTCGGCGCGGGCCCGCCTCGCGCTCCGCCATCACCGGCCCGCACTACCCCCAGCCTCAGCCGATGGCGGCGGGGCCGCTGGCGCATTTGGCCCCGCCCAGTGGGGCCGTTGGCGCATTTGGCCCCGCGCAGGGGCCGACTGCCGGCAGCAGGGGTGTTACCTGTGGGCCTGGGGGGCGGATAGCGATCGATGAGGTTAGTTACCTTCCCGAGAGATTTAAGCTAGAGCCGGATTTGGCACCCTCGTTTCGACGAGCCGTTCGCCGGTCAGGCATCGTGGAAGTTAAGGGTCGTGGGGCGTGAGCTACGGGGCTTGCGGGACGGCAGAGCAGGTGCTGCCCGCGGATGTGACCGCCCCGGGGGCGTGGCAGCGGTTCGATCTTGGTGCCCTGCGGGCTGCGGTGTCGTTCCGGGGATGGCGCCTGGGGGTCAGGTTTCGGCGCGGAGGGTGTCCAGGGCGCGGGCGAGGTCGGCGGGGTAGTCGCTGGTGAAGGCGACCTGACGGCCGTCGGCCGGGTGGGCGAAGGACAGGCTGACGGCGTGCAGCCACTGCCTGGTCAGGCCCAGGCGCGCGGCCAGTACCGGGTCGGCGCCATAGAGCAGGTCGCCGGCGCAGGGGTGGCGGAGCGCGGCCATGTGCACGCGGATCTGGTGCGTCCGGCCCGTTTCGAGGCCAACCGAGACCAGGCTCGCGGCGCGGAAGGCCTCGACCGTGTCGTAGTGAGTGACGCTCGGCCGGCCGCCGGCCACGACCGCGAACCTGCCGTCGCCAGACGGGTGCCGGCCGATGGGCGCGTCGATCGTGCCGCGCAGCGGGTCCGGGTGGCCCTGCACCAGGGCGTGATACGTCTTGCCGACCGCGCGGTCGCGGAACGCCTGCTTGAGCACGCTGTATGCGTGCTCGCTCTTCGCGACGACCATGAGTCCCGTGGTGTTGGCGTCGAGCCGGTGCACGATGCCCTGGCGCTCGGCGGCGCCGCTGGTGGCGACCGTGTGCCCGGCGGCGAGCAGGCCGCCCAGCACGGTCGGGCCCGACCAGCCGGGCGTGGGGTGGGCCGCCACGCCGCGTGGCTTGTCGACCACCACGATGTCGTCGTCCTCATAGACGATGACCATGCCGGGGACCGGCTCCGCGGGCACCGTGGGAACGGGGGGCGCGGGCAGCGTGACCGCGAGCGGCGAGCCTGCCAGCACCCGGTCGGACTTGGCAGCCGGCTGGCCGTCGAGGAGCACCTGCCCGGAGCCGATCAGCTCGGCCGCGCGCGCCCTGGACAGCCCGAACATCCGGGCCAGCGCCGCGTCGAGCCGCTCGCCGTCCAGCCCCTCGGGGACCAGGACGAAGCGTTCATCTGACGTCACGTTTCCAGGTCCGCCGCCAGGTCCGCATGTCCAGATATGTCGGATTTGCGCGGATGGGGGGCTGGCCCCCCGGCGGGGGCCGAGCGCGAATGGGGGGCTGGGCCCCCGGCGGGGACCGAACGCGAATGGGGCGCGGGGCCGGAGGGGGATGCCGGGTTCGCGGGGGGATCTGAGGGATCCAGGCTGGACGCGGCCTGCCGGCCCGGGGCCCCAGAGCGGGAGGCCGCTGGACCTGCGTCGCGGGCGCCGTCGAGGCGGATGCGGCGGAGCGCCAGCAGGACGGTGAGCACACCGCCGCAGACGATGGCGGAGTCGGCCAGGTTGAACACCGGCCACCAGCGCGTGACCTCGATCCAGTCGACGACGTGGCCGCGGAAGAGCCCGGGCGCACGGAACACGCGGTCCCCCAGGTTGCCCGCGGCCCCGCCGAGCAGCAGCCCGAGCGTGATCGCCCAGCCCAGGCTGCGCAGGTTGCGCGCGGTACGGACGATGTAGATGATCACTGCGAGGGCGATCGCCGTGAACACGATCGTGTCCCCCGTGCCGATGCCGAACGCCGCGCCCGAGTTCCGCAGCTCGGTGAACATCAAGACGCCGCCGATCAGGTGCAGCGGCGGCTTGCCGGACAGGTTCGCCACGACGAGGGTCTTGGAGACGACGTCGGCGATGAGCACGAACGCGGCGACGGCGGCCAGCACCCAGACCCGGCGCGGCCTGGCGCCGGCCGGAGTGCCCGGGCCGGCGGGTGACCCGGTGCCGGGGTCACCGGGCACGGCGTCGTGCCCATCCCCGCTTCGTTCGCCGGCGTGCGGGCTCAATGGCGCTCCTCGCGCTGCTTGCATTCCACGCACAGGGTCGCTCGCGGGAACGCCAGCAGGCGCGCCTTCCCTATCGGCTTGCCGCACGATTCGCATACTCCATATGTTCCCGCATCGATCCTGCCGAGCGCACGCTCGGTCTGATCGAGCAGTTCCCGCGCGTTGTTCGTGATCGAAAGCTCATGCTCGCGCTCGAACGCCTTCGCGCCCGCGTCCGCCTGGTCGTCGCCCGCGTCCCCGACCGCATCGGAGAGGCGTTCGGCGATCTGGGACTCGATCTGGCCGATTTCGGCCCGCAGCCCGCCCGCCTCGGACTCGAGCTCAGTGCGCACCTCGGCGAGTTCCTCGTCGGTCCACGGCTCCTCACCTGGCCGGACGGGAAGATCGGCGGCACGGGACCGCGGCGCAGCGGGCATCTTTGGCCTCACCCTTGATGGATCATCGATTCAGGCAGTCAACGGAGGATAAGTCCCGATGGCTTGCGCCTGCAAACGGCAGCCGAACGCGGGATGAAGGGCACGGCAAAGGAGGTGCGGGGCGCGGAAAGGGGGGTGGGCGCGGAAGGGTGAGATGCGGGGAACGCGCCGCGGCGGTGACATGGGAGGTGCACGGAGCGCGCCGCGCGGCGGTCGGAAGGGCAGGCGCGCGGGAGCGCGGCGCCGGGAGCGGGAATAACGGCGGCCCAAACGGGTTCGGTCCTATGGCGGGGATCGGCTATCCTGATCCCGCGCTGATGGGGACAGCTGCCGCTGAAAGCTGCCAGGAGCGACCCGGGGACGGTGCGAGCCCGGGGGTGTGCGCTACGGACCAGATCACCCCGGAGCAGCCGGAAGAAAAGCCGCGGCCCTGCAACGGCGCGGCCCAGTAGAACCGGCGATCACAATGAGAGGGCCGAACGGGCGGTGGTATCCGCCCCGGCCAAGGAGGGTGGTACCGCGGGGCGGCGCGAAGAGCGTGCCTCGTCCCTCCAGTTCAAGCACTGGAGGCACCCACCATGTCGAACGCTAAAGGGCCGGACGGCACCGGCCATGCCCATGGCGGCAGGCCGCGTGGCCCGGGCGAGCCGCTGCCGGCCCTGCCGGCGCAGGTGAACCTGCCCGTGATCGAGCACGAGATCCTGGCGCGGTGGAACCGCGCGCGGACCTTCGATCAGTCGCTGAAGCAGACCGAGGGCGGCCGTCGCTGGACGTTCTATGAGGGGCCCCCCACCGCCAACGGCATGCCCGGCGTGCACCACATCGAGGCGCGTGTCTTCAAGGACCTGTTCCCGCGGTTCAAGACCATGCAGGGATTCCACGTCAAGCGCAAGGCCGGCTGGGACTGCCACGGGCTGCCGGTCGAGGTCGCGGTGGAAAAGGAACTGGGCCTGTCCGGCAAGCGGGACATCGAGGCGTACGGCGTCGCCGAGTTCAACGAGCGCTGCCGGGAGTCCGTGCTGCGGCACGTCGACGCGTTCTCGGCGCTCACCGAGCGGATGGGCTACTGGATCGACCTGTCCGACGCCTACCGGACGATGGACGCGGACTACATCGAGTCGGTCTGGTGGTCGCTGAAGACCATCTATGACAGGGGCCTGCTGGTCCGCGACTTCCGGATCAGCCCGTACTGCCCGCGCTGCGGCACCGCGCTTTCCGACCACGAGATGGGCCAGCCGGACGTCTACCGGGACGTCTCCGACCCCTCGGTGACGGTGCGGTTCCCCCTGGTCTCCGTGCCCGAGGGCTCGAACCCGGACCTGGCGGGCGCGGACCTGCTGGTCTGGACGACGACGCCGTGGACGCTCGTGTCGAACACCGCCGTCGCGGTGCACCCCGAGGTGATGTACGCGATCGCCCGCAAGGACGGCGACGGCGACCGCGTCGTCGTCGCCGAGCCGCTGCTCGCCCGGGTGCTCGGAGAAGGCTGGCACGTCCTCGCACGCCTGCGCGGAGCCGAGTTGCTCGGGGCGAGATACCAGCGCCCGTTCAGTCTGATCGATATTCCCGACGCCCACCTGGTGGTAACCGGAACCTTCGTGACGACGGAGGACGGCACGGGACTCGTCCACCTCGCGCCGGCGTTCGGCGCCGACGACATGGAGACATCGCGGCAGTACGGGCTGCCGGTGGTCAACCCGATCCGGCCGGACGGGCGGTTCTCCAGCGGCGTCCCGCTCGTCGGCGGGATGTTCTTCAAGGACGCGGACAAGCCGCTGATCGCCGATCTGGCCGGCCGCGGGCTGCTGTTCCGCTCCGAGCTGCACAAGCACAGCTACCCGCACTGCTGGCGATGCGGCACGCCGCTGCTGTACTACGCGCTTCCCTCGTGGTACGTCAAGACGACCGCGCGCAAGGAGCAGCTGCTCGAACAGAACGAGAAGACGAACTGGCAGCCGCCCACGATCAAGCACGGGCGGTACGGCGAGTGGCTGCGGAACAACGTCGACTGGGCGCTGTCCCGCACCAGGTACTGGGGGACGCCGCTGCCGCTGTGGGAGTGCGGCAACGGCCACGTGACAGCGGTCGGGTCGCTGGCCGAACTCGGCGGTCTCGCCGGGCAGGACCTCTCGGGCCTCGACCCGCACCGGCCGTACGTGGACGGCGTCACGTTCCCCTGTCCTGAGGACGGGCTCGACACCCGGCGGGTGCCCGAGGTGATCGACGTGTGGTACGACTCGGGGTCGATGCCGTTCGCGCAGTGGGGGGCCCCGCTGCGCAACGAGCGCGAGTTCGCCGAATCGTATCCCGCGCAGTTCATCTGCGAGGCGATCGACCAGACGCGGGGCTGGTTCTACTCGCTGATGGCCGTGGGCACCCTGGTGTTCGGCAGGTCCTCGTACGAGAACGTGGTGACACTCGGGCACGTCGTCGACGCCCACGGCCGCAAGATGAGCAAGCACCTCGGCAACGTGATGGAGCCGATGCCGCTGATGGAGGAGCACGGCGCCGACGCGGTGCGCTGGTTCTTCGCGGCTTCGGGGTCGCCGTGGGCGCAGCGCAGGATCGGGTCGGCCGTGCTCGAGGAGATCGTGCGCAAGGTGCTGCTCACCTACTGGAACACCGTCTCGTTCCTGGTGCTGTACGCGAACGCCGCCGCCGAGCCGTGGGTCCCGGAGACCGCGCCCGCGCCGCCGGTGCCGGAGCGGCCGCTGCTCGACCGGTGGCTGCTGTCCGAGCTGCACGCGTGCGTGCGCGACGTAACCGAGGCGTTCGAGGCGTTCGACAGCGCGGCCGCGGGCCGCCGGCTCGCGACGCTCGTCGACGACCTGTCCAACTGGTATGTGCGCCGGTCCCGGCGGCGGTTCTGGGACGGCTTCGGCTCCGCCGAGGGCGCCTCGGCGTTCGCGACACTGCACGAGTGCCTGGTGACGCTGACACAGCTGATGGCGCCGGTCATCCCGTTCCTGACCGACTACGTGTGGGGGGTGCTGCGGCCCGCTTCGGCCGCCGAATCGGTGCACCTGACCTCGTGGCCCTCCTACTCGGCCGAGCTGATCGACTCCCGGCTTTCCGGGCAGATGGCGCTGGCGCGGCGGCTGGTCGAGCTCGGGCGGTCGGCGCGGGCGTCGTCCGGCGTCCGGACACGCCAGCCGCTGTCCCGTGCGCTGGCCGGCGCGGCGGGCTTCGCTTCCCTGCCTCCCGAGCTGCGCGCACTGGTCGCCGAGGAGCTCAACGTGCACTCGCTGGAGGCGCTGGACGCCGAGGGCGGCGAGCTCGTCGACTACACGGTCAAGCCGAACTACCGGGAGCTGGGCAGGAGGTTCGGCCCGCGTACACCGGAGGTGGCGAAGGCCATCGCCGGGCAGCCCGCCGAGTCGCTGGCCGCCTCGCTGCGCGACGGCGGTGCGGTCACGGTCACGGCCGGCGGCGAGACCGTCGAGATCGGGGCGGCCGACGTCATCGTTACCTCGGCGCCCCGGGCAGGCTGGGCGGTCGCCGCCGACGGCGGTGAGACCGTCGCGCTCGACGTGACCGTGTCGCCGTCGCTGCGGGCGGAGGGGCTCGCGCGCGAGGTCATCCGGCTCGTTCAGGAGGCGCGCAAGAACGACGGGCTCGACGTGACCGACAGGATCGTGCTGCGCTGGTCGGCGTCGTCGCCCGAGCTCGCGGCGGCCCTGGCCGAGCACGCGGAGCTGATCGCCGGCGAGGTGCTGGCCGTCGACTTCGGCCCGGCGGAGCCGGACGGCGCGGGCGCGGCGGGTTCTGCGGCCCGTGCGGCGGGTTCTGCGGCCCGTGCGGCGGCGGGTGCGGCGGGTGCGGTGCCCTTCGGGCACGGCGACGAGGACCTGGGCCTGCGCTTCTGGCTCAGCCCGGTACGCGGTACGTAGGCGTCAGGCGTTCGGTCTGGGTGCATTTCGCGCTGCTATAACGACGCGGAATGCACCCGAATCCCTGGCGCGGCGGCTTGGCGGGCTGGGTGGCCCTTGGCGGGCTGGCGGGCTGGGTGGCCCTTGGCGGGCTGAGTGGCAGAGCCTGGAGAGTTATTCCGCCGCCTCGTCGGTGTCGGGCTGGCAGGCGCGGCAGGGGGTGCAGCCCGCTTCGGTGGCGGTGGCGAGCGCCATCTTCTGCAGGTCGTCGTCGCCCATGAAGCGGATCAGGATGCAGCCCGCGCGGTGATACCTCGGCACTCCGGGGACCACGGTGACCTCCTGGTCCGGCTGACCGGCCCGGCCGTCTTCGGGCTTGACCGCGGAGTGGCCTGCGCCGGGCGCGCACGCGGCGGCATCCGCGGGGTCTTCATCGCCGGAACGGGGCGCCTGATCCTCCGTAGAGGCGCCAGCCGGGGCGGTGAGGGACGGGGCGGGGCGGGGCGGGACGGCCGTGCCATCGGGCGCCTGGCCGTCGTCGGCCGCCGGGGCGCTGGCCTCTGCCGGGGCGCTGGCCTGCGCCGGGGCGCCGTTCGCCTCGGCGCTGGCGTCGGCGTCGGTCCCCGTGGCGCCGGTCTCGCCGACCCCAACGGGCTCAGCGGGCTCAGCGGGCACAGCGGGCTTGGCGGTCTTCGCGGCGGCTTCGGGGACAGCCGACGTGGGCGCGTCCGCTGAATCGGCCTTGGTTTGGGGGCCGGGCGCGGCGGGCGTGCCGGGCGCGTCGGCGGGGTCCCGGCTTTCGGCCGGGGAGGATTCGGCGGGCGCCCCGGCGGGCGCAGCCGCCTCAGCGGGCTTGGCCGCCTCAGCGGGCCTGGCCGCCTCAGCGGGCTTGACGGGCTTGGCGGGCTTGGCGTAGAGGACCGGCTCGATGCGGGTGGCGGCCACGGGCGGGGTGTCCTGCTCAAGCGGCGCCATCGCCGCCGCGGGCGGGGTGTCCTGCTCAGGCGGCACCGCCGCCGCGGGCGGGGTGGCTGGGGCCGTCGGGGTGGCTGGGGCCGTCGGCGTGACGGGGGTGGCGGGAGCGCCGGGCCCGGCGGCGGGCTTGGCTGGCTCGCGGGTGGCTGGCGGCCCGGGACGGTCCACGGCACCGCCGGCGTCCTGCGGAGAGGGCTTCGGGAGGCGGTCGAACCAGCGGTAGCGTGCCGCCATGTCGGCTCGGGTCTCCTCGGCCGCCGGAGGCGGCGGGAACGCCGGGCTGGCCGGAGGCGGCGTCTCGTCGCGCGCGGGGTCCGGGGGCGGC
>Ga0213875_10000757_pt1 | contig 24396 bp, 25 predicted proteins | sample BarmaccomBMRX_R8_FD_160105 | JGI IMG/M metagenome (GOLD analysis project Ga0213875, IMG submission 160105) | Root-associated microbial communities from Barbacenia macrantha in rupestrian grasslands, the National Park of Serra do Cipo, Brazil - RX_R8 | ecosystem: Host-associated > Plants > Roots... | reverse complement strand
ACCGGCCGGGCCGTCCGGGCCCGTGGTGGTGACCACGGTGACCGGGGCGCACACGCCGGCCATCAGGGACCGGAACTCGTCATCGGTGACCACAGCTTTGTGTCCTCCCGCCGTCTTGCGGACCATCATGACCGAGAAACAATCATGATGAATATGATGCTCGGTGCGCCCTCGACGCTTGTCAAGATAATCCGCTACATTCATCATGATTAATTAAAGGGCCGAGGAGGTGTGTGATGTCGCAGCGGCCACCCGGCTCATACGATGCGGACGCAGGCCCCGTGGACGAGCCGGCCTGGCGGCGCGGGGACTGGGAGCGGGCGGCGGCCGGGCGGGCGGACGGCGGCACCCGGCAGACCCGGACCGAGCTGGCGGCGGCCCGGCTGGGGGCGATCGCGGCGGCGGCGGTGCCGGGCGACCGGCTGGGTTCCAAGGAAGAGCTGCGCGGGCAGTGCGGGGTCTCGGTCGGCACCTTCAACGAGGCGATCCGCCTGCTGCAGGCGCGCAAGCTGGTCACCGTGCGGCCGGGGCCGGGCGGCGGGCTGTTCGCGGCCGAGCCGTCGCCGATGGTGCGGCTGGGCAACTCGGTGCTGGCGCTGGACGCCGAGGAGACGTCGGTGGCCGACGCGGTCCGGATCCGGGAGGCGCTGGAGCCGCTGATCATCGAGGACGCGCTCTGGCACGCCTCGCCGGCCGACCTGGCCGAGCTGCGGGCCCAGGTGGGACGGATGCGGGCGGCGGCCGACGAGCTGGACCCGATCGGCTTCATCCGGGCCAACTGGGGGCTGCACGTGCGGATCGCCGCGGTCAGCCCGAACGTCATGCTGCGGTCGCTGTACACCAGCCTGCTGGACCTGATCGAGTCGCACACGCTGTCGGTGCTGCCGGTCAGCGACCAGCCGCTGCTGGAGTACGTGGCCCAGCGCTACCAGCTGCACGCCGACCTGGTCGAGGCGATCGCCGACCGGGACAAGACGCTGGCCCTGCACCTGATCGCCGAGCATGGGAAGGCAGGAGCGGGGCGGGTAGCGTCGGGCGCATGAGCGCTGCCGAACTGGACGCGGCCGAGCTGGATGCGGCCGACCCGCTGGCGAACTGGCGTGCCCGCTTCGTCCTGCCGGACGGGCTGATCTACCTGGACGGCAACTCGCTGGGGGCGCTGCCGGCGCCGGTCGCCGCCCGGGTCGGCGACGTGGTCGCCCGCCAGTGGGGCACCGACCTGGTCCGGGGCTGGAACGACGACGGCTGGTGGCAGGCGCCGGAACGGATCGGGGACCGGATCGGGACGCTGATCGGCGCCGCTCCCGGGCAGACGGTGACGGGCGACTCGACCTCCGTGCAGCTGTTCAACGCGCTGGTGGCGGCGGTGCGGATGTGGCCGGAGGGGGCGGGCGCCATCGTGACCGACGCGGGGCAGTTCCCGACCGACGGTTATGTGGCTGATTCGGTCGGGCGGCTGCTGGGGCGGGAGGTGGTGCGGACCGGGGATCCGTACGAGGCGCTCCGGGGCGGTGAGGTCGCGGTGCTGGCCTGGTCGACGGTGGACTTCCGGACCGGGCAGCGGTGGGACATGAGCGGGCTGACCGCGGCCGCCCACGCGGCCGGGGCGGTGGTGGTGTGGGATCTGTGCCACGCGGTCGGGGCGCTGCCGCTGCGGGTGGACGCGGACGACGTGGACCTGGCGGTGGGGTGCACGTACAAGTACCTGTCGGGCGGGCCGGGGTCTCCGGCCTTTATGTACGTGGCGCGGCGGCACCAGGCCGGGTTGGACCTGCCGCTCACCGGCTGGCATGGGCATTCACGGCCGTTTGCCATGGAGGCTGGCTACCAGGCCGCTGATGGCATTGCGCGGGGCCGGATCGGGACGCCGCCGATGTTGTCGATGCTGGCGCTGGACGCCGCCTTGGACGTGTTCGACGACGTGGATCTGGACGTGGTGCGGGCCAAGAGCCTGCGGCTGGGCGAGTTTTTCATCGCGGGGGCCGGCGAGGCGGGCTTCGAGGTGATCACCCCGCGCGAGCCGGAACGGCGGGGCAGCCACGTGTCGCTGCGGCACCCGGACGCGCTGCCGGTGATGGCGGCGCTGATCGAGGCGGGCGTGATCGGCGACGTGCGGCCGCCGGACGTGCTCCGGTTCGGGTTCAACGCGCTGTACACGTCGTTCGGGGACCTGGCGCGGGCGCTGGCGATCCTCGGCGAGGTGGTGGAGTCGGGGCGCTACCGGGAAGCGCGCTTCCAGGTCCGGCCGACGGTCACGTAGCGGGCGGCTGCTCGACCGTGCGGGCGAGGATGCCGAGGGTGGCGCGCAGGGCGGCCTCGGGGATGACCGGGAAGACCCCGCGGTCGCGGTAGCGGTCGTCGATCTGGCTCCAGTCGTAGTACGACGTGACCAGGGTGCCGCCGTCCCGCGGCTCCAGCCGGTAGCCGTACAGGTGCTTGATCGGCGGCTGGATGGTGCCGGAGCTGTCGATGGCCACGTGACCGCGCGGATCGGTCAGCAGCCTGAAAATGGCGGACGGCGGGGCGGCGATCTGCCGCTGGACCTCGAACCGCTCGGTCGGTTCGGGCTGGCTGGTCATGACAGCGAGGTCAGCGCCCGGTCGCCGCTGGCCTCCATGGCCAGGTAGTCGGCCCGCTGGACCTCGGCGGGCTGGCCGGCCCGGCCCCGGTAGCGGTCCAGCATCACCTCGCCGCGCTGGTAGGCGGCGATCGCGGTCTCGGCCGCCGAGCCCGCCACCGGGCCGTAGTAGAGGCCGTGCGGGAGGATGACCAGGTTGGCCGCGAACCGGTGGCCGCCGACGTGGGTGGTCTCCCAGACCTCGGCCGGCCAGGTGCGGGCCAGGCGGCGGGCCAGCGGGACCCCGCGGCGGGCGCAGCAGACGTCGCGGCGGCCGTGCGCGCACACCAGGAGCAGCGGGGTCGTCACCGGGCGGCCGGTGGGCGGGGCTTCGCCGCCGGCCAGGCCCGCCAGCTGGCGGGTGAGGGTGGCGGCGGCGTCCGGGTCGTGGCGGTAGAGCCACGGGGTGGCGCCGGCCGTCCAGGCGGTGAACACGGCGGGGTGGGCAGGCTCGGCCCGGCGGCCGGGACGCCGGATGAGCTGGACGCGGACGCCGAGGCCGTCGGCCCGGTCGACGGCCGCCCGCAGCGGGGCGGGCAGCTCGGCGTCGGTCGCCTCCTCGGGCCACGGGCCTTGGTGCTCGACCAGCAGCCAGGCCTTCGCGCTGGCGGGGGCCGAGGCGGCCGACGATTCAATCCCATCGTGGCAGGCGGGGCCGTGCGCGCAGACGCTGGGCGCGAGGGCCGTGTCGGCAGTGATGACCGTTACCTCTCGTTGCGGTGAGGTGAGTTAGGTAAGCCTAACCTATCGGAAGATAGTGGAAGGCAGGGGGCGGGTGCAGTGGGCGGGGCGGCCGGGGTCACGGGCGGCCCTTGAGGTAGTTGGGGCCGGTGGTGCCGTAGAACTTGTTGATGTCGCGGGCCCCGCTGCGGGCCTTGGTCTGCAGGGTGCCGGCGGTCAGCATCGCCTTGCCGGGCAGCCGGTCGGCGTCGAGGACGCGGGCGCGCAGGACGGCGGCGGCGGGGTGGCCGGGGTAGCGGGCGAGGGCCTGGGTCAGCGCCGCGCGGATCAGGTCCAGCAAGTCTGGTAGGGGCGCGCGGCCCTGGGCGGCCAGGCCAAAGGCGAGGGCGCCGGCGCCGAGGTGGAGAGTGATCGTGGTGAACACGTCGGCCAGGGCGTCGTCGGAACCGGTCAGCAGGCGGGGGTCGGCGAAGGCGGTGGCGGGCGGCGCTCCCGGGAGCGCGCGGGTCAGCCGGTCGTGGTGCAGCAGGGCGCCGCCGAGGTCCTTGACCAGCAGCCGGAGGGGGGCGTCCTCGTCGGGGCCGATCACCAGGGCGGCGTTCTGCTGGTGGGACTCCAGGGCGATGCCGTACCGGACGAACAGGTGCACGGCGACACCGAACAACAGGAACAGGTAGTCGCGGAACAAGCCGATCAAGGTGCCGTCGCCGTGCATGTGGGCCAGGTCCTCGATGACCAGAGCCGGGGCGGGACCCGGGGCCGGCGCGAGCAGGGCGGCCAGCGGGACGATGCGGCAGCGGTCGAGGTCGTCCGGGAACCGGCGCAGCAGGTAGCCCAGGAATGGGTGGCCGGCGTGGGCGTAGTGGCTCTCGTCGGCCAGCAGCAGCCGGGGGACGGCGGCCGCGGCCACCACCGACTGGACCAGGGCCCCGTCGGCCAGCGTGCCGGGGACAATCGAGCGGCGGTTGAGACGGCCGAGGGTGCTGGTGGGCAGGGGCAGCTTGAGGTGCAGGGCCGGCTCACGCTGGACCGCCACCGTACGGGTGGACAGGGTCGGGGTGACCTTGAGGTGGGTACCGGGGGCGGTCAGCCGGGCGGCGGGCAGCCCGAGGTCGGCCAGGGCCGGGGCCAGCGCGCGGCGGGCGGTGAGCGGATGGACCGGGAGGAGGTCGTGCTCGCCATCCAGCGCGGGTGGCAGGCCGACGTCGGAGGGGCGCGGCCACCAGGGGGGCAGGGTGCCTGCCCGGGTGAGTTTTTCGCGGGGGACGGCCACCCAGTGCAGGGCGAACGCGGGGCGATGCTCGGGCGCGTAGGCGAGGGCGTCGGCGTCGGTGAAGTCGAGCCGGGCGGCCGCGGTCGGGTAGGCCGGGTGGGGCTGGCGGGCGGCCAGGGTGTCGTAGGCGAGCTGGCCGCCCGCGCCGAGCCAGTGGGCGGGGCGACGGCTGGGCGGGCGGGCTTCCCGGTCGCGCAGCTGGCGGGTGGCCAGGGCCTGGCGGCATTCTTCGGCGAAGGCGCGGACGCCGTCCTCGTCGGCCGGGTCGGCCAGTTTCTGCAGGGCGGCGTCGACGTCGGCCAGGGTGAGGTCGGCCGGGCGCTGGAGCTTGAGGTCGGTCAGGAAGCCGTCGGGCTCGAGCGGGAGCGGGGGGTGGCCGGGGAGGTGGAGGAACGGGCCGCCGGGATCGGCTGGGCTCGGTCGTTGGACGAGGTCGGCCAGGTTGCCGAAGTTTTCCCGGAGCAGGGCGTCGAGGATGCCGGCGGCCAGGTCCTGTTCGGCGGTCACGGGGCGATCTCCCAGGTGCTGGCGGCGCGGAAGCCGTGAATGGCGCGGTCGACGGTGCCCGGGCCGGGTGGGGGCACCGTATCCGATAACAGCTTCCCGCGGGCTGGTCAGGAGCCGGAGCCGTCGATCCAGCGGGCGCGGCGGAACAGGCGACCGAGGCGGTCGTGCAGGTTCTGGCCGTCGAACAGGTCCTCCTCGGGGATCTGGAGGAGGTGCTCGAGCGGGCCGATCTCCCCGGTCTCGGTCAGCGTCTCGGGGCTGGTGCCGGCACGAAGGTGACGGTCTTGGTCTCTTCCGGCCGGGTTGGCGGGTGGGGTTGGGGCGCGGGCCGGGCGGGCCCGAGGCCCGGGGCCGGTCAGGCGGCGGCGCCGTTGACGCGGAGGACCTGGCCGCTGACCCAGGAGGCGTCCGGGCTGAGCAGGTAGGCGACGGCGGCCGCGATCTCGTCGTCGTGGCCGAGGCGGCGCAGCGGGGCCTGGGTCCGGAAGCGCTCGACGTCGGCATCGGTCTTGCCGTCGCGGAACATCGGGGAGTCGACCAGGCCGGGGGCCACCGCGTTGATCCGCAGGCCGGCCGGGCCCAGCTCCTTGGCGGCGACCCGGGTGAGGGTCTCGACGGCGGCCTTGGTGGCGGCGTAGACGCCGAGGCCGGGGGTGGCGGTCAGCACCGCGGTCGAGCTGAGGGTGACGACGCTGCCGCCGGGGCCGAGGCGGCGGGCGGCTTCCTGCAGGGTGAGCAGGATGCCGCGCAGGTTCACGTCGAGCATCTCGCTGACCAGCTGGTCGTCGCTGGCGGCGATCGGGGCGACGTGGCTGACGCCGGCGTTGGCGACCACGGCGGCGATGGGGCCGAAAGCTCGCTCGGCCTGGTCGAACAGGGCGGTGATGTCAGCGCGGCGGGAGACGTCGGCTTTTACGGCCAGGGCGCGGGCGCCGTGGCGCTCGATCTCGGCCGCGACCTCGGCGGCGGCGTCGGGCTGGGTGCGGTAGGACAGGGCGACGTTCCAGCCGTCGCGGCCGAGCCGCCGGGCGATGGCGCGGCCGAGGCCGGCCGAGGCGCCGGTCACGATCGCGGTGCCTGGGTTCTCTTGGGTTGTCATAGCAACCATGATGACACCGATGGGTTGTCATGACAACTCTGCGGTAGGGTGGGGCCGTGGGCGGGCTGAGCGACGACGAGCTGGCGGTCTGGCACGCGGTCAAGTCGCTGGGGAGCACGGTGGTGCGGCGGATCGGGGTGGACATCGCGGCCGCGACCGGGCTGTCGAGCGCCGACTACGGGGTGATCTCGCGGCTGGCCGACCTGGGCGACGGGCGGCTCGGCCAGCACGTCCTGACCGAGTCGATGCAGCTGACCAAGGGCGCGATGTCGCACCAGCTGACCCGGATGGCCGAGCGCGGGCTGATCACCCGGGACAAAAGCGCGGCCGGGGTGACGGTGGTGCTCACCGCCCACGGGCGGGACCAGCTGGCGCGGGCGCGGCCGGTGCACGCGACGGCGGTGCGGGAGCACCTGCTGGCGCGGCTTTCGGACGAGGAACGGACGGTGCTGGTCCGGGTGGCCGGGCGGCTGGAGGAGCCGGCCAGCCCGCTCAGATCATGATGATCAGCATGAACGCCATCGTGACGCCCATCGCGATGCGGCAGCCGCGGGCCACGGTGGGGCTGAGCAGGCCGGTGAGGGCCGGTGCGGCCGGGGACACCGCGGTCGCCGGGGCTGAAGCGGCGGCCGGGGCTGGGGCGCCGACGGTGGCCAGGGCGAAGGCTGGGGCTGGGGTGGCCGCGCGGAAGCGGGGGGCGGGGACGCGGTCGAGGTCGGCGACCACGTAGGCGCAGAGGAGGAAGGCGAACGCCAGCGCCACGGTGGGCAGGCGGAGCGTCTGGCCGGCGCCGGAACCCATGCCGGTCATGCCCGCTATGCCGCCACGGGAGCCGGCCGGGCGGAGGGCCAGGAACATGTAGAGCATGGCGGCGCTGTGCAACAGGTGGGGGGCGTGGTGCTCGGCCAGCAGGGCGCGCAGGCCGCGGCCTGACCGGTACTCGCGGACCACCCGGTAGGCGAACCAGACCGTGAGCGTCGCAAAGATGATCTCCCAGGCGACGGACGGGAGCGTGCTCAGGCTGGCGACCAGGGTGCCGGCCATGGCGATGCCCATCAGCAGGTGGGAGACGTCGATGTCAGTGTCGGGGTCGGCCCGCCGGGCGAGCACCAGGCGGGCGGCGCTGACCGCGGCCACCAGCAGCATGACGGCGGCGAAGGCGTCCAGCAGCCAGGCCGGGGTGCTCATGTCGGCGTTTCTCCGGTCCGGTAGTCAGCCAGGGCCCGTCCGGCCGGAGCGGGGGCGATCGCCCTCCGCAGCGGCCAGTAGGCCAGGGCCAGCAGCACAAGCAGCGGGCCCGAGTTCGGGTCGGTCCCGCCACCCGCCATGATCGTCCCGAACGCCTCGCCGACGACCCAGACGAACGCGGCCAGCACGATGGCCAGCACCAGCAGCGGCCGCAAGACGGTGGCGGGCAGGAAGACGCCGACGGCGATGGCGGCCAGCACCACCGCCAGCACGATGGAGGCGGTCAGCCCGTCGTGGGTCAGCAGCGAGGCGGTGTTGCGGTCGATGGCCACGAGCCAGCCGGGCTCACCGTCGGTCATGCCCGCGATCATGTCGTGCAGGGCATGCGGGGCGCGGTTGGCCGGAGTCAGCGCGAACCAGGCCAGGCTCCCCCACAGCACCAGCCAGAGGGCTCGTGCCACCGGGGCACCGACCGTCCGGGCCGCCACGAACGTGGGCTCGTGGCCGGCTCGGCCGGCCGGCCACACCAGGACCGCGGCCAGTGCGTAGAGGATGACCGCGCCGGGGGCACCGTTGAGCGGGCTGGCCGCGCCGCTGAGCACTCCGCCTAGGCCCTCGCCGAACCACCACACGCCCAACGACCAGGCGATCGAGGCGGCCAGCGCGAGCTTGACGGTGGGGCGCCAGGCGATGCCCAGGCCGATCAGCAGCTGGATGGTGGCGAAGATCGTGTTGAGCAGCACCAGGTGGTGCTGGACCAGGGTGGCGTTCCAGGTGACGGGGTGGGCGACCACCCCCGGGTTGCCATCGGCGGTCCCGGCCAGCATCTGGGTGAAGGCCTTGGTGTACATGAACGACTGGTACTGCAGGACGCCGTCCACCAGCCAGATGCCGGCCAGCGCGAGTTGCAGGGCACGGCGGCCGTCGACCGCCGCACGGCCGATGCCGGCCGACCCCGCCGGGGCGGTCGAGATTGCGGTCATATGCCTGCTTCCGGTGAGGTGGCGATTACGGCGCTGTACCCGGTCACCGAGCGCGGCGGGACCTTTTAATAAAAATCCTAAAGGGCGGCGAATTTCCCGGCAAGCCCTTTTATGAGCGCAGTAATTTTTTTAAAAGGGCCAGCTCAGAAGCACACTTGGATGCATTAGGGAGACCAGGTAGGGGTATTCGCTAAACCCGGCGGGGGTATCTATTAAACCCGGGCGGGGTACCGAATACTTGACGGATTGTCGGGCGCGTGTGACGCTCGGTTCAAATTCACCGGAAGAATGGGGCAGGCATGAAAGGCATGAGCCAGTTCGCGATCTTGTGCGGCCAGTGCAGCTGCGGGTGCCCGGAGCTGTTCGTCGACCACGACGCGGCCGCCGAGAAGAAGATCGTCATCACCGACGACTTCGGGCAGCGGGTGCAGATGAGCGCGGACCAGTTCGCGGTGCTGATCGAGGAGGCCCGGTCCGGGCGGCTGGACCAGGCGGTGGCCGAGCTGGTGGCCGGTTAGGCCGTCGGGAGCTGGTAGCCGCCGGCCTCGTCGAGGGCCTCGGCCACTGCCGAGTCGGCCAGGGGGGCGGCGCTGACCACGGTGACCTGCGAGGTCCCGTCGGGGACGAGGTGGACGGTGACCTCGCTGACCCCGTCGAGGGCGCTCAGCTCGCTGGTCACCGCCCGCTCACAGTGCTCGCAGGTCATGCCGGTCACCGGGTAGGTCGTGGTCGCCATGGCCGCAGACTACTACGTCGCGTCGGATCAGGAGCGGACCAGGCGGGCGATGGCGTCGGAGGCTTCGCGGACCTTCTCGTTGGCGTTGTCGCCGCCCTCGGCCACCGCCTCGGCCACGCAGTGGCTGAGGTGCTCCTCGAGCAGGCCGAGGGCGACCGACTGCAGGGCCTTGGTGGCCGCCGACACCTGGGTGAGGATGTCGATGCAGTACTTGTCCTCGTCGATCATCCGCTGCAGGCCACGGACCTGGCCCTCGATGCGGCGCAGGCGCTTGAGGTAGTTGTCCTTGTCGTGGGTGTACCCGTGCATGCTGCCCCTCCGGCCTCGCAGGTCACTTCCAGTATGACCCAGCGCTGAACCGGCCGAGGCGCAAGCTGTTCCAGACCACGAACACCGACGACAGCGTCATCGCGGCCGAGGCCACGATCGGGTTGAGGAAGCCGAGCGCGGCCAGCGGCAGGGCGGCCACGTTGTAGCCGAACGCCCAGGTCAGGTTGTGGCGGATGGTGCGGAAGGTGGCCCGCGCGAGCCGGATCGCGTCGGCCGCCACGGTCAGGTCGTCGCGCAGCAGGATCAGGTCGGCCGCGCTCATGGCCACGTCGGTGCCGGAGCCGAGGGCGAGCCCGATGGTGGCGGCGGCGAGGGCGGGCGCGTCGTTGACGCCGTCGCCGACCATGGCGACCGCGTGGCCCCGGGCCTGCAGGCCGGTGATGACGGCGGCCTTGCCGTCGGGCAGGGTCTCGGCGATGACCTCGTCGATGCCGACGGCGGCGGCCACCGCGCGGGCGGTGGCCTCGTTGTCGCCGGTGAGCAGGATCGGGCGCAGGCCCAGGGCGCGCAGGGCGGCGACGGCGGGCGCGGCCGAGGGCTTGACGGTGTCGGTGACGGCCAGGGCGCCGCGGACCTCGGCGTCCCAGGCGACCAGGACGGTGGTGCAGCCGGCCTGTTCCCAGTCGTGGCAGGCGGCGGTGAGGGTGGCGGGGATGGTGAGGGCGCGGTCGGTGAGGAGCTTGGCCCGGCCGATGACGACGTCGTGGCCGTCGACTCGGGCGCTGGCGCCGAGGCCGGGGAGGGCCCGGAACTTCTCGGCGGGGGGTAGCGGGCCCGGGCCGGCGGCGGTGATGGCGGCGGCGACGGCGTGCTCGGAGGCCTGCTCGACGGCGGCGGCGTAGCGGAGCAGGTCTTCTTGGCCGACGCCGGGGGCAGGCTGGAGGTGGGCCAGGCTCATCCGGCCGGAAGTGATCGTGCCGGTTTTGTCGAGCACGACCGTGTCGATGGACCGGGAGGATTCCAGCGCCGGGTAGCCCTTGATGAAGATGCCGAGCTGGGCGCCGCGCCCGCAGGCGGCGACCAGGGCGGCCGGGGTGGCCAGGCCGAGCGCGCACGGGCAGGCGATGATCAGCACGGCCAGGCCGGCGCTGACCGCGTGGCCGGGGGCGGCGCCGGCCAGCAGCCAGCCGGCCAGGGTGAGGGCGGCGGCGGCCAGCACCGCGGGCACGAACACGACGCAGATCCGGTCGGCCAGCCGCTGGATGGCGGCCTTGCCCGCCTGGGCCTGTTCGACCAGCCGGACCAGCTGGGCGAGCTGGGTGTCGGCGCCGACCCGATTGGCCCGGACGACCAGGCGGCCGGTCAGGACCACGGTGCCGCCGATGACCTCGTCGCCTTCGCTCGTTTCGGCCGGTGCCGACTCGCCGGTCATCATGCTGCGGTCGACCGCGGTCTGCCCGAACAGGACCTCGCCGTCGGCGGCGATCGTCTCGCCCGGGCGGACCAGGAACATGTCACCGGGCCGGAGCTGGGCGACCGGGACCCGGCGCTCGGTGCCGTCGGGCTCCAGCAGGCAGACCTCTTTGGCTCCGGCGTCGGCCAGGGCGCGCATGGCGGCGCCCGCGTTCCGGCGCGCGCGGGCCTCGTACAACCGGCCGGCCAGCAGGAACGTGGTGACGGTGGCGGCCACCTCGAGGTAGATGCCACCGCCCCCGGAGCCGTTCAGCAGCTGGTGGAAGCCGCTCGGGCCGGCCGCCCGGTCGAGGGTGAACATCGCCCACACCGACCAGCCGCAGGCGGCGATGACCCCCAGCGACACCAGCGTGTCCATGGTCAGCGTGCCGTGCCGGAGGTTGCGGAGGGCGGCGGCGTGGAACGGCCAGGCCGACCACAGCGCGACCGGGGCGGCGCAGGCGATCAGGGCCCACGGCCAGCCCGGGAACCGGACCGACGGGATCAGCGACAATGTCAGCGACAGGTCGGTGAGCGGGACGAAGAAGACCAGCGCCACGATCAGGCGGTGCCACAGGTAGCGGGCGTGCCGGGCGGCGTCCGAGTCAGCGTCCTCGTCCTCGGCCGGCGTGGCCGGGCGGGCGAGGTAGCCGGCCGTCGCGACCGCCGCGGTCAGCGTCTCGATGGCGGTGGCGGCCGGGGCGGTGACGTGGGCGGTGCCGGTGGCGTAGTTGACGGTCGCGGTGACGCCGTCCAGCTTGGTGAGCTTCTTCTGGACCCGGACCGCGCAGGCCGCGCAGGTCATCCCGGTAACCGACAGGTCGATTTCCTGGATCGTTTCTGCCGGGTGCGTGCGCAAGGTGACGGGCACGCGGCCATGATAGGACCCGTGATGTTCCGGTGAGCGCGGCGGCGAAGCTCTGCGCTTTCCTGCTGCTGCTGGTGGCGGTGTTCGCCGGCGCCTACGCGGCGGGCGCGCGGGTGGGGCCGATCGCGCCCGGGCCGGCTGGAACGTCCACGCCGGCTCCGGCCAGCCCCGGCGGCGGGATGCGGATGGGTGAGATGCCGTGAGCGCCGGGCTGGACGCGGTCCAGGCCGAACTGGTCGTGGGCGGGATGAGCTGCGGGGCCTGCGCGGCCCGGATCGAGCGGCGGCTGAACAAGCTCGACGGGGTGGCCGCGACCGTCAACTACGCGACCGGGCGGGCCTACTTCACCAGCCTGGGCGGCCGCGAGCCGGGCGAGCTGATCGGGGTCATCGAGTCGTGCGGGTACTCGGCCACCGCGCCGCAACCGGCGGCCGGCCCCGGCGACGGGACCGGCCCGGACGGCGACGCCGAGGCGCGGGCACTCGGCCGGCGGCTGGCCGTCTGCGTGCCGCTGGCGATCGCGGTGATCGTGCTGGCGATGGTGCCGGGCGCCCAGTTCAGCGGCTGGCCGTGGGTCAGCCTGCTGCTGGCCGGGCCGGTCGCGGTCTGGGGCGCGTGGCCGCTGCACCGGACCGCCTGGGCCGGCCTCGGGCACGGCACCGCCACCATGGACACGCTGGTCAGCATGGCGGTGGTGGTGTCGTTCGGCTGGTCGGTGTACGGGCTGCTGTCCGGCGCGGCGACGATGTCGATGACGATGACGGTCAGCTTCACCTCGTTCCTGTCCGGCCAGCACCCGCTGTACTTCGACGTCGCCGCCGGGGTGCCCGCGGCCGTGCTGACCGGGCGCTACCTGGAGGCCCGGGCCCGCCGCCGGTCCGGGGCGGCGCTGACCGCGCTGGCCCGCCTGGGCGCCAAGACGGTGGCGGTGCGGCGGGACGGCGCCGAGACCCGGGTGCCGGTGGAGACCTTGGCGGCCGGGGAGACCTTCGTGGTCCGGCCGGGCGAGAAGATCGCGACCGACGGCGTGGTGGTCGAGGGGCGTTCGGCGGTGGACGCCTCGCTGGTCACCGGGGAGGCGGCGCCGGCCGAGGTCGGCCCGGGCGACGACGTGACCGGGGCCACCCTGAACATGAGCGGGCTGCTGGTGGTGCGGGCCACCCGGGTCGGCGCCGACACCCTGCTGGCCCAGATCACCCGGCTGGCGGGCGAGGCCCAGAGCACCAAGGCGGCCGCCCAGCGGCTGGCCGACCGGATCGCCGCCATCTTCGTGCCCTGCGTGATCACGCTGGCCGCCGTCACCCTCGGGTTCTGGCTGGGGGCCGGGGCGGGCGGCTCGGCGGCCGGCCAGGCGGCGGTGGCGGTGCTGGTGGTGGCCTGCCCGTGCGCGCTCGGGCTGGCCACCCCGATGGCGCTGCTGGCCGCGGTCGGGCGGGGCGCCCAGCTCGGCATCGGGGTCAAGAGCGCCCGGGCGCTGGAGGCGGCCCGCTGGGTCCAGGTGGTGGTGCTGGACAAGACCGGCACGCTGACCACCGGGGCGATGCGGCTGCAGTCGATCACCACCGACGGCGCCACCGAGGAGGAGGCGCTGCGGCGGGCGGGGGCGGTCGAGGACGCCTCCGAGCACCCGATCGGGCAGGCCATCGCCCGGGAAGCGGCCGCCCGGCTGGGCGGGCTGCAGCCGGGCGGCGAGTTCGTGGCCCGGCCGGGGGCCGGGGTGCAGGGCGTCAGTGAGGGACACGCGGTCGCGGTCGGCAGCGTTGATTTTTTTGATGAAAAGGGTCTGACGGTGCCGGGTTCCCTTCGGGCTGCGGTGTCGGACGCCGAGGAGGCGGGATCGACCGCGGTGCTGGTGGGCTGGGCGGAGAAGGCGCGGGCGGTCCTGGTGGTGGCGGACACGCTGCGACCGGGCGCGGTCGCCGCGGTGGGGCGGCTGCAGCGGCTGGGGCTGCGGACCGCGCTGGTGACCGGGGACAGCGAGCGGGCCGCGCGGGTGGTGGCCGAGCAGCTCGGGATCGCCCCGGACGACGTGGCCGCCCGGGCCCGGCCCGCGGAGAAGGCCCGCATCGTCCGCGGCCTGCAGGCCGACGGCTTGTCGGTGGCGATGGTCGGCGACGGCGTCAACGACGCGGCCGCGCTGGCCCAGGCCGACCTGGGCATGGCCACCGGCACCGGGACCGACGCCGCCATCGGGGCCGCCGACCTGACCCTGGTCAGCAGCGACCCCCACGCCATCGCGGACGCGCTGGTGCTGGCCCGGGTGACGCTGGCGGTGATCCGGGCCAACCTGGTGTGGGCGTTCGGCTACAACGTGATCGCGATCCCGATGGCCGCCCTCGGCTTCGTCAACCCGCTGATCGCGGGCCTGGCGATGTCGGTCAGCTCGCTGGTGGTGAGCGGCAACAGCCTGCAGATCCGGCGGTACAAGCCGCGGCGGGGGTCGGCGGAATGAGCGAGCGGGAGGGCCGCGGCGCGGTCTGGACTGAGGAGCGCCAAGCGAGGAACGAGCGCGGGCGCGACGAGGGAAGACCGCGCCTTCAAGCGGCCCGGGAGCGAGCGGGAGACACTGTCCGGGCGGCGGCGGTCCCGGTCGCCTGCGCGGTCGTGCTGACCGGGCTGCTGGCGGCGTGGGTGCTGACCGGCGGGGCGGGGACCTTTCACCGGGTTCAGGTGCAGGTCAGCAAGGCGGTGGTGCCGGCCCGCGGGTTCACCGCCGGGCAGGCGGCGGCCGTGCACTCGGCCGGGACCTATCTGACCATTCGCAACCTGAGCGGGCAGGCGGATGAGCTGACCGGGGTGAGCAGTCCGGTGGCGGGGCGGGTGGAGCTGGTCGAGCGCACCACCGTGGGCGGGGCGCAGACCGTGGTGCGGGAACTGGCGGTGCCGGGGCATGGGACGCTCACGCTGACGCCGTACGGCGATGACGTGCTGCTGGTGGACCCGGATGCTTATGAGGGGCGAGGGACGGTGGCGCTGGTGCTGACGTTCCGGCGGGCGGGGAAGGTTGCGGTCAGCGCTGACGTGAGCGCGCCCGGGTCGCCTTAGGTCAGGTAGGGCGCGATCTGGGGGGTGAACTGGTTCAGGTCGTAGATGCCGAGGGCCTGCTCGATCGACGTGATGCGGGCGACCATCGCGGTGAACTCGTCGCCGCCGAACTGCTGGTGCTCCAGGTCGGCGAAGTGCTGGCCGAGGTCGGCGAACTCCTGGGCGGGGACGATCTTGCGGAAGGCCGGGAAGATCACGGTGTCCTCGCGGGCCTCGTGGGGCTCGTACATGCGGACGAACGCCTGCATCGCGCCGGACAGCTTGGTGCTGGTGACGGCGTTCAGGGTGCTACCTGATCTGGTCTGGGCCAGCAGGTACTGGGTGATGACGCGGCCGCGGGCGTGCTGGGTCAGCAGGGTGGTGACGGTGCTGGCCAGCGGACCCGAGCGCAGGCGGGGGAACACGTAGCCCTCTTCCAGGCCCTCGTGGAAGCCCTCGATGAAGTCGTGGATGATCAGCGCCGAGTCCTGCACGTGGGCGGCGGCCAGCGGGCGGCCGGACGCGGCCTGGGTGGTCATCGCCCGGTAGCAGAGCAGCACCCGCTTGAGCACGCCGTGCTCGCGCATCAGGTCGTCGTCCGGCGGGATGCCGTCGCTGGCGGCGGCCGGGGAGCTGGTCGCCGCCCAGCTGGCGCCGACGGCGGCGGCGCCGACGGCCAGTCCGCCGGCTCCGAACAGCAGAGACCGGCGGGTCTGGTGGGGTGGCGGTGATTGTTGCGATGTGGGGGGCGCGAGGGGCGCGGGGGCTTTTTGTGACTCGTGGTTTGTCGTCATGGGGTGGGGATGAGGGGCTTTCCGTCGGGGCGGAGGACGTACCACTCGCCGCCGTTCAGGTCGATGGACTGGCCGGTGGCCTGGCCGGGCGCGGTGTCGCCGGTGTAGGTGTACAGCGGCCAGCCGCCGTAGGTCAGCACGGTACCGCCCTCGGGGTCGGGGTCGGTGCCCAGCAGCGCGTCCTTGACCCCGGCGCCAGCCGCGAACGAGCCGCCGTCGGGGACCTTGACCGGCGGCCAGGTCCCGGCGCAGGCGCCGGTGCAGGTCACCGACCGCTGGTTGTCGGGCTGGAACATGTACAGGGCGTAGCCCTTGCTGGTGACCAGGACCTGGCCGACGCCGGTGACGGTGGCCACCTTGACCGTGACCTTCGGGCCGCTGGCGTGGGCGGTGGTGGCGGCCGAGCTGGAGCAGCCGGCCGCGAGCACCAGGGCGCCGGCCACCAGGCCGGCCGGCCAGCCGCGTCGCCTCACTGGCCATCCTCCTCCGGTGGGGGGTTCCGCCCTCGTACTACGGCTGGTAGTTGTAGGCTGACCGTACCAGAGACCCGACTCGGAGGTCGGCGGACTTCATGCCCGGGATGAACAGCGGTCTCAACATCCACGACTCGACCGTGGTGGCGGCGTTTCACGCGGCGCTGTTGCATCAGGGCCTGATCGCCCTGGGCATTTTCGCGCTGCTGTCGATCGGCTGGGTGGCCGTCCGCGGCCGCAACCCGGCGGCGGCGCCGGCTCCGCCCGAGCCGCTGGCGCATCGGGTGCTGCGGATCGGCTTCGGGCTGTTGTGGCTGCTGGACGGGCTGCTGCAGACCCAGTCGGGGATGGCGGCGGGCTTGCCCGGCCAGGTTATCGAGCCGGGCGCGGTGACCTCGCCGCACTGGGTGCAGCACCTGGTCAACTGGGCCGGCACCACCTGGTCCTACCACCCGGTGCAGGCCGGCTCGGCGGCGGTGTGGATCCAGGTCGGCATCGGGCTGTGGCTGCTGGCCGCCCCGCGCGGCGGGGCTTCGCGGCTGGGCGGGCTGGTCAGCCTGGGCTGGGCCCTGGTCGTCTGGGTGTTCGGGGAGTCGTTCGGGGGGATCTTCGCGCCCGGGCTGAGCTGGCTGACCGGCGCGCCCGGGGCGGTGCTGGTGTACGCGGTGGCCGGCGGGCTGCTGGTGCTGCCGGAGCGGGCGTGGCTTTCCCGGCGGCTGGGCCAGGCCCTGCTGGGCGGGCTGGGCGTGTTCCTGGCCGGGATGACCGTGCTGCAGGCGTGGCCGGGCCGGGGCTCCTGGGGCGGGCAGGCCAGCCCGCTGGCCAGCATGGTCCAGCAGATGGCGGTGACCTCGCAGCCGCACGCGACCGCCACCCTGGTCACCGGCTTCGAGACGCTGACCCGGGCGCACGGGTTCGTGGTCAACCTGGTCGCGGTGATCGTGATGGGCGCGGTGGCGGCCGCGTTCCTCGTCGCCGGGGTGACCGGGCGGCGGGAGCTGGCCCGGCCCGCGGTCGTCGCGTTCCTGGCGTTCGGCCTGGCCGACTGGGTGCTGGTCCAGGACCTGGGGTTCTTCGGAGGGCTGGGCACCGACCCGAACAGCATGGTCCCGTTCGGGCTGCTGGCGGTGACCGGGTTCCTGGCGCTGGCGCCCGCCCCTGCTACCGCTCCCGTGGCCGAACCGGCCCGGGTGGGGTGGCGGGACCGCCTGGCGGGCTCGACGTTCGGGACGATGGTGGCGGCGGGCGCGCTCGGGGTGATCGTGCTCGGCGTCGTGCCGATGGTCACCGCCCAGGCCAGCCCGGACGCCAGCACGATCCTGGCCGAGTCGCTGGACGGGCCGGCCGCCGCCATCAACATCCCGGCCGGCGACTTCACCCTGACCGACCAGCACGGCCGCCAGGTCACGCTGTCCAGCCTGCGCGGCAAGGTGGTGCTGCTGACGTTCCTCGACCCGGTCTGCGTGTCCGACTGCCCGCTGATCGCCCAGGAGTTCCGGCAGGCCGGCCAGATGCTCGGGGTCCACAATCCGCACGTGGCGCTGGTCGCGGTCAACGTCAACCCGCTGTACCACCAGGAGGCCTACATCCAGGCCTTCGACCGCCAGGAGAACATGGCCAGCGCCCCCAACTGGCTGTACCTGACCGGCAGCGAGCCGACCCTGCGGAGGGTCTACCAGGAGTACGGGGTGCCGTCGGAGACGCTGCCGGCCGGGGCGATGCTCGGGCACAACGACATCGCGTTCGTCATCGACCCCCACGGCGAGGTCACCGAGCAGCTCGACCTCGATCCGGGGCCGGGGACGGCGGCGACCGAGTCGTCGTTCGCGACCGAGCTGGCCGAGGCGGCCAATCAGACGCTGGCGGGCCAGTGAGGGGCCGGCTGACGCCGCTGGCCGCGCTGGCCATCGCGGCCGCGGTGGCGGGCTGCAGCAGCGCCTCCGCCAGCGGCGCGCACAGCGGCGGCAGCACCGGCGGGGCGGCCCGGCCGGACGCGGCCCCCGCCACTCCCCCGCTGTCGATGGTCAGCTCGGTGGCCACGACCGGCGCGACCTGGGCCACGGTCCCGATGGGGGCGACGGCCGGGCCGAACGAGTTCTGGCAGCTGTTCACCCGGCCCGCGGGCCGCGCCAGCTGGCAGCTGAAGACGCCGCCCGGCATCGCCACCAACGGCGCGCTGGTGCTGGCCGGGGCCGGGGCCACGCTGACGGCCGGCATCCGGCCCAGCATCGACCTGACCTTCTCCCCCATCACCAGCACGGCCGACGGGGGCCAGAGCTGGACCACCAGCTCGCCGCAGACCGGGCTGGCCGATCACCCGGACGCGCTGGCGGCCGGACCCGGCGGGCAGCTGATCGCGGACGGCGAGAACGGGCAGGTCAGCGTGCTGGCCTCCGGTGGTGCGAGCTGGTCGGGGCTGACCTCGGCCCAGGCGCTGAGCACGGTGCGCGGGTGCGGGCTGACGTCGGTCAGCGCGGTCGCCTACACCCCGGGCGGCCAGCCGCTGGTGGCGGGGACCTGCCGGACGGCCGGGGCGGCCGGGGTGCTGGTCAGGTCGGGGTCGGGCTGGCAGCTGGCCGGGGTGCCGCGGCCCGCGTCGCTCAAGGGCCAGCCGGTCCAGGTGCTGCGGCTGACGCGGACCAGCGCCGGCGACGTGGCCCTGTTCCAGGCGGGGACCAGCCTGTTCGCGGGCTGGAGCGGAGACGGCCGTCACTGGTCGGTGTCCAGGCCGCTCGGCACCGGCGGTGCCAGCGTCGCATCGGTGTCCTACGCTTTCAAAAATCAGGTGGGAGTGGAGCTGACCGGCGGGCGCGCACAGACGGTCAGCGGTCCGGGCGGGGCGTGGACGGCGCTGCCGACCCTGCCGACGGTCGCGGCCGGGCACTCGGTCGCGCTGGCGCTGCCGGCGGGCGGGGGCACCGAGGCGCTGGCGGCCGACGCCGGTTCGATGACCGTTTACCAGCTGACCGGCGCGCGCTGGGTCAAGACGCAGACGATCAAGGTGCCGATCCAGTACGGGTCTTCCAGCGGGTCCTGACGTCAGTCGCGGGCCTCGGGCACCGCCCACTTGTCCTCGAGCTTGCCGAAGTGCCAGATGGCGAGGGCGACGATCCAGGTCACGACGAAGATGCCGACGATCACGAAGCCGGCCTTGTTGATGTCGAACGCGCCCATGAACGACCAGAACCCGCCGGTCAGGTTGTACTGCGAGCCGACCAGGCCGAGGATCTCGATCGTGCCGATGAACAGGGCCACGAACACCGACAGGCCGGTGATGGTCAGGTTGTAGTAGACCTTGCGGATCGGGTTGGCGAAGGCCCAGTCGTAGGCGAAGTTCATGAAGCAGCCGTCGGCGGTGTCGAACAGGCACATGCCCGCCGCGAACAGGATCGGCAGCGACAAGATCGCATAGAACGGCAGCCCCGACACCACCGCGGTGCCCGCCAGGACCAGCAGCGCGACCTCGGTGGCGGTGTCGAACCCGAGGCCGAACAGGATGCCGAGCGGGTACATCTTCCAGGGCGTGTCGATCCGGCGGCCGAGCGGGCCGAAGAACCGGTTCATCAGGCCGCGCTTGTTGAGCTGGGCCTCCAGCTCCTCGTCGTTGTAGCGGCCCGACCGCATCTCCCGGAACACCCGGACGATGCCGGCCAGCACGACGATGTTCAGCAGCGCGATGACGTAGAGGAAGGTGCCGGACACGCCGGTGCCGATGATCCCGGTGACGTTGTGGAGGCCGGAGCCGGAGTTCCTGACCTGCTGGTCGAGCGCGCGGATGCCGAAGTTGAGCAGCACCGCGAGCACGAACACGACGCTGGAGTGACCGAGCGAGAAGAAAAAGCCGACGCTGAGCGGGCGCTTGCCGTCGTTGACGAGCTTGCGGGTGGTGTTGTCGATGGCGGCGATGTGATCAGCGTCGAACGCGTGGCGCATGCCCAGCGTGTAAGCCAGCGCCCCGGTGCCGAACCCGAAAACCTCGGTCCCGGTGATGCGGTAGTGCCCGCCGACGGCGGCCGCCAGCATGATCCAGCCGGCCACGTGGAGGGCGACGATCACGGCCACCATCAGGCCCGTGCGGGTCCACTCGGCCGGGGTCAGGCCGTTGCGGATGCGCTGGATGCGCAGGGCCACCGCCGCCATGTACACGCCACCTTCCGCTGCCGCTGGCTGGTCGGGCCCCAGTCTAGAAATACTTGCAACTAAGTTGCAATAGCGGTTACTACGCAGCTGCAGCCGGGTGGCTGAGAGTGATCAGCGCGGTGGGCGGCGGGCCAGCCAGAGCAGGCGGGTGGCACGGACGGTGAGGTCGTCGCGGTGACGGACGCTGGCGGGGCCGTGGTCGGCGACCAGGGCCGCCAGGGCCTGCTGGTCGGCCGGGTCGAGCTGGTCGGCCAGCCCGGTGCGCAGGCGGTCGAGGGTCAGCTGGGCGTAGCGGCCGGTGGCGGGGGGCAGCGGCGCCTCCAGCGCGATCGCGAACTGGCGCTCGGCGGTGATCGTGAAGCCGGCCGCGGTCAGGCGGGTGGTCCAGTCGGAGCCGAGCTCAGGAACCTGCTCGGCGTGGCGGGCGGTCAAGGCCGCGTGGACGCGGTCTTCGAGGGCGCCGTCGCCGGGCAGGAACCGCGGGAACGAATCGTCGCTGGAGGTTTCGGCCACCGCCAGCGAGCCGCCCGGCCGGAGCAGGGCGAGGATCCGGGCCAGGGCCTGGTCGGGGTCGCCCAGGTGGTGCATGGACATCGAGGCCCAGGTCAGGTCGGCCGGGCCCCCGATCAGCGAGCGCAGCTCCGGCCAGGGGCGGTCCAGGTCGATCGCGGCCACGTCGACCCGGTCGTCGAGGCCGAGCCGGCCGGCGCGCTCGCGCAGCCGGTGCAGCCGCCCGGGGTCGAGGTCGACGGCGGTCACGCGGGCGCCGGGAAACGCTCGCAGCAGGGCGAACGTGCCGGTCCCGGTGCCGGCCCCGAGGTCGACGATGCGGCTGACCGGCGGCTGGGCGGTGGCGGCGATCCAGGCGGTCACGTCGGCCAGGTAATCGGCCAGGACCTCGCCGTCGAGGTCCAGTAGCTCGGTCAGGGCGGCTTCATGGGCGGGGTCGCCGGGGGCGTGGTCGTGGTCGTGGTCGTGGGCGGCGGCGTGGCCGGGCTGGTGGCTCATGGCTCTGAGCTTAGGGGCGCCTTGCGTTAGTGACATAACATCTTGCGTATGAAGCAAGAAGACGGCGAGGTCGACCGGCTGGTGCGGGCCCGGATCCGGGGGCTGCGGCTGGCGCTGGGCTGGTCACTGGACGACCTGGCCGGCCGCTGCTACCTGAGCCCGTCCACGCTGAGCCGGATCGAGACCGGCCACCGGCGGATCGGCCTCGACCAGCTGACCGCGATCGCGCGGGCGCTCGGCACCAGCATCGACCAGCTGGTCGAGGCGGCCGACGACGACGTGGTGATCCGGCCTCAGCACGACGAGGCCCGCGGCATCACCGCCTGGACGCTGAACCACGAGGACGGCCCGCACGGGATGACGGTGGCCAAGATGCGGATCACCCGGCCGCCGGGCGAGGTGGGCCGGGACGATCTGCGGGCGCACCCGGGCCGGGACTGGTTCACGGTGCTGACCGGCACGCTGGTGCTGTTCCTGGACGAGCGGACGGTCACGATCGGGCCCGGCCAGGCGGCCGAGTTCTCGACGATGATCCCGCACGGGTTCGGCGCGCTGGGCGGGCCGGCCGAGATCATCGGCATCTTCGACCACGACGGCCAGCGGACCCACCTGCGCCCAGTCAGCAGCTGACCGCTCAGCAGCTGACCGGGACCTCGGCCGGGCGGGCGGCGGTGGGCCGGGTGGTGTCGAGGTCGGTGACCTGGATCCCGGCCCGCTGGGCGGCCTGGGCCAGCGCGCCGTCCAGCAGCTGCAGGTCGCGCAGGGCGAGCCAGGTGCGGCTGGGCGACCCGCTGGGCAGGGTGTCCGCTATGTGCGCGAACCGGGACGCGGAGCGGACGTAACCGGGGGTGGGCCGGTCGTCGGCGGGCGGGTCGAGGGCGGCGGTGATCGCGCCGCGCTCGGCCGACGCCACGCCGGCGATGGCCGACGAGCCCGGCAGCCAGCCGCCGAACAGGGCGACCTGGGTCTGGAACGGCTCGGCGCTGGTGGCGGCGTCGGCAGCGGGGGTGGCCTCGTCGTCGGGGGTCCGGCGGGCCGGGTACTGGCCGAACTTGTCGATCGCGGCCGCGAACTCGGTGACCGTGGTCGCGAACCGGTGCAGCAGGATCCGGTCGGTGGTGCCGAATTGGTCCGCGCCGGGGCCGCCGTCCGCGCGGTCCAGCTGCGCCTCGATGCCGGTGGCGGCGTCGGCGGCGGCCGCGAAGTCGCCGGCCTGGACGCTGGCCAGGGCCTGGCCGACCGCGGTGGTGACCGGGGCGGGCAGCCCCCGGCGGGCGATCGCGAGGGCGAAGCGGGCCACGTTGCTGAGCCCCACCTCGGCGTCGAACAGGCGCTGGTGCAAGGTGGCGGCGCTCCAGCCGGGCGGGACGGCGGCCGGGTCGTCGAGCCGGGCGTCGATGAGCAGGGCGGCCTCGTTCAGCCGCAGCAGCTGCCGCTGCAGCCTGGGGTCGGCCCGCGGCAGCTCGTGGCCGGCCCGGACGGTGGCCTGGTACAGCTCGGTCAGGTCGCTGGCGACCTCGCGGGCGCGGGCCGCGTAGGAACGCTGCATCCGGGCCACGGCGGTGCCCGGGCGGGGCCGGAAGAACGCGAAGTGCACCACGATCGTGGTGGCCGCGCCGAGCGCGATCTCGGCCGCCAGCCAGCCGTAGCCGGCCAGCGGGACGAAATCCTGGATGAAAAAGCCCAGGAACGCGCCCATGAACGCGAGCACCCCGCCGTTGAAGCCGCGCGGGCCGAACCGGCGGCACCAGGTACCGATGGCCAGGATCACCACCAGCGAGGCGAGCGACAGCACCCGCACGTGCTGGGCAAGGCCCATGGCCAGGGTGGCCAGCAGCGGCAGCGGCAGGAACAGCAGCGTGCCGAGCTGGGCGCGGGCGGTCGGCATCATGCTGGCGCCGAACCCGCTGATCATGGCCAGGATCGCGCCCAGCATCATCGCGATGACCATCAGCGCGTGGTTCACGGTCTGGATCTGGGTGACGGCGGCCTTGGCGGCGCCGGCCGGGGCCGGGGTCTGCAGGGCGCCGGTGGTGCGGACGAAGAGGTACTCGACGGCCAGCACGACGCCGATGGAGACAACGATGTCAGCGGCCATCCGGAGCCGCATCATGCCCGGATCGGTGCTGTCGAGCCAGTCGAGCCAGGCCCGGGTACGGCGAACCTTCGGCGGCGCGTGCTTACCTACGTAGGCGGGGCTGCTGTCGCTGTGCAGAAGAGGGCGCGGTCACCGGTTCACGCAGGCCAGAATGCTCATGGATAGTTAGTTTACCTTAAGCAAGTATATTTGGCCAGCCGGGGTGCGGCGGTAGGTGGCGGCGCGCGGACCGCTTCGCCCTTTACTCAGGGGTGTAGGCGTCGCCGATGGCTTGCCAGTCGGGCAGGCCGACCAGGTTGAACAGTTCCCGCGGGCTGCTGCCGACCGCGCCCGGCGAGGTGCCGCCGAGCTTCTCCAGCGCGGCGATCATGCCGTGGGCGGCCGCCGCGAACAGGTCGACCGGGTGGATGGCGATCGCATAGCCCAGGTCCTGCAGGTAGTCCGGGCCGCCGTCGGGGGTCAGGCCGTCGAGCACCAGGTTGATCAGCAGCGGGGCGTCGACCTCGTGGGCGATCCGCTCGACCTCGGCCGCGCTGCGGGGGGCCTCGACGAAGATGACGTCCGCGCCGGCCTGGACGTAGGCGTTGGCCCGGTCGATGGCGGCGTCGAGGCCGAGCACCGCCCTGGTGTCGGTCCGGGCCACGATCAGCGCGTCGGTCCGCGCGTCGAGGGCGGCCCCCAGCTTGGCCACGAACTCGGCCTCGCTGATGACCTCCTTGTCGGGCAGGTGGCCGCAGCGCTTGGGGAACGTCTGGTCCTCGAGCTGGATGGCGGCCACGCCGGCCTTCTCGTAGGCCCGCACGGTGCGGACCACGTTGATGGCGGCCCCGTAGCCGGTGTCGGCGTCCGCGATCAGCGGCAGGTCACCGGCCGCGTCGACCATCATCGCGGCCCGTTCGGCCATCTCCGACCCGGTGACCAGGCCGATGTCGGGCAGCCCGAACCCGGACGCGGCGGTGCCGGCCCCGGTCAGGTAGGCGGCCTTGAACCCCGTCCGCCGGGCCAGGTGGGCCGAGATGCCGTCGAACACCCCGGGCGCCACGATCAGCTCGCCGGTGTCCAGCAGCGCCCGCAGCCGGGTGCCGGGCGTCTGCGGAGCGGCCGCGGCGCCGCCTTCGTCGGAGGAATCAGCAGAATGCGTCATGATGCCACCATCGGAAACTGAGAAAATGGTTGTGCAGACCA
>Ga0213875_10000756_pt1 | contig 24404 bp, 25 predicted proteins | sample BarmaccomBMRX_R8_FD_160105 | JGI IMG/M metagenome (GOLD analysis project Ga0213875, IMG submission 160105) | Root-associated microbial communities from Barbacenia macrantha in rupestrian grasslands, the National Park of Serra do Cipo, Brazil - RX_R8 | ecosystem: Host-associated > Plants > Roots... | reverse complement strand
GAATTGCGGGATTCTTCGGATACCTTGCCGATATTCCGCAACAAGTCCTCAATGGACTGCTCTCCTACCGAGGAAGCCATACCGGTAGTATGCAAAGTTGCGTTCAGCCGATCAACATAACGACGATGATGCTGTGCGTGGTGCAACTCCAAGGTACGCGCGTCGAAGTAAGGTTCGAGCGCGTCGTATCCGTACGGCAGGTCGGGAAGGCTGTAGGCGCTCATGGGCCCCTTCCTGAACTGGGACTGTCGTAGTCGATAGATGTCTATCGTACACGGTAAATCAGCACGGGCACGCGGAGCGCGACCCCGTGAAGCCGGTAAAGAGAGCTACGTCGGCAGACCCAGCGTGCCAAGTATCTCCGCCAGCACGTACGAATGCGAGCCGGGATCGGTTCTGTCATCTAGCTGCATGTGCTGGTGCTCATCCGCCGGAGGCTGGGGCGGAGTTACCGAGCCTGCAGGCGGTCGGCGGTCGGCTGGTGCCGACGACCGGACTCGCTGAGAACAGTGTCCGGCAAATGGCGGTATGCGCTGTGGCGTCCGGCGCAACGCCGGGCTTTTCGTCGCGGGGAGCGCACCTGTGAGCGCCGTTGACCACCAAGCGCTCTCAGGTCTAGAGCAGTTTGGCCGCCTAGGGACGTAATCTCCGCCGCGGCGCGGCCCGGGCGTAACCACCCGCAGTCGCCCGTAAATCGGTCCCTACGAGGTACGTCCCGGCAGTACACGGCCCGGTCCGGCGTGCGCTGCGTCTGGTGCGCTGGCATATGCGGACAGACCCGTATGTGGTCTCTTCAATGTGGTCGTCCCAGAAGGTCCAGATGCACCAGATGCACCAGAGGCAATTGATTCGAGAGAGGTGCGCTGGTGACTTCCCGCACACCACGCTATATCCGTGGAAGCCTGACTGCTGTTGCGGCTGCACTGCCGATTGCGCTGGTGGCGTCGTGGCACACTGCGGCCGGCTCGGAGCCGGTCGTCTCGGTGAGTGTTGCGCGGCCACTAACCGCCCCACCACCTGTGCCCCAGCCGGCCCCAGCACCCGTGACCCAGCCGGTCGTCGGGATGGACAACGAGATCGATGATCTGGCTGGCTTGGCTGATCCGGATCCCAACCCGGACCCGGCCGCTAAGGGGCGAAACAACGAGCGACACCGCAAGCTGCAGGAGGCGCCGGACGGTGGCGGGGGTAAGAACCCCAACCCGAACTGCACCTTGATCGTTCCGCCTGCACCTTTCACCGCCCAGGGGCTGGCTACGCCGTATGAGCTGGTGGCGACCAACCGCCGCAACGGTCCGTGCCGTGAGGCCAACGACAATCAATCGGCCTTCGTCGAAGCCACGATCATCGATCCGGCGACCGGGGCCTTGTCCATCTACCGGCCGCTGGTCATCGATCGGGGAACCCAACCTGCGGCGCCGCCCGTGGTACCGAAGCTGGCGCCTGGTTCAGTTGTTGGGCTGTGGTTCGGGTTCCAGGGCAATGTGTTAAGGCTGGCTGGAGCTTCGGGCGGATGCGTCAACGGGCTACCTGGCTCGCCGTTCGGGCAGTTCGCCTACTGCGGAGCTCCCGAGTTCTTCCGGGCCGCCAACGCCGCGATCGGCGCGGGCAAGCTGAAAGTGCCGCCGGTCGGGAGGGCTCGCGATGGCCAAGCCTGCCCCACTACGCGCGACTTTGCGGTTGTTGATCAGGACCAGAGTGACAACCTCACCACGCGTTACCTGGCGTTGCGTAATGGGCGTACCGCGCAGGACACTCCGGCGAATATCGCAGCGCTGCCTCTCCGCACGGTATTGAAAAATGCCAGTGACAACGGGTTGCTGACCGGGTTTATCAATCCTGCGCTGGGCTGTACGCCCTTTACTGCCCCCGACCTCACCCTGGGGGGCGCCCCGGGATCATCGTTGGCGCTGAACGAACTGCAGGCCGCTGCCACGAAGACGACGCCGATGGCGCTCATCCCGCCCAACGATCCGATGGCGCAGGTCAACGGTAGGCCCAGCGTAGCCAAGATCAACTTGTACCGCGCGGGAGTTAATCAGCCACCGATGAATCCCACCGTTGACACTGCCCAGGCTTACTGCTTCAACCTCGCCACTATCGCCCCAGCCCGGCTGCGGCTCGACCGGGTGCTCACCATCGGTGGCCCGTCCCCCGACCCGGCCGCGGCGAGAAACCTCTTCACCTTCCTGACTCAGCGGCTCAAGGCCTCGTTCACCGACCTCAAATGTAAGGCCCCAGCCCGCAACAAAAAACGCTGAACCCCCACCCCGTCGCGTGCCCGTTTATGTCTCCCTGTCCGGGATGCCAGACGCTGGAAGGAAACAGCCGCCGACTAGACGAACCCTGCGCACCGGGTCACGATGAGGTCACGGCGACCCGGTGGGAAAGCCGGGTCCGGAAGCTGCGCCGTATCGGTCTGAAGCAGATCTGCGATTCGGCGTCACTGGAGGTGACGGATGCAGGCCAGTGTCTGGTGGGGATCCAAGTGCCGGGAAGGCGATGCCTGGCTACGGTCGGTGCTGACGGTTGGCTGGTTGCTAGGGATCTGCTTGACGGTCGCGATGGGGCTCATTCACCTGCAGGTGTGGCTCGACGGTTACCGCGCAATCCCGATAATCGGCCCGCTGTTCATCTTGAATGCGGTTTGTTCGGGCGTGCTGGCCGCAGCGTTGTTGACGGTGCCAGCCCGCCTGCGCAGCCTGGTGGCGATCGTGACGGCGCTATTTACCGTGGGGACCTTGATAGGGCTGATTGTCAGCCTGACCGTCGGCCTGTTCGGGATGCACGAGGTCATGCAGGCGCCCTTCGTTGTCACCACGCTGGTGGTAGAAACGGCAGGTGTGGTGGTGCTACTACTGATCGCCGTATTGCATCACCGCACGCAGCGGCATCAATGATGGTAGTAGTAGTTATTGGGGACGATGTTTTTCACGCCTTCCCACAGCCCACCAATCATGTCTCGCACGTTCTGTGCGGCGCTGGGGATCGCGCTCGAGATCGGCTGACCCAACAGGTTCAAGAGGATGAGGATTAAGATCACGACCACGAAGAAGTTCACGACTCTGATGACCGAATGGCCAATGTTCGGTGCCGCCATCACGTTCCCTTTCCATGCCAGTGGCGCGAGCCAACAGTGCGCAGTTCTCTGGGGCCATCCTTGGCACGCCCGCCCCGGTCAGCGAGGACGGAGCTGACCGCACCTGCACACAAAGTCATCGCCACAGCCTCTCCGCCAGGTTCACACACGACCCCGCGCGTGGCGAGGCTGCGCGCCGGATTGCTGTGGGTAATCACAGAGCATAGCGTACGGCCTGCGTCCAAATCCTCACAGACCGCGATCGAGTCACGCATTCCGGACGGATCGCCCTGCTGGTGCCGGCCTCCCTTCCGGCGCTGGTCCCGCGCCTTTCATGGCTGGCTGGTGGCATCCGAGGTGCCGGCCTCCGATGGCGCGTACAGGTACGTATTGATCAACCGCAGGAGCAGGTCGGTGTCTACCGGCTTGGTGACGTAGTCGTTGGCACCTGAGGCCAGACTCTTGGCCCGGTCCTCCTTCATCGCTTTCGCGGTCACCGCGATGATGGGCAGGTCGGCATAGCGGCTGATGTTGCGGATCGCCGCCATCGTGGCGTTACCGTCCAGCTCGGGCATCATGACGTCCATCAGCACGAGCGCGATGTCGTCGTTACGCTCCAACGCGCGGACTCCGGCGACCCCGTTGTCGGCGAAGACCACTTGCAGGCCGTGTGCCTCGAGCATGCTGCTCAGCGCAAAGACGTTGCGCAGGTCGTCATCCACGATCAGGATCTTCTCGCCGTGGAAACGTGGCAGGGTGGCGTCGCGGGTGTCGGGTAGTTGTGGCAGCGAGCGGGCAGCTGGGACCAGCTCCGGGGGGCTAGCGGTCTCCGGGGCTGCCTCCGGTGCCGGGCTCTCCGGAACCGGAAGCACGGAGGGCTTGGCCACTTCGGGCAGGTAAAGCGTGAACACGCTGCCTACGCCCGGTTCGCTGCGGACAGTCAGCTCGCCGCCGAGTAGCTGCGTCAGCTGGCGGCTGATCGACAGACCGAGCCCAGTACCGCCATATTTCCGGCTCGTAGTGCCGTCGGCTTGCTGGAATGCCTCAAAGATCACCGACAGCTTGTCAGCCGGAATGCCGATACCGGTGTCTTCCACCTCGAACGCCACCCGTGCCGGCGCGGCGCGGAGCGCTTCGTTTTCCACCTCGTCGGCAGCGGCGGGGCGGATCCGCAGCGTCACCCCGCCCTCGTCGGTGAACTTCACCGCATTGGACGTCAGGTTGCGCAGGATTTGCTGCAGGCGCTGCTCATCAGTGCGCAAGATCGGCGGCAGCGTCGGATCGAGCTGGACGACGAAATGCAGCGCCTTCTCGGCCGCCAAGGGTTCGCACAGCGTCCTGACGTACTTGACCACCGCGCTCATCGCGACATCGGACAGCGACGGTTCCATCCGGCCCGCCTCGACCTTGGCCAGGTCGAGGATGTCATTGATGAGCTGCAGCAGGTCGCTGCCGGCGGAGTGAATGGTCCTGGCGAATTCCACCTGCTTGTCGGTCAGGTTGCCGTCCAGATTGTCTGCCAGCAACTTGGCCAGCACCAGTGCGCTGTTAAGTGGGGTGCGCAGCTCGTGGGACATGTTCGCCATGAAGTCAGACTTGTAGCGCGATGCGGCGGCCAGCTGGGCGGCCCGCTCTTCGATCTCTTGGCGGGCCAGCTCGATCTCCGCGTTCTTGATCTCGATAGCACGGTTCTGGGTGGCCAGCAGCGCCGCCTTCTCGGCCAGCTCCGTGTTTGACTTCTGCAGCTCAGCCTGCTGCGCCTGGAGCCGCTGCGAGCCGGCGGTCAGCTCCTGGGCCAGCCGCTGCGACTCAGCCAGCAGCATCTCAGTCCGGGAGTTGGCCAAAATCGTGTTGACGTTCAGGCCAATCGACTCGCGCAACCGTTCGAGCAAGTCTCGGTGCACTGTCGTGAACTCGTTGACCGAGGCCAGCTCGATCACGCCCAATGCCTTGTCTTCGAACAGCAACGGCAGGACCAGCACGTTGATGGGCGCGGTTTGGCCGAGGCCGGAGCTGATCACGGCGTAGTCCGGCGGGGCATCGGTGACCAGGATCGTTCGCTTGTCCAAGGCTGTCTGCCCGACCAGCGACTCGCCGAGGGCGAAGCGACGGACGGTGTCGGACTTCTGCACGCCGTAACCGGCGGTGAATTCCACGGTGGTCAACCCAGTGGTCGACCCATCGCCGTCCTCGCGAACCAGGAAAAACGCCGCTTGCTGGGCTGACACCAGCGGAGCGAGCTCACTGAGCACCAGCGAGGCCATGGTGGCCAGATCGCGGTGGCCTTGCATGAGGCTGGACAGCCGGGCGAGGTTGGTCTTGAGCCAGTCCTGTTCCTTGTTCGTCCGGGTGGTCTCTTTGAGGTTGGCGATCATCTGGTTGATGTTGTCTTTGAGGTCGGCGACCTCGCCGGAGGCATCCACCGTGATCTGCCGGGTCAGGTCGCCGGCCGTCACCGCAGTGGCCACTGCGGCGATCGCGCGCACCTGCGTAGTCAGGTTGCCCGCCAGCACGTTGACGTTCTCAGTCAGGCGCTGCCAGGTGCCCGACACACCGATCACCTCGGCCTGTCCACCGAGCTTGCCCTCGGTGCCCACCTCGCGGGCCACCCTGGTGACCTCGGAGGCGAAATCCGACAGCCGGTCGACCATGGTGTTGATCGTGGTCTTGAGCTCCAAGATCTCGCCGCGTGCGTCGACGTCAATCTTTTTCGACAGGTCACCGTTGGCCACCGCGGTGGTCACCTGAGCGATGTTGCGCACCTGGTTGGTCAGGTTGTTCGCCATCAAGTTGACGTTGATGGTCAGGTCTTTCCAGGTACCAGCGACGTTGGGCACCTTCGCCTGCCCGCCCAGGATGCCCTCGGTGCCGACCTCGCGGGCCACCCGGGTTACCTCGTCGGCGAACGCGCTGAGCGTGTCCACCATCCCGTTGATCGTCTCGGCCAGGGCAGCCACCTCACCGCGGGCCTCCACGGTGACCTTCTTGGACAGATCACCACCGGCGACCGCGGTCGCCACGGTGGCGATGCTGCCGACCTGATTGGTCAGGTTCTCGGCCATGCCGTTGACGTTGTCGGTGAGCGCTTTCCAGGTGCCGGCTACCCCGCGCACCCGGGCCTGGCCGCCCAGCTTGCCTTCACTGCCCACCTCGTGTGCCACCCGGGTCACCTCATCGGCGAACGCGGACAGCTGGTCGACCATGGTGTTGAGGGTGCTCTTGAGCTCCAGGATCTCGCCCCGGGCATCAACGGTGATCTTGCGGCTGAGATCGCCGCGGGCCACCGCGGTGGCCACCTGGGCGATGCTGCGCACCTGGTCGGTCAGGTTGCTGGCCATCACGTTGACGTTGTCGGTGAGCGCTTTCCAGGTGCCCGCGACCCCAGGCACTTCCGCTTGGCCGCCGAGCTTGCCCTCGCTGCCGACCTCACGGGCCACCCGGGTCACCTCGGCGGCGAACGCGGACAGCTGGTCGACCATGGTGTTGAGGGTGTCCTTGAGCTCCAGCAACTCCCCGGAGACCTCGACGGTGATCTTGCGGCTGAGATCGCCGCGGGCCACCGCGGTGGCCACCTGGGCAATGTCGCGGACCTGGGCGGTGAGGTTGCCGGCCATCACGTTGACCGAGTCAGTCAGGTCTCGCCAGGTGCCGGCCACTCCGGGAACGTGCGCTTGCCCACCCAGCCGGCCCTCGGTACCGACCTCGCGAGCGACCCTGGTCACCTCGGCGGCAAACAGTGACAACTGATCGAGCAACCTGTTGACGGTGTGACCCAGGCGGGCGAAATCGCCGCGCAGCGGCTGTTCGGACACCCGGGAGGACAGGTCACCCTCGGTCATCGCGGCAAGTACCCGCGCCAACTCGGTGGTGGGCCGGGTCAGGTCATCGATCAGGCCGTTGATCGCGCCGGCGGCTACCGACCACCCACCCCCACCACCGTCGATGACCCGTTCACTGGTTCGACCGTCCTGGCCAACTGCCTCTCGCACCCGGACCAACTCACCGACCAGTGACTGGTTGCGCTGGGCGATCTGGTTGATCACCGTGGCGATCCGGCCGGTGAGGCTGGCGTCGGTGACGACCACGCGGCGCCGGAAGTTGCCGTCGCGAAGTTCCTCCAGTGCCAGCAGGATCCGTTCCAGCGCGGCAGTATCGGGTGGAGTCCCGCGCTCTAAAAGCGTGCCTGCGGCCGATACTGGCTGCGCGCTCACGATTGGCCCTCCCGAGACATCACGGTTTTAATGCCCGCAGCGTGCCACGATTGACGTAAGTTTTCGAACCCGGGTTCGCACAACAAGCCAGAGCTGGCGAGCGCACCAAGCTTTCGGGCTACCCTCGTCGCCACATGCCCGGATCGGGGAGGAGGTGCAGTGGCATCTGACTTAGACCCGGTGGCCGATTTGCTGGTACCCGGACTGCCGGCACTCCTCGACGACCTCGATCAAGCCATTCTCGTACAGGATCCATCCGGCCGCATTCAGTTACTCAACACAGCGGCCCGTGCGCTCTTTCCCGCGCTAGACCTCGGCGGTGAGCTCCCGTGTGCGGGCGAGGATTTCGTCATCGGTCCCGGCGGCCGCCGGATCAGTGCACGGCTGCGGCCGCTCGCCGATGGATGGCAGGCCTGGGTGATCAGCGACGTGGAACGGCCGCCCTGCCATGGCACCGGAGCATCCACCAAGAGCCCGGTTCGCGACGGCATTGTCGGGGAAGCGCAGGCTCGAGACTTCATGGTGGAAGCCGGTCGCGAGTTGGCCATCGGAGCTGGACACGATGCAGCGGCGGCTACGTTGGTGCGCCTGGCTGTGCCGACGGCCGGCGCGCAGGCCGCGGTCCTGTTGCCAGCGCCGCGAGCTCGCATGTCCTGGTGGCGCTGTGCTGATGGTGCGGTGCCACCGAGCCAGGGGATGACCCGAGCACCCGCCATGAGAACAGCGCCGGTCCTGGCCGGTGCGCTGCTAGGTACCACGGGCACTGTCACCGTGCCGGCCGACGAGATGCCCGCGCTGGCTGCGGTATTCGGATCCGCTCCCGCCACTGGATTGCCGGTGGCAGCAGCGCCGTTACGTGGCCCGGACCGCGTCGAGGGATTGCTGGTCGTGGTGGCGCCGCGGTCGGAGACGCTGCTGGGCCAGCTGGCGGCGTTGGCTGGACCGATCATTGCAACGAGCCGCCGGCGCCGCGAGCAGGCCAGTGCGCTGGCGCTGCTGCAGGCTCCGCTGTTGCCGCCACAGCCTGACGCCCTACCCCAATTGCCTGGGGTGCAGCTTGGCGTGGCATACCAGGCGGCGGGCGACTTGGCCGTAGGCGGTGATTTCTACCTGGTGCGTCCCATGCCAGAAGGGCGCGCATTATTCGGCCTCGGCGATGTGTGTGGCAAGGGTGCCGAGGCTCTTGCCGAAAGCGGCCGGGTGCAGCACTCGCTCGCCGCGCTGATGATTACTGAACAGGATCCAACCCAATTGCTGTACCTGCTCAACCGGTCATTGCTGGTTGCGGGGCGGACTGTGTTCACCACCTTGGTACTTGGTGCGCTGCGACCCACCGATGCGGGTCTCCAGCTCACCCTAGCCACCGGCGGGCACCCACCACCGATGGTGTTACGAAGCACCGGACAGGTCGAGGAGGTGGCAGTGCCGGGCACCGTGGTGGGGATCCTTCCTGATGCCCGGTTCGGCCGGACCACAACCACGTTGCGGTCTGGCGACACCGTCCTGCTCTACAGCGACGGTGTCACCGAGGCCGGCCGTCCTAGTCCTGACGGCCAGGAACAGTTCGGGCCGGCCCGGTTGGCGGCGTGCCTGAGTGATTGCGTGGGGATGACGGCACAGGCCGTGGCAACCCGGGTGGAGCGCACTGTCGGCCGCTGGCTCGGCCGCAACGACGGAGACGATCTTGCCGTGTTGGCCCTCCGTGCTACCGAACGCGGTGCATAGTGCGGCTCCGATGGGGTATCTGATCCGCCCGCGGTGGGCGTGTCAAGACGTGCCCTATATGGTGCAAGGGTGGACAGTGAATCCCCCGCCGCTGACTTCCCTGCCGACATCATCGGCTTGCAGGTAGCCGAGCATGGACCTGATGCGCGCGTGGTAACCGTGCGAGGTGAGGTCGATACGCTGACCGCGCCAAAGCTGGCGAGTTTCTTACACACCCAGTTGTCTGCTGCCCGGGTCGTCGTGGTCGATCTGGATGGTGTCGATTTCCTGGGCTCCGCCGGTCTGTCTGCACTGTTCGAGGCTAATGAACTGGCCGCTCGCGAACGTCGTGCCCTGCGGCTGGTGTGCCACTCCAGGATCGCAAACCGAGCGCTCGAAGCGACCGAACTACGCGACCACTTCACTTTTGCCGACACGGTGCCAGATGCGCTGAAGAACTCGGTGTAGAACCGGGCGGGCAGCAGGCAGTGGATCTTGGCGAGGGTTTGGCACCTAGCGACACTGGGAACACCGCGGGCACGACCGGATGCGCCGCGAGAACTCTGTAGACGAATGCCGCACCGCAGCGCAACCGACACGTAGAGGAGACGACGATGGCTGCTCTAGCCGGGAGCGTCGCAGGGATCGATGATGCCACTGGGATTCTGGATGCGGGACGGTCACGGTGACGTACGTGGATAAGGACTATTCGGCTTCCAACGGCGGTGCCGGAACCGATGATGGTGCCCCCCAGGAGGACTCGGCGTTACGTCTTGAACTGCGGACCGCGGCCAGCACCGTCGTGATCGCCACGATTCGTACGGTCGCTGCGGATCTCGCCGCCCGTGCCGATTTCGACCTCGACTCCATTGACGACCTGCGGATGGCCGTCGACGATCTCTGCGCCATGTTGGTCCGCATCGCACCTGCGGACGCGACGTTGCGGTGCAGGTTCACCGCTCATGCCGAGCAAATCGTGGTCGCCGCGGACGTCGAGGTGGAGGATGGCACCGAACCGCCGCCTACCCGCTCCTTTGGCTGGCGGGTGCTGGAGTGCCTGGCGGATGAGGTCAGCGCCGAGGCACTACCTCGGGAGCTCGGGCAGCGCGGCCGGATATGCATCACCGTGACAAAGAACGCCGTGACGGCGCAACAACCGTGACGCCGTCCGTGTCATCGGTAGGTACTGAGCAGGGTGAGTACGCGCATCTCGTACCGTTGCAGCGCCGGTATGCCGAACTTGACCCTAACGACCCTGAACGGCCGGGCCTTCGCGAGCAGTTGATCAATGGTTACCTACCGGTGGCTGAACACATTGCGCGCCGTTTCGCAGGCCGTGGCGAGCCGCTGGACGATCTGATGCAGGTTGCCACGGTGGGCCTGATCAATGCGGTGGATCGGTTCGAACCCGGCCGGGGATCGGACTTCTTCTCATTTGCGGTACCGACAATCACCGGTGAGGTCCGTCGTTATTTCCGTGACCACGGCTGGTCGACCCGCGTCCCGCGCCGGCTGAAGGACTTGCACATCGCCATCAGAAGTGCACTGGCTGAACTGTCCCAACAGCTGGGTAGGGCGCCTCGCCCCAGCGAGATCGCGGATCGGCTGGGATTACCGGTTGCAGAGGTCATTGAAGGGCTGCAGGCCGGGGAGGCGTATCGCAGTTCCTCGCTTGACGAGATGCTCGGCTCCGGGGAAGGCAAGGCGACACTGGGCGAGTTCATCGGCGGCCTGGATGGCGAGCTTGCCCTCATCGACGATCGAGAGGCGCTGCGGCCGCTGCTGGCCCAGCTGCCACCCCGGGAACGGACCATCATTGCGCTGCGATTCTTCCGCCAGCTGACTCAAACCCAGATCGCCGAGCAGGTCGGAATCTCCCAGATGCATGTGTCGCGAGTGTTACGTCAAACGCTTGCTTATTTACATGAGCAGATGGCGGGCTCGGATTGAGGCACCTGCCGGTTTTCGTTTCGCTGGGCTGGGGGCTGGGTACACCAGCGGCATGACGGCATCCACCACACCGACCGATGTAATCATGCTCTTCACCGAGCAGCACCGGGAAGTAAACGATGCCTTCACGTGCTAATTAAGGGGTCGGGCAGGAGCGCACCATGCACGAGGAGCAGTTCGTCAACGAGGTTCAAACCCGGACCGGTCTAGCCTGCCAACGTGACGCCGAGCGCGTCGTCTACGCAACCCTGGAGATCTTGGGTGAGCAATTACCGGGCGATCTCGTTGGTCCGGTTGCTGCTGCGTTGCCTGAGCGGTTGGGCGAGCACCTATGGGGTACCCGTCCCCGTTCGCGGGTCACCGCGGCACAAGCCGGTCGGTTGAGCCGCGGCGTAGCACGGGGCGAAGGAAGCTGGCCCGGTGACAACACGGTCGCCGACGCCGATATCGACAACATCCCGCGCCAGCGGGCTCAGCCAGCAGCACCGTGGGCTTAACATTGCTTCGCAACCTGCGGCTGGCTCCCGCGGAAGCATTCTCAATTCCTATCCCGGGTGTGAGGTGTCGCTAGGCGTCGCGCTGCGACGTCAGTTCGTCGAATCCGACTCCAAGATGAATGACTCAGTGGGTCGGGGAGATGGCGCACTTTTAGGTCAAGCCTCTGGCCCCCTGCGACAGGTAATTGAAACTCGTCTGAACTTCTCAATGCGTGGTGCCCAGTGTGCCGCCGCTACGGTTTTCCAGTTCCGCCCCGTGACGTTCGGCTTCCAGTCCCTGAGCGGAAAGCCGATCCCTGGCCTGCGTTTGATCTCAGGCTGGTTGTCGGCGTTCGGTTGGAGGGCGATGGCGGGCTGGAGCCCGTACGGTCAGTTCCGTCTGCTGCGGTAGTGTCCTGAGGCAGCCGGGTTGACGTGCCGGGGCCACCAGGGGCAGGCCGGTGGCGAGGTCCTGCTGGCACAGGGACGTTGCTGGCATCGGTCTTTGGGATCCAGTCCGCAGCCTCGTCTGATCCCTTATCGGCTGCTGGGGTGCCAGGTTGGCCGGCCGGGTCATCCGGGTGCGCATCGCCGGCATGACCGGTCTGCGCCCGTGTGGCGGCGGGTTCGGGGTCGTTAGCGCGGCGATGAGGGGTGTCGGCGATTCTCGGCAGCGCGACGGACGAGTCTGGCGAGCTGGGCATGCTGGCGGTCGCGGATGGTGGCGCTGGCGCCGGCTCGGATCGCGACGGGAGAACTTCGCCTTCCACCAGCATGGGTTTCATCGGTACCGGGGTGCGGTAGTTGCCAGGCGGTGGTGACGCGCCATCCGCGGGTAAAGCGGGTAGGAGGGAGAGTGCCTCGGGGCCGGATGCAGTGGGATTGTCGCGGTGGGCAACTACGGTGTCCTGGCCGGCAATGGGTGGGGTAGTGGTGTGCTGGTCCGCGCGCCCGTGGCTGATGATTTCGATAATTCCCACCGTCGCGCCACAGGCGAGGACAACGCAGACCGCCATGGCAGCGGTGGCCGAGCGGGAACGGTAGGGCAGCGCGAGGGTGCTCTCGCGTCGATGACTCGCTGTAGTAACGGCATCGCGCAAATAGGGGTCGGTGCCGACCCAGGCAATCAATGCGTTGGCGGGAGGTCCCGAGCCGGTCTTGCGTCGGTGGCGGTGTGTCAGCGTGCGCACTGTTGTCTCCGAGGGCGTCTATCCCACCTCTTGTCCCTGGATACGCTGCTTCAGCTGCGAGATGGCTGCGCTGCTCTGTCGGTCAGGTGAACTCTGGGTGCTGCCCGTCGTGGTCCAAGACTCTGCCCGCTGTTCATCGGGCTAGCTCCGTACAGTTACCAAAAAAATGATTATCACCTATTAGTGTGCCGCCAATCAGGTGTCATGTACGGTGCGCGTCTCGGGCTTCGGAGACCGTGTACCACAGGCCCAGCTGTCCTCGCGGACTAGCCACCGCGTTTTACCGACCCCAGGGATGCGCTGGGTGACCATCGCGTTTGGCGAGGTCTTTTGAAGGGTATTTTCCTTTTGACGCGTCCCCCGAAGGCGCGACGAAAGGAGTGCGCGGCGATGGGTTTGCCAGACAAGATCGCAAACACCGTCCAGATCCTGAAGGGCAGAGCCAAGGAAGCGGCGGGCAAGATCTCGAACGATCCCGGGCTAACCATTGAGGGCAAGTTGGAGCGGGGTACGGGTCACATCAAGCAGGCAGGCGAGAAGATGAAAGACGCTGGCCGGCATCTGTTCCGCCGGTAGTTCGCTGCCGGCAGGCGCTAGTAATTATATAGGGGCTCGGTCATGGACGCGAATAGCTACGCAACATTTCTCTTAATCGGGGTGCTGCTGGTCCTGGTGGACGGGCAAATCCTCTACCGTGGCGGGTTGGGATATCTCCAGAAAGTATATCCGAACGACTCCGCCCGTTCGATAATGCAACTGGTGTCAGTGCTTTTCCATCTCGCGGTGCTGGGCTTGCTGGCGCTGATCTCGATGATGAACGTGTCCACCGGGATGCCGGCTCGTGACCTCGTCGTCAAGTTAGGCGTGGTGTTCCTGATGCTCGCCGCCGCGCACGGCATCACGATGGCGATCGTGATCGGTATTCGGAACCGTCGCCGCGACGAACAGATCGAGGAAGAGTTCGTCACCGACCGGCCTACCATCGTGGGCCACGAACCGACTGTGCACCCAGCGCCTGGTGAGCGGTACACCGCCTGACCGCAACGGGCGGACACCGCGTGCTTACTGTGGTGCTGCAAGCATGGCGATGTCCGCCGCGGTCCAGTAGTCGCGCGCACCCGGTAGGTCAGCGAGATAGCCGCCGATGCGGTGGTCGGCCCACCCGTAGGCTTCGCGCAGCCCGGCTTTGAGGACGCGCAGGTATGAGGCAGAGGGTGGCCGCCAGGCCACATCAGTGACATGCCACGGTGCGGTGAAGGTCAGTAACGGGTGTCCGCCCAGATCGCCGAGGTGCAGGAGGGTCTCGTACCGGCCCGGACCAAGCTCGACCCGGCCGGTTGCCAGCACTGTAGTGAGATCGAGGTCCGCGCTGGTGTCCCGATGCATCTCCTGGCTGATGACATCGGCCAGTTGCCCAGAGGTGATCAAGTAGGCGCGGCCAGCGGCGGCGCCAGCGAGATCGTGGTCGTAGAAGGCCCGGCCGCCGCCCCACACCGTTGACTCGGTGGCGAAATAAACGCCACCGGCTAGGTCGTACGTGATTGCGGACAGCGGTGCCCGGCGATCACGGCATCCCGGGTATCCCCGGCTCGCCCCGAGGGGTATGCCGCCAGCGAGATAGCAAGTGAACCGATCAGCGCACATATTAGAGCCGTAGCTCACGTACCACACCAGCGCGGGATTTGTGCTCATGTCGCCCTCCCTTGTACCTAATCGAACCAATTCGGCTCCCGACGTACACGAAAGTGGCGATATATCACTCATCCGGCTTAATAAACCGCTGTGTCGGGCTCCTGCATGGCTCTAACACGCCCATGCGGGGAATGCCTCCGAGACGCTCCGCACGTTCGGGGCAACTGTTGTCCTTAGCACCTCGCGGTGTGCGTCAAGGGGGACTATGGTCGATCATGAGTACCGGTATTTCAGCAGCGTGACGTGGGGATGATCACGATGACAGATGTGATAAGTAGGACTTCGTTGGAATCGTTGCTAATGAGCCGGTCATTGAGCGATGCGGAACTGGCGCAGGCTAGTGGAATGGCGCCAGATTACGCCATTCTGCCCGACGTGAGCGTCATTAAAATCGGCGGTCAGAGCTTGATCGACCGGGGTAGATCGGCTGTTTATCCTGTTGTTGAGGAATTAGTGTCCGTCAAGCGGAGTCATCAGATTCTCATTGGCACGGGCGCCGGAACCCGGGCACGGCACGTCTACGCTTTAGCTGCCGAACTCGGCTTGCCGACTGGCGTGCTGACCGACGTGGGCGCCGCGGTTGCGGACCAGAACGCCGAGATGCTGGGGTACCTGATGGCCCGCCACGGTGTTCCGGTGGTGAGTGGCTCGGCGTTCGGCGCCATCCCGCTGTATCTGGCCGAATGCGGTGCCGCGATCTTTTCCGGGATGCCTCCCTATGACATGTGGCAGCACGTCCCCCGTGAAGGGGTGATACCGCCGTACCGCACTGACGCCGGCTGCTACCTCGTGGCGGAAGTTTATGGCTGCGCCCAGATGATCTTCGTCAAAGACGAGGATGGCTTGTATACCGCCAATCCGAAAACCGACTCGAGCGCCAAGCTGATCCCGCAGATCACGGTAGAGGAGCTCATCGCCGCGGATCTGCCGGATCTCATCATCGAGCGGCCGGTGTTGGAGCTCATGCGCCGGGCCCGGCACGTGAGGTCGGTCCAGGTCATCAACGGGCTGCGGCCAGGGTTGATCAGGCGTGCTCTCGCCGGCGAGCACGTCGGCACGATCATCTCAGCGGCGTGACGCCAGCCCCCGGCACATCGACACCGCCGGCGTAGCGGGTACACCAATTGCTGACTCGCCATTGAGGAGAATGCCATGACAGACACCGTTTCCGGACCTGAATCCTCCTTTGCGGCAAAGGACGTGCCCTCGGCGTTGATGCGCCAAACCCTGCTCGACCGCGAGCTCGTCCGGCCTCTGGATGGCCCGGTAATCCCGCTCCTGCCGTGGTTGAACATAATCGTGATCGGCGGCCGTTCGATCATGGACAGGGGCCGTGATGCGGTGGTTCCGGTAGTCGACGAGTTACGTGCGGCGTTGCCGGAATACCGGATGCTGATCCTGACGGGTCCGGGTATCCGGGGCCGCCACGCTCTTGGTGTTGGTCTCGACCTCGGCCTGCCCACGGGTGTGCTGGCCAAGTTGATTTCCGCCGATGCAGAGCAGAATGGACATCTCGTCGCGGCGTTGCTCGCCGAACAAGGGGTGTCGTACCTGCCTCATGCGGCAATCGCGCACCAGCTTGCTGTGCACCTCAGTGCCAGCCGTGCCGTGGTGTCCAATGGGTACCCACCGTATGAGCTTTACGAGTTTCCCCCTGAGGTCGGAAAGATTCCCCCGCACCGCACTGATACCGGCGCATTCCTGCTCGCCGACGCCTACGGAGCCGCTCGACTCATCTACGTCAAGGACGTTGACGGAGTGTTCACCAGCGACCCGGCTACGGCTAACGGGCGCCGGCCAGAGCTCATTGCCCGGATCGAAGCGACTGAGCTGCTGGCCCGCGGTCTCGAGACGCTGCCCATAGACCCGATGGTCCTGGGACTCATGGCGGACGCGAAGCATGAGAAAGAGATCCAGATCGTCAACGGACTGGCCCCGGCGAACATCACCAAGGCGCTACAGGGCGAGCACGTGGGCACGATCATTTACACTAACCGTTCGGCCCACGCCGAGAACCGCTGATAAGGGGTAGTCACCCACCTTCATCCGCTCCTGCCCACTGCGAGCAACATATCTGCCGCAGATAAGAAACAATGGTTGCGATACTGCTGTGGCTGGTGTGACACTTGTGTGTGACCTCGGAGGTGGGTGTCATGCGAGCCACATTCCACGCCGGACTCCGGGAGCTTGTGGATCATCTCGCCAGGATGGTCCGGCTCGCCGGCGAGATGATGACGAACGCGTCCATCGCGTTGCATCAGAATGATCTCGCACTCGCCGCACTGGTCGTCTCACAGCGTGATCTGATCCGGGCGATGTATCAGGTCTTAGAGCGGCGATGCGTCACGTTGCTGGCGCTGGAGGCGCCTGTCGCTGGTGACTTACGCGTGGTCGTGACGACCTTGCAGGCCTTGGGCCATGCACAGCGGATGGGGCATTTGGCTTGTCATGTGGCGATGATCGCCCAGTTGAAGCGCCGCAACCCGATGACTTCTGGCAAGGTGCGCCCGCTGCTTGCCCGGATGAGCCTGCTCGCCAGCCAGTTGGCTGCCGACGCCGCAACAGCCGTGGAGTACCAGGATCCTCTGTCAGGTTGCCGGTTGGCCGTCGCGGACGACGAGGTCGATGCGCTGCTTCGCCAGCTATTCGGCATCCTGCTCGCCGAGGACTGGGCGCACGGGGTCGAGCAGGCCGTGGACGCCGCTCTTATCGGCCGCTATTACGAACGTTTCGGCGATCACGCGGTGGCCATTGCGCGAGGAGTGTGCTACCGGGTCACCGGAGATCGGTCCGAAACTGACGCTCAAGCGGTGAGCCCGCAGCATTGACTGCTCGGCTGCCATCAAGACCAGCATCGACACGAAACGCCCGGCGTGGCAGGACTCGTCCAGGGCGTGGCGTGGCTGGAGATACCGGTCCAGGGACAGGCTCCACAGCGGATCGCCAAGAGATCAACACGCTTCGTACATAATAATTTCTTAAGAGTGGCATAATCACTCCTTTCGAGTGGTGACAAACTCAGTTTGTAACGATAGGTAGCTGTCCCCTGTGGGTTTGGTAGCAATCCTTTCGTCGACTGAGTGACCTGGTCCGTTCACCTCCACGGGAGAGCGTCGCCCCCGTCAAATCTCCGGTGTGAGGGAGGCCAGATGGCTGCCGCACGATTCCAGGTGGTCTCGGTGGCGCGGTCCGCTGCGCGGGTGCCGTTGCCGCGTGAGCCCGAGGGCAGTGCCGGGTCGGCCAACACTCCCAATCCTCGGGTACGCGGGTTCACCTGGAGATTCATGTCGGCCAACAACCGCAGCCTGGCCCGATCCGCGTACACCTCCCCGGACGTGGAGTCGTGCTTGGAAACGATCCGCCTGTTGCAGGAGGGCTTATCCGACGCGGTGGCCGAGACATCGCGAAATGGGAACGGCCAGTGGGTATGGCGGGTCCGGTTGGGTGATGAGGTCGTCGCGACCGCGGCGCGCAGCTACCCGCGCCAGGTCCGCGCCCGGCTTACCTGCGATGCGTTTTTGCAGCTAGTTGCTGAGACGGCGCCGTCGGCGGCCGTGCAGGTGATGTATCGGTGACGACCATCACCATGGCGCCAGTGCCGGGGCCGGACAGCCCGCCGGAGTCGGCGAGGAAGGTCCGGTCCGCCTCTGCTGGTGCCGACGGGATATTCCGCCTATCGCTGCAAGGCGCCGGCCTGACCGTGCTCATCCTTATGTGCGCAATCGGGCTTTTTCTTTTCTACCGGGGCGCACAAGCGCTAGCGGACGCGCGTCTGAAGTTCCTGTACACGCAAGCGTGGGAGCCGTCCTCGCACAACTTCGGTATCGCAACGGTGATCACGGGAACATTGCTGATCGCCATGGTGGCGATCGTCTTCGCAGTGCCGCTGGCCACCGGGGTCGCGCTGTACATCTCCGAATACGCGCCCCGCAAGCTGCGGCGCGCACTGATCAACCTGGTCGACCTCATGGCGGCGGTACCCAGCGTGGTCTTCGGGCTGTGGGGCTTCTACTTTCTCAGCGAGAAGGTCATACCGCTGGCCAAGTTCATTTCCGCGCACTTCGGCTGGGTGCCGTTCCTGGCTATCCGCGACGCGAATCCCAATGACCCACTGGAGGACCTGACGGTCTACAAATCCTCAACCTTCATCGCGGGGATCGTGGTGGCGTTGATGATCATGCCAATCATCTGCTCGGTAATGCGCGAGTCCTTCACCCAGGCTCCGATCGGGGAACGCGAAGGCGCCTACGCACTGGGTGCTACCCGTTGGGGAATGATCCGCGCTGTCGTGCTGCCCTTCGGCAGAGGCGGGATGATCGGCGGCACGATGCTTGGGCTTGGCCGGGCGATGGGCGAAACGATCGCCGTCTATATGATCATCAGCCCGACCTTCCAGATCCAGCCGGAGATCCTCCGCAGCGGCGCCAACTCGGTGTCCTCGTTGATCGCGCTCAAATACGGAGCCGCCGGCCCGTTTGAGCTTTCTGCCCTGATGGCCGCTGGGCTGGCGTTGTTCGCGCTAACTCTGGTGGTCAACTTCGGGGCATCGGCGGTTATTGCACGCACTCGCTCCGGCCAGATGACATGACAACGACGACACCCCCCTATCGCAGCGCTTGGCAGGCGATTGATGCGCCGCAAGCGCCGGAGGGTGATCCTGCCGTCGAGGTCCGTCGCTCGACGGCGGTTCGTGGCCAGGCTGATATCATTGTGATCATCGGTGCGGGAGTCGCCGCCCTATCCCTGGCCACCCTGCTGAACACCCGGGTGATCGCCTCGGCTGGCTTCGGCAGCTTCGTCGTGGTCGCTTACCTAGCTTTCCTGGTGCTATACGGGGTACTGGTATCGCTGCAAGACAACAGCCGGGCAGTCCTTGACCGGCTCGCCTCAGTCGTCGTGCACAGTCTGGCGCTGCTCGCGCTCCTCGCGCTGGTGTTCGTCGTCGGCTTCACGTTCTGGCGTGGCCGCGAGGCGCTACCGCATTTGAACTTTTTCATCACGGATATGCAGCGAGCCGGTCCGCTGGATCCCCTTTCCGTGGGCGGCATCCTGCACGCGGTTATCGGCACACTGATCGAGATCTCCATCGCGTTGATCATCACGGTTCCTCTCGGGCTGGCTTGCGCGGTGTACCTCAACGAGGCGAGAGGGCCGTTGCCGCGGTTCGTGCGTACCGTCGTCGAGGCAATGACTGCGCTGCCCTCAGTCGTGGCCGGTTTGTTCATCCTCGCGTCGTGGATACTCGCCCTAGGCTTTGTGAGATCCGGTCTCGCGGCCGCGCTGGCGATCAGCGTGATGATGCTGCCTATCATCATCCGGGCTTCGGATGTGGTGATCAGGCTGGTGCCCGGGTCGTTGCGCGAGGCGTCGCTGGCGATGGGTGCACCGCGGTGGCGCACGGCATGGCACGTTGTGCTGCCCACCGCACGCTCCGGGCTGACCACGGCGGTGCTGCTCGGCGCCGCGCGGGGTATAGGCGAGACGTCCCCGGTGCTGCTCACGGCGGGTTATGGCGCCAGTGTCAACTTCAACTTCTTGTCCGGTCCAGAAGTCTCGTTACCGCTGGCCACCTTTACCTTCTCGCAGTCACCTCAGCCCACGATGATCGCGCGGGCATTCGGTGCGGCCACCGTGCTACTCGCCTTAGTGCTGGTGCTATTTGCCCTGGCGAGAACGTTGGGTGGCCGTCCGCCCGGTGAGCTGTCGGCCCGGGCTCAGCAGGCTCGCGGCCAGCAGTCCCAGCGAGACCTTGCCCGATTCATGGAACGGGAACAGGCGCGGCGAATGGGGGCCAACTATGCCACATAGCGGACTAGTTCTGCGCCTGGCTGCGCTGGTCGGAGTGGTGGCCGTTGTGCTCCCGATGCAGGCGCTCATCGCATCCAGCGCGAGTGCGGACAGTTACGTCCCGATCAGTGGTTCGGGCTCGACCTGGAGCCAGAACGCGCTGGATCAGTGGCGGCGCAACGTCAACAACCTCTATGGCATGACGGTGAACTACTCGGGCAACGGCTCGACCCAAGGGCGTGTTGACTTCAAGGCTGGCCAGGTCGATTTCGCCGTCTCGGAGATTCCCTACGGCCTCAGCGACAGTGGGGTAATGGATTACCCACCGCAACGGGCCTTCGGGTATATGCCGATCGTCGCGGGCGGCACGGCTTTCATGTACAACCTCAAGATAGGTGGCAAGCGGGTCACAAACTTGCGGTTGTCCGGTGACACGGTCACCAAGATTTTCACCGAGAAGATCACCAACTGGGCCGACCCTGCGATCAAGGCCGACAATCCAGGATTGACGCTGCCCGCCCGCAAGATCGTGCCCGTAGTGCGATCGGACGGCTCGGGTGCCACCGCGCAGTTCACCGCATGGATGGCCAGCCAGTTCGGCAGCCAATGGGACGCCTACTGCCACCGGGCCGGCCGCAACATCACGCCCTGCGGCTTCACCTCGTTCTACCCGACGACACCCGACATGGTGTCCAAGGCACAGGACCAAGGGGTCTCCGGGTTCGTCGCCCAGGACTCCAGTGAAGGTTCGATCACCTACTGTGAGTACTCCTACGCCCGCGACCTGGGTTTCCCGGTGGCGAAGGTGCTCAACAAGGCCAACTACTACGTCGAGCCGACTGCGGGCAGCGTCGCCGTAGCACTCCTGCAAGCCAAGCTGCACCCCGACCTCACCCAAGATCTTAGCCAAGTTTATATCGACCCTGATAAGCGGACTTACCCGCTGTCTAGCTATAGCTACATGATCCTGCCGAAGGACACTTCGAATAACTTCAACACCGAAAAAGGCAAAGCGCTCTCGGATTTCGATTACTACTTCCTCTGTGAGGGTCAGCAGTTGGCTGATCAGCTGGGTTATTCGCCACTTCCGATCAACCTGGTGCAGGAGTCGATCGACCAGGTGGACCAGATCCCCGGCGCGACCCACAAGCTCAACCGCAACGACTTGGCTGGCTGTCACAATCCGACGGTCGCCCCCGACGGCGGGAACCTGATCGCCGAAACCGCGGCGCAGCCCCAGCCGTGTGACCAGCTAGGCCCGACGCAATGCGCCACAGGCACCGGGGGTGCCCAGGCCTTGACTCCGACAAGCAACCCGGGTAGCTCGTCGACTGCCGGTGGTGGGACCAGCGCAGGGGGCGTGACTGGCGGCGGCAGCGGGGGATCAGGGAGCAGCGCGACAAGTTCCGCTAGCGGTGGCGATACCGCATCGGGTTCTGCATCGGCCGCACCGGGCACGGATAGTGGCTCCGGCGCAGGCACCATCGACCCAGCCACTGGTGAGGTCATTAGCGGCTCGTCCGCAGCGGGTACCGGTTCCAGCAGCGTTTCCGCAGTACCAGTGTCGGTCGATGCTGCCGACAACCGCCGGCAGATGGTGTTGGCGGTGCTGGCTGTGGTGCTGCTTGTCGGGCTGGTGCTGGGGCCGCCGTTGGTGGCGCGCAGCATGCGCAGCAAAGCGGGGCCGCAGGCATGACCGCGCGCCGGGTAATAACAGGGCTGCTAGCGATGATGCTTGGCGCCGCTGTGCTCAGCGTTGTCTCGCAGCCTGTGCCCGCGTCGGCGGATCCTTCGCCGTCGGATTCCGCGATGACCAAATCGGGGTCGGGCGAATTCAGCAAACTGAAGGTCACGGTTAGCCAGACCCAAAATCTGATCAACCAGGTGATCACCATCACCTGGACTGGTGGCATACCAACGACGCCGCCTGGCAGCTTTTCGAGAAACTTTCTGCAGATCATGCAGTGCTGGGGCGACGACCCCAACGGACCCGACCGCACCCAATGCGAATTCGGGGCCATTAACGCCGGCGGCGCGGCCTCTGGGAACTGGACGGACTCCCGGCAGGTCAGTACTACCATTGTCGACCACGAAGAGACCCTTAAACGGCCAAATTTCTTTACCAACGTGTACGTGCCGTTTTGGCCGGTGGGCAAGCCCCAACCGACCGGCGCGGCCAGCGGGAACAACAACGATTTCTTCGATTCCCAAATCACGAATGAAGACGACCTGGCTCGCACCCATGCCGATGGCACCGGACTGGAGTACTTCGAGGTCCAAACCGTGCGCCAGTCGGCGGGTCTAGGTTGCGGTGACCCGGTCACCGTCAACGGCATGACCAAGGGCCGGTCCTGCTGGCTGGTGATCGTGCCACGGGGGGGGACTGAGGTCGACGGCTCGACACGCACCGATAGCAACGACGGTCGCCTGCAGTCTTCGCCGTTAAGCCAGACCAACTGGGACAAACGGATCGTGTTCCCGCTGCAGTTCCTGCCGGTGGGTCAGGCATGCCCGATCGGGGCGCAGGAGCGCGGCATCATCGGCAACGAGCTGGTGACCGACGCGGTCGGCAGCTGGCAGCCTGCCCTGTGCAGCGGTGGCGGCGCGCTGTATAGCTACACCCAGCTCACCGATGACGTTGCCCGCGCTCAGCTGCTCGCCGGGGTCTCGCCGGGTATGGCGCTGGTGACCAACCCGATCCCACCAGACCAGGCCTCGGCGGATCAGCCGCTGGTCTATGCGCCGGTGGGGCTGTCTGGGCTGGCCATCGCGTTCAATGTCGATCATCAGCCGCCTGCCCCCCTGTCGCCAACTGACACGGCCACTTCCGCGCAGTTACTAGCTGGCCAGCGGTTCACGTCCATGAAGCTCACTCCGCGGTTGGTGGCTAAGCTGCTCACCCAGTCCTACACGTCGTCGGTGGTGGCGCCGTCTAAATCTATGGCAAACAATCCCCTTGGTCTGCTGTTCGACCCCGAGTTCCTCGGCCTTAATCCTGACTATCAGGGGTTTGCTTCTAATCTGACACCGGCGCCGGACACCCTGGTACAGCTGGGCTCGGCGGATGTGACGTCACTGCTGTGGAGCTGGATCAAAGCCGATCCCGACGCGATGGCGTTTATCCATGGTACCCCCGATCCGTGGGGAATGGTGGTCAACCCCGCCAACGCTAACCTTTCCCTCCCCACTTCGCTCTTTCCCCGTAATGATGAGAGCTGCGCACATGTAAATCTCCAAAGCGGCATCATCTTTGGCGATATCTGTACGCAGGATGCGCACCCGTTCACCATTGATATGCACGACGCTGGCAGCTCGGCCAGCCGCGGCGACACCCAGGCGCGGACGCTTGTACTCGGACCCGACGGCAAGACGCCGGCTCCGGCGAAAGTCGGCCGGCAGCTGGCAGGTCAGCAGGCCGTTCTTGCCGTCGTGGACGTGGCAACTGCTACCCGCTACGGGTTGCCCACGGCGCAGTTGCGCAATAGCGCCGGTCAGTACGTCGCCCCCACCACCACCAGCCTGCTGGCAGGCGCAGCGGCTATGACACCCAGCCCGGTGGCGGGTGTGCTGGCGTCTAATCCGGTTGCCAGTGATCCGGCGGTCTACCCACTGGCCGCGCTGACCTACGCGGTCACCTCGCCGACGACACTGGACGCGGAGGCGGGCAAGGACTACGCGGCGTTTCTGCGCTACGTGGCGGGACCGGGCCAGCAGCCTGGCGTCAGTCCCGGCCAACTCCCCCTGGGCATGGTATCGCTACCCGACGCGCTCAAAAAGCAGACTACCGACGCCGCGGCCACTATCGAAGCACAGGCAGGCAAACCTCCCCCGGGCTCTGGCTCATCAACGCAGCAGCAGACCAACAATGCCGGCACTACCACCGGCACCACCGGCCCGACCACCGGCTCAAACACCACACCAACTACCACTGGATCCACAAACACCACCAGCAGCGGATCGACAGCACCGACTGCGCCGGCCGCGCCCGCGAGCTCCGTTAGCTCCACCAAGACACCGAGCGTGACCCAGCAGATCGCCGGTGTATTGCGCCGCACGCCAGCGCTGCCAGGGCCCGTCTGGGTCGGCGGAGTCCTCCTGGCAACACTGCTCAGCGGCGGCTTAGCAGCAGCAGCCTCCCCTGGACTGCAATCTCCAGTCATCCGCCGACTCGCCGCCGAGATACGAGACCGTCTCCGAAGGGGGGTGGGACCAACCGGGCAGTGATCTGGAGTGTCCGCTCCTGGTCACTGCCCGGTTGACAGTGCGAGGAAGTCGTCAGCGATCGCCTGGTTGGTCTGGCGCTGACGAGTGTGCT